>Ga0209889_1000017_pt1 | contig 26717 bp, 23 predicted proteins | sample GWRWN1_0_10_FD_187233 | JGI IMG/M metagenome (GOLD analysis project Ga0209889, IMG submission 187233) | Riverbed sediment microbial communities from areas with no vegetation in Columbia River, Washington, USA - GW-RW N1_0_10 (SPAdes)... | ecosystem: Environmental > Aquatic > Freshwater > River >... | reverse complement strand
CGGCCGCGGCTCCGGCCAGTGTCGAGGGGCGGGGCCGCCGGCCCACGTGGACCAGGAGCGCGACTCCGAGGGCGATGAGCCCGGCCGGGACCAGCGCCCGTCCCTCCTCGATCAGCTCGCCACCAGCCAGCACGATCGCGCCGCCTGCCACGAACACCGCGCCGAAGACGAGTGCCACCGGGTCGAAGCGGTGCCTAAGCACGGTCGACTTCCAGCTCACCGACCCCCACTCGCAGCTCGAGCCGGAGGTCGGGGCCGCCCCCCTCGCGACCGCCGGCGCTGAAGGTCTCGTGCAGGTCGATCCCTCCCTCGTCGGGGGTGGGTGCCAGGTCGCCGTCGATGTTGCCGGCCTTGACCCGGGCGTCGACCTCGACGTTGGCGTCGCGGGGGACGATCACCCGTAGCTTGCCCATGCCGACCGCGGCCTCGGTGGTGGTCGTGCCGTCGGTCAGCGGGGCGCCGGTCAGGTCGAGCGTCAGCCCGCCTGCGAACAGTTCGTGGGTGTCGGCCAGCTCGCCCCGGGTGTCGACGACCACGCGCCGATCGCCGGCGCCGGCATCGAACGGCACGTCGATGACCTCAGCGAGGGCGATGGTCGAGGCGAACAAGACCCCGAGGACCACCATCGACCAGGCACGTCCTCGCCACGCCGCCACCACGAGACCCAGTCCCACGATGACCAGCCCGGCGGCGAGGCCATCGCGCAACGACAAGGTGGCCACGTCGAGCACGTGCAACAGCCATGCCAGGCCACCGCCGATCAACAGCAGGGCGACGACGGCCAAGGCGACGTGCGACCGGACCGACCGTTCGCTCGGCGGAGCGGGCGCCGTGGGCCCAGACAGGGTGCGCGAAACGTCGGTCTCGGCGCCGGACCACCAGGGCGAAACCGGGGGAGGGAACTCGCCCGGTGGCCCGGCACCCTCGCTCGCATCGAGGGGTTGAGCGAAACCAGCATCCATTGTAGTGCTGCGAACGCCGAGCGTGTTTGAATTGGTGGATCCGGGCCCCTCCGGACCCCCCGAGCCCGCCGAACCCACGGAGCCCGGCGTGCCGTCGTCGTCCTGATTCCGAACCAGCAGCCAGACGCCGAGGCCGACCAGGGCCAGCGCCAGCACCGGGCCATTGGGCCACCATGACCACCAGGAGCCGTCGCCCAAGGCCCAGGCGAGGGCGACACCGCCGAGTACCAGCAACCAGAGCGGGATCCGGCCGAGGTGAGGTAGGTCCGCGGGCGGCGCCACCACCCGGGGCTCGTCCGCCCGGCGCTCGGGGACGACGGCCCAGGCCACGAGGTACGCGATCAGGCCGACGGGCGTGAAGATCGCCAGGACCACGGCACCCAGGCGAACCAGCGAGACGTCGACCCCGAGGCGGTCGGCCAGCCCGGCGCACACGCCGGCGATCTTCCGGTCTTCGGGCTCGCGGACCAGCCGCCTGGCCCGGGTTCCGGCGGGCGGATCCTCGGGCCGCGGCGGCGCGTGGGGAGGGACATCCATGGCCCAATCATCGGGACCGGGCGCTGCCGTCACAATCAGGGATGTCCCCGAGTGCTCCCCTGAGGCGATCCGGCCGCGTAGTTGCCATCATGGACGGTGCACCGTCATGTGACGGCGCACCCGACCCGACCAATGGGCTCGCCTCCCCGACCACCGATCGCCGGCCTTCCGCAGGGCCTGGTCCGCCGCCGCGACGAACGCATGGTGGCGGGTGTGTGCGCGGGTGTCGCTCGATGGCTCGGCGTCGATCCCATCGTCGTGCGGCTGGCGGCCGGCATCCTGGCGCTCGCCAACGGCGCGGGTTTGCTCCTGTACCTGGTGGCCTGGGCGGTTCTCCCGGAAGAGACGGCGGGTCCGACTGAACAGGGGACCGCGCCGGGCGCCGGTCCGGGCACCAGGCGCGCCAGCGAGCTCGCCTTGGCCGTTGGTTGCATCACCCTGGGGGCGCTGCTGCTGGTCCGCTGGGTCACACCATTCTTTCCCGACCAGGTCGTCTGGCCGGCGGCGGTGGCGGCCACGGGCGTCGGATTGGTCCTGGCCCGGGCTGGCGACAGCGACAGGGCCCGCTGGCGGGAGGCGGCGACGCGGCTGCCGGCCAACCCGGTCGAAGCCTTCCGGGGCGGCTGGATGGTGTGGGCCCGCGTGCTGGTGGGCGCGAGCCTGCTGATCGCGGGAATCGGGTTCTTCCTCGCCTCCAACGACGCGCTGGCCGCGGTTGGCAATGTCGGCATCGCCGTGCTTGCCACCTTGCTCGGCGGTGCGCTGTTGTTCAGCCCCTGGGTGGCGCGGCTCGTGCGCCAACTCCGCGAGGAGCGGCGGGAGCGGATCCGCACCGAGGAGCGGGCTGACATGGCCGCCCACCTGCACGATTCGGTCTTGCAGACCCTGGCGCTCATCCAGCGCCACGCCGATGCTCCCCAGCAGGCACGCAGCCTGGCCCGGCGGCAGGAGCGAGAGCTGCGAGCCTGGCTGTACGACGGCCGCCGATCGTCGTCCTCCGACGCTCCCGGCACCCTGGCGACCGCCCTCGACGGCGTCGCCGACGAGGTCGAGGCGGACCACGGGGTGGCGGTCGACGTTGTGGTCGTCGGCGACTGCCCCGTCGATGAGCACGTCGATGCTCTGGTGGCGGCGGTGCGCGAGGCGGTCCTCAACGCCGCCCGGCACAGTGGCGCCGGCGAGGTGTCGGTGTACGCCGAGGTGGTTGAGGATGCCAGGATCGAAGCGTTCGTGCGGGACCGGGGCCGGGGATTCGATCCCGCTGCGGTCAACGGCGACCGGCGCGGGATCACGCACTCGATCGTGCGCCGCATGGCCCGCCACGGGGGCCGGGCCGACGTGCACAGCGCTCCTGGCGAGGGCACCGAGGTGACCTTCGAGCTGGCGCTCGAAGCGGAGTCGCCGTGACGCCAACACCGCTCACCCGCGTGTTCCTGGTCGACGACCACCGACTGTTCCTGTCAGGCGTGCGCACGGAGCTCACGGGCCGCGTCGACATCGTCGGAGAGGCCGTCGACGTCGAGTCGGCCGTGGAGGGCATTCGGCGCACCGAGCCGGACGTGGTGCTGCTCGACGTCCACCTGCCGGGTGGCGGGGGGCGGGCCGTGATCGAGGCGGTTCACCAGACCCACCAGGCCGTCGTGTTCCTGGCCCTGTCCGTCAGTGACGCCGCCGAGGACGTGATCGCCGTCATCCGCGCGGGGGCGCGGGGCTACGTAACCAAGACGATCGCGGCCGACGACCTGGCCGGGGCCGTCGAGCGGGTGCGCGAGGGTGATGCCGTGTTCTCGCCCCGCCTCGCGGGGTTCGTGCTCGACGCTTTCGCCGGCGACCTTCCCCCGGGCGCGTCGCTCGATCCTGAGCTCGACCAGCTCACGCCGCGCGAGCGGGAGGTGCTGCGACTCCTGGCCCGGGGTTACACGTACAAGGAGATCGCCCGCCGGCTGCAGGTGTCGATCAAGACGATCGAGACACACGTGTCGTCGGTGCTGCGCAAGCTCCAGCTGTCGAGCCGCCACGAGCTCACCCGCTGGGCCACCGACCGCCGCCTGGTGTGAGAACCACGACACGCGGACCCGGGGGGTAGGTGCCGCCGCGCTCCCACCCCCCTGGTCCCTGTTTTGACGAACTGTATGGACCAGGTGTGACACCGCCCATCGGGGATTTCCCTGAGGCGGATGGGACGCCGGGGAATCGGCGTCGGTCAGCCGCTGAGATCGGCGTTCTTGCAGCGGTTCGGCGCGTTGACGGGATTGCACCGGGCGGGGCCGTCTCCCGGAAGGTCGACGACGTAGCCGGTGCCAAACCGGTCGTCGGGGAAGACGTAGTCGGTCGACACGTACTGGGCGCCGCTGGCGAACGCGGCGTCGCGCATGGTGGTGTCCCCGCTGCGGGCCTGCACGGTGTCGGCGTCCGCCCGGGTGCGGACGATGAAGCCCTCGGCCACCAGCTCGCGGATCCGGGCGGCGTCACCGATCGGGTCGTTGACGACCGTCATCGCGGCGTCGGGATCCGTCGGAGGCACGTCGACGAAGACGAGCCGGTCGTCGACGTCGGGAACCTCGGCGCGGTAGGCGTCACGCTTGGCGCCCTTGTCGTCGAGCATGAACATGACCTGTCCACGTGACTCGTCCAGGGTCGGCCAGCGGCCCTTGTGCACGGCGTCGGCCAGGCTGGGGGAACGGCCCTTGACCTCCCCGGGGGTGATGATGTCGTCGGGGCCGAAGACCGAGCGGATCTCGGCCTCCAGGGTGGAGAAGTGCGGGGCCGTCCAGGCCAACGGTTGGACGAAGCCGAGGCCGGCGGGGTCGGGGATGACGTCGTCCTTGGCCTCGATCTGGATCGTGATCGGCAGGTGGGCGGGATGGTCGTGGGACCAGTCCCGGATGTCTTGCAGGCAGTCGACGACGGTGGGACAGGTCGAGCGGTAGTCGACCTCCTGCACATGGAGGACCTTGAGTCCCGGGCCGGCCAGTGCGGGGTCGACGGGGTCGAGGCCGAGCAGCGGCACCAACTTGGGGTGGGCATAGCGGCCGCCGCCGGGATCGTCCACGAACACGTCGAGCTCCACCTGCCGAACCCCGGCGTCGAGCTCGTCGGCGAGCGGCCGGTGCGTGTACTCGAACCCGTCGGCCGCCGCCCCCAGGACGGAACGCAGCGTGGCGAGCAGGATCGGCTCGGGCTCGACGTGGTAGCTGTTGTGCGAGGCCAGGACCTGAATCTGGTTGATCGTCACCTTGGGGCCCCGACCGTGGCCGACGACGCCGACAGGGATGATCGGCCGGCAAGCGCTCGCCAGCAGCGCCGCGAGAATCAGGGAGACGAGGGCGACGCCGACACGACGTGGACGGTGGATCATTCCCGGCAGCTTGTCAGTTCCTGACACCTTGGCGCTCGTCTCTCGTTCACCCGCGGGTCATCTCCCCGTCATCCTCGCCGTTCGTCATCTGATCGTCTGTTGACACGAGTCCAGCGCGCCCCCTAGCTTCCGGATGTTGTGACGCTCGTCACGTAAGGGGGAAGACGTGGCTTCGACAGCACTGCGTCGAAAGTGGATGCGCCGGGTGGCATACGTGCTCGCCCTGGCCATGGTGGCCGCGGCCTGCGGTGGGGGCGGCGACGGCGGAGGCGGTGGCGGCGGCGACTCCGCCGGCGGCGACGAGGGCACCCCCACGCCGGGCGGCAAGGTGGTCTACGGGCTCGAGGCCGAGACGACCGACGGCTGGTGCCTGCCCGAGGCGCAGCTCGCCATCGGGGGGATCATGGTGGCGGACGCGATCTACGACACGCTCACCCGCCCGAACGCCAAGGGTGAGTACGAGCCCTGGCTCGCCGAGTCCGTCGAGCCCAATGCCGACTCCACGCAGTGGACGATCAAGCTGCGCGAGGGCATCAAGTTCCACGACGGCAGCGACCTCACGGCCGACGTGGTCAAGAACAACCTCGACGCCTACCGGGGGCAGTACCCGACGCGCCACCCCCTGCTGTTCGTGTTCAACTTCGCCAACATCGCCAGCGTCGACGTCGTCGACCCGTTGACGGTGTCGGTGACCATGCACGAGCCCTGGGTGGCGTTCGACGCCTACCTGTACGGAAGCGGCCGGGTCGGCATGATGGCGCAGGCGCAGCTCGACGACACCCAGTCGTGCGACCGCAAGCTCATCGGCACCGGCCCGTTCATGATGACCGACTGGGTGCCCAACCAGCACTTCCAGGCCGAGAAGAACCCCAACTACTGGGCCACTGACGCCGCGGGCAACCAGCTCCCGTACCTCGACGAGATCGAGTTCCGGCCCATCGTCGAGGTGGAGCAGCGCGAGAACGCCCTGCTGTCGGGCGAGATCAACGCCATGCACACGAGCGACCCCGAGACGGTGTCGGACCTCCGTGACCGCACCGAGTCGGGCGAGGTCAACGGCTACGAGTCGTCGGACTTCGGCGAGGTCTCCTACGTGATGCTCAACTCGTCGAAGCCGCCGTTCGACAACATCAAGGCCCGGCAGGCGGTCGCCTACGCATACAACTTCGAGGATTACAACGCCATCCTCGGCGACGGCATCCTCACTCAGGCCACCGGGCCCTTCGCGCCCGGCAACGTCGGGAACCTCGACGACACCGGCTTCCCGACCTACGACCCTGACAAGGCCAAGCAGCTGGTCCAGGAATACGAGGAGGAGACCGGCCAGCCGCTCTCGTTCACCTACACGACCACCCAGGCGCAGGTGCAGATCGAGGGAGGGCAGTTCCTCAAGGAGCAGGCCGAGGCCGTGGGCATGAGCGTCGACCTCATCACGGTCGACCAGTCCACGCAGATCGACAACGCCATCAGCGGCGACTTCGAGGCCATCGGCTGGCGCAACCACCCGGGCGGTGACCCCGATACGCAGTACGTGTGGTGGAAGTCCTTCGACGGCAACCCGCCGAACCCCATCAACTTCGCGCGTTTCGACGATCCCGAGATCGACAAGCTGCTCGAGGAGGGGCGCACGACCGCCGACGACTCCGCCCGCACCCAGATCTACGAGGACCTCAACCGGCGCTTCGCCGAGGAGGTCTGGAACCTGTGGATCTACTACACGCCGTGGACGGTCGCGACCGCTCCCGACGTGCACGGGGTCCCGGGGGAGGGCCCCAGCAGCGCGGAACCGTTCCCGGGGTTGGCGGCGGGGCACCCGGTGGCCTACATGTGGGTCCAGCAGTAGATCGCGGGGGTTCGCATTGACGATGATCCTGCGCCGCTTGGCGCACTTGGTGGTCGTCCTCTTCTTCGTCACGCTGTTCGTGGCGACGCTGACCAGCCTGCTGCCCGGCGACCCCGTCGACGCCATCGCTGGGTTCGCCAGCCCGGAGCAGAAGGAGGCGCTGCGAGAGGACCTGAAGCTCGACGATCCGGTCTACGTGCAGTACGGCCGCTGGGTCGGCAACTTCGTCACCGGTGACCTCGGCAACTACTACAGCGTGACCGGCGGCCGGCCGGTCACGGACCGGGTGCGCGATGCCCTGCCGGTGTCGCTCCAGCTCATGCTCGAGGCGCAGGTGCTCGCCCTGATCATCGCCATCCCGCTCGGTGTGTTCACCGCGTACCGAGCGGGGTCGCGGTTCGACAAGTCGGCCAACGCCACCGCCTTCGGCCTCCTGGCGATCCCCAACTTCGCGGTCGCGCTCATACTCGCGTACTACGTGGGGGTGCGGTTCGGCTGGTTGCCGGTCAGCGGCTACGTCAAACCCAGCGACGACCTGGTCGAGCACCTGCGCCGCATGGCCATGCCCGCCATCGCGTTGGCGGTCGGACAGATCGCCGTGTACATGCGGCTCCTGCGCAGCGACATGATCGCCACGCTGCAAGAGGACTTCATCCTGATGGCCAAGTCGAAGGGCATCTCGCCGAGCCGCGTCCTCTGGCGCCACGCGCTGCGGCCGTCCAGCCTGACGCTGCTCACGGTGGCCGGGCTCAACGTGGGCGTATTGATCGGCGGCGCCGTGATCGTCGAGGTCATCTTCTCGTTGCCCGGCATAGGCACGTTGCTGTACGAGGCGATCAACGCGCGTCAGTACATCGCCCTGCAGAGCCTGGTGGCGATCATCGCGGTGGGCTACGTCCTGATCAACTTCCTCGTCGACGTCCTCTACGCCGTGCTCGACCCGAGGATCCGCCATGCGCGAAGCTGATCCCGCGGCACCGTCGCCGCCGCCGCTCATTCCGACGACGACGCTCGAACCCGTCGACCTGGTGGCGGCGGTCGAGGGCCCGGCGCCCGAGGGCGAGGCCCCGGCGCGGCGCCGTCGGCTCGGCGTCGGTGGTGTGGCCGCCCTCTCCTGGCTCATCCTGGTCGTGGCGTTGGCCTTGCTGGCGCCGGTGCTGCCCATCGACGACCCCAACGAGAGCATCGCGTCGATCGCCAAGAAGGGGCCGGGGACCGAGGGCCACCTCTTGGGTGGCGACGGCCTCGGCCGCGACGTGCTGAGCCGCGTGATCTGGGGCGCTCGGGCCACGCTGTTGCTGGCCGTGTGCGCGGTCCTGCTCGGCCTCATCCTGGGCGGGGCGCTCGGCCTCATCGCCGGCTACTTCCGCGGCCGGGCCGACACCGGGCTGACCGGACTGTTCGATGTCCTGCTCTCGTTCCCCCAGCTCATCCTCGCGGTCACGCTCGTCACCGTGTTCGCCGGTGGAGGCGTGAGTAGCACGCGGCGGATGGTGGTGCTGATCCTCGCCCTCGGCGTCGTGTCCATTCCCGTGCTCGGGCGCATCACCCGCGCCAGCACGATGTCGTGGTGTCAGCGCGAGTTCGTCACGGCCTCTCGGGCCATCGGCGCGCGGAACCGCTCGATCATGATCGGCGAGGTGCTGCCCAACGTGCTGCCGGCGATGTTCTCGATCGCGCTGCTGGGCATCGCCGTCGTCATCGTGGCCGAGGGCGGGCTGAGCCTGCTCGGGGTCGGCATCCAGCTCCCCACGCCGTCGTGGGGCAACATGATCGCCGAGGGCCGATCCGACCTGCGCGACGCCCCCTACATCGTGATGGTGCCCACGGTGGCGATCTTCCTCACCGTGCTCGCCCTCAACTATCTGGGCGACATCGTCCGGGCCCGGTTCGACGTGCGGGAGAGCGCGCTGTGAGCAGGCCGGAGGCGAGCCGATGAGCATCCTCCGCCTGTCGGGCCGCAAGCACGTGGTCCCCGCCGAGGGCACGATCCACCCGCCCACCGGGCGGGTCCTCCTCGACGTCGACGGCCTCGCCACCCACTTCAACACGCCCAGGGGCACGGTGAAGGCGGTCGACGGCGTGTCATTCACGCTCGACCGGGGCCGCACCCTCGGGTTGGTCGGCGAGTCGGGCTGCGGCAAGTCGGTGCTCTCCCGCTCGATCATGGGACTACTGCCGAGCCGCAACGTGACCCGCAAGGGCGTGATCAACTTCGACGGCCACCGGCTCGACCAGATGGGACCGGCCGAGATGCGCTCCTTCTGGGGAACCCAGCTCGCCATGGTGTTCCAGGACCCGATGACGTCGCTCAACCCCGTCATGCGGATCGGCAAGCAGATCACCGAGTCGCTGGACTTCCACTTCGACATGGATCGCTCCGAAGCGCAGGAGACGGCGCTGGCGCTGCTCCGCTCGGTCAACATCCCGGAGCCCGCGCGGCGCCTGCGCCAGTACCCGCACGAGCTGTCAGGCGGCATGCGCCAGCGGGTGGTCATCGCGGTGGCGTTGGCCTGCGGACCGAAGCTCCTGTTCGCCGACGAGCCCACCACCGCGCTCGACGTGACCGTGCAGGCGCAGATCCTCGACCTGCTGCGCCAGCAGCAGCGTGACCGCGACATGGCGATGGTGCTCGTCTCCCACGACCTCGGGGTCGTGGCCGGTCACACCGACGAGATCGCCGTCATGTATGCGGGCCAGATCGTGGAGAAGGCCCCCACGAAGACCCTCTTCGCCAAGATGCGGATGCCGTACACGGCGGCGCTGGTGGAGTCGATCCCGCGGCTCGAGAACCCGAGTCACACCCGGCTCAACGTCATCGCCGGCCGGCCACCAGACCTGATCGATCCCCCCCGGGGCTGCCGGTTCGCGGCGCGCTGCCCGTACGTCCAGGACCGCTGCCACGAGGAGCAGCCACCGCTCATCGAGGCCGACGAGCCCGGCCATGTCTACCGCTGCTGGTTCCCGGTCGGCACCGAGGCCGGTCGCGAGGCGTTGGAGCGCAACCTGGCCGCCGCGGTGCCGCAGGCCCACCTGGCCGTCGCCGGCGACGTGACCCAATCCGCGGGAGGCGAATGATGGCCGGCAGCGGGACCGCCCACCTGCGCCCGACCGACGAGATGCTCCTTCGCGTCGAGGACCTGGTCGTGGATTTCCCGGCCGGGCAGGGGCGGCACGTCTCCGCGGTGGCGAACGTGAGCTTCGACGTCGCCGAGCGTGAGACGCTCGGCCTGGTGGGCGAGTCGGGCTGCGGCAAGTCCACCACCGCCCGGGCCGTCATCCAGTTGCCCAAGCCGACCCGCGGGCGGGTGACGTTTGCGGGCCACGAGCTCACTGCGCTGAGCGGGGAGCGCCTGCGGGTCCTGCGGCCCCAGATGCAGGTCGTGTTCCAGGACCCGATCTCGTCGCTCAACCCCCGCCGTCGGGTCGGCGACATCGTCGGGGCGCCGCTGAAGATCTGGGGCCGGGGCAGCGAGAGCGAGCGCCGGGCCCGCGTCGACGAGGTGCTCGAAGCGGTCGGGCTCGACCCCGACGTGGCACGCGACAAGCGACCGCACGAGTTCTCCGGCGGGCAGTGCCAGCGCATCTGCATCGCCCGCGCTCTTGTCCTCGAGCCCCAGCTGGTGATCTGCGACGAGCCGGTATCTGCCCTGGACGTGTCGGTGCAGGCGCAGATCCTCAACCTGCTCGAGGACCTCAAGGAGCGCTACGGCCTGACGCTGATCTTCATCACGCACGACCTCGCGGTGGTCAAGAACGTCAGCGACCGCGTGGCGGTCATGTACCTCGGCAAGATCTGCGAGGTGGCCGCGCCCGACCGGCTCTACGCCAGTCCGGCCCACCCCTACACCGCGGCACTGCTGTCGTCGATCCCGGTGCCCGACCCCGAGGCCCCTGCCAGCTCCGGCGGACTCACCGCCGGCGACCTGCCCTCGCCGTTGGCGCCGCCCAGCGGGTGCCGCTTCCGCACCCGCTGCCCACGGGCGCAGGAGCTCTGCGCGGCCGAGGAGCCACAGACGCGCGAGGTGGCCGAGGGACAGTTCGTCGCCTGCCATTACCCCCTGGTGGGTGAGCAGGCGTCGGCCACACCCGTGGAGGTGGCGGCGGCGCGGGGTTAGGCGCTGGTCAACCATGTCGTCACCCGCTGAGTCCGCCCCGCCGTCGCCTCACCGGCCCGCCCGGTCGGTGCGTGGACGTCGCCGCCTCGAGCCCGAGCGCCGCCGGGCGGAGATCGTCGAGGCGGCGTCCACCATCTTCCGTGGGCGTGACCCGGCCACAGTACGGTTCGAGGAGGTCGCCGACGCCGCCGGCGTGTCACGCTCGCTGGTGTACGCCTACTTCGGCGACAGGGGCGGGCTGCTGGCGGCCGTGTACCTCCACAGCCTGGCCGGGCTCGACGACGACCTGTCGAGCCTCCTCAACGACGTACCGGTGGACGAAGGCCGGCTACGGGCGTTGGTGCACCGCTACATGTCCCTGGTCCGCGACAACGCTGCCTCCTGGCCGCTGTTCGCCGTCTGCGGGGCTTTGGAGCACCCGGCCGTGCAGCAGGCGCGACGCGCTCGCATCCAGTGCATTGCCGACACCTGGGGTGGCGGTCCGGTGGAGCGGCTGCTGGCTCGCGGCGTCATCGGCATGCTGGAGGCCGGCGCCAGCGAATGGGTCGAGCACCGGGCGTGCTCTCTCGAAGAGGCCGCTGACCTGCTCACGCGGGCGCTGTGGAACGGTCTCGGCCGCTTCCCGCGGGTCGACTAGCGGCGGCGGCGCCAACCCGTCCTGTTCAATCGGCGTTCCCACAGGGAATACTTCACGGCATGCCCCGTGCCATGTGGAGCGGCGCGATCAGCTTCGGGCTGGTCAACATCCCGATCAAGCTGTTCACGGCCGTGTCGCGCAAGAACGTGTCCTTCAACCAGATCGACACCCGCACCGGCTCGCGGATCCAGTACCGCAAGGTGTCGGCCGCCGACGGTGACGAGGTGCCCAACGAGGCGATCGCCAAGGGCTACCAGCTGTCGTCGGGCGAGTACGTGCTGGTGGGCGACGACGAGCTCGCCGCGCTCGATCCCGAGGCCACCCGCACGATCGACATCGAGCAGTTCGTCGACCTCGTCGAGATCGACCCCCTCTTCTACGACGCCGCCTACTACGTGGCGCCCGACAAGGGGGCCACCAAGCCCTACGCCCTGCTGACCCGGGCCATGGAGGAGCAGGGCAAGGTGGCGATCGCCCGCCTGGTCATGCGCACCAAGCAGTACCTGGCGGCGTTGCGTCCCAAGGAAGGGATGCTGGTCATGTCGACAATGGTGTACGCGGACGAGGTCAACGATCCGGCGCAGCTCGACGGCGTCGAGGACATGCACGACGTCGACGTCAGCGAGCGGGAGCTGCGCATGGCCGAGCAGCTGATCGAGTCGCTCACCGAGCCGTTCGAGCCCGAGCGCTACGAGGACACCTACCGCAACCAGGTCCTCGAGCTCATCGACCGCAAGGCCGCAGGTGAGGAAGAGGTCGTCGCCCCGCCGACGCCCGCCGCAGAGGAGAAGGTCGTCGACCTCATGGCTGCGCTAGAGGCCAGCGTGCGTGACGCCAAGAAGGCGCGACAGCGCCACCCTACGGCAAAGGCCGCGGCGGGCGGGGCCGACGGGTCGGGTGAGCGTGACGCCAACGGCGCCAAGCCGACGCGCCCCTCGACGAAGGCGGCGAAGTCAGCGAAGGCCAGCAAGACGACGAAGTCAGCGAAGGCGGCGCCGAGGCGCAAGTCGGCCTAGTGGGCGCGGGAGTCCACTAGTGGCGGAACGCTCCTCGGGGCGTTCGGCCACGGTCGAGGTCGAAGGCCGCAGGCTCACCCTGTCCAACCTGGACAAGGTGCTCTATCCCGAATCGGGGACCACCAAGGCCGAGGTCATCGAGTACTACGCACGCGTCGCCCCGACGATGGTTCCGCATCTGGAGGACCGCGGGGTGACGCTGCGGCGGTTCCCCGACGGCGTGGACGCAGGATCCTTCTTCGAGAAGCGCTGTCCGTCGCACCGGCCGGGTTGGCTGGGCACCGTCCTCGGCCCGGGCGACCGGAACGGCAACATCCACTACTGCTGCCTCGATTCGGCGCCGGCCCTGGTGTGGGCGGCCAACATGGCCGCGCTCGAGATCCACGCCCCCATGGCCCATGGTGTGGACATCGACAGTCCCACGATGTGCGTGTTCGACCTGGACCCGGGGCCGCCGGCGGCGATTCCAGAGTGCGCCGACGTGGCGCTCGACGTGCGCCACGTGCTCGAGGGCCTCGGCCTCGAGGGCTTCCCCAAGACGTCGGGCTCGAAGGGCCTGCAGGTCTACGTGCCGCTCAACCGGCCGCACACCCATGAGCAGGCGTCCCGGTTCGCCTTGGCCGTCGCCCAGCTGCTCGAGCGCGCCCACCCGGACGGTGTGGTGTCCAACATGAAGAAATCGCTGCGTCCCGGCAAGGTGTTCGTGGACTGGAGCCAGAACAGCCGCCACAAGACGACCGTCGCCGTCTACTCGCTCCGGGCCCGCCCTCGGCCCACCGTGTCGACGCCGGTCACGTGGGAGGAGATCGAGGCGGCCGCCGACGGCGAGCCGCTGTCCTTCGAGGCGGCGGACGTGGTGGCCAGGGTGGAGGACCATGGCGACCTGTTCGCCGGCACTCTCACGCTCGAGCAGACCCTGCCGGGGGATGCCAAGCTCTGACCCGGCTCCGGCGGTTGGCAGCGCCTACGGTCGGCCCGCATGGAGTCGACCGAGCTGACCGTACGCACCGGCACCCGCCCCGCGGTCGTCGACCTGACCGGGGAGGTGGCCGGGTTCTGCCGTGACCGGGGCGACGGGTTGGTCTCGGTCTTCGTGCCGCACGCGACGGCCGGGGTCGCCATCATCGAGACCGGTGCCGGAAGCGAGGACGACCTGTTGCACGCGGTCGGCGAGATGCTTCCGCGGGACGACCGCTGGCGGCACCGGCACGGATCGGTCGGTCACGGCGCCGATCACCTGCTCCCGGCGATCATCGCCCCGAGCCTCACGGTCCCGGTGCTCGGGGGGCGCCCGGCGCTCGGTACCTGGCAATCGATCGTGCTGGTGGACACCAACGTCGACAACCCCGAGCGGCGCGTTCGACTGAGCTTCGTCAGCGGTTGAACCGGGGCGGGGCTAGCCCGGGTCAACGACCGTGGGATTGGCGAGTGTCCGCTCGACTTCGGTGCGGTCGGTCACCGCGGCGTCGGGTGTGGTCTCGTCGACGGCGGGGATGGGGCGGGTGCCATCGGCGTCGTCGCGCTCCCGGGCGAGAGGCGTGGCGAGCGTGGTGTTGAGGTCGATATCGCCTCTGGTGCCGGGGCCCACGGGGTCGGTCACCGGTGGGCCGTGCTGCGTCGCCTCCGGTGGGCCGTGCTGCGTCGCCTGGGGAAACACCGAGGCCACGTCGTACCGCACGGGCGACAACGGCGAGGCGTCGGCCGCCCACCACGGCGCAGGCGGCGTGATCGGCGCCCGGCCCGGCGAGCGCGCAATGGGCCCTGTCGCCAGCCCCGGGGCCAACACCGCCCGGGCGGGCAGGCTCGCCGTGGCCGCCACGGCCGCGCCCACCAGCCAGCCGGTCCACAGGCCAAAGCCGGCGCCCACGTTGGTGGCGCTCAGCAGGTTGTCGAAATAGCTGACGCCAAAGGGATTCGGGGCGGAACCGAGCACCGCGTCCCGGTAGGCGTAATCCACTGCGCCGGCTATCCCGGCCGCCACGACCAGGCTCCCCCAACCGGCGAGGAAGGCCGATCGGTGGGAGGCGCGTCCGGCGAGTGCGGTGAGCAGACCCACGACGGCGAACAGGACGGCGAGCTTGAGCACGACCCCCCACACCACATCGGCCGAGGTCCCGTTGTCGAACACATCCCAATTGGGAATGTCCGTGAACGTCGCCACAGTCAGGGGAATGCGATGGCGTTCGGCGAGATCTTGGGCCGCCTCGACCACCGCCGGGTTGCCGAGCACTACGACCAACACCCCTACGGTGGCCGTTCCTGCGACCGCGGTCCGTGCAGACATGGTACCCCAATACTTAACCCGCTACGCTACGGGACGCAACACCACCCTTCGTGTTGAGCATCCGCGCGCCATGGATGTAAACCTACCGGCGGGGTGTGAGTGACAGCGTGAGGCTGCGGCGTGCGCGCTCGATCAGCGGGCGACGAAGTACTTGGCCTGGGGGTGGTGGCAAACGATGGCCGAGGTGGTCTGCTCGGGCTGGTATTGGAACCCGGTCTCCTCGTTGCACTCCAACCCGATGCGCTCACCGCCGAGCAGGTGCAGCACCTTCTCGTTGTCCTCGAGATCCGGGCAGGCCGGGTAGCCCCAGGAATAGCGGCCGCCCCGGTACTGCTGGCGGAACAGGCCGGTGAGTGTGGGCCCGTCCTCGTCGGCGAAGCCCCACTCCTCCCGCATGCGCCGGTGCCAGTACTCGGCAAGCGCCTCGGCCATCTCGACGCCGAGGCCGTGGAGCATGAGGTACTCCTGGTAGCGGTCGTCGGCAAACAACTTGGCCGTACGCTCCGACACCGCCGGACCCATCGTGACGATGGAGAAGCCGGCGTAGTCGACGTCGCCGCTGTCGATCGGTCGGAGGAAGTCGGCGATGCAGTAGTACGGCGCCTTGGTCTGGCGCGGATACGAGAACCGGGCCCGCTCCTCGGCTCGGCCCTCGTCGCTCCAGATGACCAGGTCGTTGCCGTCACCATTGGCGGGGAAATAGCCGTAGACCACCTGGGGGATGAGGAGGCCGTCGGCCTTGGCCTTGGCGATCTCGTCGCGCAGCGCCGGGCGGATGCGGGCCTTGAACTCCTGGTCGTTCTCGGTGCCGCCGTCGGCCTTGGCCGCGGGCCGGAACTGCCATTGGTTGCGGAACAGCGCCGTCTCGTTGAGATAGCCGGCGACCTCGTCGATCGACAGTCCCTTGATGATGCGCGAGCCGATGAATGGCGGGGTGAACACCGGGTTGTCGGTCACGACATCCGGCGACCGGCGCGGTACGTCACCGTCGCCCTCATCGGAACCCTTCTCCGCCAGCCCCAGCGACGCCCGTGAGGGCACCCGCGATTCCGACGGTACCCGACCCCACTCGGGATCGTCGGTCTCCGTCCCCCGCCTGATGGCACCGAGACGATCCATGACGTGCAGGCCCTCGAACGCGTCCTTGCCGTAGAACACCCGGCCCTCGTAGACGTCGCGCAGATCACGCTCCACGTAACTGCGGGTGAGGGCGGCGCCACCCAGGAGCACCGGGATGTCGGCCAGCTCGCGCTGGTTCAGCTCCTCGAGGTTGTCGCGCATGACGAGCGTCGACTTCACCAGCAGCCCCGACATGCCGATGGCGTTGGCCTTGACCTCCATGGCCTTCTCGACCATCTCGGCGATGCCGATCTTGATGCCGAGGTTGTGAACCTCGTAGCCGTTGTTGGTGAGGATGATGTCGACCAGGTTCTTGCCGATGTCGTGCACGTCGCCCTTCACGGTGGCGAGCACGATGCGACCCTTGCCTGAGTCGCCCTCGACCTTGTCCATGTGGGGCTCGAGATGGGCCACCGCTGCCTTCATCGTCTCGGCCGACTGCAGCACGAACGGCAGCTGCATCTGCCCCGAGCCGAACAGGTCCCCGACCACCTTCATCCCGGCGAGGAGAACGTCGTTGATGATGTCCAGCGCGGGCACGCCGGCGGCCATCGCCTCGTCGAGGTCGTCGGTGAGGCCGTCGCGATCGCCGTCGATGATGCGGGCCTTGAGGCGTTCCTCGACCGGCCAGCCCGAGCGGTCTTCTTTCTCCTGCTTGGCCACGCTCACGTCGGCGAACACGTCGAGCAGCGCCGCCAGCGGGTCGTACCCGGTCGCCGCGTCGCGGCGGTCGTAGATGAGGTCGAGGCAGACCTTGACCTGGTCCTCGGGGATCTTGTTGAGCGGCATGATGCGGGCCGCGTGCACGATGGCCGAGTCGAGCCCGGCCTCGACGCACTCGTGGAGGAACACAGAGTTGAGGACGTGGCGGGCGGCGGGGGACAGGCCGAAGCTCACGTTGGACACGCCCAGCGTGGTGAAGACCCCGGGGAGCTCGGCCTTGATGCGGCGGATGGCCTCGATCGTGTGCATGGCGTCGCGGCGGAGGTCCTCGTCACCCGTCGACAGCGGGAACGTCAGCGCGTCGAAGATCAGGTCGCCGGGGTCGAGGCCGTAGCGCTGGGTCGCCAGGTCGTGAATGCGGTGGGCGATCCGCATCTTCCACTCGACGTCGCGCGCCTGGCCCTGCTCGTCGATGAGCATGCAGACTGCGGCGGCGCCGTACTCCTGCGCGAGGCGACAGATCCGGTCGAAGCGGCTGCCCTCGTCTTCCCCGTCCTCGAGGTTGGCGGAGTTGAGGATCGGCCGACCGCCGAGCCGTTGCAGCCCGGCCTCGATGACCGGCGGCTCGGTGGAATCCAACACCAGCGGCACCGTTACCTGAGTGGAGAACCGACTGACGAGCTCGTCCATGTCGAGGGTGCCGTCGCGCCCGACGTAGTCGACGCAGACGTCGAGCACGTGGGCGCCCTCACGTTCCTGGTCGCGGGCGATGCGGACGCACGAATCCCAGTCGCCCGCCAGCATCGTGTCGCGAAACTTCTTGGAGCCGTTGGCGTTGGTGCGCTCGCCGATGATGAGGAAGCTGGCGTCCTGGTGGAAGGGCACCATGCTGAACATTGACGTGGCCGCCGGCTCGGGATCGGGTTTGCGTTGGGCGGGTGTGAGGTCCTTGACCGCCGCGGCCAGCTGCCGGATGTGCTCGGGCGTGGAGCCGCAGCAACCGCCCACCACCTGCACTCCCAACTCGGCGACGAACCGCGTCTGGTAGTCGACCAGCTGTTCGGGGGTGAGGTCGTAGTGCATCTTGCCGTCGACCACCGACGGCAGGCCCATGTTGGGTAGGCAGGAGATCGGCATGGGGGCGTTCGCCGCCAGGTGGCGCAGGTGCTCGTGCATCTCCGCAGGACCGGTGGCGCAGTTGAGCCCGAAGACGTCGGGCCGGAGCGCCCCCAGGCTGGCCAGCGCGGCCGCGATCTCGGTGCCGAGCAGCATGGTGCCCGTCTGCTCCATCGTCACCTGCAGCTGGATGGGCACCCGCCGGCCCTGCGCCGCCATGGCGCGCCGGGCGCCGATGACTGCGGCCTTGGCCGCCAGAAGATCGAAGTGGGTCTCGCAGATGACCAGGTCGACCCCGCCCTCGATGAGGGCGCGGGCCATGACCTCGTAGGCGTCCCGCAGCTCCGCGAAGGGGATCTGCCCCAGTGACGGCGACTTGGTGCCCGGGCCCATAGACCCGGCGACGAGGCCCCCGTGGCCGTCGGCCACCTCGCGGGCGATGCGGGCCGAGGCGAGGGTGATCTCGTATGCCCGCTCGGGGATCCCGTACTCGCCCAGGGGCACGGCGAAGCTGCCGAAGCTGGCGGTCTCCACGACGTCGGCCCCGGCCCGGAAGTGGGCCTCGTGCATCCCGGCGATGACGTCCGGCCGGGTGATGGCGAGCAGCTCGTTGCATCCCTCGAACAGGGGACCGCCGAAGTCGTCGGCCGTCAGTCCCTGCTCTTGCACGTAGGTCCCGAAGGCGCCGTCGTAGACGACGACGCGCTCGCTGACGAGGTCGAGGAATCCACGCATGGACAAGTCACCAGGCTACCGGTCGGCCGCTCCCCAGACGGAAGCCGGAATCGGGCGGCCATCGCCGGCACCCTGGGCCGGTAACGTCGCTCGGCACCGGTCGCGCCGTGCGGTCGACGAGGGAGGAGGCCCGATGGCGCTGCGCCACGTCGTGATGTTCAGGTTCGGCGACGGCACCACCGACGCCCAGGTGCGAGCGCTCGCCGATGGGCTCGATCGGATGCCGGCGGCAGTCGGCACCATGGTCGACTACCGCCATGGGCGAGATGTCGGCATCAACGAGGCCTCGTACGACTACGTGGTCGTGGGCGACTTCGCCACCGTCGATGACTACCTGACGTACAGGGACCATCCCGAACACCAGGCGCTCATTCGCGACCTGGTGCGGCCGATCCTGGCCGAGCGGGCCTTGATCCAGTTCGAGCTGGCCGACTGAGTTGCTCGCGGAGGCGGGTACATCCGGGCCATGCCGTTGATCGTCGGTACGTCGGGTTGGCAGTACCGCGATTGGCGCGGCGTGCTCTACCCCGACGGGCTGCCGCAACGGGCGTGGCTCCACCGGTACGCGGACGAATTCCCGGCTGTCGAGGTCAACAACGCCTTCTACCGGCTGCCGGAGCGAGCGGTCTTCGAGCGTTGGCGGGCGGAGACGCCCGCGGGATTCGTCGTCGCCGTGAAGGTGAGCCGCTACCTCACCCACATCAAGCGGCTGCGTGAGCCCGCCGAGCCGGTGGCGCGGCTGACCGCTCGCGCCGAGGGCCTGGGTGATCGGTTGGGGCCCTACCTGCTGCAACTCCCGCCCACGCTACGGGGCGCCCCGGACGCGCTCGACGCGTGCCTGGCTTGCTTTCCTCCGGGCGCACGGGTGGCCGTCGAGCCGCGACACGAGTCGTGGTGGAACGACGAGGTGCGCGACGTGTTGGCGCGCCGCGGCGCCGCCCTGTGTTGGGCCGACCGCCTCGGACGGCCGGCGACCCCGCTGTGGCGCACGGCCGACTGGGGCTATGTGCGCATGCACGAGGGCACGGCGTCGCCGAGGCCGTCGTACGGGCGGACGGCCCTCGCCACCTGGCTGGACCGGATCGATACCGCGTGGCCACTGATGCCCCATGGGGCCGACGTGTTCGTGTTCTTCAACAACGACCGCGGCGGAGCAGCCGTGCGCAACGCCCGCACGCTGCGCCGGATGGCGGGACGGCGGGGCCGATGCGTCCTTGAAGAAAAAGCGGTGCCTGACCCCGGAAAAGCTTCAAAGACGTGAGTGGCTCGGCGGTCACACCCCCGTCGCCCGCCTAGCCTCGCCGGGATGCCGACCGCCGCCGATCGCTCTCGCATCGCCGTACTGCCCGAGGGCGTGCGCGGGTTTCTCGCCGATGCGGTCGAGGCGGGTGGGGGAGAGCTGTCCGAGCCCGATGACGCCCTCGCCCTCGTGTGGACCGAGACGGCCGCCGCCGACGCACTCGGCCGCGTGCTCGACGACCACGCCGGCCTGCGCTGGGTGCAACTGCCGTGGGCGGGGGTGGAGCCCTATGTCGACGTGATCCGGGCGCACGCCGATCGCACCTGGACCTGCGGCAAGGGTGTCTACGCCGAGCCCGTGGCCGAGCATGCCCTGGCGTTGGCGCTGGCCGGCCTGCGGGGACTCGACCACTACGCCCGTGCCACGTCGTGGACCGGGCAGCGGGGACACAACCTCCTCGGCGCCCGCGTCACGATCTTGGGCGGTGGTGGGATCGCGGAGTCGTTGCTGCGGCTGCTGGGACCCTTCCGTTGTGACGTGACGGTCGTGCGCCGAGTGCCGCGGGCCATGGCGGGTGCCGGCTCGGTGGTGGGTGAGGACCGGCTCGACGACGCGCTCGCCGGCGCCGACGTGGTCGTGCTGGCACTGCCGCTGCTGCCGGACACCGTCGGGCTCATGGACCGCCACCGGCTGGAGTTGCTGGCGCCGGGCGCCTGCCTGGTGAACGTCGCCCGCGGCCAGCACGTGGTCACCGACGACCTCGTCGAAGCCCTGAGGGATGGGACGCTGGGATCGGTCGGGCTGGACGTGACCGATCCCGAGCCCTTGCCGGACGGCCACCCGTTGTGGACGCTGGCGAACGCCATCGTGACGCCCCACACCGCCAACACCCTGGAGATGGCGCTGCCGTTGCTCAGCGCCCGCATCACCGACAACGTCCGCCGCTGGACCGCCGGCGAACCCCTTGTCGGTCTGGTCGACCCTGCCGCCGGCTACTGACGGCTCGGCCTCAACCTCACGTCGAGATCGAGGGTTTGCCGTGACCTGGGGTGATGTACCCCGACGGCAGCCGGCGGTAGCGTCGCCCTGAGCGAGCGTCCGGCGAGGGTGACGTGGGAACAGGGTGAGAGCGAGCGAGGCCCGAGCGGCCCGCTGCGAAGCAGCAAGAGCGGAGAGCACGTGACCCGCCTCTACACCGGCAAAGGCGACGACGGCACGACGGGCCTGCTGTTCGGTGGGCGAGTACCAAAGGACTCCGCCCATCCGCGGGCGTGCGGGGCGGTCGACGAGGCTCAGGCGGTCATCGGCATGGCCCGGTCGTTGTGCGAGCGGGGGAGCGAGCTCGACGAGGCCCTGACGCTGGCGTGCCGGGATCTGTGGGTTCTCATGGCCGAGCTGGCGACCCTGCCCGAGAACCACAGCAAGCTCGTCGACGGGCGGACGCGGGTCACCGCGGAGATGGTCGCGGCCGTCGAGGCGCTGGTCGACGGCCTGGGGGACCGGTTCGAGGCTCCGTCGCAGTTCGTCGTCCCGGGCCAGACCCCGCTCGCCGCCCAGCTCGACCTGGCCCGAACCGTCGTGCGGCGGGCGGAGCGCGAGGCGGTTGCGGCCACCGTTCCCGGCTCGCGGGTGCTGCCGTATCTCAATCGCCTCTCGTCCCTCTTGTGGGTCCAAGCCCGCTGGGTCGAAGGCGAGCACCTGCTCAGCCGCGACGTCCGGACGGACTCCTAGCCCGCCGTAGAAGCCCGCCGGGGCGCGCCTCTAGCCTGCCGCGCATGATCACCCTCGAGCTCGCCCGCACGCTGCCCGCTGACCCGACCGCAGTCGATGCCATCGGCGTCGGCGTGTTCGCCGACCGGTTCGAGGCGGGCGACGTGCCCGAACCGCTCGATCACGCTTTCCTCGAGGGGCAGGGGTTCACGGGAAAGCCGCGACAGACCTGCGTTGTACCCGGCGGCAACCGCGGCGTCGTCGTAGCCATCGGGCTCGGCCCCGAGCGTGAGGCCACCGTGGCCACGTACCGCAGGGCCTCCGCCGCCCTGGCCCGGGCCGCCCAGCGCCAACAGCGGGTGGCGGCTGACCTGTTGGACGGCGTGCCGGAAGGATTGGACCGGCCCGCCGTGGCCCAAGCCATCGCCGAGGGGATCGTGCTCGGTGCCTATCGGTACACCGAGCTGAAGTCGGACCCCGAGCCCAACCGCATCGTGTCGCTGCTGGTGGTCGGCAAGGGCGGCAAGCGGGTGGGGGCCGCCCTCGAGCGGGGACGGGCCATCGGAGAGGCGGTCTGCGTCGCCCGCGACCTCGTCAACCAGCCGGGCGGCACGCTCACGCCCACCGCCTTCGCGGCGCGAGCCGAGGAGCTGGCGGCATCCGGAGGGTTCAGCGCCGAGGTCCTCGACCGGGCGGCCATCGAGGACCACAAGCTCGGCGGGCTGCTCGGGGTCAATCGCGGGTCCGACGAGGAACCCAGATTCGTGAAGCTGGCGTGGGAGCCGGGGCGACCCCGGGCGACCGTGGCGCTGGTGGGCAAGGGGATCACGTTCGACTCGGGCGGGCTTTCGCTCAAGTCCGCCGACTCGATGGTGGGCATGAAGGGCGACATGGCCGGCGCCGCCGCCGTGCTGGCGACCTTCTCGGCGCTCGACGCGATCCGGCCACCGGTGCGCGTCCTGGGCTTCTTGCCACTCACCGACAACATGCCGGGGGGCGACGCCACCCGGGTCGGTGACGTGCTCCACATCCGCAACGGAACCACGGTCGAGGTCCTCAACACCGACGCCGAGGGACGGCTGGTGCTCGCCGATGCGTTGTCGCTGGCCGGCGAGGCCGACCCCGACGCCATCGTCGACCTGGCCACGCTCACCGGAGCCTGCATGGTGGCGCTGGGCACCGGGATTGCCGGGCTGATGGGAAATGACGACGGGTTCGTCGACCAGGTACGCGCCGCCGCCGATGGAGCGGGCGAGCCGGTGTGGCCTCTGCCGCTGCCCGACGACATGCGGCGCCTGCTCGACTCCGAGGTTGCCGACTTGAAGAACGTGGGCGCGGACCGTTGGGGCGGCGCGCTTATCGCCGGGCTGTTCCTCCAGCGCTTCGTCCCCGACGGCATGCCGTGGGTTCATCTCGACATCGCCGGTCCCGCCGACGCCAGCGAGGGCGACAGCGAGTCCCGCAAGGGCGGCACGGGCTTCGGCGTGCGCACGTTGCTGCGCCTGCTGTCCGACTTCCGCAAGCCGAAGGCCGCGACCGCGGGCGGAGCGTCGGACCGTCAGTAGCCGGCGTCGCGGCGGCGGAATCCGACGACGCCCACGGCGATGAACGCGGCGGCGACGCCCGTGAGGGCCACGATGGGCGCCAGCGCGAAGCCCTCGGCTGGCATCCGCGGCACGTGCTGGAACGGCGACAGCTCGACGACCCAGCGCGGCAGGCTCAGGAGCTCGCCGAACAGCCCGGTCACGAAGCACGCCGCCAGCACCCCCCAGGCAGCGGTGGTCGCCCGCGGCGCGACTCCGAAGAGCACGAGCGAGACACCGACCAGTAGCCACAGGGCCGGCACGTAGGCGACCGCCGCCCCGACGAGGCGGCCGACCTGGCCGAGGTCGCTCACGGCGATGCCATACGTGAGGCCCATGCCGAGCCCGGCGGCGGCCATCAACGCCGCTGATCCACCGAGCGCAACGCCGACGTAGGAGGCCACCCAGCGGGTCCGGCCGAGTCCGGTGGCCAGTAGCGGCTCGGCGCGGCCGCCTGCCTCCTCGCTGCGCAACCGCAGTGTCGATGAGATGGCGAACCCGCCGGAGACCAGCGCCATCATGAGCAGCGACGTCGTAAAGAACGCGTCGGTCAGGTTGCCGCCGCCCCCCTGAGCGATGATGTCCTCGACCGCGTTGTTGCTGCCGATCAGGTCGCGGATGTCCTGGCCGACGGAGCCATAGGAGACGCCGACGAGGCCGAGCCCGAGCGTCCAGGCAATCAGGCTGGCGCGCTGCAGGCGAACCGTCAGCCCGTAAGCCGACCCGACGAGCGCCGCCGACGCCGCGGGCGGGCCGGGCCGGGGCGGGACCAGCCCGCCGCCAAGGTCGCGCACGCCCAGCAGGGTGAACGCCGCCCCCACGCAGACGACGGCCGCCACCGCCAGCAACAGGAGGGTCCACCAGCGCTCCCCCGCGTAGGGGCGGGCGGCCTGCGCCCAGCCCATCGGCGACAGCCACGACAGGCTGCCGTTGCCCACGTCGCCGATGGCCCTCACGACGTAGGCCACGCCGAGCAGCGCGCCGGCATAGCCGAGCGCGGCGCGGTTGTGCTCGGTGACCTGGACCGTGACTGCGGTGATGCAGGCGAACAGCAGCCCGAACACGCCCATCGCCACCCCGTAGAGCACCGACCCTGCGGTGGGGAGGTCCTGGCTCAGCATGCACAGGGTGACGAGCCCACCGAGCACCGTGAAGGCGCCGGTTGCGACCACGAGCACGGCCGTCACCGGGGCGTTGCGGCCGAGCACGGTGGCGCGCAACAGCTCCGTGCGGCCGGTCTCCTCGTCGGCGCGAGTGTGGCGGCCCACCAGGAACATCCCCATGAGCGCCATCACGACGAAGCCGAAGCTCCCGATGTTGAAGACCGCCTGCCCCCCGACGGTGTCGAGGCCGTAGGCGGGGGCGTTCAGGGCGATGAGAGCGGCGTTGTTGCTCGCGGTCTGCGCGGCCTTGTCGAGGTCGGCCTGGGTGGGATAGAGGCCCTCGATGCTCGCGGCGTTCGAGAGCACCAGCAGGGTGATCCCGATGAGCCATACGGGCAGGCGCACGCGGTCGCGGCGCAGGATGAACCGCACCAGCGACAAGGTCCCCGTGAGCGTCGAGCTGCGGCTCGAAGGCGGGGCCAGAACGGCCTCGGCCGGCGGCGGACCGGCGAGGGTGGCTCCGCCGGCGCTCACCCGACCACGCCCCCGTCGTCGGACGAGCCGTCCGGCGCCACGGCGACCCGGCCCTCGAGCTCGGCCAGCTCGTCGCCGTAGTGGCGCAGGAACAGCTCTTCCAGCGTCGGCGGCTGGCTGGTCAGGCTGCGCACGCCCAGGCCGGTGATGTACTTGAGCGCGCCGTCCAGGCGTGCGGTGTCGACGTCGAATCGCGCGTGCAGCCCGTCGACGTGGGGGTCGTGGATCCCGGGCAGGGTCGTGAGCCCGTCGACCGGCCGTTCCGTCTCCACCGCAATCGACGTGCGGGTCAGATGGCGCAGCTCGGCCAGCGTTCCGGACTCGACGGTCCGGCCCAGCCGGATGATGCTCACCCGATCGCACAGCGTCTCGACCTCGGCCAGGATGTGGCTGGAGAGCAGGACCGTGCGACCGTCCTGGGTGATCTCCTTGATCGTGTCCTGGAACACGGCCTCCATGAGCGGGTCGAGCCCGGACGTGGGCTCGTCGAGGATGAGCAACTCGGCATCGGCTGCCAGCGCAGCCACGAGCGCCACCTTCTGGCGGTTGCCCTTGGAGTAGGTGCGTCCCTTCTTGGTGGGATCGAGCTCGAAGCGTTCGAGCAGCTCGTCGCGCCTGCGCCGGTCGAGCCCGCCGCGCAAGTGGCCGAGCAGGTCGATCACCTCGCCGCCCGAGAGGTTGGGCCACAGGTTGACGTCGCCCGGGACGTAGGCGAGGCGGCGGTGCAGGGGGACGGCGTCGTTCCAGGGATCACCGCCGAGCAGGATCGCCCGGCCAGAGTTGGCCCGGAGCAAGCCGAGCAACACGCGGATCGTGGTGGACTTGCCCGATCCGTTGGGCCCGAGGAAGCCGTGGACCTCGCCCGTGGCCACCGCGAGGTCAAGGCCGTCGAGCGCCCGCGTCCGGCCGAAGGTCTTGACGAGGTCCGAGACCTCGATGGCGTTGGTCATGGATCGACCTTATCGAGGCTTCATGAATTTGTGAATAGCAGGGAATTTGTGAAATATGTAACCTCGTGGACGGGATGAACAAGACCAGCAGTGATGGCGAAGACGCGCTTCTGCGCTTCGTGGAGCGCTTCGCCCTGATGCTCACCGACGCCGGTTGGCCGCGCATGCCGGCACGGGTCTTTGCCTGCCTCCTCTGTGAGGATTCGGGATGGCTGACCGCCGGCGGGCTGGCCTCGCGCCTGCGGGTCAGTCCGGCGGCGATCTCCGGGGCCGTGCGCTACCTGACCCAGATCGGGTTGGTGTCCCGCGACCGCGAGCCGGGCGCACGCACCGACCATTACCGCATCGACGACGACGCCTGGTACGAGGCGATCACGCGACGCAACGACGCGCTCGTCCGATGGGACGAGGCACTGGCCGAAGGCGTGAAGATCGTCGGCGCCGGTGCGCCCGCGGGGCGGCGCCTGGAGGAGAGCCGCGAGTTCTTCGCCTTCCTCCACGACGAGATGGTCCAGATGATGGATCGGTGGCGCCAGCGCAGGCGCACCGGCGTGGGCTGACGACCGTCACAGAGCCCGGGTCTCGGCGATGAACTCGTCGAGGACGCCGTCCGCGACCTTCACGGGACCCTGGGGGCGGGTCTCGCCCGGAATGGTCTCGACGGCTGCGGCCTGGTCGGCCAGCCCGGCGGCGTCGGCGAACCGGTCCTGAGCGCCGGCGGTGTCGCCCGCGATCTCCGCGTCGAGCGCGTCCAGCGACGAGACCAACGCCCGCCCCCAGAGGGCCGTGGCGTCGAGCCACGGTTGAGTGTCCGCGACGAATGCCTGGTCGGCGACGCCGTTGCGGATGGCGTCCGGGGCGTCGGCCAGCCGCTGGGCATAGGGGCGCAGTCCCTGGACGGCCCCCGACCGGTCGCCGCGGTCCCACGCCGTGCGGAAGGCGTCGAGCTGCGCGCCCAGCGCCGGCGCCTGGGGCTGTGAGGGCGAGCCCGACGCGGCCGATGTCGGGGCCAGGTTCTCGACGTCGAAGAACGCCAGCAGTGCCGCCACCGTGGCGGGATCGGTCCCTTCACCCCCCGGCCCGCCGGCCAGGTAGGTGGCGCCGGCGCGGTGGGCCCGGGCCGGGTCGTAGGCGGCGTCGTTCCAGCTGAAGTCGGCGGCCCCGATGAGCTGCACCTTGCTGGCGGCGGCCTGGTTCATAGGGTTGAGC
>Ga0209889_1000016_pt1 | contig 27273 bp, 30 predicted proteins | sample GWRWN1_0_10_FD_187233 | JGI IMG/M metagenome (GOLD analysis project Ga0209889, IMG submission 187233) | Riverbed sediment microbial communities from areas with no vegetation in Columbia River, Washington, USA - GW-RW N1_0_10 (SPAdes)... | ecosystem: Environmental > Aquatic > Freshwater > River >... | reverse complement strand
GTACGCGGTGGTCGAAGCGATCATCGGCGCGTTCGCGCTCGCATTCCATCCGGCATTCGTCGCGACGACCGACTGGGCTTACGCCTCAGCGCTGCCGGCGCTCGAGCACGATCTCACGCACCGTCCCGTCCTGGTCGTGGTCCGTGGCTTCAACTACAAGGAGGACCTCGCCGTGCTTCGCCCGTACATCCGGGACGTGCGGCCGGTCCTGCTCGGCGTCGACGGCGGCGCCGATGCCCTGATCGAGGCGGGCTACACGCCCGACCTGATCCTCGGCGACATGGACAGCGTGTCCGACGAGGCGCTCTCGTTCGCCGGAACCGCTCCGCGGCGGTGGTTCCGGGGGCGGCAGCAGACGGAGCTGGTCCTGCACGCCTACCAGCACGGGCTCGCGCCCGGGCGGGAGCGGCTCGAGGCGCTGGGTGTGCCGTTCCGTGTCGTCGAGGCGGCGGGGACCAGCGAGGACGCCGCGTTCCTGCTCGCCCACGAGAAGGGCGCCGAGACGATCGTCGCGGTGGGCAGCCACGGGAATCTCCGCGAGTTCCTCGACAAGGGACGCGAGGGGATGTCGAGCACGTTCCTGGTCCGGCTGCGCGTCGGCGAGATCCTGATGGATGCCAAAGGCGTCTCGCGCGTCTACTCATCACGGATCCGAACGCGGGACGCCGTGCTCCTGGTGGCGGCCGCGATGGTCGCGATCGCCGCGGTGGTGGCGGTCTCGCCGCCGCTCCGCCTGTACGTATCGCAGCTGTTCGAACAGTTCCGCCAGTGGCTGTTCGACCTGAGAGAGCTGCTGTGATCTCGTTCCGCTACCACGTGGTCACGATCGTGGCGGTGTTCCTCGCCCTCGCGATCGGGCTGCTCGGCGGCGCGGCCTTCGTGCAACCGGCGCTGCAGGAAGAGCTCCAGAACCAGACCGATCGCCTCCGGCGCGACCTCGCCGATCGCACCCGGCAGATCGGAGACCTGCGCGAGCAGATCGGGGCGCTCGGCGGTTTCGCGGAGGCCGCCATGCCCTACCTGACCACCGGCAAGCTGAGCGCCACGCCCATCGTCCTCGTCAGCCAGGTCGGGGTGGAGGATGAGGTGCTCGCACAGGCACAGGGGTCGCTCGCCCAAGCCGGTGCGCGGATCCTCACGACGGTCTCCGCGACCGAGGAGCTCGTCTCCGACGACCCCGCCACGCACGAGCAGCTCGCCCTGATGTTGGGGGCACCGACGGCACCGGCCGAGGAGCTGCCTGGCCTCGCGGCCGACGCGCTCGCCCAACGCTTCTCCAGCCAGCAGGTCATCGGCGACGACATCTTGGCCGAGCTCCTCTCGGCGGGCTTCCTCGCCCCCGTGGGTGCCGGACCGTCGGCCGCGACCCTGGACGAGATCGGCGCGGACGGTCAGGTCGTCGTCGTCCTGTCCGGCGGTCGAGGGGAGCAGCCGGTCCTGGCGCCGGAAGCCTTCGCGGTGCCCCTCGCGGAGCAGCTCGCGGGCCTCGGCGTGCCGGTCGCAGCCGGTGAGTCGCTCCTGTCGGACTACGACTACGTGTCGCTCGTGCGATCGAACGGCACCGAGGGGACGGTGACGGTCGACGACCTCGACCAGACGATGGGGGGCGCCGCGCTCGTGCTCGGCCTCGAGGAGCTGCTCGCGACGGGCAACGGTGGCGCCTACGGCGTCAAGGACGGCGCGGAGCCGCTCCCGCCGCTCCCGTGAGCCGACGTGTCGTCGCGCTGGTCGCGGCGCGCAACGAGGCCGGGCCGATCGGGTCCGTCGTCTCGGCTCTGCTGCCGCTCGTCGACGAGGTGGTCGTCGTGGATGATGGCTCGACCGATGCCACCGGCTCCGAGGCCTCGGCGGCCGGGGCGACGGTCCTGCGGTCGCGCGGCCGCAACGGCAAGGGCGGAGCCCTGGAGGGTGCCCTCCGGCGCCTCGAGCCGGCCGACGTGTGGTTGCTGGCGGACGGGGATCTCGGCGCCACCGCCGCGGGCCTGGTTCGGCTGGTCGAGGTCGTGAGCTCCGACGCGGCCGACCTCGCGATCGCCGTCCTGCCACCGGCGCCCGCGGGAGGGTTCGGTCTCGTCAAGCGCACGTCCGCCCATCTGATCCGGGGCCAGAGCGGGTTCCGGGCGTCCGAGCCGCTGTCCGGCCAACGCGCCCTCACCGCCCGAGCGATGCAAGCCGTTCGGCCGCTCGCGCAGGGTTTCGGGGTCGAGACCGCGATGACGATCGACGCCGTCAGGGCCGGCCTGCGCGTGCTCGAGGTTCCGATCGAGGGCCTGGAGCACCGCCCGACGTACCGCAACCTCCGTGGCTTCCTCCACCGGGGCAGGCAGGGTTGGGACATCGCGAAGGCCGTCCTGCCTCGGATGCTGCGATGAGGCGCTCGGGGACCGCGCGATGAGATGGGGGCGGCTCCTCGTCGAGAACCACCGCGGCGTGCTCGTCCCGCGCGTCCTCGGGGTCGCGCTCGCGATCGACGCCGCGGTATGGACCCTCGTCCTCGCCACGATCGAGGACGTCGGCGCGGCCGGATGGGGTGCGCTCGGAGGTCTCCTGCTGGTGTTCGGGGCCGGTCTGGTCGACGATCTCGCGCCTGCCGGGCCCCGCGGGTTGCGCGAGCATCTGCGGTCGGTCGCCTCCGGCCACATGACCACGGGCCTGCTCAAGGTCGCGGTGATCGCCGGCTCGGCCGTCCTCGTGATCGCCCTGCAACCTGAGCGGCCGACCTCGGTCGCCGTGCTGGGGGTCGCCCTGCTCGCTGCGTGCTCGAACGTGTGGAACGGCCTCGACGTGGTCCCGGGGCGATCGCTCAAGGCCTTCCTCCTCCCGGCGCTCGCGTTCGCGATCTGGGGCACGCCGTCGGACGCGCCCGCGGTCGTCGGCTTGCTGGTCGGGACGATCGTCGTCCTCCCGTTCGACCTGCGCGAGACGGCGATGCTCGGCGACGGTGGGGCGAACCTCCTGGGGTTCGCGGCGGGGATCGCCCTGTACGACGCCCTGCCCGACCCGTGGGTGGCCGTGGCCGCCGGGATCGCCGTCGGGCTCAACGTCGTCGCCGAGACCGTCTCGTTCAGCGGGGTGATCGAGCGCATCCCGCCGCTGCGCTGGGTGGACGCACTCGGGCGTCGTGTCTAGCGGCGATGTTTGTGGTACGACCCAACCACTTCTTGACGGGAACGGCGTGGCTCGTCATCCCCCTCTGCTACGATGCCATCCCGAGGTGCTGAAACAGCCGAAGTACGTCTTCGTGACCGGTGGGGTCGCCTCGGGTCTCGGCAAGGGGATCACCACCGCCTCGCTCGGCCGACTCTTCCGTTCACGCGGGCTCCGCGTCGCTCTGCAGAAGCTCGACCCGTACGTCAACGTCGACCCAGGGACGATGAACCCGTTCGAGCACGGCGAGGTGTTCGTGCTCGACGACGGCGCCGAGACCGACCTCGATCTCGGCCACTACGAGCGCTTCACGGACGAGAACCTCCACCGCGGCTCGAACCTGACGACCGGCGCCGTCTACAGCGCCGTGATCGCCAAGGAGCGCCGAGGCGACTACCTGGGCAAGACCGTGCAGGTGATCCCCCACATCACCGACGAGATCAAGGACCGGATCCGCAACCACGCCGTCGCCGAGAACGCCGACCTCGTGATCGTGGAGGTGGGAGGCACCGTCGGCGACATCGAGTCGCTCCCGTTCCTGGAGGCGATCCGCCAGCTCCGCAACGAGGTGGGCCGCGACCGGTGCGCGTTCGTCCACGTCAGCCTGATGCCGTTCATCGGGCCGTCCGGCGAGCTCAAGACCAAGCCCACCCAGCACTCGGTGAAGGAGCTGCGTTCGCTCGGTCTCCAGCCCGACGCGATCGTGTGCCGCTCGGACCGGCCGATCGGTCGGCACCTGAAGGAGAAGATCAGCCTCCTGTGCGACGTGCCGATCAGCGGCGTGGTCTCGGCGCAGGACTCGGACTCGATCTACCGCGTGCCGCTGATCCTGGCGAAGGAGGGCCTGGACCGGGAGCTCGCGCAGCACCTGCGGATCGACGCCGAGCCGGACATGACCGAATGGCAGACGCTCGTCGATCGGATCGACGCGGCCGTCGACCCGGTACGCGTAGCGATCGTCGGCAAGTACGTGAACCTGCGCGACGCGTACCTGTCGGTCATCGAGGCGCTCAAGCACGGTGGGTTCCACCACGGCGTCGACGTCCAGATCGAGTGGGTGTCCTCGGACGACGTCGCCGAGGGCGACGCCGCGGAGATCCTGAAGGACGTGCACGGGATCGTGGTGCCGGGCGGGTTCGGATGGCGGGGGGTCGAGGGCAAGCTCGAGGTCGTCCGACACGCGCGCGAACGTGGCGTGCCGTTCTTGGGGCTGTGCCTCGGGCTCCAAAGCGCCGTGATCGAGTTCGCCCGGAACGTCTGCGGGCTGGAGGGCGCCAACTCGTCCGAATTCGACCCGGCGACTCTCCACCCCGTGATCGACCTCCTCCCCGAACAGAAGGACGTGACCGACCTCGGCGGCTCGATGCGCCTGGGAGCCCAGCCCTGCCACATCGTGCCGGGTACCCGCGCCGAACGGGTCTACGGCGAGGCGGTGGTGTACGAGCGGCACCGCCACCGGTACGAGGTGAACCCCGCGTACCACGAGGTCCTCTCGGGCAAGGGACTGACGTTCTCGGGTCTGTCGCCCGACGGCCGGCTGGTCGAGATCATCGAGCTCGAGGGACACCCGTTCTTCATGGCCGGGCAGTTCCACCCGGAGCTCCGCTCGCGACCGACGCGCCCGCACCCGCTGTTCCGAGACTTCGTGGGGGCCGCCAAGACCCTCGCGGCGGCCGGGTCGGAACGCGCGGTCGTGCTGCCCGGCTAGGCAGCAACGCGTGGGGGCGGAAGACGTGAGGCGACGGCGGGCGTGAGTCGACCCGGAACGCGATACGCCCGCAGCGGCGAGTTGAACATCGCGTACCAGGTGGTCGGGGAGGGTCCGCTCGACCTCGTCTACGTACCCGGTTTCGTTTCGAACGTGGAGCTGATGTGGGAAGAGCCGGGGTACGCAGCGTTCCTCGAACGGCTCGCGACGTTCTCGCGGCTGATCATCTTCGACAAGCGGGGTACAGGTCTGTCCGATCCGGTGTCCAACGACGCCCTCCCCACCCTCGAAGAGCGGATGGACGACGTCCGCGCCGTCATGGATGCGGTCGGTTCGGAACGCGCCGCGCTGCTCGGCCACTCGGAGGGCGGGAACATGTGCGTCCTGTTCTCCGCCACCTACCCCGAGCGAACGTCCGCGTTGGTCCTCGTGGGGTGCTACGCGAAGCGGTTGCGTTCGGACGACTACCCATGGGCTCCGGCGCGCGAGGAGCGGATGCGAGACATCGAGGAGACCGAGTCGAGTTGGGGCGACATCGATCTCGCCACCTTCGCTCCGAGCAAGGTCGGCGACGAAGCGTTCGAGCGCTGGGTGGGGCGCTACTACCGGCAATCGGCCAGCCCGCGGGCGGCGTCGGCCCTTCTGAGGATGAACACCGAGATCGACGTCCGTGAGGTCCTGCCGTCGATCGACGTCCCGACCCTCCTGCTCTATCGCGTCGGCGACCAGGACGTGAAGGTCGGGGAGGGCCGGTACATCGCGTCTCGGATCCCGGGGTCTCGCCTGGTCGAGCTGCCCGGACAGGACCATTACATGTGGTGCGACGACGCCGAGTCCATCCTTCAGGAGGTCGAGGAGTTCCTGACCGGCGTCCGTCGAGGGCCCGACCCGGATCGGATGCTGGCGACCGTGCTGTTCACCGACATCGTGGGGTCGACCGAGACGGCGTCGCGGCTCGGCGATCGGGCGTGGCGGGGTTTGCTCGATCGCCACCACGACGTCGTGCGTACCGAGCTCGGCCGCTGGCGGGGGCGCGAGATCGACACGGCCGGCGACGGCTTCCTCGCAACGTTCGACGGGCCCGCCCGGGCGGTCCGGTGCGCCGTCGCCGCTTCGAGGTCCGTGCAGGCGCTGGGTCTGCAGATCCGCGCGGGTGTCCACACGGGTGAGGTCGAGGTGGCCGGCGACGACGTGCGGGGCATCGCGGTGCACATCGGCGCGCGGGTCGCCGGGCTCGCCGGCGCGGGGGAGGTGCTCGTGTCGCGCACGGTCCGAGACCTGGTCGCCGGCTCCGGGATCGGCTTCTCCGAACGCGGGACCTTCGAGCTGAAAGGCGTGCCCGGAGGGTGGGAGCTGTACGCCGTCGCCGACGTGTGAACGCTCCGAGCGGTCCACGACGTCGGGTAGGCTCTCGGCATCCAGAGGGAGGCGGCGCGGTGATCGTCGGGGTCCCGAACGAGGTCAAGGACAACGAGTACCGCGTGGCCCTGACGCCCGAGGGCGCGCGCGAGCTCACCGCGGCCGGGCACCAGGTCCTGGTCCAAGACGCCGCGGGATCGGGTTCGGGCATCCCCCAGCAGCGCTACGAGCGGGCCGGCGCCGAGATCGTTCCGACCGCGGCCGAGGTCTGGTCCGGCTCCGACATGATCATGAAAGTCAAGGAACCGGTCGAGCAGGAGTTCGAGCACCTGCGCGAGGGTCAGGTCCTCTTCACCTACCTGCACCTCGCGGCGAGCAGGGAACTGACGCAGGTCCTGATCGACCGGAAGGTCTCGGCCGTCGCGTACGAGACAGTCCAGCTGGCCGACGGCCGGCTGCCGCTCCTCGCGCCGATGAGCGAGATCGCGGGCCGGATGGCGCCGCACGTCGCCGCGCACCTGCTGGAGAAGGAGTTCGGCGGCCGAGGGATCCTGATGGGGGGCGTCTCCGGCGTCCGGCCGGCCAAGGTGTTCGTGCTCGGCGCCGGGATGGCGGGATCGAACGCGGCCTGGATCGCCGTCGGCATGGAGGCGGAGGTGATCGTCGTCGACAAGAACCTCGACCGGCTGCGGTTCATCGACCAGATCCACAAGGGGCGGATCACCACGCTGATGTCCGACCGGCTCACGCTCGAGCAGCGCGTTCGGGAAGCCGACGTCGTGATCGGTTCAGTGCTCGTGCCGGGCGCCCGGGCCCCGAAGCTCGTGACCGAGGACATGATCGCGTCGATGCGCACCGGCGCCGTTGCGATCGACATCGCGATCGATCAGGGGGGATGTATCGAGACGTCGCACATGACCACGCACTCGGACCCGACCTACGTGATCCACGGCGTGGTCCATTACTGCGTCGGGAACATGCCGGGCGCGGTGCCGAACACATCGACGTACGCGCTCACGAACGTGACCCTCCCGTACGCGATCGCCATCGCCTCGAGGGGTCTCGAGGACGCCGTCCGGACCGACCCCGTCCTCGCGCTCGGCGTGAACGTCTACGCCGGCGAGGTCACCAATCCCGGCGTCGCCGAGGCGCACGGGTTGAGGTTCACGCCGCTCTCGGCGATCGTCGACGGGCTGGGCTGAGTCCGCACCACGGGGCCCGATGCCGGCTCGAGACGCACTCGCGAAGCAGCTGCAGCGCTTCCTCGATCACCTCGCGGTGGAGCGGGGCCTGTCCGAGCACACGATCGCCGCGTACCGTCGCGACCTCGAGCGCTATGCGACGTTCCTGCGTGCCCGGGGGATCACCGACGCCCGGCGGGTCGACGAGCGAGCGGTCGCCGCACACGTCGCCGCGGTGTCGGCCTCCACGCACGGTGACGGCAAGCCGTATCGGGCCACCTCCGTGGTGCGAGCGCTCTCTTCGGTCCGGGCGTTCCACCGGTTCCTGCTGCGCGACGGGAAGATCTCGAGCGACCCCACCGCCGCGGTCATCCGGCCGAAGCTCCCTCGTTCGCTGCCGAAACCGCTGTCCGTCGACGACGTGGCGCGCGTGCTGGCGCACCCCGATCGCTCGGCCAAGGGTCTGCGGGACCGAGCGGTGCTCGAGACGCTCTACGGGGCGGGCCTTCGGATCTCCGAGCTGGTCGGTCTCGACGTCGACGACGTCGATCTGGAGGAGGGAAGCGTCCGCGTGCTCGGCAAGGGAGGCAAGGAGCGAGACGTGCCGATCGGCCGGTACGCTCGGGACTCCATCTCCGCGTACCTCACGAGGGTGCGTCCGGAGATCACGACCACGCGCTCGCGCTCGGCGCTGTTCCTCAACCTCCGGGGAGGCCGGCTGACCCGGCAGGGATGCACCGGGATCCTCCAGCAGCACGTCGCCGGCGCGGGCATCACGAAGCGGGTGAGCCCGCACACGTTCCGCCACTCGTTCGCGACCCACCTGCTCGAGGGTGGCGCCGACGTCCGGGTGGTCCAGGAGCTGCTCGGCCACGCGAGCGTGGCCACCACCCAGGTCTATACCCTGGTGACGAGGGAGCATCTGCGGGAGGTCTACTTCACGTCCCACCCGCGGGCGCGCGCCACGAGGAGGGACACCGCGTGATCGATCCGGCCAAGCTCGCCGAGCTGCGAGAGGCGCTCGAGGAGCAGCGCGAGAACCTGCGCAAGGAGATCGTGGAGCAGGGCGGCGACCCGGATTCGGACGACGCGGCGATCGACGTCGAACGGGGGTTCGCCGATAGCGCGCACTCGACGGCAGAGCGCGCCCGGTTGCTCTCGGTGATGAAGGCGCTCCGAGCGAACCTGCGCTGGGTCGGGCGGGCCCTGAAGAAGATGGATCTCGGCACGTACGGGACCTGCGAGCGGTGCGGCAACCCGGTCCCGATCGAACGCCTCGAGGCTCTCCCGTGGGCCATCCTCTGCATCGACTGCGCACACCTGGGCGAGGGTCGCTGAGTGACCGCGGCCGGGCGAGGCACCGCGAAGGTCCCGCGCGTCCTGATCCTGGTCTGCGACTCGTTCGGTGTGGGCGGCGCACCCGACTCCGAGGCCTACGGCGACGCCGGTTCGGACACGCTCGGCAACACGGCCGCCGCGGTCGGCGGCGTCCACGCGCCGAACCTCGGAGGGCTCGGGCTCGGCATGCTCACGACGATCGCCGGGGTCGAGCAGGCGGCGGAGCCGGGTTCGGCCCACGGGCGGCTGACGGAGCGTTCGGCCGGCAAGGACACGACGACCGGCCACTGGGAGATGGCCGGCATCGTCCTGGACGAGCCCTTCCCGCTCTACCCGAACGGCTTCCCTCCCGAGATCATCGAGGCGTTCGAGTCGCAGATCGGGCGCGAGGTGCTCGGCAACGTGCCGGCCTCGGGTACCGAGATCATCGCGCAGCTCGGCGAGGAACACCTGCGCACCGGCAGACCGATCGTCTATACGAGCGGCGACTCCGTGTTCCAGGTCGCGACGCACACCGACGTGGTGCCGCTGCCCACGCTCTACGAGTGGTGCCGCGTCGCGAGACGCCTGCTCACCGGCGAGCACAGCGTCGGCCGTGTGATCGCGCGCCCGTTCACCGGCGAGCCCGGCGCGTTCGTCCGCCGCCCCGAACGCCGGGACTTCTCGGTCCCCCCGCCGGGACCGACGCTCCTGGATCGGTGCGTCGAACACGCGGTCGCCGTGTACGGGGTCGGCAAGATCCAGGACATCTTCGCGCGGCAAGGGATCACCGAGGCGCGTTACTCGGACTCGAACGACCACGGCGTCGATCTCACCATCGACTACCTCCGGCGTTCCGGTCCCGCGCTCGTCTTCAGCAACCTGGTCGACTTCGACAGCAAGTACGGCCACCGGAACGATCCGGAAGGCTATGCACACGCGATCGAAGCCCTCGACGTTCGGATGCCCGAGCTCGTGGGCGCCCTCGGCGGGGGGGTCCTGCTCCTGACAGGCGACCACGGATGCGATCCCACCACGCCGTCGACCGATCACTCCCGAGAGAGGACGCCTCTGCTCGCCGCCGGTCTCCCGGCGGGACCCTACGACGTGGGTGACCGGGCGACGTACGCGGACCTCGGCGCCACGGCCGCCGAGTTGCTCGGTGTCCCGTGGGACCTGGAGGGTTCGAGCTTCGCCGGGGAGCTCGGCCTGTGACCGATCCGCGCGACGTGGTCGCCGCCAAGCGCGACGGCCGGAAGCTGGATCCCGGCGAGCTCCGCGCGTTCGTCCTCGCCTTCGCGAGTGGCGAGCTTGCCGACTACCTTGCCGCCGCCTTCCTGATGGCCGCGTTCATCAACGGCCTCGACGCCGAGGAGACCCTCGCGCTCACGCGAGCGATGGTGGACTCGGGCCAGACGCTTCCGCTCGACGGCATCACGCGGCCGACGGTCGACAAGCACTCGACCGGCGGCGTGGCGGACGGCGTGACCTTGGTGTTCACGCCCATCTCGGCGTCGCTCGGTCTCGCCGTGGCCAAGCTCTCCGGCCGCGGGCTCGGGCACACCGGCGGGACGCTCGACAAGCTGGAGTCGATCCCGGGGCTCCGAACCGACCTGGATCCGGAGTCCTTCGAACGGCAGGTCGAACAGGTCGGTTCGGCGGTCGCGGCGCAGACGGACGACATCGTCCCGGCCGACGGAGCGCTCTACGCGCTCCGGGACGCCACCGCGACCGTGCCGTCGATCCCGCTCATCGCCGCGAGCGTGATGTCGAAGAAGCTCGCGATCGGCACGGACCTGGTCCTGCTGGACGTGAAGGCGGGCAGCGGCGCGTTCATGAAGACGCCCGAGGACGCGGCCGAGCTCGCCGAGGCGTGCGCGGCGCTCGCGAAGGACTGGGGGCGACCGATGCGAGCCGCCGTCACGGACATGTCCCAGCCGCTCGGCGAGGCGATCGGCAACGCGCTCGACATCGTCGAGGCGGTCCGGCTACTCCGAGGCGAGCTGCACGGCCGTCTGCGCGACGCTGCGGTGGTGTTCGCCGGCGAGGCGGTCTCCCGGCTGCTCGGGGTTCCGATGGGGGAGGGGCGCGCACGGGCGGCCGCCGCGCTCGATTCGGGTGAGGCGCTCGAGGCGTTCCGCCGGATGATCCAAGCGCAGGGCGGCGACCCGCGCGTGGTCGACGAGCCCGAGCAGGTGCTCCCGTCCGCGCCGGTCCGCCGGCCGATCATGGCCGAGCGAGCGGGCACGCTCGCGGCGGTCGATGCGGAGGGACTCGGGCGTGCGAGCGGCGACCTCGGCGCCGGCAGGAAGAAGAAGGGCGACCCGATCGACCCGTCGGTGGGGATCGTGTTCCTGCCGAAGATCGGCGACCGTATCGTCGCAGGACAGCAGCTCGGCCGGGTCCACGCGCGGAGCGACGGAGACGCCGAGGCATGCATCCGCGCGGTGCATGCCGCGATGACGATCGGCGAGGAGCCGGTCGAACCGCCACCGCTCGTCTACGGGTGGCACGGTTAGATGGAGGACCTCAAGTTCGCGGCGTACCTCGGCATCTCGCTCGTGCCGGCCCTCGTCCTGCACGAATACGCGCACGCGTTCGTCGCCGTTCGGTTTGGCGATCCCACCCCCAAGCGCTGGGGTCGGCTCACCGTGAACCCCAAGCCGTTGATCGATCCGTTCGGCTCGCTGATCCTGCCCGCGCTCGCGCTGATCCTCGTCGCGGCGCGGGGGGAGCTCCTCCTGCCGGTGTTCGCGTACGCGAAGCCGATGCCGGTCGACCCGTCCTATTTCAAGGATCCCAGGCGCGACCAGGCGTACGTGGTCCTCGCGGGGCTGCTCGCGAACATCGCCCTCGCGATCGCGGGGGGCCTGGTGATCCGGGCGGGCGTCACGGGCGAGCTCGGCACCTTCGCCCTGGCTTGGCTGATCGTGAACGCCTACATGTTCGGGTTCCAGCTGATGCCGGTGCCCGGCTTCGACGGTGCGAAGCTGCTAGCGCCGTTCCTGCCGCCCCGGCCGCGTGAGGTGTTCGTGAACCTTGAGCAGTACCTCGTGCTGTTCGTCCTCGTGATCTTCTTCATCCTGGCAGGCCCGCTGCTCTCGATCGTGAACGCGTTCGCGAACGTGGCCTGCAACGTGGCCGCCGGCGTGGACTGCTTCGGCTAAGGCTCCCCGGACCGAACCGCCCCGGGCGCTATCATCGCCGCATCGTGAGCGACGCGGCGACGAGCGGGGGCGGGCAGATCAGGATCTTCTCCGGGATCCAGCCCACGGGGAGCAAACACCTCGGCAACCTGATCGGTGCGATCCGACTCTACGTCGAGGGCCAGGAACGCGGGGAGGCCATCTACTGTCTGGTCGACCTGCACGCGATCACGGTCGATCACGACCCGGCAGGACTCCGGCGCCAGGTCCACGACACGGTGGCGATCCTTCTGGCCGCAGGGATCGACCCGCAGCGATCGCTCCTGTTCCGGCAGAGCGACGTCGCGGAGCACGCGTACCTCTGTTGGCTGCTGGCGAACGTGACCTCCTTCGGCGAGCTCCGCAGGATGCACCAGTTCAAGGAGAAATCGGAGCAACAGCGAGAGTTCGTCTCGGCCGGACTCTTCTTCTATCCGGTGCTCCAGGCGGCCGACATCCTCGCGTACCAGACCGACGAGGTCCCCGTGGGAGAGGATCAGAAGCAGCACATCGAGATGGCCCGCACCATCGCCGAACGCTTCAACTCGCGGTTCGGGGACGTGTTCACCGTCCCGCATCACCGGATCCCCGAGGTGGGGGCACGGATCTTGGACCTGCAGGATCCGGAGAAGAAGATGTCGACGACCGGGGGATCGGACCAGGGCACGGTGTACATCCTGGATCCGCCCGACGCGATCGCGCGGAAGTTCAAGTCCGCGGTCACCGACTCGGGGAACGAGATCCGACGAGCGCCCGACAAGCGAGGCATCTCGAACCTCATCGAGATCCTGGCCGTCGCACGCGGCATCGCCCCCGAGGACGTCGAGGGCGAGTACGCGAGCGACCCCGGCTACGCCCGATTCAAGGAGGACGTCGGCTCGGTGGTGACGGAGTACCTGCGGCCGATCCGGGAGAGGTACGAGGCGATCCGTCCGGACGAGTCCCACCTGGAGTCGATCCTCGGCGAAGGTGCCGCCAAGGCGCGCGCGATCGGGGCCAAGACCGTCGGGACTGCCGCCGATCGGATGGGCCTCGGCCCCGGCTCGGGTGCAGGATGACGCCGGCCGGCGACCCGCAGGCCCGACCGCAGCCCGACGATGGCACGGCGTTCGCCGTCGAGCTTCCCGTCTTCACCGGCCCGTTCAAGCTGCTCGCGGACCTGATCCTCGACCAGAAGATCGACGTGTGCGACGTGCCGATCGCGACGGTGACCGACGGGTTCCTCGCGCACTCCAAGGAGGCCGAGGGCTGGTCGCTCGAGGAGGCGACCTGGTTCCTCGCGGTCTGCGCGATCCTGCTCGAGCTGAAGGTCGGCAGGTTGATGCCGCGTCACGAGGTCGTCGACGAGGAGGACCTGCTCGGCGTGTCTCCGGACCTCGCGTACGCGCGCTCGATCGAGCTCGCCGCGTTCAGGACCGTGATCGTCGAGGTCGCGAGGATGCTGGACGAGGAGCGCCTTCGAACCCCTCGGGAGGCGGGTCCGCCGGCCGAGTTCGCGCACCTGTATCCGGACGTGCTGGAGGACGTGGCCGCGGACGACCTCGCGCGGATCGCGGCCGTCGTGCTCCGGCCGCCGCCGCTCTTGGACCTGTCGCACGTGACGCCGATCCGCTACACGATGGCGGAGGCCGTCGAGGCGGTTCGGGGCCACCTCGGCCGGCTCGGCCAGGCGTCGTTCCGCGACCTGGTCGCGGACTGCGACGAGCGGATCCAGATCGTCGTGCGGTTCCTCGCGCTGCTCGAGCTGTACCGGGACGGCAAGGTCGACCTCGCGCAGGCGGCGACGTTCGGCGAGATCGACGTGCGGTGGGAGGGTGAGGCCGCGTGAGCGATCGCGCGTCGCCGCTCCGATCGCTCGAAGCGCTCCTGTTCATCTCGGACGAGCCCGTGACGTCCGCGGTGCTCGCGCAGGCGCTGGGCGCCGATCGCGCGGCGGTGGACGGCCTGTGCGAGGAGCTCGCCCGTGGCTACGAGGAGCGGGGGTCCGGCATCACGCTCCGGAGCGTCGCCGGAGGATGGCGCCTGACGACCCACCCCGAGGCCGCGCCGGTCGTGGAGCAGTTCGTCCTGGCCTCGCGTCACACGCGGCTCACCAAGGCGGCGCTCGAGACGCTCTCGATCGTCGCGTACAAGCAGCCGGTCACCCGGCACCAGATCTCGGGCATCCGCGGGGTGAGCTCAGAAGGAGTCCTGCGGGCGCTCGTGGATCGCGGACTCGTCGCCGAGGTCGGCCGGGAGGAGACGCCGGGCCGGCCGGTCCTGTACGGGACGACGCCGGAGTTCCTCGAACGGCTCGGGTTGCCCTCGTTGTCGGCCCTTCCACCGCTCGCCCCCCTCCTGCGAGCGGGCACCGCGGACGTGGAGGCCGAGACGGCCGGCACCGACTGACGGCGGATGCCCGTCGAGCGGCTCCAGCGTTCGCTCGCCCGTGCCGGGTTCGGGTCGCGTCGCGCGTGCGAAGAGCTGATCGCGGCCGGGCGCGCGCAGATCAACGGGCGTAAGGCGACCCTGGGGGACCGCGTGGACCCGTCGAGCGACGAGGTTCGCGTCGACGGCGCCAAAGTCAACATCGACCCCGAGCTCCGAACGTTCGCCCTGCACAAGCCGCGGGACGTGACGACGACGATGCGCGATCCGCACGCCGAACGCGATCTGACCCGCTTCCTCCCCAAGGGCGTCCACGTGTTCCCGGTCGGGCGTCTGGACCGGGACACCGAGGGCCTGTTGCTCCTCACCAACGACGGCGCGCTCGCTCACCGGCTGACGCACCCCCGGTACGCGATCGAGAAGGAGTACCTCGCGGAGGTCGACCGGCCGCCGTCGAACCGGCAGCTCTCGCGGCTCCGCCGGGGCGTGCAGCTCGACGACGGGATCGCGCGGGCCGTCGATGCGCGCTCGGCCGGGGGAGCTCGCGGGCGGGGAGGAGCGGGCGGGCGGGGCGGCGTCCGAATCGTGATGGTCGAGGGCCGCAAGCGCGAGGTCCGCAGGATGCTCGACGCGATCGGCCTCCCGGTTCGCCGGCTGGTCCGCGTTCGGGTCGGGCCGATCCGTCTCGGGCGGTTGCGCCCGGGCGACGTCGAGGAGCTCGAGCCCGAGGACGTGCGGGCGCTCTACCGGGTCGCCGGTCTGTGACGGGCGCCGGCCGCCGACCGAGCCGCTCCTGACCTCGGACGAGCCCGGCCTGTAGCCTTTCGCCGACATCGGTGCGGTGGAGGCGTGGTGGGCGAGGTCAGGGTTCGAGCGGCGCGCGGGGCGATCCACGTCGACGAGGACACCGTCTCGTCGGTGCTCTCCGCCACCGAGCGCCTGCTCGCCCAGCTGCTGGAACGCAACGAGGTGGCGGCCGAGGACATCGTGAGCGCGTTCTTCACGGTGACCGACGATCTGCGCTCAGTGTTCCCGGCGGAGGCCGCGCGCCGGATCGGGCTCGGCCGGGTGCCGTTGCTCTGCGCGCAGGAGATCCCGGTCGAGGGATCGATGCGAGGGGTCATCCGCGTCCTCCTCCAGTTCCACACGCCGCGCGGGCCCGCCGAGGTCAACCACGTGTACCTCGACGGCGCGGAGACGCTGCGCGATGACCTCGGTTGAACGGGTCGCGGTCGTCGGCACCGGTCTGATCGGCACCTCGATCGCCATGGCCGCGGTTCGGGCGGGCGAGACCGTTCGGGGGTTCGACACCGATCCCGAGTCGCTGGCCCGGGCGGCCGAGCACTCCGGGCTCGCCCCCTCTTCGACGCTCGAGGGATGCGTTGCAGGGGCGACCGTCGTATTCGTCTGCACCCCGATCCCGGCCCTGGCCGGCCTGGTGGCCGAGGTCCTGGGGCTCGCGCCCGACGCGATCGTGACCGACGTCGGGAGCGTGAAGTCGCAGGTGATGGCCGACGTCGCGGCCAGGGTCGACCTATCGCACCTCGAGCGCTACATCGGGGGCCACCCGATGGGGGGCTCGGAGCGGTCGGGCCCCGACCACGCGTCGGCATCGATCCTCGACGGCGCCGTCTGGGTCCTGTGCCCCTCGGATCCGGTTCCGGTGGCGAGCGTCGCGCGCCTGTCGGCGTGGGTCGACAAGGTCGGCGCACGACCGATGCCGATGGATGCCGAACGCCACGACCGGCTGGTCGCGATGGTGAGCCACCTGCCTCAGGTCGCCTCGACCGCGTTGATGGGTCTGGCGGCCGCCGAGGAGGCGGGTGAGCCCGAGATCCTGCTCCTCGCGGCCGGAGGCTTCCGAGACCTGACGCGGCTGGCCGCCTCGAGCCCGCACCTGTGGAGCGACATCCTGCTCGCGAACGGGGACGCGATCGTTCGGGCGATCGACCTGTACATCGAGCGGCTCGCCCGGCTCCGGAGGCTGATCGGGCAGCGGGACGCCGAGCAGGTCGAGCGGGCGTTCGGCGACGCCAAGCAGGCCCGCCTCTCCCTCGCGGCCAAACCGCAGGTGAAGGCCGGGGTCGCGGTCTTGCAGGTGCCGGTGCCCGATCGTCCCGGGGTGCTCGCCGAGGTGACCGCGACGATGAGCGAAGCGGGTGTGAACATCGAGGATCTCCAGATCGTGCACTCGCCCGAGGGAGGGCGCGGGACGGTGCACCTCACGGTGGCCTCCGGCGCCGCCGAGGATGCCGAGCGGGCGCTCCGCGAGCGCTGGTTCGAGCCCCTTCGGCTCGCGTGATCGGCGTGCGCGCGATCGTGCACCCCGGCGCGTTCGAGACCGGTCCCGTCCGCGTCCCCGTGGTCGCGTCCGTCCGTGTCCCGGGGGACAAGTCGATCGCCCATCGATGGTTGATCCTGGCTGCCACGGGGCTCGGCGTGAGCGAGCTCCACGGCCTTCCGAACGCCCTCGACGTGAGGGCGACCGCGAGCTGTCTGGCGCAGATCGTGCCCGGGCAAGCTCGAGGTGCACTCGACGGTTGGGCTTCGGAGCCCCGCTCCCAGGCAGACGGTGACCGTTCCACGACGAACGAGCCTCGACCTCGAGGTCGAGACCTCGTGCTGGAAGGACAGGGTCGAGCTGGCCTTGACCCGCCGAGCGGTGCCCTGGACTGCTCGAACTCGGGCACGACGATGCGGCTGCTCGCCGGACTGCTCGCCTCGGCGCCGTTCGAGACGGTACTCCTGGGGGACGAGAGCCTGTCCGGCAGGCCGATGGAGCGCGTTGCCGAGCCGCTCAGGGCGATGGGCGCCGACGTCCGCACGACCGACGGGCACGCCCCGATCGTCGTGCGCGGCGCAACGCTCCGGGGGATCGAGCATCGAACCGCGGCCCCGAGCGCGCAGGTCAAGAGCGCCGTGCTCCTTGCCGGCCTCTCCGCGCGCGGCGAGACGACCGTGCGCGAGCCCGCACCGACGCGAGACCACACCGAGCGCGCCCTGTCGCACCTCGGCGCCCCGGTCGTGTTCGAGCCCGGCCTGGCCACGGTTCGCGCCTTCCAGCACGGGGCGTTCACCGGGGTGGTGCCGGGGGACGTGTCCTCGGCGGCGTTCCTGATCGCGGCCGCGATCCTGACCGACCAGCCGCTTTCGATCGAGGGCGTCGGGCTCAACCCGACCCGAACGCGGTTCCTGCAGGTCCTCGAGCGCATGGGGGCGACCTTCCGCACCGGGGTCGAGCGCCACGAGCTCGGCGAGCCGGTCGGGGTCCTCGATGTCCAACCTCCCGAACGTCTGGTCGGGACGACGATCGGACCCTACGAGCTCCCACTCGTGATCGACGAGGTGCCGGTGCTCGCAGTGGTCGCCGCGCATGCGGCGGGCGAGACCCGGTTCGCGAGCGCCTCCGAGCTGCGCGTGAAGGAGAGCGACCGGCTGGGTGGCGTCGCCGGCGCGATCCGCGCGTCCGGAGGGGTCGCCGACGTCGAAGGAGACGACCTGGTCGTCGGCGGCGGCGGCCTCGACGGCGGCGCGGTCGATGCGCACGGCGACCACCGGATCGCGATGGCGGCCGCCGTGTCGGCGCTCGGTGCGCGCGCGCCGGTCTCGATCGAGGGGATCGAGGCGGCCGAAGTCTCGTTCCCGGGATTCGTCGACGCACTCGCCGGGCTGGGCGCGCGGATCGATGTGTCGGGGTGAAGCCCGTGATCGCAATCGACGGGGCCGCGGGCTCGGGCAAGAGCACGCTGGCGTATCGGCTGGCCTCGCAGCTCGGGCTGCCGTACCTGAACACGGGTCTGATGTACCGGGCGCTCGCTCTCCGGGCTCATCGTAGGGGCGTGTCACCGGACGACGCGGGGGCGCTCGGACGTCTCGCGCGAGCGATCGGGTTCGACCTCGACTCGAGCGTTCGACCGCCCGAGCTCACGATCGACGGTGACCCCCCCGAGGCCGATCTCACGTCCCCCGAGGTGGAGTCGAGCGTGTCCGCGGTTGCGCGTCACCCGGAGGTTCGAGCCGTCCTGCGGCAGGAGCAGCGCCGCCTGGCTGCCGGTGGGGCCGTGATGGAGGGGCGAGACATCGGCTCGGTCGTGGCGCCCGACGCCCCGCTCAAGCTGTTCCTAGAGGCCCACCCCGAGGAACGGGTCGGTCGCAGGGCGCTCGAGCGGGCCGGCGACCGCGAGCGGATCGCCGAGGCCCTGGGCACCCGGGACGAGCAGGACGCCCGGACGAACCCCTTCGTGCCGGCGCCCGACGCGGTCGTGCTCGACACGACCGAGCTCACGCCGGACGAGGTCGCACGCCGGGCGCTGGCCCTGGCCCGCGAGCGGGGGCTCGCTCCGTGAGCCCCGTGAGCCGCGTGAGCCGCGTGAGCGCGCCCGCCGTCGCGGTGGTCGGTCGCCAGAACGTGGGCAAGTCGACGCTCGTGAACCGTCTGTTCGGGTCGCGTGAGGCGATCGCGCACGAGATGCCGGGGGTCACCCGAGACCGGGTCGAGCTCGAGGCGACCTGGAGGGGCCGAACCCTCAGGCTGGTGGACACGGGCGGGTTCGCGCACGGGGCGAAGGGGATCGAAGCGCTCGTCTCCGATCAGGCCGAACGAGCCGCTCACGCGGCCGATGTCGTGCTCCTGGTGGTGGACGTCCAGACCGGGCCGGTCGAGGAGGACGCGATCTTGGCCCGGCGGCTCCGCAAGGCGAAGGTGCCGGTCCTTGTCGTCGTCAACAAGGTCGACACCGAGCGGGACGAGGCGGAGGTGTCAGCCTTCCACGCGCTCGGGCTCGGCGACCCGGTCCCGGTCTCGGCCCTGCACGGCCGGGGCTCGGGAGACCTGCTGGACGAGGTGGTCGCGGTCCTGCCCGAGGAGGTGGCCGGCGAGACCGAGGAGCACGAGGAGCCAACGTTCGCGATCGTCGGCCGGCCGAATGTCGGCAAGTCGAGCCTGTTCAACCGGCTGGTGAGGGAGGAGCGGTCGGTGGTCTACGAGGACGCGGGCACGACCCGGGACGCGGTCGACGCGCTCGTCAGATGGCCCGACGTCACGGTCCGCTTCGTGGACACGGCGGGGTTCCGCAGGCCGTCGAGAGCCCACGGCGTCGAGTACTACAGCTTCCTCAGGGCGGAGCGCGCGATCGAACGAGCGCATGTCGCACTGCTCGTGCTCGATGCCTCAGAGGGGTTCGCGGGGGAGGACAAGCGGATCGCGGCGCGTGTGATGGAGGTCGGGCGCGGTCTCGTCGTCGTCGCGAACAAGTGGGACCTCGTCGAGGAGCGCGACCAGGCATTCAAGGAGCTGAATGAGCTGCTGTCGCCGTATGCGCGAGCGCCCGTGCTCCGGACCTCGGCGATCGGCGGGACGGGCGTCCATCGGCTGCCGGCCGTCCTGCGGCAGGTGCACGAGCGGTGGATCCGCCGTGCCCCGACGGCCAGGGTGAACGAGGTGGTCACGGCCGCGCAGGCCGAGCAACAGGCCCCGGGCGGCGTGCGGTACCGGTACGCCACCCAGGTGGCCGGCGGCCCGCCGAGATTCGTCCTGTTCGGGGCCGGGCCGCCCGCGGCGAGCTACCAACGCTTCCTCGAAGGACGCCTCCGTCGGGCCCTGGATCTGGACGGCGTCCCGATCAACGTGCGGTTCCGCCAAGGCCGGCGCCGGCCGCGCCAAGCGGACGGGTAGACTCCTCGGCACGGGCCGTGGCGCAGCTTGGTTAGCGCGTCTGACTGGGGGTCAGAAGGTCGCGGGTTCAAATCCCGCCGGCCCGACCAGGGTGGTAGGTTCGCCGCCCCATGGGCGAGCCGGCCGGGACCGATCGGATCCTCACCATCCCGAACCTCATCTCCCTCCTCCGGATCGCGCTCATCCCCGTCTTCTTCGCCCTGATCGTCGATCACGACACGACGCAGCTGGGTCTGGTCGTGTTCGTGGTGGTGGTGGCGACCGACTGGGTGGACGGTGCGATCGCCCGTGCGACCGGGCAGGTGTCCGAGCTCGGGAAGATCCTCGACCCGGTGGCTGACCGGCTTGCGATCGCGGCGGGGTTGATCGCGCTCGTCGTCCGCGACGCCTTTCCGTTGTGGGCGGCGCTCCTCATCCTCGTTCGGGACGTGGCCGTGCTCCTCGCCGGCCTCGTCCTGCTCTCGAGACGGAGGGTGCGCATCGACGTCCGCCACATCGGCAAGGTCGCGACGTTCGCCCTGATGACCGCGATCGGCTTCATCGCGTGGGGGAACCTCGGGTACGCGCTCGCGCCCGCCGCCCTCGCGTGCGGATGGGCCTTCTACGCGGTCGGCATCGTCGAGTACTACGTCGCAACCGTTCTGTACATCGGGGACCTCCGGCATGCGTGGAGGGTCCCGGGGGATCCTTCCCCGGACCCCGCCACCTGATCGCCGGCGAAGCCACCGGGCCGACGTGCTAGTTTCCAGCCTGCACCGGCTCGCTTCGACGATGAGACGCAGCCAAGGAGAGGCGGCCAAGGAGAAGCAGATGGAGTTCCCCGAAGATCTCCGGTACACGAAGGAACACGAGTGGGCGCGCGACGAAGGATCCGGCCGGATCCGGGTCGGCATCACCGATTTCGCGCAGGACGCGCTCGGCGACGTCGTGTACGTGGACGTGCCCGAAGCGGGGACGGCCGTGACCGCCAACCAGCCGTTCAGCGAGGTCGAGTCCACCAAGTCGGTCTCGGACGTGTATGCACCCGTCTCGGGCATCGTCGCCGAACGCAACGCCCTGCTCGGAGAGCGGCCCGAGGTCGTGAACGAGCAGCCGTACGGCGACGGCTGGCTGGTTCTGGTCGACGTGGCCGATCCGGCCGCCCTCGAGGGTCTGATGGACGCCGCAGCCTATCGAGCGTTCGTTGAGCAGCAGACCGACTGAGCCCTGAACACGAACCATCGCGAGGTCGACCTACCACGTCGCTCGAGCCGAGGCTGCTCGAGGGACCTCCAAGGTGTCGACCCCGGCTTGGGATGGACCCCAGACACCCTCGAGATACAGGGGTGGGGACCCTGGACCTTGCCCCTTACCGACGCTCGAAGCTGGGGTGCCGCTCGGGTCGACCCTTGCACCCTCCAGGCGGATCCGGACCCTCGAACCGTCGAGCGACCCCTCGACCTCAGCTCGGCTCCGGTTGACCCTTCGTGGGCGGGACGGTAGTTTCGAGCGGGTCTCGAGGTCGAAGGTTAGACTCGGGCTCGAACCGTCGACGCGATACGAGGGCAACGGAGGGTCGACCGTGTACTGCACCCGCTGTGGACATCCCAACAAGGACGAGGCTCGCTACTGCGCGAACTGTGGCGCTGTCCTGCAGGAGGAGACGACCCTCGGCCTCAGCCCGGTCGAGATCGAAGAGGGTCCAGATGAGTTCCCGTTCCCGGAGGACGAGCTCAAGTCGGGCCAGGCTCTTCTGTTGGTGAAGCACGGCCCCAATGCGGGGTCGACGTTCATGATCGAGGGTGAGCTGACGAGCACCGGACGCAACCCGGAGAGCGACGTGTTCCTCGACGACATCAGCGTCAGCCGCAAGCACGCGGAGATCCGTCGCCATCCGGACGGCTTCTACATCCACGACCTCGGGAGCATGAACGGGACCTACGTGAACCGCGAGCGCGTCGAGGTGACCAAACTCGCTCCGCACGACGAGGTCCAGATCGGTCGGTTCCGGCTCGTGTTCTTCGTGGGGGAGTGAGGGGCGTGGCCGCCCGCAACTATCAGTCGATCGGCGAGGTCCTGGTCTCGGTCAAGACAGAGTTCCCTGACATCACGATCAGCAAGATCCGGTTCCTCGAGTCCGAAGGCCTGATCGAGCCCGAACGCACACCGTCGGGCTACCGCAAGTTCTACGAGAAGGACGTGGACCGTCTGCGTTCGATCCTGCGGATGCAGCGGGACGAGTACCTGCCCCTCAAGGTGATCAAGGACCGGCTGCTCGAACACGACTCGCTCGACGGCCAGGTCGTCGACGGCCAGGTCGAACCGGTCGTCCCCGAGCCCGACGAGGAGCTCGCGGAGGCGCCGACCGGTCTGCAGATGTCGATCGAGGAGATGAGCGCCGCCACAGGGATCGATCGCGACCGGATCCGCGACCTCGAGTCGTTCGGGCTCGTCAAGGAACGCGGCCCCGAGGGCGCCCGGTACTTCGACGGCGACGACTACATCGTGCTGTCGATCGTCAAGGACTTCTTCCGGTTCGGCATCGAGCCCCGGCACCTGACGATGTACAAGCACTTCGAGGAACGCGAGGCGGCGTTCTTCGAGACGATCGTGATGCCGCAGCTCCGCCAGCGGAACCCCGATGCGCGACGCAACGCCACCGCATCGCTCACCGAGCTCGCCAGGGCCTCGCGCAAGCTGAAGCAGGCGTTGTTGCGAACCAACCTCCGCCAGCATCTGACGTGACCCGCCGGCCGGCGCGCTGGCTGATCCGCTGGCTGCCTCTGTGGGGGGTCGCGTCGGTCCTCGCGCTCTCGTTGGGGGCCGCGCGGGCGCAGATCCCGGCGCCATCGCCGCCGCCACCGACGCCGGTGGTGCAGCCGGGAGGCGAAACCAGCCCGTCACCGTTCCCCTCGACGCTCCGGACGCCAGCGCCAACGACCCAGGCCCCCGAGGTCGGCGCGGGGTCGGCCGTGCTCGTCGACCTCGACTCGGGCCAGGTGCTATTCGAGCTCGACCGCCACGAGCGCCGACCGATCGCGAGCCTCACCAAGATCATGACCGCCCTGCTCGTGGTCGAGCGTGCGGGCCTCACGGACGTCGTCACGGTGAGCGAGGGGGCCGCCAGCGGACAGGTGTCCGGCATCTCCGGGCTCGGGCTCGAGCCGGGCGAGCGGATCCGCGTGAACGAGCTCCTGTACGCGCTCCTGCTTCAGTCGGCGAACGACGCCGCCCTCGCCCTTGCCGAGCATGTGTCGGGGTCCGTGGATGCGTTCGTCGACGCGATGAACGCCCGCGCGGAGCAACTTGGGATGACGCGAACGATGTTCGCGTCGCCCAACGGGCTCGACGAGACGGGCTACTCGTCCGCGGGCGACCTCGTCCGGCTCACGCGCGCGGCCCTCAGGAGCCGAGGCTTCGCGAGCGTCGTCGCGACCAGGTTCCACACGGTCGAGTCGCTCGACGCCGAGCCGCGCATCGTCCAGAACCGCAACGTGCTGCTCTGGTTGTACCCGGGGGCGATCGGGGTGAAGACCGGTTTCACGAGCCCGGCCGGGTTCTGCGTGGTGGCCGGCGCTCAACGTGGCGACGAGAGGCTGCTCGCAGTGGTCCTCGGCGAACCCGGTGAGCCGTTCTCCGACGCGGCCTCCTTGTTGAACTACGGGTTCGAGGCGTTCGAGCGTCGCATGCTGATCCAGGCGGGGGAGTCGCTCGAGACCGTGGACGTCGGCGGGCGGAGCGTGTCGGTGCGGGCCGGCGGCTCGCTGCGAGGTCTCGTGCCGGTCGAGGGAACCGTCTCGAAAGTCGTCGTGCTCGAGGACCACCTCGCGTATCCGCCCGCGCGCGGCGAGGAGATCGGTGTCGTGCGGATCTCGTCGGGGAGCAAGGTCCTGGGGCAGGTGCCGCTCGTCGTCTCGGGCGTTCCCGCCCCGCCGCCGCCGGAACCCGGCGCCTGGTGGGCGAGGGCCGCCGGAGCGGTCGTGGACGCCGGCGACGGGGTCCTCGACGCGTTGTTCGGGTAGTCGGCTGCTACTCTCGGCACGGTGTCGGACGTCGTCAGCGTCGAGTTCGGGCGCGAGGACATCCGCCGGCGGATCGAGGAGCTTGGCCGCACCATCACCGGGGACTATGAGGGGCGCGCGCCCGTCTTGATCTCGGTCCTCAAGGGCGGCTCTGTGTTCCTCGCCGACCTGATACGCGAGATCGCGCTCCCCATCGCGATCGACTATATGTCCATCTCCCGCTACGGCGGCGCGGCAGAGTCCCTCGGACGCGTGCGGATCGTGAAGGACCTCGATCACGACATCGGCGGCCGGGACGTGATCGTGGTCGAGGACATCGTGGACACCGGGCTCACGCTCTCGTACCTGATATCCGTGCTCGACTCCCGAGAGCCGGCGTCGGTCGAGGTCTGTGCGCTCCTTGACAAGAGCGTGCGGCGGATCGTCCCGCTCGAGCTCCGCTACCGCGGGTTCGACTGCCCGGACGAGTTCGTCGTCGGGTACGGGCTTGACTTCGAGGAGCGGTTCCGAAACGTACCGGACATCCTGGCCGTGCACGACATGGAGGCGCTCCGCGCGGACCCTGACGTGCTGCTCTCATTCCTTCCCCGCATCGAGCCCGTCCCCTCCGAGGGATAGCGCCTCGCGAACGCCCGACGATGCAGGACTAGGTTGCCGGTCCCGGGAGGCCGGTGTACGGTCGGTTGGGTCCCATGATCGAGATGACCGTGGCCGGCGTCAGGATCGAGTTCCCGTCGAACTCGCCCATCGTCCTGCTGCGAGAAGCCGAAGGCGAGCGCTTCCTTCCGATCTGGATCGGTCAGTCCGAGGCTCAAGCGATCGCGATCGGACAACAGGGTCTGGTCACGCCGAGGCCGATGACGCACGACCTGCTGAAGAACATCCTCGACGAGATGTCGGTGCAGGTCACGAGCATCACGATCACTGAGCTGCGCGACGGCGTGTTTCACGCCGTGATCGGCTTGCAGCGCAACGGCTCCAGCTTCGAGATCTCCTCGCGCCCGTCGGACGCGATCGCGCTCGCGGTCCGTCTGGGGTGCAAGATCTTCGCGAACGAGGACGTGCTCGAGGAGGCCTCCATCCTCATCCCCGCCGACGGCGAGGAGGAGGAGAAGCAGCTGCAGGAATTCCGTGAGTTCCTCGAGAACGTGGCGCCCGAAGACTTCGAGTAAAGCCCGTTAGCCGTAGAACAGCTCCGTCGTCCAGAACCAATGACGACCGCACGCGTTGCTCGAGTCCACCTTCACGACGCCGATCCCGATCCGTCGCAGCTGCGGGTTCAACAGGATGACGCGGTGGGCGGCGTGGTGCATGAACGCTCGGTGCAGGCCACTCAAGGAGTCTCCACAACCGACGACGCTGGCACCGACGTCGTCCCACGGCTCGTCCTGGAGGATCGTCGTGAGGTTGCGCGGGTCGTAAATCGCGTTCTCGCCGATCATGCGACGCGTGTGCCGCAGTGCGTCTCTCGTGAGCGACCGATCGATCCGTAGCCGGTGCAGATCGCGGTTGTTGCGCGTCGCATTCACCATCCGGAGAAGCTTGGATCGGTAGCCGCTCCCCGCATGGGCAGCTGGCGCGAACGCGACCACGAGCATCAGGATCGTCGTGAAGATCAGGATCGGCCCCATGCGTGGCCCCACGATGCGAGTCCTCAACCGCATCAACCCCCCCTCGCAAGCTCGTCGCGGAACGGCGCACGCTACCGTCTGACCGCGTGGCCGTCACATCCCCAAGTTCTCGTAGGGCCAAACATCCCGGGTCACCCTAGGTCGAAAGTTCTGGCCGTCGTGGGATATCCGCCCTACGCTCGCGGACGTCCCGCGAGACGGGTGATTGACAACCCGAGGGCCCGGGCCTAGGCTGCCGACGCCCGCGTAATTACGGAGTTGTGATGGCTGAGCAGGGATATCGCGTCCCCGAGGTCTGCAACATCGTCGGGATCACCTACCGACAGCTCGACTACTGGGCCCGGACGGGCCTGGTCCGGCCTTCGGTCAAGGACGCCAAGGGCTCGGGCTCCCAGCGCCTGTACTCGTTCCAGGACCTCGCGATGCTGAGGCTGATCAAACGGATGCTCGACAGCGGGGTGAACCTCCAACAGGTGCGGAAGGCCATGAAGACCCTGAAGGGCCTGGAGCAACCCGCCCTCGGCACGACCCTGGTGTCGGACGGCCACCGTATCTACCAGGTGGAGTCCCCCGAGGCGGTCGTCGACCTCCTGGCGAGCGGGCAGGGGGTCTTCGCGATCGCGGTCGACAAGGTATGGACGGACCTCGAGGGGACTCTGGCCAAGAGCGCCGGGAAGAAGGGTCGCAGCGCCCGGGCGGCCGGAGGCGCGTGACCAAGGGCGAGGCGGCCGAGACCCAGGACCTCCCGAGCGACACGGTCCGGTTCGCGCACGCCAGCGAACGCCAGTTCGCCCAGCTCTTGGACTTCTACCAGATCGAGTGGGAGTACGAGCCGACATCGTTCGACCTCGAGTGGGATCGCGACGGCAACGTGGTGCAACGCTTCACGCCGGACTTCTTCCTGCCGCAGTACGACCTCTATATCGAGATCACCACGCTCAACCAGCGACTGGTCACCAAGAAGAACCGGAAGGTCCGCCGCTTGCGCGAGCTGTATCCGGGCGTGAACTGCAAGATCTTCTACCAGCGGGACTACCTGTCCCTGGTGTCGAAGTACGGGCTCGAGGACGTCTCCGGGTAGGGCTTCCCGCGCCTTCCCGCTAGACTCAGCATCCGGCATGAGGTTCGCGCCGCATACGGACGACGACATCGACCAGATGCTCGAGGCCATCGGCCTGCCGAGCGTGGACCAGCTGTTCGACCGGATCCCCGAAGCCGTCCGCCTGGAGCGGCCGCTGGCCCTTCCCGATGGCGTGTCCGAGATGGAGATCCAGGCCGATCTCGAGGCCCTAGCGGCTCGCAACCGCAGCACGGACGATCTCGTCTGCTTCGCCGGAGCCGGGGCGTACGATCACTACGTCCCCGCAGTCGTGTGGCCGCTCGCCGGCCGCTCCGAGTTCTACACCTCGTACACCCCGTACCAGCCCGAACTCTCGCAGGGTGTCCTCCAGGTCCTGTTCGAGTTCCAGTCGATGATCTGCGAGCTCACGGGTCTCGAGGTGTCGAACGCGTCGCTGTACGACGGGGCGACGGCGCTGGCCGAGGCCGTGAACCTGGCGCGCTCCACACCGAGCCGTGGGCGGGTGCTCGTGAGCGCCGCGGTCGACCCGCGCTACGTCGAGACGTTACGTACGTACGGTAGGGGAGCGGGGTACGAGCCAGAGCTGTTCGACGTCGTGGAAGGCCGGGGCGGCTCCCCCGTG
>Ga0209889_1000011_pt1 | contig 29288 bp, 27 predicted proteins | sample GWRWN1_0_10_FD_187233 | JGI IMG/M metagenome (GOLD analysis project Ga0209889, IMG submission 187233) | Riverbed sediment microbial communities from areas with no vegetation in Columbia River, Washington, USA - GW-RW N1_0_10 (SPAdes)... | ecosystem: Environmental > Aquatic > Freshwater > River >... | reverse complement strand
GGAAAATATGACGAAAGCAGATCGGTTCACGGAAGGCCGCGTCTGTGGAAGATTACACTCAGTAAGTTAGATGTTCCGCTACTGCTTCGTCCGTTTACTCGCGGCGTGGAACGAGTGCTACAGCAGGAGGCAGAGGGCGGAGAGGAAAGCGTCGTCGAAGCGCTCCAGCAATTCGACCTCTTCCACGAGGAGCGTGCCGACGGGATCGTCGCGATCGGCGGTGTTCGCAAGGACATCGTGACGCAAACGTTGCGTCGCGCTGGGCGGCAGCAAGACGAGCAAGATGTCCTCATCAGGAGAAGCATTGCGCGTTGGCTCCATACGGATGTCCGCAGGCGAATCAAGGAGTTCTCTGGAGAAGGCCCGGCACTCGTCTCCGCCATCGCGCAGCAGCGTCGGCTGAAAGAACTTGACATGACCTACAATTGGGGCGAGGTGCGTCTTACCCCCCAGTATGCGAATGGGTCAGACCAGCGCTGGATCTCGGCGATCGTTGACGCGCATGGTCAGGTGCCATTCTGGGGGGATGTGGACGCTCAGTTGACCGTGAAGTTCCACCAACACTGCTACAACTGCCGTATGTAGGATCACCATCCCAGTCGACAGCGAGGCCCCCGCTCCGCGCAAGATCCACGCTCATCCTCCGGTGGGGCCGTACCGCTCCGTCTTCACCCGGGCCGGATCGTACCCGAAGTCCGTGAGCAATGTGTGTCTCCCCGCAATACCACGACGCCGCATGAATGCTCCGGACTCATGCGACGTCGGGTGGGATACTCCGTCAGCGATGCTACTTGTTGAGATCTCTCATTGCCTCGTCCACCGACCGATAGGTCTTCATCGGATCGAGTTTCTGTCGTGCCATCGTGCGATCGGCTTCAGGTACATGCGCCATCATGTTGCAGGCTTCCATGATGGTCTTCCCCGTGGCCGGCCACGTGACGTGTTCCTTCAAATGCATCTGCGTTTCCCTGTCCCACACGTGCTGCATGAGCGCACCCACCTCCTTTCCCGCGAGACTCCAGCGACCGAATGCAGTCAGCCTGGTATGCTAGAAAGGTTGCGTGACGAAATGATAAAGGCATGGCGCCGTACTGGAATCCGCGCCTCGATTTCGGGGAAACGATCGCCGTTTCCTCTTCGGATACCATTGGTGCATTAGGGTATTGTAGAGATCATGCAGCAGACAAAGATGTCGGTCATCGAGGCGATCACGACCCGCCGGAGTGTCCCGCAGTTCAAGCCGGATCCGGTGCCCAAGGAACTCATTCAGCGGCTGTTAGACGCTGCGGTCTGGGTCCCAAACCATCGGATGACAGAGCCGTGGCAGTTTTACGTGCTCGGAGAGACAACCAAGCGAAAGTTTTCCGAGATCCGCAGAGATTTTCGCAAACAATCGCTGCCGAATCCTGACGCGCCGGAGGTCAAGCCGGCCCTTCAGAAGATCGTCGACGATACGGTCAACACGCCCGTTATCATTCTCGTGACTTCGCGCGGACACACTGACCCAGAACTACAAGAGGAGAATTACTGGGCGACGTTCGGAGCGGTCTATGCGTTCATGCTCGCCGCCTGGGCTGAAGATCTTGGAACCTACTTCCGGACCGGTCCGATCCGACAATATCCCCTGCTGCGGCTAATGCTGAATCTCGAGGATGATCAGCGAATCATCGGGGTGGTCTACGCCGGCTACCCCGCCGTGGTCCCACAAAAACAACGCACGCCTAGCGCAGCCAAGACGGTCTGGTTGGACTAGCGGCGCTGGCGCTCGAGCATCTCCTTCAAGGGCGCCCAGTAGAAATCGATCCAGCCTCGCTTGATCATCCCGTATTTTCTGTCAGGCACGCGGGTTTGTGTGAACGTGAGCTTCGTGCCATCCTTCACCTTTCTCATCGCGAATGTGGCTTTTGAGTAATGTCCTTTGGGCCAGTCGCTGGCCCGCCAACTCTGTACGACTTTCTTCCCTCTAGCCAGCTCGAGGTTCTTGCCTTCCGCGTACCCGTCGTATGTCGTGAAAGTACCTCCAATTCGACGGCTGATGCGGGCTTTCGAGCCCGTGAAAAGGCTGTGCGCTTTGGAATCCATCAACGCGTCGTAGACGGCGTTCGGGCTCGCGTTGATCGTGACCGACTGCCTGATGGTCTTGGGAATAGGGCCACCTCCAAATCCTTCAATTTGGCCCATTTCCGGTACCAGGTTCTTTTTTTCGGGCAATCCGGTACCAGGTACCCGGTTTGGGCTAATTTTCGCCTGTCGCTTCTCCGAGTGTCGCCGCTTCGTGCGACTTGTGCCGATCCCCTCCCCGAGTGACCTTCAATTCAATAGGAGGGCGATACCATGAAAATCTCAGGTGCGTTAGTCGAAGCGCTTGTCAATCTGCTGAAGAGCATCGGATTGCTCGACGATCCCGAGGAGGAGATTGAAACGCGCCGCGCGCTTGCCGACCTTCAGAAGACACAGGCGCAGGTGTGGGTCGATTTTGTGAAAGCGACGACCCCAGATTCCAACCGGGTCTACGTGTGGACGAACAGCCTCATAGCACTCGTGCGACCTGCAATATCCATACTGGTCGCCTGCGGCATGATTTTCGCGCCGGAGCGCATCCTCGCGCTTGTGCGGACATTCGGCGAAGCCGGCCCGGCCGGATGGATCGTCGTCGCCCCACTTCTCTGGTGGTTCTTTGGACGCGACGTCAACAAGGTGCTGGCGATGCACTATGGAGGGCTCATCCAAGTTGGAAGCGGTGCCGCAGAGCCGGCGCCGCCCGATTCGCATGCACCGGACGTTGAAGAACTACGGAAAGAAACGCGTGATCTGATCAATGAACTGAAGGAGCGTCTGGAATTGCCGGTCCCGGGAACATCGGAGAGGTAGACTCCGTAACGCCAGAGAAGGCAAACTTGGCTTAGACGTACGGAGGATCCCTCCATGACGACGTGGCGACGACGCACCCTGGCACTGCTCCTGACGCTGATCATTGCCTTCACCATCGGTTGCCGGGCGTCGGCAGCTCCGCAGGCCACCCTCGAATTCTGGACGATCTCCCTGCAGCCGTTCTTCACGGATTACATCAAGAGCATGGTCGCCGCGTATGAGCGCGCCAATCCCGAAGTGAAAATCAACTGGGTCGACGTGCAGCTCCAGGCTATCGAGCAGAAGCTGCTGGCTGCCATCGCGGGCGGCGTTCCTCCGGACGTCGTGAACCTCAACGTCGAGTTTACGGTCCGTATCGCGGAAAAGAATGCGTTGCTTGACCTCGACGCCGCCGTCCCGGCCGAAGAGCGGGCGAAATACTTCGAGGGGCTGTGGGCGTCTGGGCGGTTTAAGGGGCGTACCTACGGCATCCCCTGGTACATCGCGCCGCCCGTACTGATGTACAACACAGAACTCTTCAAACGGGCCGGGTTGAACCCGCTCGATCCACCGTCCTCGGAAGACGAGATGGTCGATGCGGCCAGGCAGATCAAGGATCGCGGCAAGGTCTACGGCTTCATGCCGCTGGTTGATGGCACACGGCTGATGCACCGGTTTCTTGAGAACGGTCTGCCGATCCTGAGCGCCGATGGGAAGCGCGCGGTTTTCAACTCACCCACGCACGTGGCCTACCTGCAGCGATACCTCGAGTTGTTCAAGCGCGATTACTTTCCGGAGGATACGCTCCGGCGTGGCTTCACCGGCGCGGTCGAACGGTTCAGCGCAGGGCAGCTGGGCATGCTGCTGACGGGACCTCAGTTTCTCCTGAGGGTCAAGGCGAGCAACCCAGAGGTGTACTCGCAAATTGCTGTCGCCCCCTACCCGACGGGAAAGAACAAGTTGATTCACGCCGGGCTGATGACGCTCGCGGTTCCGCGCGCCGGCCGGCACCAACAGGAAGCGCTGAAATTCGCGCTCTACGTCACGAACGACGAGAACCAACTGGAGTTCAGCAAGCTGGCCGTACTCTTGCCATCGACGAGGCGGGCCGTCGCGGATCCCTTCTTTAAACAGAACACCGCCGGGCCCGAAGGAAAGGCGCGAGAAATCGCGGCCGATGAACTGCAGTCCAGCCGTGACCTGACGGTCGTCGTCCCTAATCAGAGCGAGCTCTACAAGGTGTTCCGCGAAGCCGTGGAGAGCGCATTCTTCGGAAAGATGTCCGCGAAGCAGGCGCTCGACTGGGCGGTCCGCGAGTGGAACGCCAGGTTGTAGCCAAGGACCCGTGCGACTCATTCTCATCGTAGTCGTGCTGGCCGCAGTCGCCACAGCTGCGCCGGCCGCAGTCGCCACAGCTGCGCCGGCCGTCCCCGACGCATTTCTCCCCACGCCCCCACCGATCCAATTGCTCCCTGTTCCCAAAGAGGTGACGTGGGGCAATGGAGTATTCGAGATTACCCTATCAACGCGGATCGTGGTCGGCGACCGCGCCACAGATGAGGATCTCTACGCGGCCCGCGAGCTGAATGAGGAGTTGCGCGCGCGCTTCAACGTCACACTGCGTGTAATGAAAGCAGCCGATGCTGGTACCGCGCGCAGCCACATTGTCTTGGGCGAGATCTCGATCAATTCGCTGGCCGCTCGCACGCTGCAGTCCGCGGGGATTCTCGTATCAGCGACCTCCCCGGGACCTGAAGGGTACGTCCTGCGGGCTGTCCCCGATGGCATCGTCGTCGCTGGCTCCGACCGTCGTGGCACATTCTACGGCGTGCAAACGCTGCGCCAGCTGCTGCGGCCTGGAAAGTCACTGGCGTCGGTGCGCTCCGTCACGATCCGGGATCGCCCCGACCATGCCATTCGGGCCGTGCACGTGTTGCTGGACAACGTCTCCGCAGAGTTTCACACCGCGCTCATTGATCGGATCCTCGCCCCGTCCAAGTTCAATACCCTGATCGCGGAAGCCGAGTACGTGCAGTGGGAGAGCGGCAGACCTTTTTGGGTCCCCGATTCGAGAGGCGCTACCAAATCCCAGGTGCGCCGGCTGATCGATACGGCACGCGAGCACCACATCCAGGTGATTCCTCTGATTGCGACGCTCGGCCACAGCGAGTGGGTGTTTGCGGGCCTGCGCAGCGACGAGCTGTGCCGTCAGATCGCCCACATCCCCAAGCGCTTACGCGACGAAGGGAGGACCCAGGTCACCTGCGACCGCAGCCGGGCGGTGTTCCCGGCTGTGTACGATCCCGAGCGTCTGGTGATGATTGAGGGCAAGGAAACCACCATCGGCGCGGCGCTCATTCGGCCCGTGTTGCAAGAAGCCGCCGAGCTGTTTCGGCCGTCGTTTGTGCACATCGGACACGATGAAGTTCGAGGACCCTCGGGCGTCAGCTATGATCTCGACCTCTACCTGCGGGACGTCATCGCGCTTCATCAACTCCTGAAAGACCTGGGCGTGCGGACGATGATGTGGGGCGATGTGCTCTACGAGCGCCGTGATGAGGTCGCCTCCGAGCCATTGTGGAGCCAGGTGCCGCGCGACATCGCCGTCGTGGCGTGGAAATACGAAGACATCCAGGACTATCCGGAGGTGGCCTACTTCCGGCAGATGGGCTTTCCGGTGCTGGCCGCGAGCTGGTTCCGCACACACAACAACTTCCACATGAGCCGCGCCGCAAGAGTCGCCGGCGCGATAGGCATGGTACGTACTACTTGGAATGGATTCTTTCAGAACCGTGCCGCGCTGACGCGCTCCTTTCAGCAGTTCTACACGTACTTCACCGCGGCGACATACTTCTGGACGAGCGGGCGGCCGCAGCCGGATGCGCTGCCGTCTGAAGCGTCGCTGGCTCGGCGTTTTGCTGACGCGTGGATGCCCAAGCCGTATCGTTCCCAACCGGCCCCGGGCGTGCTGGTGGATCTGAGGCGCGCTGTCACCCAGCGTCATATCGATGACGACGGAATGGGCTGGCAGGGGAAAGGAACGGAGTACGATCTGCGGGCGGTCCAGCCTGGCAGATCGCGCTTCAACGGCGTGCAGTTTGAGATCCTCGACCCCACCCACAGCGGGAAGAGTGTCGTGATGCTGAAAGGGGAGCGTGATGTGGCTGAAGCAATGCCCGAACGTGTCTCGGTCGCGGTCGGCCGGCGCGCGGGTTGCGTCGCCGTGCTCCATGCCACGCTCGACCGCGCGACCACCTTCGGGGATGTCGTCGGTCGCTATGAATTCGCGCTCGGCGATGGCACCCGTGTGACGCAGAATCTTCTCTATGGCCAGAACATCAGCAGCTGGCTCGCGGACCTGGAAAGAGGAATCCCCTCGATTGAACAGGAAATCGCGTGGACGGGGAAGACGCGCGCAGGCAATGACGTGAATCTGCAGATGCTGTTGTGGAAGAACCCCCAACCTGACCGCCAGGTAGCGTCCATCGATCTCGTCTCCGCCGGCGGACGCCCAAGCCCAGTCGTATTCGCCATCACCACGCTGGAGCGATGCCCATGATGCATGGAACCGTGGTTGGCCTGCACGTCTTGCGGGCGCATGGCGAGCGGCCGCAGTCCGTTTCTCAGGCTGGAGCGACAGTCGGACGCGGGCTGGATGGAGATCTGCACGGGAAGACTCGAACCCCCGGCAGCCGCAGACAGGTCCTGATCGTCGATCGCGCTGACCTCGTGCGCCTGGGACTGCAGCCCGGAGACCTGCGAGAGCAAATTACGGTGGATTTTCCTGATCTCAACACGCTGCCCGCGGGAACGCTGCTGCTCATCGGTTCAGTCACCTGCGAGCTCACGGGTTTTTGTGAACCGTGTACGCACATCGGTGGCCTCGCCGGCATTGATGATCCACAGGCGTTTCAGCAGACCCTGATCGGCCATCGAGGCCAGCTCGCCCGCGTGACAGCCGTCGAGGGTGACGGAACCATCAGGGTTGGTGATCCGGTAGTCCCCGCAGGGGTGTCGACGCCCGCAGTGCATGAACAAATCGGATAGTGGCCGGCGCGTCCGGACGACGCTTATCGCCTACCTCTTTCTCGCGCCCGCGCTCGGATTGCTCGCAGTCTTCACGTTCTACCCGGTGATTTTCGGGACGATCCTCAGCCTGTTCGAATACGACATCATCAATCCGCCCCGGTATGTCGGCCTGAGCCAATTCCAGCGCCTGCTGGTCGACCGTTACTTCTGGATCGCGATCGCGAACTCGGCCAAGTATGTGCTCGTCGTGCCGGTGATCCAGCTCGGCTCCATCCTGCTGGCCGTGCTGGTCAACCGGCAGCTTCGCGGCATCAAGGCGTTCCGTGCTGCCTACTACATCCCGGTGATCACGTCATGGCCGGTTGTGGGCATCATGTGGACCTGGATGTACGATCAGCAGGGAATCATCAACTACATGCTGCAGTCCCTGCAGGCGATTGACCGGCCTATTTCGTGGCTCAGCCATCCGACGCTTACCCTCTACGCCATTATGTTCGTGACCATGTGGAAGGGACTCGGATGGTACATGGTGATCTACCTGGCGGGCCTGCAGTCAATCCCCGCCGAGTATGAAGAGGCGGCGATGGTGGATGGCGCGTCTCGCGCGCGTGTATTCTGGAATGTCACGGTTCCATTGCTGCGACCATACATTCTGCTTGCCTCGCTGGTCAGCACGATGGCGGCGTTGAAAGTCTTTGAGGAGATCTATGTGATGACGCGCGGCGGCCCATTCTTTTCGACCTACACAATGTTCATGTACATCTTCGATGAAGCGTTCCAAGAGCTGAACATGGGCTATGCGTCGGCGCTCGCGGTGGTGCTGGCCGCGGTCATTTTGGTATTCTCAGTCATCAACTTCCGCGTGTTCCGGCGCGGCGGGCTGGAATACTACTAATGCGCAAAGTGGCCATCTACGCCGCCCTCATCGCCATCGCGATCTTCATGACGTTTCCATTTCTGTGGACGCTGCTCGTGTCGCTGAAGACCAGAGGTCCGATCTTTTCGATTCCGCCCGACCTCTGGCCCTCTCCACTGTCGCTGGCCAACTACGTGGGCGTGTGGGAGACGCTGCCACTGCCTCGATATATCCTCAACAGTCTGCAGATCACGTTCATCGGCGTGTCGCTGACGCTGCTGATCTGTTCGCTGGCCGCGTACCCGTTGGCGCGCCTCCAGTTTCCGGGGAAGAACCTGGTGTTCTACGCCATCATCGCGACCCTCATGTTGCCCGAGCACATCGGCCTGATTGTGAACTTCATCACGCTGACGAAGCTGCGGATCGTCGATACATTCGCATCGGTCTACCTTCCCAGCCTCGCCAGCATCTTCGGCATCTTCTTGCTCCGCCAGGCGTACCTCTCGATTCCTCAGGAGCTGGAGGATGCCGCGCGGATCGACGGCGCCGGCGATATGGTGATCTGGTGGAGGATTATGCTGCCGCTCATCACGCCGGCCCTGGCGACGCTTGCGATCTTCCAGTTTGTGGCATTTTGGAATAGCTTCTTGTGGCCGATCATCATCCTAAAAACCCCGGACAAATATCCACTCGCGGCCGGCCTCCTGTATTTGCGGGGGTTATTTGCGCATAATACGCGTCTCATCGCCGCCGGTACGGTGATCGCGACGGTCCCGATCATCATCGTCTTCTTGTTTACGCAGCGCTACTTCATGCGTGGGATCACCGCGGGAGCCATCCGGTAAATGAGTGGTCAGGTCTTGCTATTCGTCCCGCTCGACGACCGCCCCGTGACGATGGATTTCGTGGTCGACCTCGCCCGCGCGGCCGGAGTTGAGGTCCGCGTACCCGACCAGTCAATGCTCGGTGACCGCAACCGCGGCGGCGATGTCGATCGGGTCTGGGATTGGCTCAACCGGCAGATGGCTGCGGGCGGGGCGACGGCGATGATTGCGTCGGTCGATATGCTGTGCTTTGGTGGACTGGTGGCCGCGCGCAAGAGCGAGGCCGAATTTGAAGCGATTGCCCCCCGTCTACTCCGTCTCCGTGAGGTTGCCTCCCGCGTCCCGACGTACGTGTCGGCGGTCATCCCTCGGACCCTCATATTTTCCGCCGAGAAGGACGTGCCGTCGCGGAGACGGCACACGCAGCTGAATACCAATTTGATCGACGCAGCATCTCAGGAACTCTTTCGCTACGTGCTGATAGGTCAGGACGACACGTCCACGCATAGCCAATCTCAAGCGGACCGCGAGATGCTGGAAGCTCATGCTCAAGCGGTCGCCTCCAACGTTCTGGTCACCACCGGCGCAGATGAACTAAACGTACGGCTGCTGGCGCGGTGGTTGAACGACTTGGCGGCACATTCCCCCGCCGTGCGAATCCTATACACGTATCCCGAAGGGGCCGAGCTGATTCCGCTCTATGAATCCACACCCCTCATCCAGACCGTCGGCGAGCACGTGCGGAGTGCGGGGTGCTCCCTGGCGGATTCCAGCCCCGAGGTTGAGACCGACATTCTCCTTTGGGTGCACAACTTCAAGGACCAACCACAAGAAGCTCGGGATCAACCCGGCACGCTTGACCCCAAGAAACTCGAGCCGATCCTGAAGCAAGTCGGCGCGGCGACGCAGAGCGAGAAGGTCGTCGCGCTCGCCGACGTGCGCTTCGCCAATGGCGCCGATCGAGCGCTCGTTTCGAGACTGCTGGACGAACCGCGATTCACCGGCATCGTCGCCTATGCAGGCTGGAATACGTGCTCCAACACCCTCGGGTCGGCGATCGCGCAGGCCGTCGTGGTGCATCATCTGCGCGCCAATACCCTCCCCGGGAGCGATCGGATTTTCCGCCCCGTTCTCTTCTCGAGAATTCTCGATGACTGGGGATATCAGGCGCTCGTGCGTCCACAACTCGCGCGTTGGTTGGAAGATCAGGGCGGGGTCCCAACGGAACTGGGAACCAATGAGGGCACAGCGGAAACACTTGCGCTCCAAGGTCTGCGGGGAGATGCGCTCCCGCTACTTCAAGCATCATTCCCGCACCATCCGATTACCATCAACCGCGTGGCGTTTCCCTGGCACCGGCTCTTCGAGATCCGCATTGACCTCGAGCGCGTGCCCGAACTCTATGAGTTCTGATTACCAAGTCGTTGTCATCGGCGGTGGACCCGCGGGTAGTGTCGCCAGCATCGCCGCGGCGCGTCAAGGCGCCCACGTCGCCTGCGTTGAGCGATACGGCTTTCTCGGAGGGTCGCTCACGGCCGCGATGGTGGCGCCGATCATGGGCTTTCACGCCGGTGACCTCCAGGTTGTTCGCGGCATTCCGCAGGAGATCGTCCAGCGGATGCAGGACCTCGGTGCCTCGCCCGGTCACGTGCCCGATCCGATCGATTTCTGTTACACCGTCACGCCCTTTGATTACGAGGGCCTCAAACGCGTGTACCTGGAAATGGCTACTGCCGCGGGCGTCGACCTCTGGTTGCACTCGATCTTCCTCGGCGCGGATTTTGAAGAGGGCCGCGTCCGCGCTATCCGCGTATGGCAGAAAGACGGCATCAAGGAGATGCGCGCACGGGTCTACGTCGACGCATCTGGTGATGGCGATCTATGCGCGGCGGGAGGTGTGCCGTTTGAGATCGGCCGCGCCCGGGACGGATCGCCCCAGCCGATGACGATGATGTTCCGGGTCGGCGGGATTGACTGGGACGCGGTGATGTCACACTTCGCCGATCATGACGGCGACGTGCAGCACGGTCAGGGCGTGCACCCTCGCATTGATCTGGAATGGTTGCGGAACCTGCCCATCCGCGGCTTCGCCGGCTTCAAAGAATTGGTGGCGGACGCCCGAAAACGCGGGGAGTGGACTGTTCCGAGAGATCGTCTCCTGGTGTTCGAAGGCGTCCGGCCAGGCGAGGGTGTCGTGAACACGACACGAGTTCAGGGACGGCTCGGCATTCGAGGCGCCGATCTCGCCAAAGCCGAACTTGAAGGTCGCCAACAAGCGTACGACGTGATGGCATTTCTCCAGAAGCGTGTGCCGGGGTTCAACAAGGCCTACCTGATCGAAACGCCGGCGCAGATCGGGGTTCGTGAGACGCGCCGGATCACGGGCGATTACGTGCTGCAGCAAGAGGACATCCTGCGCGGTGTCAAATTTCCCGACGCGATTGCGTGCGGCGGGTATCCTATTGACATTCACGATCCCACGTCGCTGCAGGTGGTCGCCAAGCGGCTTCCGCCGGGCGAATACTATTCGATTCCCTACCGGTGCCTGCTGCCCAAAGGATTGGACAACGTGCTCGTCGCCGGCCGGTGCATCTCCTCGTCGCATGAAGCGTTTGCCGCCTTTCGCGTGTCCGCGATCGTGATGGCCATCGGGCAGGCGGCCGGAACCGCAGCGGCGATGGCGGCCGCGCGAAGCGCTCCTCCACGCGAGGTAGATGTGTCTCAACTCCAGCGTGTGCTCCGAGAGCAGGGCGCGTTTCTTCCCTAATTGAAACCTGACCCGTGGGGAGACTTTCTGATGCAGCTGCGCGATCAAGATTCTGAAGTCTTCCGCATCCTGGAAGCGGAGCGCCGCCGCCAGCGTGAAGGCGTCGAACTTATCCCATCAGAGAACTACGTCTCAGAAGCCGTGCTCGAGGCTATGGGCACGATCTTCACCAACAAATATTCGGAAGGCTATCCCGGACGGCGGTACTACGGAGGCAACGAACACGTCGACGAGATCGAGCGGCTCGCCCAGACGAGGGCCAAGCAGCTCTTTAGCGTCCCGCACGCGAACGTGCAGCCCTATTCAGGCAGCCCGGCGAACCTCGCGGTCTATCTGGCGACCTGCCAGCCCGGCGATATCATCATGGGCCAGAACCTCCCCGACGGCGGCCATCTCACCCACGGGTGGAAGGTCAGCGCCACCGGCACGTACTACCGCAGCGTGCCCTATCATGTCAAAGCCGACGGCTACATTGATGTCGATGAGGTCTGGCGGCTCGCACGCGAGCACCGGCCGCGCTTGATCTGGTGTGGCGCGACGGCCTACGTGCGGGAATTTCCCTTCGAGAAATTTGCGGAGATCGCCGAGGAGATCAGCGCGTTCTTTGTGGCCGACATCGCCCATATCGCCGGTCTGGTCATCGCCGGCGCGCACAAGAGTCCAGTTCCCTATGCGCACGTCGTGACCACGACGACACACAAGACGCTTCGCGGTCCGCGCGGCGCCATGATCCTTGTTACGCAGAGAGGCCTGGACAAAGACGATGAGCTCGCCGAACGGATCGACCGGGCGATCTTTCCCGGCCTTCAGGGCGGACCCCACGATCATACGACGGCTGCGATCGCCGTCGCGCTCGGCGAAGCCATGCAGCCTGCGTTCAAAGAATACGGCCATCGGGTCGTCGCGAACTCGAAGGCCCTGGCTGGCGGTTTGATGAAACGCGGGTTCAAGCTTGTCACCAACGGCACCGACAACCACATGATGCTCATGGATCTCACGCCGGGCGGGCCGGGCCGTGGTGTGTTCATGCAGGAAGCCCTCGATCGCGTTGGGATCACCGTGAACAAGAACACGATTCCCGGCGAGCCGTCCTCTCCGTTCTATCCGTCCGGCGTGCGTCTCGGGACGCCCGCGGCGACGACGCGCGGCATGCGGGAACAGGAGATGGAGAGGATCGCGTCGTGGATTGCCCTGGTAGCCGAGGAGGTCGAGGCATCGAAGCTGCCGGATGACTCCAAGGCGCGCTCTCCGGCGATCAAGTCATTCAGGCAGGCGATTGAACAGAACCGGCGGCTGGCCTCGCTGCGCAATGAGGTGCGGGAGTTCTGCCTGAAATTTCCCGTCCCCGGGACCACGTGACGCTTCCCGATCGCCGAGGGCTGCTCATTGTGAGTCTGCCTGCCAATGATCCCGCCCTCGCTCAGGCAGCGCGAGATGCAGGCGCAGACGTGATCAAAGTGCACATTAACGTTCGCCATCTCGCGTCCGGGACGGCGTTTGGAACGCTGTCGGAAGAGCGAGAGCGGCTGACGCAGATTCTTGCAACGGGCCTCCCTACTGGACTGGTGCCGGGTGAAACGGAAATGGTTGCGCCGGAAGAGATGCCTGAGCTCAAGGAGATGAGGTTCGCGTTTCTGGACGCGTTCGTTGACTCCATCCGGCCATATTTGTATGACGCCGGGATTCCCGTGGTGCCGGCGCTCCCCCACTCGGCGGAACGTCTGTTCCTGATCAGAGCGCGGGACCTTCCCGGAGACTGGGTGGAGGCCGCTGCCGTCGATAGTCAGGGTTATGGAAAGCCGCCCGAGGATTCGGACTTTGCGACACTGCGCACAGTGGGGGCGACGACGAAGAAGCATTTGATCGTTCCCACGCAGCGCCGGATTTCCCCCGGAGATGTGTCGCGATACTTTGAGATTCCTCAGGTCGCGGCGATAATGATCGGAGCCATTGTCACCGGCAAGGCGCCGGGTTCGCTGGGACGTGCGACGGGGGAATTCCGCCGGGAATTGGATCGTCTCTTCGCTTAGCTGCATATGGCTCTCCACGAGAAGAAACTCCTGATCACCTCCGGACCGACGCGCGCCCCCCTGGACGCGGTGCGCTACATCACCAACAAGGCGACCGGAAAGCTCGGCGCCATGATCGCGGAAGGCGCCCTGCAGCGGGGTGCTGACGTCACCTATGTCTATGGACGGCCCGGCGAACTGCCCGTGGCCCGTGGCGGGCGCAATCACCTGCGGCTAATCCCCGTCGAAACGGCGGATGATTTGGTGGCCGCCTTTCGAGAGGAGTTGCCCAAACGCTATGACGCGGTCGTCCACCCGATGGCGGTGCTCGATTTCCAGCCGGATTCAGCGCGCGATTACAAGACGAGCTCGGATACCGAAGAATGGGTGATCCGGTTAGTGCCGACCACTAAGGCGATCAAACTTGTGAAGGATCTTGCGCCCGACACGTTCCTGGTGGGGTTCAAGCTGGAAATCGGCAAGGAGCCGAGAGAGCTGCAGTCAATCGCTTTCGAGTTTCTCAAACGAAACCGATGCGACCTCGTCATCGCGAACGACCTGAAAGAAATCGAAGCGGGCCGGCACACAGGGTATTTCGTCACGCCTGATGGGAAAGTGCTCAAGACGGCCGTCGGTAAGGAAGCGATTGCGCGGACGCTGATCGACTATCTCGACGAAGTGCTCTAGACTTATCGCTCGCCGGTTCTCGGCTGCCGCAGGAAACTTTCCCCCGCGTACTTGTTTGAGGCGCTCCACAACAGCCACCCATCGTAGAAACCCGCGTTCGTCGTAGCCCGCATTTGCGTCCGGATCGCGCTCGGCGGATAGGGTGCGCCGAGGTCAAACGCCTGCAGCCACGGCCGGATCGCCGCGACGTGAATTTCTGTGGACGCGGTGTTTCCGGGGGGCGTGAACGCCGTCAATGCTTCAAATAGCTTATGGCGGCGTTCTGCCGCCTTTGCCAGAGAGTAGTGCACGACTTCGTAGGGATGGGCCGCGGGATTTCTGAACTGCATGAAGCCGCGGCCATAGTGCGATGGATACACCATCGGCGAGACAACGTCGAAGTGCATCAGGGCGTCCTCGAGCACCTGCCCGATGCCCATGTCGTCCGCCCGCACCGTCACCAGACCAAACACGTCCGCGGAGAGCACGGCACCGGTCGACCGAAGTTGTGAAGTGAGGTAAGCGAAGAACGACTCGATCACGTGGCGGCGCGTACGGATGCTGTTGTCGAAGACCGGATAGCGGATGTCCTCAACGTTTCCATCTGAGGGGAAGCGGATATAGTCGAAGTTCAGTTCATCAACGCCGGCGGCGGCGGCTTCACGTCCAAGCTCCACGATGTACTTCCAGACTTCTTCCGAGGCAGGGTCCACCCATCCAAGTCCCATCCGATCGCGCCAGATTTGACGTGAGGGAGTGCGGATCGCGAGGTCCGGCCGTACTTTCAACAGATGTTGATCTTGAAAAACGGCGATTCGGACGATGACGTAGATGCTGTTCTCGTGAAGGCGGTCGACCAGCCGCTTGAGATCCCCGAGTCGGGGCTCAACGGACTTCAGCTCGCTAATCAACGGGTTCGATGTCTCGAAGAACACCTTGCCTGTGAAGTCTTTCACATCGATGACGACGGCATTGAGCTCTGTGTCGCGGGTCAGCTGGATGGCGCGACTCAGGCGAGTGGGCGTCGCCGCGCTCCATGAGGTGAGGTAGATAGCCTTGACGAGTTGAACAGGGGGTCGTGGAACCTCGGCGTTCGTGTGAATGCTCTGCGGAGTTGGATTTTCTGTTCCGGACCAGATCGCGGGGATCATTGCCGCAAGGAGAACAGCAACAGCAGCGACTGCCACAATGACTTCGACGACCCGAACGCGCATGGATATGCTCCGGAACACGCTGTAATTGGGCTCTGGTTCTCACGTGCCCGCGACGCTGGGTCATAGACTAAGAAGAACTAAAGGGCGACATGGGCGTAGTATAATGCTGGCCAGACGAGCGGGCGTAGCTCAGTGGTAGAGCACTGGCTTCCCAAGCCGGGGGCCGTGGGTTCAAATCCCATCGCCCGCTCCAAGAAAATTGGCGACGAGGATTCCTCGTCGCCAATTTTCGGTCTACTAGTCTGCTGGTCTACTCGGTCTTCTGGGTCTCCTGCTTAGAGAACGTCTCGGATGATCGGGATGAGGATAGATCCAAGGATAAGGGTAAGGAGCCAGTAGAATTGACCACCTATCTGCGTCCGTAGAGCCTGGACGTCGACGTGTAGCTCAGAAAGGCGCAGGTTGATCTGTTCGTAGGCGCCTTCCAGCCTGGCCATTCGAATTTCAAGCGGTTCTGCGGCCACGTTTCTTCTGGCCCCTATGATAGCATCGCAGATGAATTTCGGGCGTAGCCCATTTGAGTCATTCATCTTCGAGTGCGAGCGACGGCCGGGGGTTCAAATCCCATTGCCCGCTCAAAGTTATCCCCGTTATTCCTCCTTATCCCCAGGTCTCGAACGAAAGTTCAGGCTAGACGAACTTGCCTTCTTGGTTTATTGTCTGCATTGCCTCGGTTGCTTCGGGAAGTAGTAAGGTTAGGTAGTAACGCTCACCCAAAGTCGGATAGTAACTGCTTCATGAGCGGCCATGATCCGGCTCCACAGCGGGCGCCATGACTTGACCCCATGACGACTCGGAGCGGCCGGGGTTTTTGTTGCACAATATCGCCCTTCCGCTGCCTAACGTCCCGTCCACGCGTGTTGGCGCTTCTCAAGGAACGCCTGCACTGCGCTCCTGAAGTCGTTACTCATGTAGCAGGCCACGATCAGATCATCCCCCTCGCCGGCCTCAAGCCGCCGTCGGGCCTGCAGGCGGCGGATGGCTTCCTTTGTCGCCCGCAGCGTCAGCGGAGCGAGCTGCGTGAGTTCCCCGGCCACTTCGAGGACTCGTGATTCGAGCTGATCCCCCGGAACGACTTCATTTACTAAGCCCAGACGCAGTGCGTCCTCCGCGGAGAGGAGTCGGGCCAGCATGATCAGTTCCTTGGCCCGGGCCGGTCCGGCGATGTCGAGCACGCGCGCGTAATTGTTCATGGACAGACAGTTGCCTAGGGTGCGGGCGATAGGCGCGCCCATGCGCAGGTCGGGGGCGCAAAACCGGAAGTCGCAGGCCGCGGCAATTGCCAGTCCCGCACCCACGCAGGCCCCCCGAATCATGGCGATGGTAGGTTTGCCGACGCGCTCGAGCCGGTCGATCACTCGCTCGATCCGCTGCTCGTACCCGGTCGCATCCTGCGCGGTACGGAACGATCGGAACTGCTCGATGTCGGTGCCGGCGATGAACGCCTGCTCACCGACACTGGTCAGGATGAGCACCCGGATCTCGGTGTCCGCATCGACACGTTCGCAGAACTCGAACAGCCCGTCGTACATCCGCCAGGTCAGCGCGTTGCGCGCGTGCGGGCGGTTGAACGTGATAAACGCCAGGCTGCCATCCTTCCGAAACAGGATCTCGTTGTCTGCGGGTGCGGGCACCACGGTCACCTCATTCTGTTTGATGTCATCTCCTCTGTCTCTGCTATGTGCACGACGCCGTCGGCCGCCAGGGCGCGGATCGCGTCGCGATCGTAGCCGAGTTCCTTGAGGACCTCTGCGGTGTGTTGGCCGAAGATGGGCGAGGGACGATCGATTCCCGCGGGTGTGGCCGAAAACTTCACAGCGGGGCCGAGCTGTTTAATGGGACCGGCCGCAGGGTGCGCGACCTCCTGTACCAGTCCCCGAGCGCGCACGTGCGGATCGGAAAACACGTGCTCATAATCTAAAATGGGGCCGCACGGTACATCGGCGCGCTGCAGAGCGCCAAGCCAGTGGGAGGACGGTTGCGTTCGCATGACGCTCTCGATCATGCTGGCGAGTTCCCGGCGATGCTCGACCCGCCTCGCGTCCGTCGAAAATTCTCGACGCTGTAGGAGATCCGGGCGGCCGAGGACCTGGCAGAGCCGCTCCCACACGCGCTGATTCGCCGCGCCGAGTGCAATATACCCGTCGGCACAGCGGATCGCCTGATAGGGTGCCGACATTCTGTGCGCCGATCCCGTCGGCTGTGGGACGCCGCGGCCCGACCAATATTCAGCGGATTCCCAGACCGAGAAGGCCACACCCGCATCAAGCAGTGAGGTGTCGATGAATTGTCCACGGCCGCTTCGTTCTCGATAGAGAAGCGCCGCGAGGATACCGTAGACTGCGAAGAGCGCCGCACCCAAATCGGTGATGGGGAGTCCACACTTCATGGGCGGCAGGCCTGTATCACCGGTGACCGACATGATTCCGGACATCGCCTGCGCGACGAGATCGAACCCGCCTCGGGTCGCATGCGGGCCGGTCTGCCCAAATCCCGAGATCGACGCGTAAACGAGGCGCGGGTTGTGCGCCGACAGCGAGCCATAATCAAGTCCGAAGCCCGCGACAACGCCGGGCCGGAAGTTCTCGACGAACACGTCAGCCGTACGCGCGAGCCCGCGGACGATCTCCACGCCGCGGGAATCCTTGAGGTTGACCACGATCCCGCGCTTGTTCCTGTTGACGGCCCAAAAGCTCGGGCTTTCGTCGCCTGTGGCTCCGGCCATCTGCCGCGTGGTATCGCCGGCGGGCGGCTCCACTTTGATGACGTCTGCGCCCAGATCCCCGAGCAGCATCGTGCAGAATGGTCCGGCCATTACCTGACTCAGATCGAGGATCCGGATCCCTTGGAGCGCGCGCGGCGCTTCGTTTGCCATTGACACAGTCACCTCGCGGGCGACTTGGCTTCCTACATTGTGACTTCCTGCACATGCTGTTGAGAGGAACGCACAGTCGGCGCTGCGAACACCACCCCTCAAGCCACCCTGGCAGGTGGCGCCCACTGGTGTTGCCTGCGGAGCAGGCCGGCGGCGCACAGAGGCCGAGCTGCAGCGAGGCCGGGGGAATTTTAGCTTGGTGCCGGGTTAAGGGTGGGGGGTGCAATTGTGGACATGCGACGCATCATGACGGTCGTGCTGGCTGCGGTCGTAGTTATCGTCGCGCCGACGCTGTACACGATCCCGCAGGCCGGCGCGCAGCAGAGGATCATCGTCCGGCTTGGCCACGTCGGCTTTCCGGACTCGCTGTATGAGATCACCGCGCAAGAATTCGCACGGCGCGTGAACCGGGAGTTGGGTGGCCGCGTCGAGGTACGCGTCTTTCATTCGAGCCAGCTCGGCACCGATGAAGACATGATTCGCGGGGTGCGCGTCGGTGCGCTCGAGATGTTCCTACCTTCGACGATCATGAGCTCGGTGCTCGACGGCTACGGCGTCTTTGAGATGCCTTACATCATCGTGAACCGCCGCCACATGAAGGCGGTGTCGGAACACCCGGAGCTCGTCAAAGCCCTGTTTGATCCGGTACCCGTGCAGGGATTGCGGGCGCTCGCGTTCTGGGAGAACGGGTTCCGCCACGTCACCAACAACGCGCGCGCGATCACGAAGCCTGAGGATCTCCGCGGGATCAAGCTGCGCATCCCGCGGGGTGTGTGGAGGCAGAAGATGTTCCAGGCGTACGGCGCGAACCCGACGCCGATGGCGTTCGCAGAGGTGTTCACGGCACTGCAGACAGGCGTGATGGATGGGCAAGAGAACCCGCTCGCGCAGATCTGGGGCGCAAAGTTCCATGAAGTGCAGCGGTTCCTCTCGATGACCGGTCACGTCTACACGCCGGCGTACCCGGTGGCCGGTGAGCGGTGGTGGCAGACTGTGCCGCCTGATCTGCGCATCACGATTCGCCGGATCGCGATCGAGGTGGGTGATTATGCGCGCCAGCAGGGTGAGCGGCTGGACAATTCGCTCGTGGCCGAGATGCAGAAGGCGAACCCGCGACTGCGTGTGAACGAGGTCGACAAAGCGGCGTTCATCGCCGCGTCGCGGGCGATTTACGAGGATTTTTCCAAAGAGGTTTCTAACGGCGCTGCGCTGATCAGATTGATCCAGGCCCTCGCTCGGTAGATTAACCTGTGCAACGTATTCAGGACGCGGCTCCCGCCGTGCGGCACTCGGCTCTTTTCCGCACGGTGGGGGTTGTGGTTTCCGTCCTCGAGGTCTTCTGTAGCATCTTGATGGTCGCGATGGCGGCCATCGTGCTTCTTGGTGTTTTCTACCGGTACGTGATTCAGCGCGCGCTCCCCTGGTACGATGAGTTTGCCGAGTATCTGCTGGTCTGGATCACGTTCTACGGCTCGATTTTGGCGGCTCACCGCCGCGCCCACATCGGCTTTGAGACACTCGTGGAGATGCTCCCGCCGGCCGCTGTGCGGGCCATCACGCTGGTTGGCGAAGTCGCGATTCTCCTGATCCAGGTGGCCCTCTTCGTCTATGGCCTCAAGCTTGCGGAGGCGGCCTCGTTTGATGCCGCCGTCTCGCTTCGCTGGGTACGCCTCTCTTGGGTCTACAGCGCCATTCCCATCAGCGGCGCCTTCATGTTCCTGATCAGTCTGCGGCGAATTGTCGCGCTCGCCGTGGCGCCGCGCGAATGAGCGCCGGCATCGTCATCGGGATCATCATTCTCCTGACCCTGCTGAACGTGCCCATCAGCTTTGCCTTGATCGGCGGCGTCCTGGCCGCACTGCTGCTGGGTGGCGGGACTGACCCGGCCGTGATCCCCCTACAGCTGTTTTCGGGAGCGGCCAAATTCCCGCTGCTGGCAATTCCGCTATTCATCCTGGCCGGCGGTCTCATGAACTCCTCGGGGATCTCACTGCGGATTATCAACTTGGCGTCGGCGCTGGTCGGGCACATCCGCGGCGGGCTCGCGATGGTCAATGTCGTGGACTCGATGTTCTTTGCGGAGATCTCCGGCTCCGCGGTCGCCGACGTCGCGGCGCTCGGCAGCATCATCATCCCCGCGATGGTGCGGAAAGGCTACAAGCCGGCGTTTACGGCCGCGCTCACGTCGGTGACGGCGTCGCTCGCGATCATCATCCCGCCAAGCATCCCGATGATCCTCTATGCGGTGATCTCCGGAACGTCCGTGACGCGCCTGTTTCTCACGGGTTTTGCACCGGGCGTCATCGGGGGTCTGCTGATGATGGCGGTAGTCTACTACAAGGCCCGCAGATACGGCTTTCCGGTGGAGGAGGCGTTCTCCGTTCGCCGGCTTGGTCGCACGTTTCGGGAAGCGGGGTGGACACTCGCGCTGCCCGTCATCATCCTGGGCGGGATGTTCGGCGGCATTGTGACGGCCACCGAGGCAGCGGGGCTTGCGGTGCTGGCCGCCTTCATCATCGGCACGTTCATCTACCGAGAGATGAACTTCCGGCAGCTGTGGGGTGTCACGCTGGAAGGGGTCAGTTCAACCGCGTCGGTTATGATGATCGTCGCGGGGTCGGCGGTACTCGGCTGGTATTTGACAAACGAGCAAGTTCCACAGCGGTTTGCAGAAGCGGTCCTGGGCTTCACGACCGACCGCACGCTCGTGCTGCTGTTCCTCAACATCTTCCTGCTGATCGCGGGCATGTTCTTGCACAGCGCAGCCGCGATACTGCTGATCGTCCCGATCGTCATGCCACTGGTGCGCCAGGTGGGCGTGGATCCCACCCACTTCGGGATCATCGTGACCTTGAACCTTGCCATCGGGCAGCAGACTCCGCCCGTGGCGTCGGTGTTACTCACGGCGTGTGCCGTTGCCAAGCAGCCGGTAGGCAAGGTGTTTTGGGAGGCGATCCCGTTTATTTTCGCCTTGCTCATCACCCTGGCGATCGTCACCTACATTCCAGCCATTCCGATGTTCCTCCCAAGGTTGCTCCAGGGGCCGTAGATCCGATCGATGAAGTCCCGCACCAGTAGGTTCGCTCTCACCGGCTCTCGACCGAAGACGTGGTGTCCCCCGCCGGCAATCGTCACCAACGATGCCCCAGTGACTTCTGCGATCGCGGCGCTCCGTGAGTGAGAGACGACGGCATCGCTATCTCCATGAATGAGCAGTAGCGGGCACCGGATGTACCGATAGAGAGCGACGGCTTCATCAAGACGCTTCACCATATAGGTGCTTAGATCGACAGAATCGCGTGTCGCTATGAGCACCTCAGGAGTCGTCTCCATTCCCCAGCTCACACCGTCATCGATCTGCTTTGTGGAATGCGGCTCCGAGAAGATCTTCGAGTAGAAGAATTGCAGAAAGCCGCGATAGTCTCTGCGCAAGTAGTGCCGGTTGAGCTTGCCCCATCCCTCTTCGGTCTGATTTGGGTCATCGAAAGAATAGCCTCTGCGCTCCGGCAGCATCTGTCCTAGCGGAGAAGATGACCCCGCCATCACCACGCCGAGAACCCGATCTGGATGATGCGCCGCGAGGATTGCAGCGAGCCACGCACCCATGGAAAAACCGATCATCACGGCGTGCTGGGTGTGCGTGGCGTCCATCACTGCCAGCGCATCCCGTACATATTCGGTATCCGCGTATTCCGCAGGATCGAGAGGACGGTCAGATTTCCCGTTGCCCCGTGGATCAAAAGTCACGACGCGGTAGTGACGCGCGAAGTAGGGAACCTGCGATTTCCAATATCGGGAATGGCCGATCGCCCACGCCGGGAGGAACAAGACAGTTGGTTGGCCTGTCCCGTACACTTCGTAGAAGGTCCGCACACCGTGTTGCTCGACATAACCCTCCTGATCGGGGTAGCGGGCTCGCATAAGGAGGCCTTACCGAGATAAAAGCGCGGCGATCTGCTGCGCGGCGCGTCGGGCGCTGTCGCGCGGCACTTCGCGGAAGTCAACGGGCGCGCCGACGAGATGTTGCAGCGTCATGGCTACCCGTGGCGGCGTGAGTTCCGCATACTCCAGCCGGTTTGTGGCGCCGTAATGTCGCAGGCGATAGCCCACATGGTGCTGCTGCTCCCAGTGCTTGCGAAGCGGGACATAGGCGAAGGGTCGTCGCGTCGCTACAAGCTCCATCGTCGTACTCAAACCGCTCTGCACGATCGCTGCATCGGCGCAGGCCAGATGCTCGAAGAGGTTGTGCACGTATGGTCGCTTCTCCAGACCCGCAACGTCGGGGAGTTCGTCCGGCTCGATACGCGGTCCGGTCACCATCACCATCCGGGCTTCGGGCATCGTCTCTCGGAGCTGCCCAAACCCGTCCATAACGCGCTGCAGAAGGGGACGCCCGACGCCCGTGCCGCCGACCGCCGCAAAGAGCAGCGGATAACCGTTGCCGTAACCCAACCGTTGGCGCAGCCCCTTCTGATCCCGATACTGAAGCGGATCGAACGGCAGTACGTAGCCGACCGGCGTATACCAAGTTCGCGCCCACTCACGGATGTTTGGTAGGCCAGGACCAAACGCAGCGTCCGGCAGCTCATCGTACTCCCCGATATACAAGGATAGATCACGCAATCGTGGATATCGCGCCCGCTGTTCAATCTTCTCCGCGTTGTAGTCTGCGCAGAGTGTTACCTCGCGCGGATCGCCGTCGGGATCAACTGGGAGAAATCCGATGACATCTGTTAGCCAAACGTAAGGGGCGGTCTTCAGCTCCGGGTTCTCATGGAGGAAATAATCTACTTCCCATGACTCGTCCCCGATCCATATGTCGTACGGCGTTTCGCGCGTGATGTCATGGAAGAGCATGAAGTTCGCGACGAAGATCTCGTCCATGCGCCGGAACGCGTAGAACGCGTGCAGCTCGTGCTGCGAGGCTTCTTCCTCCCAGTGCGCCGATTCCAGTGCCTGCAGATGGTTCTGCGGATGGATCCTCTCGCCGGCCGCCTTTAGCACCTCCGTCACGGGATGTTGCGCCCACCAATCGATCTCAAGATCGGGAATCAGCCCGCGTAACTCTCGGGCGATCGCAAGATCCCGCTGGATATGGCCCAGCCCGATAGATGAGGATACAAACAGCGCCCGTTTGCGGCGGCTCATGGCGCGGGTCCAGCGGACTTCTCGGGGCTGCGAGGCGGTAAGCGTATCCACAAACTCTTTGGTCAGGAGGTTGATCTTGACCGGATCCCGACCCGGCGTCATGTGACCCGCTCCCTCGAGCATTACGAGCCTGCCGCCCGTGAGTTTCGCAAAAGCCTCACCTTTCGCGGGTTGCTGGCACTCATCGAGGTCCCCGTGAATGACTAGAACGGGGCAGCGCACCTTCCGGCAGAGCTCTTCTGCCTCTTCTTTCGTCTTTGGGAAGCGAGCCGCGGCGCGGTTCAGGAGCATCGTCTGCGGGGTCGTCTCCATGCACCAGCCGACGATGTCCTCGAGTTGCTTCGTGGAATGCGGTTCGGGCAGCATCCTGTCAAAGAAGAATGATACGAACCCTCGCCAGTCCTGCAGCCAATAGTGACGGTTGGTCTTCGCCCACCCTTCATAATCGCCCCGAGGCTCGTCGAACCTCCCGATATACTGCGCCCGGTTCGGGTGAATCGGAGCCAGTGGTGTCCCGGGAGCGATCGCCACCAGACCGAGAACCCGCTCAGGATACCTGGCGGCCAGATCGAGTACCCACCAGGCATGGCAGAGAATGAGGAATACGGCCCGCTCGGTGCCGGTTGCATCCATCACTTGCAGAGTATCGCCGATGATCTCCTGGTCGGTGTAAGCTTCTGAGACCCCCGGTCGATCCGATCGGCCGTTCCCCCGTCCATCGAAGGTGACGACCCGGAAATGGCGCGCGAGATAAGGAACCTGCCCCTTCCACTGCTGAGAGTGAATGATCGGCGAACTCGGCAGCAGCACGATCGTGGGCTTGCCCGATCCAAAGACCTCATAGAATGTGCGCACGCCGTCGCGCTCGATATAGTCTTCCTGATCAGGGTACCGGGCTCTCATGGGTGTCCTCGTCCTTTCATAACGCTCGAATCGTTACCTGCCGGTCCTCTTGCGGCCACCGCGATTGAAGGGTCCGCGAGGTCATCGAGCGTGGCAAATTGCACTCCGGCATCTCCGAGTCGCCGGATGATCGCCGGCAGAGCCGGTGGTACCGAAGCCGGCCAGGTATGGAGCAGGATAATGGCCCCATCACCGGTGCCGAGTGCTCCCTCGACCACGGCGTTCTCAATCTCCCGAGGGGTGCGGGCGATTTCCCATTCGCCTGCCTCCACGTGCCAGCCGATGTGGCGGTACCCCAAATCGGTGAGGGCCTGAAGTACTCGGGCATCATTGCCGCATTCCCCCCATGGACAACGGAACCAGGGGCGTGGATCCGCCCCCGTCACGGACTTGATCACCTGCTCTGCTCCGGTGACGTCTGTCGCGAGGCCCTCATCAGAGAGCAATTCGAGTCGAGCATGATAGAAGGAATGGTTGCCGATGCGGTGGCCCGTGAGCGCGATCTCTCGTGCGAGATGGGGATAGGCTTCCACCCACCGACCCTGCAGGAAAAATGTGGCGCGCACGTTCGACCCGCGCAGCACGTGCAGAATCTGCTCTGTGGCCCAAGGAGGACAATGTGGGCGATCTGGATGCTCTGCGTCGAACGTCAGGAACACTCGCATCTTGTCTCCACGATAGGTCGTACCGGCGCCGCGGACATCGAAGAAGGTACCGATGCCGAAAAATCTCTTGTGAGAGCTCGTATCGGAAGAACTACCGATAAGGTAGCGAGGGATCAGGAATCGGCGGGGACATCGAAGCCCTGTCGCACCGCCCAGGCGGCGATCTGCGCGCGCGAGTGGATACCAAGCTTGTTCATGATGTGCTCAACGTGGCTGATCGCCGTGCGCTCCGCGACGCGCAGCTTGGCGGCAATCTCCCGATTGGACAGGCCTCGGGCGATCAGGACGGCGACCTCTCGCTCGCGAGGCGTCAGCGTGTCGCGCCCCTTGACGGCTTGCCTGGGCATCACGGGGCCCGGCGATCCGGGGGCATCGAGCGTGAGCTGAATCGCCGCGTCCAGGTCGAGCGTCCGTCCTATGCGCCACACCTCCTCGAACTCTGCCGGAGGTAGTGCGGCCTTGAGCCCTTCCAAGGTGCGATCGTACTCTCGACGGTCAGACTGCGCGAGCGGCGCGCCGAGACCTGCGCGCAACGCGTCGGCGGCTGCGAGCAACCTGCCGGCGTCGGCAGGCCGGCCCGCCACGAAGATGACCGTCGCGAGGCCCTCCAAACACTGCGCAATGCCACGGCGGTCTTCAAGGGCGCGATACAGTTCGAGGCTCTCTCGAAAGTGATCCCGCGCCTCAGCGTCAGTGCCCCTCCGGTGCGCGAGGACGCCGAGATTCCACAGCGCCCAGGCCATCCCCCACCGGTAGCCGAGCTTCCGAAATAGGGCCAGCGACTGGTCGTGGAGCGCGCGCGCATCGTCACCCTGGCCGCGATCACGAGCCGCCAGCCCGAGGTCGTAGAGCGCCCAGGCCACACCCTTTTCGTTGCCGATACTGCGATAGGTTTCCAACGCAGTATGGTGCAACTGGTTGGCTTCATCGAGACGCCCGCGAGATCGAGCGACATGCCCGAGGAACGCGCTCGCGCCGGCCTGCCGCTTGGCGTCTCCGTGCTTGCGGAAAAGACGGAGTGCTCCCTCCAACCAACCCTGCGCCGTGTCGAAATCGCCCAAGCTCCAGGCCAGGACGCCGGCGGTGAACATCAGACGCGCGCGCAGGGGCGGCTCGTCGCTGACCTTGTCCAGGATTTGTGACACGCGGGCGCGTCCTTCGGTCAAGTACCCACGGAGATACATCAGCCAGCCGAAACCAATCCCCAAACGCGCCGCCGCAGAGCGGTCTTCACTTTGCAAGGACCAATCGACAGCGGCACGGAGGTTCTCCAAATCCCTGCCCATCCGTTGCATCCAGGCTTCTTCCTCGGGGTCATTCAGATGCTCTTCCGCATGATCGGCGAGATCGGCGAAATGGCGCGCGTGAGCCGTTTTGATCTGGCCGAGCTCGTCTTCGGCTGCCAGCCGCTCGACTCCGTATTCCCGGATCGTTTCGAGCACAAGGAATCGCGTGGCTCCGCCCGGGGCGCCAATCCGTCTCAGCAGACTCTTGTCGACCAGAGAGGAGAGAACATCGAGCACGTCAGTCTGGTCATCGTCACCAATGGCCTCCGCCGATTCCAATGCGAACCCGCCTCGGAAGACGGCGAGCCGCCGGAACAGCCTCTGCTCTTCGGGCGCGAGCAACGCATAACTCCAGGAGATCGCGGCCTGCAGCGACTGGTGGCGCTCCGGCGCGTCCCGCGGGCCGCCGCGGAGGAGACGCAACTGATCATGGAGACGCGTGGCGATTTCTTGGGGCGAGAGGATCTTAATACGAGCCGCCGCAAGCTCGATCGCAAGCGGCAACCCCTCCAGGCGGGCACAGATGGTCGCAACGGCCTCCGCATTTTCAAGTGTCAGTGAGAAATCCCGCTGCACAAAGCGGCATCGGCTCACGAACAGAGCGACCGCGGAGTTCCGCGACAGAGCATCCAGGTCGCCTTTCCAGTGCTGTGGCACCTCGAGCATCGGCACCGGGAACTCATGCTCCCAACTCAATCGAAGGCGCTCGCGACTCGTGGCGATGATCTTGAGCTCGGCGCTGGCGGCCAGAAGACGGTCGACGACGAACGGCGCCTGTTGGAGCTGTTCCAGATTGTCGAGCAGCAGCAGGGTCTGCTTATCTGCGAGATATTCTTGAAGATTGTGCAGGAGCGGGCGGCCCGGCGTCTCGTTCACTCCCAGCGCCTGTGCGACCGAAGGGATGACCATCTCGGGATCGCTGATGTGCGCGAGCGGCACGAAGAAGGCGCCGTGGCGGAACCGGTCGATCACCTGCGCCGCCAGCTGCAGCGCCAGTCGTGTCTTGCCGGTGCCCCCAGGGCCGGTCAGTGTGAGCAAACGCACGCCTTCGTCAAGCAGCACCGCGCGGGTTTGATCGAGCTCTGCTTCTCTGCCGATGAGTGGCGTCGGCTGCGGGGGCAAGTTGTGGGGATGCGCGTCCAGCGTGCGCAGCGGCGGAAAAGATTCACGGAGATCAGGATGCACGACCTGGAACAGCTGTTCCGGGCGGAGCAGATCCTTCAGGCGATGCTCGCCCATCGATTTCAGCGTCACGGCTTCCGGCGGCGTCTGCTCCAGGACGATTCGCGTGGCGTCCGAGGCGAGGATCTGCCCGCCGTGCGCGGCCTCGCAGATGCGGGCCGCCCGGTGCACATCAATGCCCACGTAGTCGCCCTCGCTGGTGAGGGGTTGGCCCGTATGGATACCCATCCGCGACCGCACCGTTGTGCCTTCGGGCCAGGGGTGCGTGTCGAGCGCATGCTGGGCATCGACGGCCGCCGCGACCGCATCCGTGACTCGGGCAAAGGCAAAGAAGGAGGCGTCGCCGGCGGTATCGACTTCCTGTCCACTGAATTTGTTCGCTGAAGTCCGCAAAATTTGTCGGTACGCGGAGAGCACGTCGGCGTACCGGTCACCCAGGTGCTGGAGGAGGCGTGTCGATCCCTCGATGTCTGTAAAAAGGAAGGTGACCGTTCCGGATGGTAGCTTCATCCTGCGGTACCTGATCTGGCGTTAATATAAGGTAAGCTCTGCGGGGAAACCTTCATAACAGGGAGGCTCAAACTGGATGGCCGGGAAGCTCGAGATTCGAATCGAATACTGCGCGGAATGAGGGTACGAAGGTCACGCCGCCCGTGTGGCGGAGGAACTGCTCGAAGCGCACGCAGAGAATATTGCAAGGCTCACGATCATTCCCTCATCCGGTGGCCGGTTTCTTGTGACAGCCGGAGAGAAGCCGCTGTTCGATAAGAAAGAAGTTGGACGGTTTCCTAACAAAGGGGAAACCGCCCAACTTCTGGCGCGAACACTGTAACTGCTAGGTCTGTGTCCCTTGGTGGGGTCGGCCTCTCGATCCGGAGGGATGTTGCGCTCCATGGCTGTGTCCTCCTCTCCCGACATCTTTCTCATTCGTTTATTTAGGCGTGAGCGGTGTGACCTTTTTGCTCATCTGCACAGCAACGCCGCGACCATTACGGTCAGGCTGAACAATGTGGACCTCGTCCATCAATTGACCGATCAGGTAGAGTCCGCGGCCGTGTCCTCTCTCGGGCGGGCTCTGGGGGACTGTGATCCTGTCCGTGACGGGCTTGCCGCCGTCGTGAACGCTCACGAGGAAATCTTTGCCGTTGTACCCGAGATCGACGTCGATCTCTCCCTCTATCTTCCCTTCATACGCATGCAGGTACGCATTCGTGACGGCTTCGCCGACGGCGACCTCGAGATCGTAGGCATCTTGCTCTGAGGCGCCCGCCATTCGGGCGGCGGAATTGACGAGCTTGCGCACGGTGCGCATGGCCGTGGGCTCACTGTAGACGCGAATGGTCAGCGTCCAGGCCATGGTGCCTGTGGGCCCGTTATGCTGGAGGGCGCTGGGTATTGTCATTCCACTGCTCCCCGCACAGTCTTTTCCCCAAATTGGTCCTACTCTTCGGCAAAACAGGAACGAACCGCGGCGCTGCGAAACAAAGTCATGTAACATGCCTGGTCGCCATTTCCTGCAGATCCCTGGTCCAACGAATGTTCCGGAGCGCATCCTCGGAGCGATGCACCGTCCCGTTCCCGACCACCGCGGGCCGGAACTTCCCGAGCTCCTGAGTGAGATCGTCCCCGGCCTCAAGAGGATCTTTCAGACCACCCGAGGCGAGATTGTGTTGTTTCCTGTGTCGGGGACGGGCGGCCTGGAATCTTCAATCGTGAACACGTTGAGCGCAGGCGACCTGGTCCTGGCGTTCAACATCGGGCATTTTAGCCATGCCTACGCGGAGACCGCCCGCAGCTTTGGCATGCAGGTCGATGAAGTGGAGCTTCCGTGGGGACAGGGTGTGCCTGCGGATCTCGTGCATGATCGCCTGATCCGCGATACCGCTCGTAACTACAAGGCGATCTTGGTGGTGCACAACGAGACGTCGACGGGTGTGACTTCTGACGTTCGCGCGGTCCGTGAGGCCATCAACGCGGCTCATCACCCAGCCTTGCTGCTGGTCGACACTGTCAG
>Ga0209889_1000010_pt1 | contig 29314 bp, 29 predicted proteins | sample GWRWN1_0_10_FD_187233 | JGI IMG/M metagenome (GOLD analysis project Ga0209889, IMG submission 187233) | Riverbed sediment microbial communities from areas with no vegetation in Columbia River, Washington, USA - GW-RW N1_0_10 (SPAdes)... | ecosystem: Environmental > Aquatic > Freshwater > River >... | reverse complement strand
CTACCCTCAGAGGGGGCACCAACTTCTGCAACGGGTGACCGAAGCCGTCGCGGACGTGGGTGGGGTCGAGCGGCCGGCGCTCTTCGAAGGGCGCAACATGATCTTGATCCTGACCCCCAAGAAAGGTTGAGACCGATGGGAAAGGGCAAGGCCAAAACGCATCAGGGGACCGCCAAGCGCATCACTGTGACGGGCCGCGGGAAGCTGCGCCGCCGCCGGCAGATGGGCGGGCACCTGAAAATAAGCAAGTCGCCAAGGCGGCTGCGGTCGCTCAACCAGGTGGTCGCCGTGTCCGACGCTGACCGGCGCAAGATCGAGGCGCTGCTGCCCAACCGCTAGGAGGATCTACACTATGCCACGGGTGAAACGAGGCGTCACAACCCGGCGCCGGCACAAGAAAATCCTCAAGCTCGCGAAGGGCTATCACGGCGCGAAGAGCCGCTGGTACAAACTCGCGAACCAGTATGTCGTGCGCGCGCTGGCACAGGCGTATCGCGACCGGCGCGTGCGCAAGCGCGACTTCCGCCGGTTGTGGATCGCCCGCATCAACGCGGCGGCGCGGATCAACGGCCTGTCCTACAGCCGGCTGATCGACGGGCTGCGCAAAGCGGGCGTGACAGTGAACCGCAAGGTCCTCGCCGACGTCGCGGCGCGCGACAGTGAGGCGTTCACGCAGCTCGTCGCCAAGGCCAGGGAGGGCCTGAAGTCATAGACCCGGATGGCCAGCACGGTCATCCTGCAAAAGCGGTCCCCTCTCGCACGGTTTGAGCTCAATCCCTCCCAGACCCTCATCGTCGGTTTCGCGGCGATCATCCTGGCCGGGGGGCTCGTGCTGTCGATGCCCGCGGCCTCTGCCGAGGGCCAGCCAACCCCGTTTCTGACGGCGCTGTTCACCGCCACCTCCGCGACGTGCGTCACCGGTCTGGTCGTGGTGGACACTGCTGAGCACTGGTCGGCATTCGGTGAGCTCGTCATTCTCATCCTCATCCAGTTGGGTGGGCTCGGGTACATGACCATCTCCCTCCTCATGGCCATGGCCATCGGGCGGCGGATCGGGTTAAGAGAACGCGTCATCCAGCAGGAAGCCCTCAACCTTTACACGCTCGGCGGAGTCGTCCGTTTCACCCGGACGGTGCTCCTCCTCACGATCGCCATTGAGGCGATCGGAGCGGTGCTGCTTATGCTGCGGTGGTGGCCGCAGATGGGTTTCGGCCGAGCCGTCTACTTCGGCGTCTTCCACAGCGTCTCGGCATTCAATAATTCGGGGTTCGACCTGATGGGGGGATTCCGCAGCCTGACGGGCTACGTCGGGGACATCCCGGTCAACCTGACCATCGCGTTGCTGATCATCCTGGGGGGGCTCGGGTTCACAGTCCTGGTGGATCTGGGCCGGCCGAAGCGCTTCACCCTGCACGCCAAGGTCGTCCTGGCGACGAGCGCTGTGCTGATCACCGTGGGCGCCCTCGTGGTCTTCCTGCTCGAATACCGGAACCCGGAGACGCTCGGCCGCCTGCCCCTGTGGCAGAAAGTGCTGGCGGCATTTTTCCAGAGCGTGACCCCTCGCACCGGGGGGTTCAATTCCCTTGACGTGGGCAGTCTGCTCGACCCCACGCTGATGCTGATTGTCGCGCTCATGTTCATCGGAGCTTCCCCCGGCGGCACCGGCGGCGGCATCAAGACGACGACGTTCGTCGCGCCGATGGCGGTCATCCTGTCGATGATACGCGGTCGCCCCGATCCCGAGCTGTTCCGCCGGCGGCTGCCAACGGGCGTGATCTACAAAGCCGTGACGATCGCCCTCGTTGCCGTGGCATTTGTGGTGACGGTGGCGACGCTGCTGTCCTTCACGGAACGCTTCGAGTTCATCCACGCGCTCTTTGAGGTGACCTCGGCCTTCGGCACGGTGGGACTCTCCACGGGCATTACGCCTCACTTGAGCATGGCGGGGCAGATTATGATCATGTTCACCATCTTTACCGGCCGGGTAGGGCTGCTCACGATGGCGTTTGCCCTCACCCGGCGGCAGCAGCCGGCCAATTACCGGTATCCTGAGGAGCGCATCCTCATCGGTTAGAGAGCGAGGCGACGGGCGATGGAATTTGCGGTCATCGGCATGGGGCGGTTCGGCAGCAGCGTCGCGAAGACGCTGTTTGAGATGGGCCACACCGTGCTGGCGATGGACCGGGACGAGGACGCGTTGCGGCCGGTGGCGGATTACGCCACACACTCCGTGCAGATCGACTCAACCGATGCGGAGGCGCTGCGCGCCGTCGGCATCACGAACTTCGATGCGGTGGTGGTGGCGATCGGCGACGACGTGCAGGAGAGCATCCTGACCACATTGATCCTCAAGGAGCTGGGCTGCCGGAAGGTCGTCAGCAAGGCGGCGGACGAGCTGCAGGCCCGCGTGCTGGAGAAGGTGGGCGCAGACCTGGTCGTGCGCCCGGAGCGCGACATGGCCATCCGCGTCGCCCACACCCTGGCGAGCCGGCATGTTGTCGACATGCTCGAACTGTCGCCCAACTTCCTCGTGGAAGAGGTGAGCGTGGGACCGAAACTGGCCGGCAAGAGTTTGGGCGATCTCGACCTGCGCACGCGCTTCGGCGTGAACGTGTTGCTGATCAAACGCGACAGCCAGATCCTGCTCACGCCGTCGGGAGAGACGCAGCTGGTGTCGGGCGACGTCCTGGTGGTGGTCGGGGAGAAGGGCGCGCTGTCACGGCTGGAAACCGTCCTGTAGCCGATGCCGGAGACGGCGGCCCGCATTACCAGCACCAAAAACCCCCTGGTGAAACGGATTCGGAGTCTGGCGGACCGGGCGAACCGCGATGCCGAGGGCAGGATGGCGATCGAGGGCGTCCGGCTCGTGGAAGAGGCCCTCGCGGCCGGCGTCCGCGCTGAGCTGCTGCTCTACGACCCGGACGCGCAGCGCGAACATCCCCGGATCAAGGATCTCCTCCAGCGCGCGTCGGCGCAGGGCGTCCGGACGATCGAGGCCGCGCCGCACGTGATCGAGGCCGCCAGCGAGGTGGAGACGCCCCAGGGCGTGGTTGCTGTGCTCGAGATCCCGCGGCATGATCTCACCCGCGTCCTGGGTACTCCTGATCTGCTCCTGGTCATCGTCGACCGCATTCAGGATCCCGGCAACCTTGGAACGATCATCCGGGTGGCCGATGCGGCCGGCGCCTCCGCCGTGGCGGTCACGCGGGGAAGCGTAGATCCCCACAATCCCAAGAGCGTGCGCGCGACCATGGGCTCCCTGTTCCACCTGCCGGTGGTGGAAGTGGATGCCGCTTCACTCGCGGCCGAGCTGACGCGGCTCGGGGTCCACATCCTGGTGGCAGACCAGCAGGGCGCGCTCGAGTACACGAGTGTGTCGCTGCGGCGGCCGCTGGCGCTGGTGCTTGGAAGTGAGGCGACGGGGCCGGATCCGCTGTGGCGTGAGGCGGCCGAGGCCGTGGTGCGGATTCCGATGTACGGCCGCGCGGAGTCGCTCAACGTCGCCATCGCGGGCGCGCTGCTGTTGTATGAGGCGAGGCGGACGAGAGACGCCCGAGGAGAGGGGGCAAGCTGATGTCGGAACCGACGTTTGCTCATCTGTTCAAGTTGCCCGAACGCGAGATGGTGAAGGGTGTGCACCTCCGGATCCTGCCTTGCGACAAGATGATGTTCAGCATCGTGCGGTTCGAGCCACACTCCATCGTACCGACGCATCACCACCCGCATGAACAAATCGGGATGATCCTCGAAGGTGAACTGGAGTTGTGGATCAACGAGGACCGCCGCACGCTCCACCACGGCGACATGTACACGATCCCTTCGAACGTCCCGCATGGGGGCGAGACGAAGAACTCGACCTGCCTGGCGCTGGACGTCTTTCACCCTCTCAGAGACGAGTACGTGGCGCTCTTCAAGAAGTAGGTGTTCAGGTTTTCGGTCATGTGTTATACTCGGGCCAATCGCAGCGCTCCGAAGTCGCAGGAGGGATGCTGTGCAGACGGTATGGACATCGGACATGCTCTGGGAACTGTTTGAATCAACAGGTTCGATCTGGGTGTATCTGATCTACCGGCGGTTCGCCGCGTTTCGGAAGTCGCAGTTGAAGGTCTCACTCAACTAAATAGATCTGGCGACGACGGAGAGGAGTACCCGGGCTCCGGTCCCCAAGAGAGGGGAGGCCACCGATTGCAATCCTCCCTGGGACGCGACCGGCGAAGTTCGCTCCCGAGCCGACTCCTGAACTCCTGACCCGACTGTAGGGAGTCCGGATTCCCCCCGAGACAGGGAAGCGAGGGCTGCGCAGAGCGCTGCGCAGAACCGAGGTGGTACCACGGAAGCGCCGCTTTCGTCCTTGGGACGATGGCGGCGATTTTGTTTTCGGTGAGGGCGATGGAAGACCTGAAGCGGGTTGCACAGGAAGCTGAGGCCGCCATACGAGGCGCCGGGAGCAAGCAGGCGCTGGAAGAGGTGCGCCGTGCCTATCTGGGCCGCAAAGGGATCGTGACCCGCCTCTTCGAGGACCTGCCCAAGGTGACGGCCGCCGAGCGGCCTGCCGCCGGGCGCCGGCTGAACGAGCTGCGCACGCGCCTGGAGACGCGGCTGGAAGAACGGCTCCGGGAGGTGACGGTCTCGGAGCGGACGAGCCGCCTGGCAGAGGAAGCCATCGACGTGACGCTGCCGGGCCGTAAGCCGCGGCTGGGGCGGCGCCATGTCCTGTCGCAGACGCTGGAGGAGGTCCAGGACATCTTCCACGGGATGGGCTTCGAGATCGTAGAGGGCACCGAAGTCGAAACGGACGAGTTCAACTTCGAGCGCCTGAACATGGGGCGCGACCACCCCGCCCGCGACGCCCAGGACTCGTTCTTCATCTCCGACGACCTGCTGCTCCGTACACACACGACGGTCGTGGACGCGCATGCCATGATCGGCCGCGCCCCGCCGATGCGTATTCTCACCACCGGCCGCTGCTACCGGCGCGACGCTCCGGATTGGAAACGGATGCCCGTCTTCCACCAGGTGGATGGGTTCATGGTGGGCGAGCACATTACCCTGGCCAACCTAAAGGGGGTGCTCGTGTCGTTTGCCAGGCAGCTGTTTGGTCCGGAGACCAAGACGAAGTTCGTCCCGGGCTACTTCCCGTTCACTGAGCCAAGCGCAGAGCTGTACGTGTATTTCAACAACCAGTGGATGGAGCTCGGCGGGAGCGGCATGTTTCACCCCCGGGTGCTGGAATACGCTGGAATCGACCCGCAGCGTTATACCGCATTCGCATTCGGCCTCGGCATCGATCGCCAGGTCATGGTCAGGTACGGAATTCCGGATATCAGGATGCTGTGGGATAACGACTTGAGAGTGCTGGAGCAGTTCTAATGACGGGAACGCGGGAACGCGGGAACGCGGGAACGCGAGAGAGTCGGAATCGATGAAAGTTCTGGTTTCATGGCTGCGAGAGTACGTGGACATCCCGTTCAAAGTCGATGAGCTTGAAGAGCGCCTGTCCATGCTCGGCCTCGGGGTCGAGGGCATTGAGCGAATCGGCAGCGACGACGCCGTGTTCGATCTGGAGATTGCCGCCAATCGCGGAGATTTGATGAGCCATCTCGGTGTCGCGCGGGAACTTGCAGCTGCGACAAGATCGACAGTGCGGCTTCCTTCGGGGGACGTGGCCAGGGATAGGCAGACGGTTTCGGAATTTGTCCACGTCGAGGTCCGCGAACCCGACCTGTGCCCGCGCTTCACGGCCACGATGCTGGTGGATGTGCGCGTCGGGTCATCCCCCGAGTGGCTCACCCGCCGTCTCGAAGCCTGCGATGTCCGGAGCATCAACAACATCGTGGATGTGACCAACTATGTGATGCTTGAAATGGGTCAGCCGATGCATGCCTTCGACTTTGATCGTGTGCGCGGCGGCCGCCTCGTCGTCCGGCCGGCACGATCTAAAGAGGTGCTAACAACACTGGACGGTGTCCAGCGGACCCTCGACCCGCAGACACTGGTCGTTGCGGACGCGGAGCAAGCGGCAGGCATCGCCGGTATTATCGGGGCAGCGCCAAGCGAAATCACCGCCTCGACCCGGCGGGTGCTGCTGGAGGCAGCAGTGTGGCACCCACCCATGATCCGCCGGACCAGTAAGCGGCTTGGGGTTCGAACGGAGAGCAGCGCGCGATTCGAACGAGGTGTCGACCAGGCCAGTGTGCCGTCTGCGTCGGCTCGCGCCGTGGCGCTGATGCAGCAGGTCGGTGGAGGACGAGCGCTCGACGGGCTCATCGATGTCCAAGCCCGGCGCGTTCCCCAAAAGCAGATCGCGCTGAACTGGTCGACTGTGCCCCGGGTGCTCGGGACGGATGTATCCCTGAATGAAGGCGTCGCGACGCTTCGCAGCCTCGGGTTCCAGGCTGAAGCGTCAGACGGAACGGTGCGCGTCGTGGTGCCGTCGTACCGTCGGGACGTGGAGCGCGAGGAAGATCTTGTCGAGGATATTGCGCGGCACCACGGCTACGAGCGCATCCCCGAAGAGATGCCGGTCGAGGTTACCGCGCAGGGTTCGTGGGCGCCCTCTATCGATGCCGAGCGCGCCGTCCGCGACGTGCTCATCCGTACCGGGCTGACTGAAGTGCTGACGGTGCCGCTCACGAATGGTGCGGCTCTGGAGATGCTGCGCCTGCCCGACAAACATCCATATCGCGATGCTGTACCGATTCGCAATCCCATGGTGGAAGACCACGTGCTCCTGCGGACGACGCTGCTGCCAGGGCTCCTACATGTCGCGCGCTCAAATGCGAGCCATCGGTTGACCGACATCCAGGTCTTTGAGATCGGGCGAACGTTTCATCCGAACAGGGCAGGGGCGCGAGAGCAGCGGTCGCTGGGAGTGCTGATGACGGGCGCGACGCTGCGCGGGGCATGGAATCTGCCGCCTGAATCCGTGAGGGTGACATATTACACTTTGAAAGGCGTGCTGGAATCTTTACTCGCCGAGCTCAGGGTACCGGAAGCTGAATTTCGATCCGCGCAGGCGTCTTGGCTGCATCCAGGCCGTGCGGCCTCGCTCACGCTCGGGGGACATGCGATCGGAACGCTAGGCGAACTGCATCCGGATCTGAGCCGGGCATTGGATCTGCCGGCGATCACATACATTGCCGAGGTCGATTTGGAGGCATTGCTGGAGCACGCGGTGCTGCAACCACGGTTTGTGCCCCCTCCCCGGTACCCATCGATGCGCCGTGACATTTCATTTGTGGTCGACGCAGGCGTCCCGGTTGCGGAGGTGGAGGCAGCGATCCGCAGAGCCGGCCGTCCGCTCCTGGAAAGTGTCGAGCTTTTTGACATCTACACCGCCGCGCCGGTACCGGAGGGACGTCGGAACCTCGCCTACGCGCTCAGCTTCCGCTCACCGGACCGGACCCTCACGGCCGAAGAAATCGTCGAGACCATGGGTGCGATCACACGAGCGCTGGAAAAGGGGCTGGGGGCAAAGATTCGGGATTAGTCGGCCGTTGAATCTTGCTTGTTGCGATTAGAATAGAGATAACCGATGACCTGGCTAGATTGGACGATCGCTGCGGTTGTGCTGTTTGCGGCGCTGCAGGGATTCCGCCGTGGCACTCTCGTCACGCTCGTGAGCGCAATCGGGGTCATTGTAGCGTACCTCGCCGCCTCGGTGTGGTACCGTCCACTCACGGGGATTGTTCAGCAATACCTCAGATTCTCCGGCCCCTGGGCAGCTACGATCTCGTTCGTCGCTCTCTTGCTTGTGATCTATGTGGTGATCGGCGTTGCGATTACAGCGATGGCAGGCGCCGCCAAGCTCTCGCCCGCATCGCGGCTCGTGGGGACCTTGATGGGTATGCTCAAAGGCGCGCTTCTCGCAGTGGCTCTTCTGATCGCAGCGATGGGCTCGCCAATCGGTCCCCCCATCAAACGTGATGCCGAACGGTCTCCCATGGCTGCCTATGCGATTCAGGCGCATAAAGTCGGCGCGACGGCGCTCGACGCTGTCCTGCCCGATGCCATCCGGCCGTTCGGATTGTCAGACGAGAAGTTCTAACAGTTGAAGAACAGGGCGATCGCGGCGATGTTTAACGACATCGCCGACATGCTCGAGATTAAAGCTGAATCTCCCTACCGAATCACCGCCTACCGGCGCGCCGCACGATCACTCGAAGGGCTCACTGAGGACATCGCGGCCGTCGCCGAGCGCGGTAAGTTGGAAGAAATCCCCGGCGTTGGGAAAAGCACGGCGGAGAAGATTCTGGAGTTCCTCAAGACCGGGACCTGCGCCTACTATGAGGAGCTGAGAAAGCAATTGCCTGCCGGCATCACGACACTCATGACTGTCTCGGAGGTGGGGCCCAAGACGGCGATGCTGTTGCACGAGAAGCTGGGGATCGACAGCATCGAAGAATTGGAGCAGGCCGCGCGGAAGGGGCTGGTACGTGATCTTCCACGGATGGGTGCAAAGACAGAGGAAAACATCCTCAAGGGCATCGCGCTCCTGCGGCGCAGCAAGGAACGGCTTCCCATCGGTGCGGTCCTGCCTCTTTCGCGTGAGATTGTCGATGCGCTTCGCGGCCTGACAGCCGTCAAACAGATCAGTGTGGCGGGGAGCCTGCGCCGCATGAGGGAAACGATCGGGGACATTGATATTCTGGTCACGAGCAGCAAGCCGGAGAAAGTCATGGAGATCTTCACGACGATGCCCCGGGTCAGGCAGGTGCTGGCGAAGGGTCCGACGCGATCCAGTGTGATTCTCGACACCGGGATCCAGGCAGATGTGCGCGTGGTAGAGCCGGAAGCCTTTGGCGCGGCGCTTCAGTATTTCACCGGCAGCAAAGAACACAACGTCAAAGTGCGGGAGAAGGCCGTCCGGCGGGGGCTCAAGGTCAATGAGTACGGAGTGTTCCGCGTCAAGGACGACCGGCGGACGGCGGGCAAGACCGAGGAAGAGGTCTATCGGGCCGTGGGCTTGCCGTGGTTTCCGCCGGAGATCCGAGAAGATCAGGGTGAGATCGAGCTCGCCGACCGTGGGATGCTAGCGCGTCTGATTGAACTGAAAGACATCCGCGGCGACCTGCAGATGCACACGCGCTGGAGCGATGGATCCGATTCCCTCGAGGCAATGGCAAAGGCCGCCCGGGAGCTCGCTTATGAATACATCGCGATTACCGACCACTCTCAATCGCTGAAATTTGTCGGCGGCGTTCCCATCGACGAGGTGCGGGAGCACGTCAAGATCGCAAAGCGCGTGTCTGACAAAGCCGGCATCACAGTCCTGATGGGAACGGAGTGTGACATCCTCCCAGATGGCCGGCTGGACTATCCGGACGAGGTGCTCAAAGAGCTCGATGTGGTCGTGGCCTCTGTGCACTCCCGAATGCGCATGGCTGAGGAAGAGATGACCGCGCGCATCGTCAAAGCGCTCGACAATCCACATGTTGATATCCTGGGCCATCCCACCGGTCGGCGGTTAGGATTGAGGGATGCCTACGCAGTGAACATCGAGCGGCTCATCGAGGCGGCCGCACGCACCAAGACTGCGCTCGAGGTCAACGCATCGCCGCAGCGCCTCGACCTGAGCGACACGCACGCCCGCATGGCCCGCGAGCGCGGGGTTCCGCTGGTCATCAGCACCGATGCCCACAACCGCTATCAGTTGAGCTACATGGAGTACGGCGTCGCGATCGCCCGGCGCGCTTGGCTGGAGCCCAGGCATGTGATCAACACGTTGCCTCTCAAAGAGTTCATCTCGTGGCTGCATGAGAGGTAGGACACCCCTTCCGCGCACTTTCTTCGCGCGCAATCCCATCGCGGTCGCCAGAGACCTCCTCGGCTGCTATCTGGTTCATGAAACTCCACGGGGACGTCTGGTTGGTCGTATCGTTGAAGCCGAAGCGTACCGCGGTCCTCGTGATCCAGCAAGTCATGCATATCGCCGGACTCCTCGAAGCGCCATCATGTGGGGCCGACCCGGGACAGCGTACGTGTACTTCACATATGGTCACCACTACTGTATGAATGCGGTGACGGAGCGCGAGGGTGTCGCCGGAGCCGTACTGCTCCGGGCGATCGAGCCCGTAGAAGGCATCGAGGTGATGGCCGAGCGTCGCGGCACCACCGACGTCAGGCTACTGGCCTCAGGACCCGGCCGCCTCACGCAGGCCATGCATATCGGACCTGAACACAACGGGACCGATCTTACAGACGGCTCTCTCTACATCGCCCGAGGATCGCGTGCACCGCTTCGCGTGATGAGGGGGCCACGGATCGGGATCAATACCGCGACGGACCGGCCGTGGAGGTTCTATCTCGCCGGCCATCCGTGCGTGTCCCGATGAGGCGGGTCTTGGTCTTCTTTGTCGATGGGCTTGGCCTGGGACCGAATGATCCTTCGATCAACCCACTGGTCGCGGCTCGGACGCCATCTCTGGACGGTCTCCTCGGGCGGAAGATGACAGAGACAGCGGTGATCATAAGGAGCAACGGGGCCATACTGGTTCCGACCGATGCGACGCTCGACGTCGACGGCCTTCCTCAGAGCGCTACGGGTCAGACGGCGCTGCTGACCGGGATCAACGCCCCCAAGGTAGTTGGGCGTCACGTGACGGCGTACCCAACGACCACATTGAAGGCGATCCTTACAGAGAGCAACATCTTCCGGCAGGTCATGGATCGAGACGGAAGCGTTGCCCTGGCGAACGCCTATACGCCGGAGTATTTTAGCGCGGTAGAGGTAGGGCGCCTGCGTCACGGGGCAGTGACGTTCTCAGCACTTTCCGCCGGGGTACCGCTCCGCACTCCAAAAGATCTCGGGGAGGGTCGGGCCGTGTTCCACGACCTGACGAACGCACAACCGCGAGCCTGGGGGTATGAGGTACCGAAGATTTCGCCGGAACAGGCGGGACGCAATCTTGCCGGGATCGCTTCAGAGCATCATCTGACTGTGTTCGAGTTTTTTCTATCGGATTTGGCCGCGCACGGCCGTGTGCCAATGGCCCCGGTGACCGTCGTGGAAATGATCGACCAATGCTTGAGTGGCATCATCGGCGCGGGAAAGTGGGATGAAATGCTGATGGTCCTCGTCAGCGATCATGGAAATATTGAAGATGGGCGCCGGGATATCCACACTCGAAATCCAGTGCCGACGCTTCTGGTCGGTAATGGCCGAGATCGGGTTGCTGAGAACATTGCCGCGATTACTGATGTGACGCCGGCGATAATCGAATGGCTCGCTTCGGAAGCCTAAGGTGGCGACCACCTGGATGCCCGCGAAGCGGGCCGACGGCGCACAGAGGCCGAGCTAGGTCGAGGCCGGGGGAATATTGCTTGGTGCCGGGTTAAGTATGGATGAACGAAGCCTTCGGGTTCTGGAGTTTCCTAAGATCCGCGACCGGCTCGTGGCGTTGACCGTGACCGCCGTAGGAAGAGAAATCGGGTCTGCTTTGCTTCCGTCGACGGATTCACCCTCGGTTCGACGTACGCTGGAGGAGACATCGGAAGCCGTGGCGTTACTCAATGAAGGAGAGGTTCCGCTTCGCGGAACCGTCGACATCCGTGAGATGGTCCGGAAAGCGGACATTGGCTCCATCCCTGCGGCCACGGATTTCCTCGCACTGAAGGATACCCTCGCGACAATCCGGCAGTGCCGGGGATTCATCCTTGTCCGTCGCGAGAAAGCCCCACTGATCGCGGAGACGGTGCGCACCGTCGCGACGTTCGAGCCTCTCGAAGAGGCGATTGCCCGGACTATCGCGCCCGACGGCTCGATACCCGATTCCGCAAGTTCCACGCTGGCGGCGACCCGCCGCGAGCAGCGCGCGACCCAGAACCGACTGCGTGACAAGCTGGACGAACTGATTCGTGGACCGTACGCGCGAATGCTCCAGGATCCGCTCATCATGACGCGCGGCGATCGGTACGTGCTTCCCGTCAAGCAGGAACATAAGGGGCAGTTTCCAGGAGTGCTGCACGATCAGTCAAGCAGCGGCGCCACCGCCTTCATGGAGCCGCTTGCAGTTGTACCAATCGGGAACAGGCTTCGTGAACTGGAAATCGCTGAACGCGACGAGATCGCGCGATTACTCCATGAGCTGGCTACGAGAGTCGCGGCTTCCAGCGCGGAGGTCCTCCGGGCCTATGACGCTATTGGCCACGTAGATTTTGCGGTTGCGAAAGCGCGGCTCGCGGAGCAGATGGATGCCGCCAGGCCTAAGATCCGCGATGATGGTGTGTTGCGTATGAACCAGGCGCGCCACCCGCTGCTGACGGGCGACATCGTTCCCATTGACATCCTGCTCGGGGAGGATTTCGCCGTGCTCATCATCACGGGGCCGAACACCGGTGGGAAAACCGTCACACTGAAGACGATAGGGCTGCTGACGCTGATGGCGCAGGCGGGCCTGTTCATCCCATCCGAGGAGGGCTCCGAGGCCAGCGTCTTCCCTCGGGTATTCGCCGATATCGGCGATGAGCAGAGCATCGAGCAATCGCTGTCGACGTTCTCCTCGCACATGTCGGCCATCGTCTCAATCCTGAGACAGTTGAAGCCGCCGGCGCTTGTGTTGCTCGACGAAATCGGTGCCGGAACGGATCCCACTGAGGGTGTGGCTTTGGCGCGGGCTCTGATCGAGCATCTCCAAACGCGTGGGGTGCGCACCGCGGTGACAACGCACTATAACGAACTCAAGGCCCTCGCGTCTACGCATCCCGGCATTCAAAACGCGTCAGTGGAATTCGACGTGCAAACGCTCCGGCCGACCTACCGGCTTCTCATCGGGATTCCAGGACGCAGTAACGCGCTGACGATCGCGGGCCGCCTGGGGTTGGATCCGGGGATTATCGAGCGAGCGAAGTCTCTGGTAGGTGAGGAAATCATGGCGATTGACCGCGTGCTCAGCGATATCGAGGCTGATCGACGCGCCTACGAATACGAACTGGCTCAAGCGGCGCGCCAGAGGGTCGAGGCCGAATCGCTTCGCGCTCGTTCGGAACAAGAACTCACGCGTTTGCGCACGGATCGGCAGAAGACATTGGCCAGGGTGCGAGAGGAAGGGGAGGCGCTTGTCAGCCGGGCCAGGAAAGAAATCGAGGCGATCCTCGACGCGCTGAAATCGACGCCATCGCGCGCACAGATTCAGTCGGCGAAAACGCAGCTTCAACAACTCGCGCAGGATTTGGAAGGGTTCACCGGCGCGAACAAGGAGGCACCACCGGGTCAGCCGGTTGAGTCCGTCCACCCCGGCCAGACCGTGTTCGTCGTGCCGCTGGGAACGAGTGGAACGATCGTCGGATCGTCGTCGCAGGACGACGTCGTGGAAGTCGAAGTGGGCGCGATGCGTGTCAAGGCGCGGCGGAGAGAGCTTCGCACGGTTGTGGGTAGGGAAAGCGTCCCCCAAAGCTACCCGCAACCGGAGCGAACGAGGAGCGAGCCCCCGGCCAACATTCCGGTATCGATCAGCATTCGTGGGCAGCGCGTCGAAGAGGCCATCCCCACTGTCGACAAGTACCTTGACGACGCATTCCTTGCAGGAGTGGAGAGGGTTACGGTTGTGCACGGCAAAGGGACCGGCGCTCTCCGCAAGGCCGTCCACGATTTCCTTACGGGCCATCCCCACGTGAGATCATTTCGGCTTGGTGAGCGAAACGAAGGCGACGCTGGGGCCACTGTAGTGGAGCTGAAGGAGAAATAAGCACTTGCGCCCTGAAGCACAGATCGAGGTCCTGAAGCGCGGCACGGTTGAGATCATTTCCGAAGGGGATCTCCTGGCTAAGCTGCGACACAATCGTCCGCTTCGGGTCAAGCTCGGCGTCGATCCAAGCGCGCCGGATATCCATCTCGGGATTGCCATTGTCCTGCGCAAGCTCCGGCAGTTTCAAGACCTGGGTCACGAGGCCATCCTCGTGGTCGGCGATTTCACCGCGATGATCGGTGACCCATCCGAGAAGAAGAAGACCCGCCCGATGCTCACCCGCGAGGAAATCGAGCGCAACGTGGGGACGTACAGAGACCAATACGGAAGGATTCTGGATCCTGCCAGGACCAAAGTGGTCTTCAACAGCGAGTGGCTCGCCAAACTGAGGTTTGAAGATGTCATCAAGCTCAGCGCTAAGACCACGGTGGCGCGAGTGCTGGAACGCGACGACTTCACCACGCGCCTGAAATCTGGGACACCTATCTTCATGCACGAGATCATGTATCCGCTGTGCCAGGCGTACGACTCGGTGATGCTCGAAGCCGACGTCGAGCTGGGCGGGACGGATCAAAAGTTCAACAATTTGATGGGGCGTGATCTGCAACGCGAGTTCGGTCAGGAACCTCAGGTCGTGCTCCTCACGCCCCTGTTGGTCGGCGTGGACGGCGTGGAGAAAATGAGTAAGTCGCTGGGCAATGCGATTGGTATCACCGACCCACCGGCCGAGATGTACGGAAAAGTGATGTCGATCCCCGACGATTTGATTGCTCACTTTATGGAATTCTGCACAGAGATTCCGCTGAGAGACGTCAAGGCGGTAGAGTCCGGGCTAAAGAGCGGCAGCCTGAATCCCCGCGACGCGAAGGCGCGGCTGGCTCGAGAGGTCGTGAAGCTGTGGCACGGACCCTCGGCCGCGTCAGAGGCAGAGCGACAGTTTGAGCGCGTCTTTGTGGAGAAGGATACGCCGGAGAGCATTCCGGAGGCGCCGCTGAACCGTGACGAGCTCACCCAGGGCAAGGTGAGGGTAATCAAACTGCTTGTGCTGGCCGGGTTGGTGGAGTCAAACAGCGAGGCGCGCCGGCTGATCTCTCAGGGCGGGGTCAGCATTAATGGCGACAGGATCAACGACGTGGACGCGGACGTTCCGATCAAGGACGGCACCGTGCTCCGGGTAGGCAGGCGTCGTTTCGTTCGGATCCGACTGCAGTAGTTTCGGAGTTCAAGGATGGTTTGGAGGGAACGATGCGCGAGCACGTCTTGAGGGCGATCGACACGGCCTCTGAGGAACTCGTCGGTCTCGCCAAGCGGATTCATGCGAATCCGGAGATTGCGTTTCAGGAAGTGCAATCGTCCCAGTGGCTGTGTGAGACCCTCGAAAAACATGGCTTCAAAGTCATGCGGGGAGTCGCCGAGCTGCCAACAGCGTTCCGGGCGGAAGTGGCCGGCAAGAAAGGCGGCCCCACTGTAGCATTTCTGGCAGAGTATGACGCCCTTCCGGATATCGGCCATGCGTGCGGTCATAACCTGATCTGCACAGCGGCGTTGGGTGCGGGAATAGGTCTGGCTGCCGCTATAGGCGAGGTGCCTGGAAAGACCCTGGTTCTTGGCACGCCCGCGGAAGAGGGCGGTGGAGGCAAAATCATCATGCTCGAGAAGGGAGCCTTCAACGACGTGGACGTAGCCATGATGTTCCACCCTGCGAGCTACACACTCACGGGGCGACCCTCTCTTGCTTCGAATCGCCTGAAGCTCAAATTCCTGGGAAAGGCGGCCCATGCCGCTGCGACGCCGGACGAAGGCATCAACGCCCTCGATGCCATGATTCAAACGTTTGTGAATATCGGGTTGCTCCGTCAGCAGTTGCGTCCTGATGCCCGAGTGCACGGCATCATCACCTACGGCGGTGCTGCGCCCAACATCATTCCGGATCGCACTGAAGCGCTCTTCAGCGTACGGGCGGCCGATCGGCCTTACGCAGAAGAAGTGCTCAAGAAAGTTGTCGACTGCGCTGAGGCCGGAGCCAGAGGGACAGGGGCTAGACTCGAATACGAAGTGAAGAAGGGCTACGAGGCAATCAATCCCAACACAGCGCTCGCTGATACCTTCGCCAGGCACCTCGAGGAATTAGGCTGGCCGATTGATCCACCACCGTCGCGGAGTAAGATGGGTTCCACCGACATGGGCGACGTCAGCCAGGTGATTCCTGCGATCCATCCTTACCTGACCATCGGTCGCGAGATTGCCGGGCACTCCGTCGAGTTCCGCGAAGCCGCGCATTCACCCCAGGGATTCAAGGCCATGATTACCGCGGCGAAAGCTATGGCGCTTACCGGCTACGACGTCCTCACTCGACCTGAGTTGATGGCGCGTGTGCGAGCTGAGTTCAAGGGAGATTTGGCCTCAACGGCAGTCTGAGGATTAACTCATGTTGAACTCGGTCCGGACCGAGTTCGGTAGAACCAACCGAGGCCATTTCAATTTGACCTGTCCGCGTCAGGATCCACGACCACGTGCTGACTTTGGTTGACCACACTTTTGTCCGCAGATATACTGAGTTCCGACTCCGCAGTCGTGGGCCCTTAGCTCAGGTGGTGAGAGCGCACCCCTGATAAGGGTGAGGTCCGTGGTTCGAGTCCACGAGGGCCCACCACCCAAAACATCGTCTACCGAGTCTGCTGAGTCTTACGAGTCTACTGGGTCTTCACCCACACGACAAAGGTCTACAAGTCTGCATGGACTCAGAAGACTCAGGACCATGGAGACTGGCAGACTCATGTGAACGTGGATGCGGACACGATAGACTGATTAGACTCGAAAGACTCCGTAGACGCACTATGAAAACTAGCGCTGATACACGGTAATCGACGCGGTTGGCGACTCTAGGCCCAGGAGTCTAGCTTTCACATTCACGCGGTAAGCGCCACCAGATAGCCGCAATAGTGGCTGGACGCTGTGCGCAAAGACCCCTCTGTTATCTGCATTCACGCTGGCGCTGGCGCTTGGCAAGTCAAAGACGAGATAACGCGGGACTACTTCGATTTGCACGTCGGCACGCGGCGCCGTGCGACCGACAACCATGAACTCAGAACCCACGCGAGCCCCATTAGCCGGCCGAATGATTTCCGGCGCCACTGTAATCCGTAGGACATCACCCAGGGTAGGAACGGGAATGGGCACCGCTGCGTCGGGCTTGCGAAGCACCACAGCTGGCTTAATCGCCCCACGGCTTGTGACCCGAACCTGTTCCGCCGTGATTTCGCGGCTTCCAGTAAGCCGTCCGTCGACTCTGACATTGTCTCCGCGGCGCAGCCGGCTGAAGGCTACCGCTTGACCACCGATCGAGATCTTAGTCCGAGCGTTCCGCCTTACGATCCAATAGCGTCGGTCGCTCCGGACCTGCTCGCTTACGAGAAAGGAATTGTTGCCCATGTTCAAGGAGGCGATGACACCCGTAACCTGAGCTCGCTTCTGGACTGTTGCCAGGGTAGGGGTAAGAACCGAAAGCACAAAGATGAAGGCGATGCCTAACACTTGCCGAGCGCGCATGTGACACCTCAGAAACGATGACGTGAAGGCTCTAGATCCATATTTTCCAAACAGAAAGGGCCCAAAACCATGCCGCTTTGCCGACTCCGCGCAGCGAGGTATCGTTGGAGTGGGTGCCAATCATATCAACAAAGCATTCACTCTGGAGAGATCCGTGACGGATTGGTGGCACAGGATTTTTGACACTGAGCTGTATTTCGAGCTCTACGGCCGCCATGACATCGAACTGGCGAAGAAAGAAGTCCAACAGGCCATCGACCTCCTGGACATGCAACCTCCGGCCCGCATCCTCGACGTTCCGTGCGGCTATGGTCGCCACAGCGTGGAGCTAGCACGGCGAGGGTTCGACGTCGCCGGCGTCGACGTCTCCGCGGTCCAGCTGCAAAGAGCGCAGCAGATGGCCGGTGACGCTGAAGTGGCCGTCGACTTCCGCCAGATGGACGCCCGCGCGCTGACATTCGAGGGTGAATTCGACGGCGCGATCAACATGTTTCTCTCGTTCGGCTATTTTGAAACTGATGAGGAACACCTGGCGATGCTGGAAGGGATTGCCCGTAGCTTGAAAGAGGGCGGACGATTCTTGATGGACTACTGGAACCGAGAATATGAGATTCAGACGTTCGATCAGTGGCAGGTCGAGCGCACCGGAGATATGTTTGAGGTGGAGGAGTGGGACTTCGATCATCTCCGCGGCCGGCTGAACTGGACTAACCATGTGTTTCTCCCGAATAGCCGGCACGAGTCATGGTATCAATCGATCAGGGCGTATACGGTTGTTGAAGTAAAGACACTGCTCGAGAAGGCAGGGCTGCGACTGGACGCTGTATACGGAAATCTGGAAGGCGAGCCATACACGATAGACTCTGAAGCAGCAATTTTTCTGGCGACAAGAATTCGGTGAAATCCGTGTCGGCCCAGCGGACGTCAGCAATGCCTTCGCTCCAAACTAGCCCGGCGCACCGTTCTTACCCTGCTGCGAGAGGTACACCTCCCGGGGGAACGAACCAGACCGGGTGAGGGTGGAGGACTACGGGGGGGAGGGGTTAGCCATGCCGCTATTCATGGATGTGCACAAGCATGTCCCTGGAGCGACGGGGAAAGATGTCGCCGACGCTCACATGAAGGATCTTGAGACGCAGGGACGTTACGGGGTCAAGTACCTCAAGTATTTCTTCGATGAGAAGACGGGCAGTATCTTTTGCCTTGTAGAGGCACCAAACAAAGAGGCCGCTGAACGGGTACACCGGGAAGCGCACGGCCTCATGGCGGATGAGATTCATGAAGTGATCGAGCGGTCCTAACTCAGAGGAGGTGTGGCATGCCAAAATATCTGTTCATGGGTTCGTATACGCTGGATGGTGTCAAAGGGTTAGCCAAGGACGGTGGAACGAAGCGGCGCCAGGCCGCTCAACGCGCTGTTGAGAGCGTGGGTGGTAAATTGGAAGCCTTCTATTTCACCTTTGGGGAAAATGATGTCGTCGGAATTGTGGATGCATCGGACAACGTGAGCGTCGCAGCCCTCTCCCTGGCCGTCAGCTCGGCAGGGGGATTCAACTTCAAGACAACCGTCCTACTCACGCCCGACGAAATGGACCAGGCTGTCCGCAAGGAGATCAGCTACTCGCCACCAGGGCGGTAATGTGCTGTTCTGACCAGCTTTGCGGTATGACAGAAGCCCCGGCTCCGTGTGGAGCCGGGGCTTCGTTAATTTCCCTCGTTCCTCGAGATCGCGTCTTAGCGGTAGCTCCAGGTGGTGAGCTGGTCGCGTAGCGCCTGCCTGGCGGGCTCCGCTTTGTCCACGCCAATCAGCGCGGTGACTTTCCCCCCCGCGGCTTGAACTGGAAAGAAGACTTCAATGTTCACGCCGGCGTCGGCCAGCTTCTTGCTGACCCGAAGCGCCTGCCCAGGTTTGTCTTCGAGACTGACTTGAATGACTGGGACTTCACGGTAGCCAATCTTCTCCCCCCGCAACGCCGAGCGGGCACGTTCCTCGTCGTTCGCGACAAAGACGATGGCGCCCTTGCTCCCCAGACCCAAGCCGGATCCGAGGATGTTGACCTCTTGAGTTGCCAGAGGCTCCAACACTCTGGCCATCTCGCCAGGCCGATTCTCCACTTCCACGACGAACGCGTTCATAGATCTCCCCCCTTCGATGGCGCATTCGTTCTTTGGGGGACATGTCCTCGTCCTCGTGGCGGGCCCCTCTACTTAAATGCGCAGATCTATGATGGCTGAAACGCCGACTCCGACGACCCGTTTCAGCCGTTTCCACGGCTCGAGGCTGTCGACTGGGATGAGCGCACGTATGTGAAACACGTTCTGATAGTTGGCGTCAACCGCCGCTACCGCTTGCACACGTGCGATCGCTGCCTGCGGGCCGGCAACCTGAGCCGCGCCGATGGTCGCCTGTCCCGGCGTGTTGATCCCGATGGAGATGCTCAGGATGGGGACGACCTTTGTCGTCTGACGTGTGCGGGCATCGCGGGCCAGCAGAAGATTGTTGATGAACGTATTGAGCTGCGGCGCGAACAACTTCACAGCAGCGCCGACACCCAGCGTCTTGATAATGGCGATAATGTCCTGGGAGTAGGCAGCGGTAGTCGGTACGAGTAGCGTTAGTACAAGCACGAGCGCGATGAGGTGAGTCTTCTTCATGAGGGTCTCCCTTCGTGAGATTGTCTTACCTGCCAGTACGAATGGAAGGGGAGCGGAAGTTCACAGAGTTTGCGTCGGGTGCGCCAGCAGGAATGCCTGGACCGCTCTCGAGACTCCCCAGCCCACGCCTACCAAGACTGCCAGCCAGAACACAAGCCTCATGGCCAAGACATACCCCTAACCCAATGATAACCGGACATCAAGCATCGTCGACGCCGTCTTCAAACGGTCAGTAGTTTGTGGAGGGCAGAATGGTCCAGGTCGCCCTCGCCACGATCAACAAGTTTCTGGTAAAGATCAGTCACCGTCCGCAGATTTGGGGTCCGGGCCGAGACCGACGAGGCGAGGTGCAGCGCCATCTTCAGATCCTTGAGATGAGTCTTGACCCTGCCGCCCGGAACATAGCTGCGTTCGAGCATCCGTGTGCCGTGGATCTGAAGAATCCTTGAATCTGCGTATCCTCCCCTAAGGGCTTGCTGGACCAACCGCGGATCGAGGCCGGCTTTTTCTGCCAGCACCAGCGCTTCCGCCACCGCCTCAATGATCAGCCCGACGATAACCTGATTGATCAACTTGGCCGTATGTCCGGCACCCGCCTCGCCCACGCGAACCGGTGTGCCAAGGGCGTCCAGCATCGGCCGGACTTTCGCAACATCACTCTCCGAACCGCCCACCATAATGGCGAGGCTGCCTTTCTCAGCGCCATCGGGACCGCCTGACACGGGAGCGTCGACCCAGCCTATTCCTCTCGCATGGAGCCGAGCGGCATGGTGCCGCGAACTCTCGGGGTCGGACGTTCCCATGTCGACGACCACCTGTCCGGCGGACAAGCCGGGCTCGATGCGCGCGAGGACGTCGGCGACCGCGCGGGAGTCCGCGAGCATCAGCAGGCAGAAGTTCGAACGAGTGGCCTCCTCGAGCCTGGGCACGACGGGTATTCCCGAAACAAGACTCTGGGAAAGTTCGGTTCTATTCCACCCCTTCACCGACAAGCCGGAGGCGATGAGTCGGCGCGCCATTGGTCTCCCCATGAGTCCTAGACCGAACACCGATATCGTGGGCTGCATGGCCGTCCTCCTCAACTGCGTCTGGACTGTCTGATTGTCTTCTTGTCTGCTTGTCTGGCCCTCTCCATGAAGCCTGGTCTTTGGTCTTCACGTCTTCTGGTCTTCCAATCTAAACATCTTTCGCGTGACTCACCGCCAGTTTCCAGTCCGTGATCATCGAGACTAGAAGACGGAACGACCAACAGACAAACGTAGTGGGTGGAGGGGAAGACCAGAAGACTAACAGACCCGCAGACTTTCCAGACGTTTTGTGCTACAGGCGGCTAATAGTGTCGGCAGCGCTGAAGAGGGCCATGTACGCTGCACGCCACAGCATGCCAATCGCTCCGCCTCCAGCGGCGATCCCGTGAAACGATTCCCTGAGGACGACCCGACGAGTGGCCACGTCCAACACCCGGATCTCGAGGACTGCGTTCGCTGATCCAGTGCTGAAGAATGGCTCGAGCTCGCGAGCATCGGCATCCAGATGCGTCCAGCGACCGGTGACGATCAGGTCGGCGCCGAGCGAGACCGCGAGAACCGAGGCGCTCGTGGGAGACACGAGATCGCGCGGCGTGAGTCCTCGCGCCCGCATCTCGTCACGAAGCACTGCGACAGACGCAACGCGCAGGCGGCCACCCACACGGTTATTGATGAGTGTCGCGAGGGGCTCGTTCAGGCGTGAGGCGGAGATGAACACGCCGCCGTGAGTTTCATCGACAAGGTCGGCGACGGCAATGACCCGGGTTGTCTGGGCCATTGCCGGCATGGCAACAATGATCGCAGCGAGAAGGCCGGCTACGAGGATTCGCATTTGCTCATTGTACCATCACACGCCGCGCAAGCGCTTCAAGCGCGCGCCGGTTGTTGTCGAAAGCGATCTCCGTCGGAAGCCCGTTCAGCGCGAACCAGCGCGCCTCGGTCGCGTCGCTGCCCGGCTGAACATCCCCACGCGCGATGGACCCTTCGAAATACAGATTCAGCGTCGATTCACCGCCGGGTCCGTAGCGGTCCATGAAGATGTCGAAGAAGTCGCCGACATAGGCCTCGACCCCGAGCTCCTCGTGGAGCTCACGACGGAGCGCGTCGACCGGATGCTCGCCGGGATCGATGAAGCCTCCGGGACAGTCCCAGGCGTCCTGGTAGGGAGGTCTGGCGCGGCGGACGAGCAGCACCTCGACGTTCCCATTGGATCTACGCCGCGTCAAGAGCGCGGAGACAGTCGGTTTCGGGTTCTGCCACTCGACGTGCCCGCACCTCGTACACACCGGCTGAGGGTGGCGTTCGTCTTCGAGTGTCAACCACTGCAGCCGGCCGCCGCACTGCGTGCAAAACTTGGGCCCGTTGCTCACTCCGTGGCAGCGCCCGCGCCGGCCCGAATGCCGTAGATGGTCCCAAACTTGGTATCCAGATAGCGCAGGTACGGTTCCGGCGTCAGGTCTGCGCCCGTCGCGCGCTGGATGAGGTCGCGCGGGAAGAACTTCCGCCCGTGGCGGTGCACGTGCTGCCTGAGCCAGGACAACAGCGTAGAGAACTTGCCCGCTTTGAACTCATCCGTAAGACCGGGATGCGCTCGCTGGGCTGCCTCGAATAACTGCACTGAGACGACGTTGCCTAGCGTGTACGTCGGGAAGTACCCAATCGAGCCGCTCGACCAGTGGATGTCCTGCATCACGCCGTCGGCATCATTTCGCGGCTCGAGAGCGAGGTATTCCTTGGACTTCGCATTCCACGCCGCTGGGAGGTCACGCGCCGCCAGTTTACCTTCCAGCAACTGCTTTTCCAGCTCGAACCGCAGCATGATGTGCAGGTTGTAGGTCAACTCATCTGCTTCCACGCGGATTGGACTGAGCTCCACGACATTGACCGCCGTGAAGAATGCATCCGCGTCGATCCGCCCCAATTGTGCGGGAAATCGTTCGCGAAGCTTCGGATAGAAATGCTCCCAAAACGGCCGGCTTCGGCCCACGAGATTCTCCCACATTCGCGACTGCGACTCATGAATCCCGAGACTCGCACCGCGCGCCAGCGGCGACCGCTCAAATGTCCTCGCGACGCCCTGTTCGTACATCGCGTGGCCGCTCTCGTGAAAGATGCCAAAGATCGCGGAGGGGAGGTATCGTGGCATGTACCTGGTTGTGATGCGCACGTCTCCTGTGTTGAACCCCGACGCGAAGGGGTGCGGCGACTCGTCGAGGCGGCCCCGGGAGAAGTCGTAGCCAAACGCTTCCGCCACCATCACGCCGAACGCGCGCTGTCCTTCCTTGTCAAACTCAAGGGACAGGAACGAGGAATCCACGACCTGCCCGCGATCAACGATCGCGTTGACCAGGGGGAGGGTGCCTTCGCGCAATCGGGTAAACAGCACGTTGACGTCGCGGGTCTTCATGTTTGGCTCGTACAGATCGAGCAGGGCGTCATACGGATGGTCCGCGTAGCCCAGGTATTCGGCCGCGCGTCGCGCGTAGTCCACCATCTGCTCCAGCCATGGCCGGAAGTGTGCGAAATCGTTTCTGGGTCGGGCCTCGCGCCACGCCTCCGTACTGAGCGACCTCGCCCTGGCGCGCTCCGCGACAAAGTCGGCGGGAAGCTTCGAGGCGATCCCAAAGTCGCGCCTCGTGACCCTGACAAGCGCCGCCTCGTCGGAGTCAGGATCGAGGGTTCCGGCCACTGCCTCAGCTGCGGCAAGCAGCCGCTCGGTGTCCGACGAGACGAACAATTGATGCGCCAGGCGAGAAAGGGTCGCGAGCTGTTCGGCGCGCACTTTTGCCCCGCCCGGCGGCATCTTCGTCTCTTGATCCCACCGGAGCACCGCTGCTGCAGAACCTACGTCGTGGATCGTCCCCAGGTGCGTTTTCAGATCATCGATCGGTCCCATCAAAGGCCCTCGATGATCTTGCTCATCTCAGCCGCGGTGTAACACCGCATCGTGAGAGTCTTCACATTGCCCTGGCTCCCGGCCCAGATCGCGAGGCGGCTGACCGTCGTATCGTCAGGCGCCTCGAAAAGGCCGATAGCATCATAGGGGCCCATCGTCCATAGCGTTTCACGCATCCTGGCTCCGAACTTCTCAGCCTGCCTCTTGAAGGTATCGGCACGTTTGACGGTGTCTTTGGCGCCACGCACACCCTGATCGGTCCACGTGAGCAGCATCACGTAGCTCGGCATCCTGATCACCTCTCGCTCGGAATGAGAATGAACTTCGCAGCGGTGTGATTCACTCCTTCGCTATCCAGCTAGGGAGGTAGCGGGGGCCAGTACTTTGCGCTGCCGCACATCCCACACGCCACGGGAGGTCAGGCGGATCCACGGTAATGAGTCAAACGTCAGAAAGAGCAGGCTGAAGATGGGATCGCTGAATGGATAGCCGCGGGCCCGCATGAACTCAGCGAAACGGCGGTTCAAATCAGCCACCTCCTTCCATGGCCTGCTCGAGTAGATGCCGCCGAGATCAAGCGGGAACGAAAATACATCCCGGCCCTCCTCAACGACGACGATACCGCCTTGGTGTTGACCGAGGCGCGCGAGGGCAGTCACCATGTCGTGGGGATTCTGGCCGATCACCACGAAATCAAAGGCGCTCGTGACCGTAGAAGCGAGACCTCCCAACCGGCCGGCGAATCCAATGAGTCGTGCGCGCGTCACCCAGGCCCCGGCCCGGTCGAGGAGAGCGACGTGGAGTGCATCCTTGGGCACGTCTGCCGGATCGACGGACTGAGTGATGACGTCGCTCACGAAGCGAATGCCGGCCGTGTTCTCTGCGTGCAAGTCGGCCAGCCGCACGGGCGGGATCTGCAATTTCGGGAGCATGTCCCCCCATGGGATGGTCGGGAAATCAGAGATCAGGTTGCCATTGTGTGCGACGATCTGCCCGTTCGCGATGACCCATTCAGGCGTCGGCGCTTCAATGCTCTTTAACACGTTGATGTCGGCCCGCTTGCCTGGCGCAATCTCTCCAAGGGTCTCCCAGCCGTAATAAGTGGCAGGGTTGAGGGTCGCCATTCTCAACGCCATCATCGGAGGTACACCGCTCTGCACGGCGACATCGATGAGATGATCCATGTAGCCATTCTTGGCGATGAACGATGGATTGGGCCCGTCGGCCGTGAGCATCAACCGTGAGTCGGAGACATGTTCCGGTGTGACGGCCTTCACCAGCTCGGGCAGATCAGGGCGGATCGAACTGTGCCGCAGCATCGTGTATAGCCCGGCGCGCAGCCGGTCGGTGGCCTCTTCCGCAGTCACAGCCTCGTGGCATGACGTGAAGCCCGCCGCGGTCAAGCCCACGAGCCGTTCGTAGGACGCGCCGGGGGCGTGGCCTTCCACTCGCTTGCCGTCGGCCTTTGCGGCCTGGATTTTTTCGAGGAGATCAGGATCACCCGCAAGGACATCCATCCAGCGCGTTACTTCCCCGACGGCGGCCGCGAATGGGAGTCGCCACAACCGTCGCAACTGCTCGATGGCGAATTTTGTCTCCTGGCCAAAGGACTGTGGATGCAGGCGGATCAACCACCGGATCTTCATAGGCAGTGCAGCCAGCCGTTCCAGAACGTCTTGGAGACGATCCAGCGGGAGAAGCACCATCAGCGGCAGCGCGTCGATTACTGCAGTGGTGGTCCCGCGCGCCAGGACGGCTTTTGCAAATTCGACGGGATTGACTCCCAGGATATGGCCGTGCGGCTCGATATAGCCGGGTACCAGGATATGTTCGCTTACGTCGAGTATCCGACTGGCGGTCGCACTGACTTCTCCATCTGAGCCGACTGCTGAGATTTGGCTCTCATTTAGTGCAAGCGCGGCACGACGCACCTGCCCGGTTCGTACATCCGCGACACTACCACCGATCAGCGCGAGATCGGGCGAGTGGTTCTTAGGAAGAGACGAGGATGTCCCGACCTGCCCCATATCGATAAGGATACGAACAGGCGGGGGGCGGGTGCAAGATTAGCGAGAGGTTTTGCGAGGCCGGCCAGACCGGGCTGCGAGACACGAAATCCTCCCACAGCCCCATCAGCTCGAGAATGGACAGGATCTAAGGTTCCTTCAACTCATCCCAGCCTATCCGATGCCGTCCACGTGAGAGCACTTCCCCTCGATGAACCGGAAAATCGGCTTCAATTCCCCCGGTGATACGCCCCTGATCTCGACCATCGCTTCCCACTTCCGTTCTTCACCAGTTGAAGTAAATTTCACCGGCAGTGGAGTGCGAACAACAAACTCGACCTCTCCAGCCCACGGCTCATGGGCCTCCTCAGCCAATTTCTTTAGTTTGTTAACGTTAGCGAGTTTCTCGCGTCCTTCTTCGTGGGGTTTTATTAGTGCCCATCCGACCGGCATCTCGACCACCATCTCGACCGCCCCCTGCGCTCGTTGTGCCGCCGTTTGAGTTCGATCAAACAAGACAATGCCTTCCGAGGCGGATAGCTGAGGAAATTTTTCGGCGGCCATTGTTCCGCGTTCTCTGGCAGGTATGCAATTCCTGCATCAGTTGACTCGCGTCATCCCTAAGTCGCACCATTATGGGTAACTCCCTTCGAGGTCATTTAGGGAGTACGGCTCGACAGCCATTGCATACTCAATGGCCTGCTCTGTCGTTAAGATCTCGCCTTTACTCCAGGCGGCGGCAAAGTGCTCCTCACCTAGGGCCGACCTTAAATCGGTCAGGTACCGCGTGTAGTTCTCCTGATCAGCCGCCGACCGTGACACTCGGATCGCTCCGCGAAGTGATGCGGCCGCTGCAAGGATCATCACGGCGCGGAACCGGTCAGCACCAACCATTGCGAGCCCCTCCAGGCTCTCGGCGATACCCGCCTTGTCTCCAAGCGTCTTTCGCATCGCCAGGCTCTCCTTGAAATATGCGGAGGCGCGCGCAAGCTCAGTCTGCCTGAACGCGACAACCCCAAGACCGCTCAGGACTGCAGCGATACCTAGTTTTTCGCCCAACTCGCGCCGAATAGAGAGACTCTCTTCGTAGAACGCACGCGCTGTCTCGTAATCGCCATTTTCACGGGCGATAAGTCCTAGGTTACCGAGCGCTGCGGCGACGCCCATTTTGTCTCCGAGTTCCCGGTGGATGGCCAAACTCTCTTCCGCGAACGCCCGGGCAGCGGCGTAGTCGGCCTGGTCACTGGCGAGGACACCGAGCAGATGCAGGGCCGACGCACACCCCTGTTTGTCACCTGCTTGGCGGAACACTTCGAGACTTTCTCTGCATAGTGTGGTCGCCCGCTGATAATCACCCAAGTGATCCGCAACAAGGGCCAGGTTGTGGAGTGAGGCTGCTATGGCATGTTTGTTTTCGGCCTCGCGACCGTACCGGAGGCTCTCCTCGTGCAACTCCCATGCTGAGGTGTAATTCGCTTGGACATAGGCAATGTTGCCCAGGGTTGTGAGCGAGGTCGCAATGCCGTGCGCGTCTCCCAATGTCTTCTGCAGGTTCAAACTTTCTTCACTCAATGCGGTTGCGCGCTCGTAGTCTCCCTGCCGTCGCGCCAGCATGCCCGCGGCGTGAAGGGCCTTAGCTCGGAGGTCAGGCGGTGCGCGAGTCGCGACTGACAAAGCCGCCTCCAGTCGCTGCCTTCCTTCGGTCCAGTGGCCGCGAACGTGCCAGAAACGCCAGAGGGCCGTCCCCAGACGGAGGGCTACCTCTGCATCGTTGGTTGCCATCGAATACTCGATCGCCGCGCGAAGGTTGTCGTGGTCGGCTTCAAGTAGGTTGAGCCAGACCTCATCGGATTCGTCCACTGATGATTCCGCCAGCTGGGAAAACGCCAGGTACCAGTCGCGGTGCGCGTTATGAAGGAGGCCAACTTCGGCAGCGGCCATGAGCCTCTCTTTCGCGTACTCTCGAACCGTGTCCAACAGCCGATACCGCCTGCCCCCGCGCATCGCATCAGCGACCACAAGGGATTTGTCTACAAGGCGACTGAGGAAATCCAGCACGTCTTGCCGGCCGACCTCAGCTCCGGGGACGATGGCTTCAGCTGCTTCGAGAGTGAATCCGCCCGCAAACACAGACAGCCTTCGCAGGAGGGTCCGTTCACTCTCCAACAGCAGCTCGTAACTCCAATCCATCATGGCGCGGAGTGTCTGTTGCCGGCCGAGAGCGGTGTGGCTTCCGCCGGCGAGGAGTCCGAACCGATCGTGCAGGCGCTCCGCGATCTGGGCGGTGGAGAGCAGCTTCACCTTCGCCGCCGCCAGCTCGATGGCCAAGGGGATGCCGTCCAGCCGCGCCACAATCTGAGCTACTGCCTGCGCATTTCGATCGGTCAGAGCAAAACGATGCTGGCCAAGGACCGCCCGCTCGACAAAGAGCTGCACGGCCTCTGAGGCCGTGAGCTGCGCGGATGACGGTACTGCGGTGAGGTCGGGCAACTCAAGTGGGGGGACGTCGTACCGCTGTTCGCCCTGGATGCGCAAAGGTTCCCGGCTCGTCGCGAGGATACGCAGCTTCGGCGCGTGCCGCAGCAGCGTGTGCGCCACTCCGGCGCACGCATCAAGGAGATGCTCGCAGTTGTCCAGGATCAGCAGAAGTTGCTTTTCCCGCAAGAAATCCACGAGAGTGGCTTCGAGCGTCCGACCAGGCTGCTCGCGAACCTGCAAGGTCGTGACAACCGTCGGTAGGATAAGATCGCCTGTCGTGATCGAGTATAAGTCGATCAGCCAGACGCCATGCTGAAACGATTCCGCGTGCTCGGCGGCAACTTGCAAAGCGAGCCGGGTTTTTCCGCACCCTCCGATCCCTGTCAGCGTGACCAGACGGTGGCGCGTCAGCAACTGTCTGATCTCGTCCATTTCGCGGAGTCGTCCCACGAAGCTCGTGAGTAGAAACGGGAGGTTGTTGCGGAGGACGCTGAGGGTCCGGAGCGGAGGGAAGCTATCCTGTAGATCCGGGGCGCTGACCTGATACAGCTGCTCAGGTTGCTGCAGATCTTTGAGCCGGTGCTCTCTGACATCCACCAGGTCGATTTCTGGCGGGAGATCTTCTCTGAGGAGATCCGAGGTCCGCTGCGACACCAGAATCTGACCACCGTGCCCCGCCGCGCAGATTCTGGCCGCGCGGTGGACGTCGATGCCTACGTAACCGCTCTCGGTCGAGATGGGCTCGCCGGTGTGGAGACCAATTCGGATTCTGATCGAGGGCGCGTCGGGGTGGATCAGCGCAACCCGGCGCTGCGCGTCGATGGCGGCAATGAGCGCGTCCCTGGCTCCGGGAAAGGCAACAAAGAACTCTTCTCCGCGCTGATCTACTTCGGTTCCCCCATGGGAGGCAAACACTTCGCGGAGGTTTTGCCGGAGGCGGTCCAGCAGATCCTTATATTGCTCGTCACCAAGGCGCTGAAGGAGGTCGGTGGAACCTTCGGCGTCGGCAAAGAGGAA
>Ga0209889_1000009_pt1 | contig 29729 bp, 40 predicted proteins | sample GWRWN1_0_10_FD_187233 | JGI IMG/M metagenome (GOLD analysis project Ga0209889, IMG submission 187233) | Riverbed sediment microbial communities from areas with no vegetation in Columbia River, Washington, USA - GW-RW N1_0_10 (SPAdes)... | ecosystem: Environmental > Aquatic > Freshwater > River >... | reverse complement strand
CGACGATGGGGTCGATGCTGCTCGTCTTCAAGTTGTCGAGCTGGCCCGCGAGCGTCGCCGTGATATGCGTCGCCGGGTCGGTGGTGCTGAGATGAACAGAGTGGCCGCGCGATGCGAGCTCCGCTGCCGCGGCGGCCATGTCACCGGGCGTGCTGACCCGCCAGCCCAGCAGGGCCGAAGCCTCGTCGCGGTTGGGCGTGACAACGGTGGCGTACGGCAACAGCACCTCGACCGCCTCCACCGTGCCCAACTGCGTGCCGCTAGAGGAGACGAGCACCGGGTCCAGCACGAGGTTGGGCAGCCGCCGCGCCTTTGCCCGTGCCGCCATCGTGTTCGCCGCACCGGCGGTTGCGAGCATTCCGACTTTGGTGGCCGCCGCCGGCAGGTCGTCAAGCACCGCGTCGAGCTGCACCGTGATCACCTCGCTCGGCAGGGGGTGCACCCAGCGGACGCCGCGGGTGTTCTGTGCCGTGACCGCGGTCAACACCGACGCGCCGTACACACCGAGCGCGGCGAAGACCTTGAGATCGGCCTGAATTCCCGCGCCGCCGGAGGAGTCCGAGCCGGCAATCGTCAGCGCGATCGGTGGCATCATCGCCGCTCCAGGGCACCGAGCAGGCCGGCGACCACCGCTGCGGGATCGTCGGCACGCATCACCGCGCCCATCACGGCGACACCGGCCGCGCCGGCTTCAAGGCACGCCACCGCCTGCGCCGCCGAACCGACGCCGCCGAGCGCGAAGACCGGCTTGCTGGTACGGGCAACTAGCCGTGCCAGCCCGGGGAGGCCGAGCGGAGGGACGTACCCGGGCTTGGACAGCGTCACGAACACAGGGGACAGAGTCACGTAGTCTTCGGTGGACAAACGAGCCAGCTCGGTCTCGTCGTGGCAAGACCGGCCGACGAAAGCAGGCGGAGCCGGCGGCGGGTACGGCCCTACCGCAGGCAGGTGGACCGCATCGGCGTGAGACGACCGATCCTCGCCGAGCGGCGGAGCCGCCGGTCCGCGGAGAGGGTCTGGCCCTGCCACGATGAGGCGCCCCCCGACGTAGGTAACGATCGGGCGTAGCGCCTCGGCCAGCGCGGCACGCTCCGCACGCGGCAGATCCTTCTCGCGCAGTACGATCCAGCGTGCGCCACCATCCACAGTGGCGCCGACGACGTCGACGAGAGGTCGGGCGGCCTGGCGGCGATCGGTGAGGATGAGCAGCGGAGTCACAGTGCGGGCCGCCCATCGTCGGGGGTCGAGGCGAGTGCATGAAAGCGTCGGGGGATGCGCCCCGCCTCGCAGGCCAGCCGGCCGCCGATAACGGCATGACGCATGGCGGCCGCCATCCGGGCCGGGTCGGCGGCACGGGTGACCGCGCTCGCCACCAGCACAGCGTCGCAGCCAAGCTCCATGGCGAGCGCCGCATCCGAGGCGGTGCCGATGCCGGCGTCGAGAATCACCGGCACCTCGACGGCCTGCCGGATGAGTCGGACGTGATGTGGATTCGAGATGCCCAGCCCCGAGCCGATCGGCGAACCCGCCGGCATGACCGCCGCGCAGCCGACGTCGGCGAGGCGGCGGGCCAGCACCGGGTCGTCGCTGGTGTACGGCAGAACCGTGAAACCGTCGGCCACGAGCCGCTCGGCGGCAGGAACCAGCTCGACCGCGTCGGGAAGCAGCGTCCGCTCGTCACCGATGACCTCCAGCTTGACCCAGGTCGTGTCGAACGCTTCCTGGCCCAGGTGCGCCACCTTGGCCGCTTCGACCGCTGTGTGGCAGCCTGCGGTGTTGGGCAACACGCCCACGCCACAGCGCTCGAGGATCTCCAGCAGCCCGCCGGCGGCCCGACCTCCGACCGGGTCGACGCGGCGGAGCGCCACGGTGACCAGTTCGGTACCTGAGGCGCGAATCGCCTGCTCCAGCGCGTGGAGGCTGGTCGCGCCCCCGGTACCGAGGATGAGCCGCGACCCCAGCGTCACGCCGGCGAGAGTGAGGTCATCCACCGGGCTCACCCGCCCTGCGCCGCAGTCAGGACTTCGATCCGGTCGCCATCGGCCAGCGCGGTGGTCGCCCAACCTGCCTGGGGGACGACCTCGCTGTTGACCGCCACGGCGACACCGCGCGTTCGCGTGGTCAGTGACGCCACCGCATCCGCAACGGTGGCTCCGTCGAGCATCGACTGGCGAATCCCGTTGAGCATCAGCTCCATGCCACCGTGCCCTCCCTTTGCCTCGAGAACCGCCCCGGGTTGAAGGGGGCGAGGTCGGCCGGGTCGACCCTGGTCCGCACCATCTCGGCGATCGCGTCGGCGGTCACGGGCGTGAGCACGATGCCGTGCCGGTAGTGGCCGGTGGCCACCACCACGCCCGGCCGACCCGGCAGCTGCCCCAGAATCGGAGCGTTATCCGGCGTACCCGGTCGGTGGCCCACGCCGACCTCGGCCAGCTCATACTCGGCGAGTCCCGGCACAAGGTCGACGGCGTCGCGCATAAGCTCCATCACCGCGCCGGCGGTGACCGTTGAATCGCTGCGCTCCTCCACCGTGGCGCCCACGACGACCTCCCCGTGGCTGCGGGGGACGAGGTAGACCTGGCGCCCGCCGACGTATCCCCGGATCACATGCCGGAACTCGGGCGGAGCGCCCCCGGGGGCCTTCAGGCGCAGGGTCTGGCCCTTGACGGGCCTCACCGGTAGTCCGGTCAGTACGGCGGACCCGCAGCCGGCAGCGACGACCATGATATCGGCATCCACTGTGGATGGATCAGCAACGTGCTCCGCAACCGTCTCCACCCCGGCCCGCGCCGTGGCCACCTGTAGCGCGGCGACAAGTCGGCGAGGGTCCACCTGGTGGTCGGCCGGGGCGAGCGCACCGCCGCGTAACCGCGGCGTCATCGTAGGCTCGCGCTCTCGCAGCTCGCTGGCGCGCAACGCGCTGATCGGTAGGCCGAGGCTCTGCTGGTACGCCATCAGCCGTTCCACCTCGACGAGGTCATCACTGGTCAGCGCCACTACGAGCGTCCCCTCGGAGCGGTAGCCGAGGTCGTGCCCGGTTAGCGAGGTCAGCTCGGCGGCAAATGCCGGCCAGCGCGCGGCCGATCGGACCAGCAGCGCCGTCAGCTCACCCTCGCCGAAGTTGGCCTCGGCCACTGGCGCCAGCATGCCCGCGGACGCCCACCAAGCGCCCTCGCCCGCTGCCGACTGATGTACCGAGACCCGTTGCCCCTGCTGGGCACAGCGCCAGGCGATGGCCAGACCTACTGGTCCGCCACCGATCACCGCGACATCCACGCGAGCGCCCATCACGGCCCGGTACCGGTGGGACAGACATGTGAGTCGTCGCCGGGCATGCGGCTCTCCAGCGCGAGCAGCAGCTCAGCGGCGGCACGGGCCGGGTCGGCGGCCGCCGCGAGCGCGCCGACGACGGCCACCCCGTAGGCGCCGGCAGCCAGTAGGTCCGGCACTCGTGCCGCAGTCACGCCACCGACGGCGATGATTGGGAACCGCGGCAGTGCGGCCGCCACGGCCGCGATCCCGGATGGCCCGAGTGGGGCCGTCAGGCCGTCTTTTGTGGAGGTAGGGAAGGCGGGGCCGACGCCGAGGTACGACGCACCGGCCGCCACCGCGGCCCGTGCGGAGACGGGCTCGCGGACGGTCGCCCCGAGCACGGCGGCCGAGCCGAGCACTCGGCGGGCGGCGTCCACCGGCAGGTCTTGAGCGCCGACGTGCCCGCCGGCGGCGCCGACCGCGAGCGCGATGTGCAGGCGGTCGTTGACGAGGCAGATCGAGCCATGCTGGGCGCACAGCGCGGCGATCCTGGCAGCGAGGTCGTAGGCCTCACGGTCGGTGACGCGGTCCTCGATGCGTACCTGCACGGCGGCCGCTCCCGGCCGCGCTACGGACAGCGCTGCGCGCACCACCGCGAGCGCGTCGCGTCCGGGGCGGGCATCCGTGATCAGGTGCAGCCGACCTAAGGGTGGGGGTGACACATCGTTCTCGCTCCCTTCGCCGGCATTACCCGGATCAGGTTCGACGGTCGGGGGCTGCAGCCCCCCTCTCAGCCCGGTCCACCCGGGCTCCCGTGGGTTGTGTGAGTCACGTTACCGCATCACGGTCAGTCGACGCGGTCGGGCTACCCTGACTCCGCACGGCGCAGGCCGCACCTGCGCCACCCAGCGAAGGTCGCGACCATGGCCATGACGAAGACTAGGCCCGCCACATTGCCCAGGGCCCTCCCGCTCGTCGGGCATGCGCTCCGGTTCAGGCGCGCGCCGCTTGAGTTCATCGAATCGCTGCGCTCGTTCGGAGATGTCGTGATGATCCGGCTCGGCCCGAGACCGGTCTACATCGTGGACAGTCCCAATCTCATCCGCCGTGTCCTCGTCACGGAGGCCCGGTCATTCGGGGCTGTAGGTCTCATCCTGGAGAAGGTCAGGCCGTTCATCGGCGACGGGCTGATCACCTTGCGTGGAGCAGATCACCGGCGGCACCGTCGTATGCTGCAGCCCGCGTTTTACCGCAGCAGCGTCGCCCGCTATGTGGACGTGATGCACCACCTGGCCGCGGAACGGGCCGGCTCGTGGCGCGACGGCCAGCAGATCGTGGCCGACGTGGAGATGATGGAGCTGGCCACGGCTGTGGTGGGGAAGACGCTGTTCTCCCTGGACCTCGAGCAGAGCTCGGTCGACGAGGTCGCCGACTCCATGCCGGTCCTGCTCGATGGGATCCGTAAACGACTGCTGGCACCGACCGAGCTGCTGGAATAGCTGCCCACCGCTAGAAACCGGCGCTTCAACGCCGCGATACACAGGGTGCACCAGGTCGTGGACCGAATGATCGCAGCGGGGCGGCGCCGGCTGGTGCCACGGACCGCAGGAGAAATTTACGGTCAGCTCGCTGGGCGAACGCCTAATGCAACAGTGCCCGCCAGTCGAAGTAGCACAGCAAGGCATCCTCACGGTCGAGCGTCACCGAACACGACCAGCATGGGCGTCGCCACGGACACAAGATGTCGTCGTAGCCGCCAAGCCGCTGTGACCAGGGCGGACGTCATTGTCGGCACCCGCAGGTCCGCATCTTCGGCCGGACCCAATCGGAGAGCTGGTTTGCGAGATGCGGCCGACAGCCGATCCAGTCCGACCAAGAGCATAAGCACCGTGTCTTGGGGGTTGTAGAGGGCTCGGAGCTGGAAGAAGTGATCCGTCGCTTAATAGGCTAAAAGGTCAACTTTCCAGTTTCCGTTCTGTCGTATGAAATGGTCCTCTCCAATGAGAGGTTTACCGGCGACTCTTCCGGTGGTGGAAACCACTGCGCGCGGACCAGTCACAGAGATGACCTTGAACTCGTCGATGGTAATGCCGCCGAATTGCTGCAGCGCCTGGAAGTTGGCCTCGCAGTCGGTGACAAGCGCTCCACGCCCGAGACCGAGCGCCGCCAGTGATTCGGCGCTGAAAGAGTCGATCAGCGCGTTGCAATCTCGGTCATGCACAGCCCTCGTGAGCCCACGCAAGGTCTTTTCCAGCGCGGCGGTGTCCGCTGGCGTAGCCGTAGGCCCCGGGCCTGTAGGGCTCGTAAACCCCGGTTTGGTTACGCTGCCGGGAATATTCGTTGATCAGTCCGCCGAGGATCGGTCGTCGGATGATTCGGGCGTTGGACAAGTCGACGACTGCTCGTGGCGGTCCGACGGGTGAGCGTTGATCAAGAGATCGGTGTGGGCGATGCCCGTTGAAATGACGGGTGTAGTCGTCGAGAACGGCGGCCAGGTGACGCTCACCGACGATGAGCATCCTGTCGGTGCACTCGCGGCGTACGCTGCCGACCCAGCGCTCCGCCACCGCGTTCGCCCTCGGTGCCCGCGTCGGCGTCTTGATCACCTCGATGCCCTCGGCGCTGAATACGGTGTCGAAGCTGGCGGTGAACTTGGCATCACGGTCGCGAAGCAGGAACCGCAGGCTCGCCACACGTTGGTCCAGCCTCATCAGTAGATTCCTGGCCTGCTGGGTCACCCAGGCGCCGGTGGGATGGGCGGTCACGCCGAGGACGTGGACCTGTCGGGTGGCCAGTTCGACGAAGAAGAGCACGTAGATTCGTTTGAGGAGCACGGTGTCGACGGTGAAGAAGTCGCAGGCCAGGATCGTGTGGGCCTGGCAGGTGAGGAACTGGCGCCAGGTCGGCCCGGCCCGTCGTGGCGCCGGATCGACACCGGCCTGGTTGAGGATCTTCCACACGGTGCTGGAGGCGACTCGGTAGCCCAGGCCGACCAGTTCTCCCTGGATGCGGCGATGGCCCCAGGTCGGGTTCTCGGCGGCCAGCCGCAGGACCAGGTCGCGGATCTGTTGGGACACGGGTGGCCGGCCGGGCCGGGTGTACGGGTAGGTCCATGTGCGAGTCACCAGCTGCCGGTGCCAGCGGAGCAAGGTCGCCGGTGTCACGGTGAAGATCGGCCACCGTGGGCGGGGGACCAGCCGCGCCATCGCGGACAGCCAGGCTCGTTCGGCGGGTCGGTAGTGCGGTCGTTTGACGTGGCGACGCAGGACCGCGATCTCGTGACACAACACGAGGATCTCGACGTCCTTGTCGATATCGCTGCGGGCCATCACCGCCAGCAGCTCCAGCATGCGACGCAGCATCATGTACAGCAAGGACAAGGCCATGCCGACCATCCTTGCGCCCACACGGTGATCAAACTCCAGCCGAGGATCAGCAGCTCACAGCACCTGACCCTATTTGCGAGCCCCACAAGGTCGGGGCGTGAGTGGGACCGGACGGCGCGCCAGCCTGCCGGTGGGTGCATATCGCAAACCCAGCAACCTCAGCGTGGATGGCCTGGTGGTGCATGCGGTCGGGCAGGGCGGGCAAGACCACGGGGCCTACGACTTCCGCGACTGCCCCGGCCCGGATGCATTCACGCGGGAGTTGGTCGCCGCGTTCGCCCGGTGCGCCTCGGCCAGCGGCACTTGGGGCAGCGCCCACACCTGCGGCAACTACGCGCAGCGCGTGCGCCAGTTCCTGGTGTTCGCCGCCTCCTGTCAGCCACCGGTGACCACGCTTGCACAGATCACTCCCGCGGTCTGGCACACCTGGACGCTGCCCAAGCCTCGACGGCGCCAGCTGCGCGTCCTGCTGGAGGTTGCCTCGCTACCGGCGGACACCCGGGCGAGGATGTAGGCACACCGCACCTGGGCCGCACCGAGGGCGTCGCAGACGTCGTACTCGCTGCGGGAGTTCACCGACATCCGGGACGCGGCCGGCAGCAGGACCGTCCGGGCCGGGGCACGCCGCATCGAGACCAACACGGCTGCGTTGGAGCGCTGGCGGGCCGCAGACACACCACGAGATTCGCCGGACTGGTGGTGGGGCTGGCTGCTCGACCACGTCGGCCGCACCGGCGAACTGCCCCGCAACACGGTGTCCACCACCGGCGCCCGGCACTTCTCCAAACCGGTGCGGAGGCTGCTCGGGCCTGGCCGTGGGCCCGATGCGCTGTCCCGGCTCTACCCGACCTACGAGGAAATGGGCGCGCGGCGGGTGTTGTTGATCTGCCACGAGGGGTGGAATCTCTCAGTGCTGCGGACGATGCGGGTGCCCGACCAGTGGCCCAACGCGGACGCCGCAGCGCCGGTGATTCACCGGGTGGACACGGACAAGCCTCGCAGGGGCCAAGGCGCCGACACGGCAGCAACAACCTCGTCGACCTCGGGGAGGACAGCGCCGGCCGGGCGATCCAGCAGGTCCTGGCTCTCACCGCGCAGGCCCGCGCCACCCTGCACCAGCGGGGAACACCGAACACCGGCCTACTGCTGGGCCGCCGGGCCAAAGCCCTGGAGGGCGGCAGGGTCTTCGCCGACGGCACAACTGCCGAGCACGCCATCAAAGCCTGGTCCGATAGCGCCGGCTTGGTCGGCGGCGACGGGGCGGAGCACCAGTAACTCCGCCGTCTTGGCGGCGTCGCTTCGAGTGAGCGGTGAGCCATTCCAACACCCGAACCGTAACCAGAAACAGCAGCCGAGCACTCAATAACGTGATCGTCGATCCGCGGGTGAACTGCTCACCAGCCGCGCGCCGAGTTCTGGCACGGTACACGGTGTCCGCGGCGTCGTTGCGGACATCGACCGTAACGCCGCGATCCGTCAGTGGGCGCTCGATGAGGGTGTGGAACTCTCGGGCCGGGGCCGGATCGCGGGAGCGGTACAGAACGCGTACGACGCGGGAGATGTTGCCGCTCTGTACGCGGCGGCCGGTCTGGTGCAGCCGGAGGAGCCAGCCCCAAGCGCACCTGGCGACATCTGGCGAGCGCGCGGAGTTCCTCATCCAACGGATAGGTCACCCAACAGAGCCGACGGTCCGGGCTCGCCAACCTGGGCCGTTCTGCGTCGCGTGTAGTTGATCTGCCAAGGAGGGCGATTGCCGCCGCCGGTGCCCCCCCGAACGACGCCCAGCACACTCCCGAAGCACCGATCATGGACCACCTCGTCCTTCGTAGACCGGACAGCAGCGGTCGCCGGTGACGGCGATCCTGCCGCGCCACAAGCGTAGGGCGAGTGGACCCGGTTGGAGCGTCAGGCCTGAGCAACCTGCGAACGATCCGCGCCCAGACCGTGTCCACAGTCCGGAAAGATCAATCCCAGGATACGGAAGTCGCGATCTTGCTGTTCCCTCCGCGTGTGCTCAGGTGCGCCTAGCACGACCGAGGACAACGGGTGACGACCTGGAATCATCGCCTAATGGATCTTGCGGGCAGGGGTCGGTGTGCTCCCCGTGTGCTCCGCAGACGGAGCCGAATCGGATAGCACTAACCGGGGACGGCCGCGTATAACGTAGTACGCGCAGGTAGGTAACCTGGGCAATCGCGCCCTCGTAGCTCAGGGGATAGAGCAACGGTTTCCTAAACCGTGTGTCGCAGGTTCGAATCCTGCCGGGGGCACTTACATGATCAGCCGAAACGGCGCATGACCAGGCAATACCAACGCCCGTCGATCCGCAGGCAAAGGCAACCAGATGCCACCGCAGGCCCCTGAATGTCGCCAGTCGCGGACTATTCACGGATGGATCTTGGATTCTTGAGCTGGGGCCGGACCCGGCTAGCCGCTCAAGATCCGGGCCGACGTGCTCGATCTTGTCTCGCGTCATAGCTGGCCGCCCAACGCTGCCTCGATCCGGGCGTTCACGGTGGTCTCCTGGCCGTCGATGCATTTCGCATACACCTTGAGCAGTACGTCAACCGAGTGTCCGGCCCGCTCAGCGACGTCCGGAGCCTGCACGCCAGCGTTCAGCCACAGCGACACCGCCGCGTGCCGCAGGTCGTACGGGCGGCCGGCAAGCGGCGAAGAGACCTGGGCAGGTGTCAGCGCGAACTCTCGGGCCAACTCCCAGACCCGCGAGTACGAGGAGGCGTTGACCACGTTACCGCGACCGCTTTGAAAGAGCCGGCCGTCCGGACCCGACCCGTATCGATCAAGATGTGCACGGAGGATCGCCACAAGCGCGGGTGGAATCGGCACCACTCGCGGCTCATCCTCACCGCGATGCTTGAGGCAAGCCCAGCAGACCACCGGCCGGGGCGCCAGCGTTGTTGCAAAACGTCCCGCTCGCCGCGTCATGGCGCCCCGACCGGCGGCCCGCTCCCTGACGGTCGGGCTTACGGCAGACGGGATGGCGCTCAGCCAGCAGACTGAGGATGCGAACCAGTCAGTCATGGCTCACCCGCCGCAAAGGGACATAGCGCTAGTTAGAACCTATCGACCTGATTGCGTCAGCCAGATCAGGCACCGACCGGAAAACGAATCTCTTACCCATTTTCTCCCGTGCTAGCAATCCCCGACCCTCGAGCGCATACAGGTCTTGGCGAGCCGTTTCGTTCGAAATTCTGTGAGACACGCCATGCGTTCGAAGCGTATAGACGTTGTCAGGATTACGCAGAGCGTCATTCAGCAACGAAAGTTGCCGGTGGTTCAACTCGGCGGCCCCCTGAACTAGGAGTCCACGGACCTCGCGAATCTCCGCAATCTTCCGGCTCAGGTACTTATTCAAATCATCTATCGCTCGATGTAATACACGAAGATTGTAACTTAGGAAATAGGTTAGGTCATTGTCGTCAGATTGCGTGTATAAATAGGCACGGGCATACTGTCCCGGAGCCTTCTTAAGGATTCGGGAGACACTGACAAACTCCGTCATCCAGTATCCTTGCTTCAACATCGACCAATAGAATAGAGCACGCGCCGTTCGACCGTTACCGTCTTCGAAGGGGTGCTCATAGCCAATCATGAAATGCAGTATTACAGCACGTAGAACTGCAGGAAGGTACGATTGGTCCAGCTTGCCATTGGCGAAGTCGCAAACCCGTTGCATTCGCTGGACGAGTTCGTCTGCCGTCGGCGGCGCATACAGGAGGTTGTTCTCGCTGTCGTAAACGCCGACTCGTTCCTCGGATGGATCCTGGAATCTGCCCGCAGCATCAGGATTGTCTAACGTGCCCTCGGTGACTATTCGATGGATCTCGTAGATCAGGTCCAATGTAAGGTCAGCGTCTCGCAGCTCCCCTATGCGCTCCATCGCCCGATAACCGTTGAGGATCATCCGCTCGCTTCGGTCGCGGGGTTTCCGCCCGCTCCTAATCATGTCCTTGGCGACCTTACGAGTTGTGGAGGCCCCTTCGAGTTGACTGGATGTCACGGCTTCCTCAATTAAGGAACTCACAAGGTATCGGTCGCGAGTCGCAGGATTCGTGATTTCTTCCTTGACTCCGATACGGCCACTTAGGTTCGTGCTGACGAATTCGATCTCCCGTAGTACCTCGTCCGGCAATGCGTACTGAAACGGAAGTCCGTACTGGTCCGTCAGTGCGAGGCGTCGCAGCATACCCTGCCGGGCCATCTTAATTACGGCCCACCATTCGGTAGGTTTCAGTCCCTCGGGAGTAGCTCGATATCGGACATCGTCCCAAGGTAGGTATTTCTGCTGACTGACGGTGTCTGCGTACTTGGCGAAGAGGCCAGTAAAGCGTTGGGGATCGCCGGCTATTATCTCACTCGCCAAGTCTTGGAACGGGGGAGGTGGCATCGGCTTCTTCACGGAGGGCTCCATCTATGGCAAGTCGTCTGCTGCCGCTACGTTCGGCCATCGGGTTCTGGAGGCATGCCGGTGGGGCGGTTGCCTCAAGCTGATCTCTAGTTGCGTCAGAACTAGACGCAACTGTACCATCGACGCCCGGGCGCGGGTCGACTCGCAGCGGCCTGCGATCTTCAAATCTTTGTCTAGCTTCCTCCAGGCTAGACGGAAGTAGTGAAGCGCAGCTGTTGAAGCGCCTTGTCGATCTTCAGGCATGGTGCAAGCTGCTCCAAATCTAGAAGATCCCAATTGGGCAGGCCGGCGACCAGCAGCCCCTACCGCCATATCGCCGCTCATGCGTCCCTCCCGTGCTGCTCAGCAAGCTGCGCCGTATCGACGTCGAAGGCGAGGCCCATCCAGCCACGCGGAACCTCCAGACCCTCGGCGATCCGGAGCAGCAGGTCATAGCTGACAACTTGGCGGCGACCTGCGATGATCTCCGACACCTCAGACCGCGACTGACAAGTCCGGGCGGCGATAGCGCGCTGCGAGACGCCGTACCGCTGTAGCAGCCGAAACACACCTGCGACGTCGCGGTTGGCCAGAAGCTGACGCATGTCGACCCTTTCCCACACGCTCGGGTTGATCTCATCACGTGACCGCACCTTCGTAGTCCTGGGATTCGCCGGGAGCCAGAAGGAGTAGCCACCTGATGACGGTCTTTCTGTGTTCGGTACGTTCTGCACGGGCGGAGCCTCCAACTCCGTCAAGGCTCGGGGAGAACGGTGCTGCTAACACCGCCCCGAGCCGCCTACAAGCCTGGCGATTCGTGCGCGTGCCCGTGGCTGGGCGGCGATCGAGCCGCAACGAGTGGGTCGCTCGATGGATGCAATCGCGTGATTTCTTGCCGCTCAGCATCGCGGTACGCTTCCGTTCCCTCGACGACTACTGGGAGCCGGAGGCCATGCCCGACAACCTCACTGTGGAGCTCATTCGCGCAGCTCCCGCAGCGCTGTGGGTACTGTTCGCCCTGTTCGCGTATCTCACGCTGCGTCCCGCCATCCGCCGCAAGCTCGACAACCTCGCCACGGTACGGACGCATGGCGTCGAAATGAACTTCGCGGCCGCGCTTCTCGAAGCAGCGACAACTGAGGATCAAGGTGTCGACAACACGCCCGGCGAAACGCAGGCCCCGGCGATCGAGCCCGAACCAACGGACCGCGAACGACGAGGCGGCGTGACCAGACTCGAGCATGCAGCCGAATACCTCCTCGGCCGTCGAATTCTCTGGGTCGATGACAAACCGGGCCGCAACGCGTCTCTCGCCGTCCTGTTCCGACGGACAGGAATGTCGGTTGAGCAGGCAACGTCGACCGACGAAGCGGTTGCCAACCTCAAGAGGGGCAAGTATGACCTTGTAATCACAGATGGTTACCGCGCTGAGGAAGGTCCGACGACTCGAGCAGACAAGAAACTTATCGAGGCGATCGGCCGCGGACCGCAGCGGATCCCAGTCGTCCTCTTCACAAACCGGCAAACCATCCAGGAGGGCACATCCGCTGAGCTCGCTGCATTCACGACCGACGGCGACAACCTCGTTCAAGAGGTCATCGACATCATGGAGCGACTCTGGTTCGGGATTTCGCCTCGGAGGCCTCGCAGGCGAACATAGGTCCTTCAAGATCCGGACTATTTGCGGAATGACCTTGGTGAATCGGATCTTGATGAAAGGCATAATGGCAGGTAGACGGCACAATGACCGTCCAAATAGGAGCGCCTTCCTAAACCGTGTGTCGCAGGTTCGATTCCTGCCGGGGGCCGGGGTGGATGTACGCACCGTCGCCGGGCGGTTGGGCCACAGCGGCGGAGGCTCTACGACGCTGCGGGTCTACAGCGCGTGGGTGTCCGAAGTGGATCAGAGAGCGGCGGGATCGCTGGCTGCCAGGATGCCTGAACTTCCGGCCGGACTTCGTGTGTCCGACTTGCTGACCCCGACGAACGTTGTGCCCGAGGAGGACGCAAGCCCCTACCAAAGGATCGCCTTGGATCTCCGCGCAGCCATCCGCTGCGGAGCAATACCGCCCGGCGACCAACTCCCACCAGTCGCCGAGATCGCCGCTCGCTACGAGGTTGCGCTCAGCACGGCACACAGGGCGCTCGCCGTGCTGAGCACTGCCGGCCTGGTGGAGGTGAGCAGGGGGCGCCGTGCCGTGGTCGTTCGCTGATATAGGCCGTCGTCGACACCGTCGTTAGCGACAACCTCAATGCCGCGCTCGCTGTGGTCTGCAACGCCCGCTTAGGGCGAGCCCGCTGACTGCGTCGAACACATCTCTTGGCATGACGTTGTGGGCGGCGAATGCACCCGGCGTGTGCCGGCGTGGCGGACCGCCAACCCCGCAGGTCGTGCCGGGCGCCGACGGCCTTCCCATGCCGGCACAACGCGGAGCCGCAGTGGCCATGAGACCGGTCTCGCTGCCGGCTTCCAGCCGGGCCGCGACCACGCCGATGTGCAGGCGTGGTCGGCCCGTCAACCAGGACTTCCCGCGCTGGGGCGCCCGGCACCCGGCTCAGCTACCCGGCATCAGGGCGCCACGACGGACGGCACCCTGCCGCGGCGACCACGGCACCACTACGGCGAGCAGGGCGCGCAGACGGAGGGCCTCAGCCGGGTCGATCTCTTGGCGAAGTCCCTCCATCGTGTCGGCGAACAGCCGGTGCTCGGCCGCGCGGGCCAGCCACGCTGATACCGACAGCCGACAACTCGCCGCAGCGGACTCGATCTGCTGGGCAAGCTGGCGGGCAAGAAGATCGTGATGCGCGCCGTCATGCCAAATCCTCTCGGCCCGGCGCTGTGAGGAAGGAATGGTCGCCGCTTGACCGAGAATTGCTCGGGTCGCCCTAGGGACCGGCGCCGACCAATGCCGGGTCCAGGAAGACGTTGCGGTGGTGCCAGGAGAGGTATTCGACCTTCGGATGCGGCGCTCCGGTCGGTAGCAGCAGCCGTTCGGCAAGGGGAGGCCTGCCGAAGGCGGCGCGAGCGGCTGGGTCGGAGCGGGTCGCGTGATCCAAGGACGGTAGGACATGAATCCGCAGGCCGCCATTGACGGTGAGCAGGCCGACGTCGAAGGCGACATCATGGGTCGGGCAAGCGGTCAGACCGTTGCGGGCGTCGAGGCGCTCGGCCGTCGAGCTGACCCGCCATGGCTTGATGTGGCTGGCGACCAGCATGCGTTGCGCCCGGGTGCCCCTTGCGTGCACGGCAAGTCCGCAGAACACGCATTGGTGCTGGTGGTTTCGCAAGACCTCGCTAGCGAACCGGTGCTGGCCAACCCGTGCCACCGTGTTGGCTGGTCTGCTCGAGGAGTTGCGCCACGCGACGTACGCTCGCCACGCCGCCGAGCGGCCGGTATCGAGAGCCGGCGGCCTCACGTGACGTTCGTGCTCGATGAGGCTAACAACACGGCATCATCAAGTCGCGCAGCCAGCTGCGCCGTATCGAGATCGAACGCGAGGCCCATCCAGCCACGCGGGACGTCCTGCCCTTCCGCGATGCGGAGCAGCAGGTCGTAGCTGCCAACTTGGCGACGACCAGCGATGATCTCCGACACCTCGGTCTGCGACTGACCGGTGCGGGCGGCGATAGCGCGCTAGGAAAGGCCGTGCCGCTGGAGCGGCCGGAACACGCCGGCGACGTCGCGGTCAGCCAGGAGCCGCCGCGTGTCGGGCCGCTTCCATACATCAGGGTTGATCTCCTCACGTGGACGACCCGACCCTTCCTCGGCGTGGCATTCGCCGGTAACCAGAAGGAGTGCCCGGTCGATTGGACACGGGGAGTATTCGGTACGTTCTGCACGGGCGGAGCCTCCAACTCCGTCAAGGCTTGAACGGTGTTTACGGCACCGCCCCGAGCCGCCTACAAAGATCAGGGAATTCAATCTCGGGCCAACGTGATGTCGACCGGCTCAGCTACACAAAGGCGCAGGTCACGGCGGCTCGGGACCTCGGCACCGGCCGCCAACGCCAGCCCCCTCCAACAACCCACTGGCAACTCCCGAAAAAATGCGCAATACTCGGGAGTGATGAGGCCGGAAGGGGTGAGCGCCATGACTCTCGCCGTCGAGGAACAACGCATTCGCAGCCTGCTCGAGCGCGTCGAAGAGGTCGAGGATGTGGCCAACAGCCTTCCAAAAGGCGACGAGCGACGCACGCGCCTGCTCAACGTCACCAACGCGACGCTCGCCGAAGAAGCGACCATCCGGCCAACGATCGCCGCCAAGCTGCTCGGACTGGACGAGAAGACCGTCCGGGCATGGGCTGAACAAGGCGTCCTCACGATCGCCCAGCGGAGGCCACGACTGCTGCTCGACCTCATGAGCGTGCACGACATGAGTCACCGCATCCAGCAACTGCGCGAGGCCGGCAAGCACCAAGGCCTGCTGGACGAGATCTGGCGCCAGCTCAACGACCAGGCGCTCGTCGAGAGCGATGACTTCCAAGAGAGCCTCGCGCAAGTGCAACGAGGTGAGGTAGTCCTGCGTCCCCTGCCTAGATCGAAGGCGGTCGACCGTTAACATCGACGGGTGCAAACAGAGGCACTCGTCGCTGCGAGAGCCAAGCAACAGATCGCGGCTCTGTCAGGCAAAGCAAGAAAGCAGTTCGACGCGTTCCTCAACGACCTGGCCAATCGTGGCTGCGCCTCGCTCACCTATCGCCTGAGCGGACAGCGCCCCCTCAACCGCATCTGCGTCAAGCACCTTCGCGCAGAGCTGCGCGTGGTCGTCATGTTCGAGTCCACAGAGAGAGCCTTGATCATACTTGTTGGGGTACACAGTCGGGACACGACCGTGGACGTTTTACAGCGAGCTGTACCGCGTGCTTGGCATCCAGCCCGAGGACGACGCTGGGCGGACCAAGCCTCCATGCTGCGACGAGATCAGGAGACTGCCGCCGGTACTCGGCGACCTTGCCAACGATGTGCTGGTCGAGGCGTCCGCACTCCGCCGAACACGACGACGAGGACCATGAGGTGCACTGGCGCTGTTCCTCGATGAGCGACATGCGGTCGATAGGGAGGACTGATCGATGAGCGACCACAGTAGTTGGGCCGACCTTCGCGACCGACGTATGGCTGAGCCAGGAGCGCTCGAGGAGTACAAGAATGCCCGCCGGGCATTTGAACTCGGCCACGATGCCCACGAGCACCGCGAACGGTATGGCTGGAGCGAGAATTGGAACCATGGCGCTGACGATTACCGTAACCGACGCTAAAGGTCGGCTGTCCGAGCTCGTCGCGGCCGTGGCCACCACACGCGACGAGATCGAGATCACTCGCAACGGTGACCCGGTCGCCGTACTTGTTTCTGCTGAAGCGGTGAAGTCCCTCCGCGATACGATCGCGATCCTGTCCGACTCCGATGCGGTGGCGCAGATCCAGGAGGAGAGGCCGACATCGCCGCCGACCGGCTCATTGACGCCGAGGACATCAGAGTGGCGGTGCTCGCACGGCGCCGGACAGCCGATCGTGACCGTAGCGCGGACGAGGCCGCCGCCCACGTCATGAACAACGACATCACCGACCTGCTCGACCAGGCCGAGGTCGTGCGTGAGCGTCGCCCCGCGAAGATGGTGACCGCCGTGCGTATCGACCTCGACACCCAGTCGGCGCTGGAGTCGGCGGCGGCGGCCCGAGGGATCGGCGCGTCCACGCTGATGCGGCAGATCATCGAGCAATGGGTCCAGGCCAACAGCGCGCTCGCCAACCGCGACGCCGAATGACGCCAAAGCAGCGGGCCTTGCAAGATCCGGACTATGCACGGAATGACCTTGGTGAGTCCGATCTTGACCAGGAGCATAACCGTAGGTAGCAGGCACAATGACCGTCCTAATAGGTCTCCATTTAGCCCTCCCCCCCGGTCAACGGGAACCAGGACTAGGGCGTGTCTTCGGTCGCGGATGGAGTAGATCATCCGTGCGATCGATCGTCAGGCTCTGACCGACGCGCAGAGGGCTCAGTTGGAGCCGTTTTCTGCCGGACCGCACCCCAGCGCGGTGGCCGGTGGGTCGACCACCGACAGGTTGATCAATCGCGTGTAGTGGCGGCGACGACCGAGCCGACATCGAGACCTTCGGCTGCTGCCCGTGGTGGGGGTGGCGGTGACAGAACTGGCCGTGTGGGGTCGTCGGCAGCAGACGCTTGCCAGCCGCGAAGCCGGTTATCTCGCAGGTATCCAGGCCACCGCCGAGGTCGGCGCGACCGGCGGATCCGCCAAAGCATTGATCAAGGAGCACGCCAGAACCTCCTTCGCGACCGCCACTGCATGAAGAGGTACGGCCGCAGGCAGGAAGGTCAATCAGGGGCGCCAGCGCCGGGCCGGACCGCGATGGCAGCTGGGGTGGACGTGGAGCTCGGCCTTGCGCGTGAAGATCATGCCGAGGTCTGCGCCTCATGACGTAGCCTGTGGATCGGCGCGTGAAGACCGATGGTGTTCTGGTCGAGATCCCTTATCGCCGCGATTACCCCTATGTTGTCCAGGATCGTTGCCGGCATGACTACGTCGCCGCCGGCGCCTCGCACGCGCTCAAGTGCGCTGTCCACGCTGACGCACGCCAGGTACACCACGGCACCGAGCGAACCTGGTTGCGTTGGCGCCCGCGAGACGAGCGCACCGGTGATGCCTCCGTCCTCAACCGAGAAGATGGCGTGAGGAACGCCGGCCACCGTCTCGCGCCATAAGTTGGTCTCGAAGACGGACTCATAGAACCTCGCGGCGCGCTCGATGTCATTCGTCGGTATCTCAAACCACGTGATCGCGTGCTTCATCGCTATCGGCCCTTTGTGTGCTCAAGCTTGGTTTCCGTCGGATCGGCGACGACAGACCGGGCAATCGGTAGGGTTCGTCCCTCATCTGGCTGGTGAGTTTGCCAGGTCATCCTGGTTGGCATACGGAACTCTACGGGGCCGCGCCGGCTTCGGCTTGTACCGAGAGGAGCTCCTCGGCCAACCACTCATCGGGCCTACAACCGGCGAGTGCATGCCATTCGTGGAGCATGTGGGCATGGTCGAAATAGCCCGCGTTCAGGGCGACCTCAGTCATCGCGCCACGCGGTGTTGACCGCACAAGGCGACACGAACGCTCGAAGCGGATGACCCGAAGGAGCTGGCGCGGCGGCAGACCCACCTCACGATGGAACATTTCGGTGAAGTGCCGCCGGCTCCAGCCGACAGTGTTCGCCAGCGACGAGGTGCTCGGCCAGTCCCGCGCTGTGGTGAGGACGTCCCAGCCGTGGACAACCTCCGGAGCCGGTTCCCCGCCTGGATCCAACGACGAAAGAAGAACCTGGTCGAGGATCACGAATCGGTGCTCCCACGAGGCGCTGGAAGCAAGGCGTATGGGAAGCGCTCGCGCCTTGCGGCCGAGCAGATCGTTCAGGTCCGCGACGCTGCCCGTGAGCGCTCTCGACGGTGTGGCGAATAGGGCCCGCGCGCCGCGCACGGTCAGTTCGATCGCGATGCCGTGATGGCTGCCGTTGTGAGGTAGGAAAGCAGCGCTCGTGCGGAGACCCGCGACAATCGCGCTCGGCTCATCCAGCCGTACAACAAACGTCAACTGGCGCGACGGAAGTCCTCGATGCACTCCGGATGGGTACCCCTCCAGCCGGTAGCCGACATAACGATCCACGTATTCGCGCAAGGCCACATGCGGCTTGCGAGTTACGACGTCTGCCGTCGACACGGACACAGAATACAGGCAGGATCTGGCTCAGGCGCCGCCGTCGCCCTCCTGGTAGGCGATCGTCGCCGTCCGACCGCGCAGCGCCGGTCCCAGGTCGGCATCGACCATCGCCGCCGTCGCCGTCAACAGCCGCGCCGGGCCGTCGACCTCGATTCCCAGGCACTGCCGGATCCCGCTGTCCGCCCCGTCGGCCGCGATGAGATAGCCGGACTCCTGCCGCAGTCCGGTCAGCTCGGTCGCGAACCTCCCTCCCTGCGCACCAGGCTCGAGCCGGGCTCGACAGCGGGAGATGGCGACGAAACGAGACGTCGCGGTGTTCGAGGTGGACGGTCACGCCGTTGAAGCTGTCGGCCAGAATGAGCAGCTGGGGCAGCCCTCTGTTGAGGTCCTTCTCTCGCCGCAGGAGGGCAAGTCGCTTCGGACGCCACGCGTCGGGGGCGGCAACCGCGTGGGTGGTTCCGTCGATGAGGTGGGCCGAGGTCTGCGCTGTTTGGGTCACGATTGCACTCCTGGCGTGGTCGGCCGTTCTAGCATGGTCTTGAGGCGGGCCAGGTCCTTGCGGTTGGCTCGTCGCATCGCGGCGGTCATTGCTGGTGCGCCGAGTTTGGCGAAGCCGGTGGGTTCGCCGCGGTTGCGCAGCGTCATCGTGGTGCCGCCCGATTCGTGCGGCTGCCAGGTGTAGGTGGTCTCCATCGGAAATGGGCCTTCGGCTGTGCGCATCACGAGTCGTTGGCCGGGCTCAAGGGTCACGATCTCGTAGGTGTACTCGAGCCGGCGTCCGAGGAAGCGGGCCACGAACGCCACCCGGCTGCCCACGCGCATTGGCGGCGCGGTGCTCCACTCAACGGAGTCGATGTTGACGTACCAGTCGGGCGCGTGGGTGGGGTCCGCGGCGTACGCGGCCACCTGCTCGCACGGGCGGTCGATGACGACCTCGGTCACCACATCGACAGGCACGTAGGCATTCCTCCATTGGCGATCCTTGGAACTTCAGTTTGACGCTAAAACATGGCTGCGCTGACCGCAAGCTTCAGCGCTCACTAAAATAGTTTGGCGGGCGGCTCCGTGGTCAGAGGTGTAGAAACGGTTGGGGGGCGTAGTGGGCGAGGAGGGCGCGCCAGTCACTAGTGAGCCGGTCGGCGACGACGGGGTCGTCGTTTACGAGCCAGGCGAGGTGGCGCAGTCCGTGCTCGATGACCTGCCCCACGGCAACCGCGGTCGGGGCGGCGGTCGCCCCTCCGCGGGCGAGGTCGGCTCGGGCCACCGGCGTCGAGGGCATAGCGCTGGCCGTCCCGCTGTCCAGAACCGCGACGAAGCTGAGGATGACCGCCGTTCGGTCGCGCCGCCAGGACGTGGAGTGGACCACGACAGGTTCGCCGATCACCCGCCGGATCGCCGCACTGACGACGGTCATCGGGTCCTCGTCGGCGGCGATCTCCAGGTACCACGGGGCCGGGCCGCACGGCCCGGTCAGCATCGGTTGGCCGGACTGCAGGGAGAGTACGAACACCTCGGCCTGGACCGGCCCTTCGACGTCGAAGATGGAGCTGTCCATCAGGTCTTGCCGTCGTCGACAGGCGTGGCCATGGCGAGGACTTCGTCGGGTGTGACGGCCATGTTGTGTAAGTCCAGCCCGTGACGCTGTACGAGTGCGATCAGTTCGCTGTCGGTGCCACGCCACTGCTGTCCGCATGCGCAGGTGACGACCTTGACGCCTGCGCCTGCGTCGGATGAGGTCGCCGCCGAGGCGATTGTGTCCGGGCCCGGGTCGCCTCCAGCGGCGCGGATAGTCAGCCGGTCTAGGTAGTGGGTCCAGCCCTCCTCGTGAGGGTCGAGCATAGGCATGGGCAGGCCTCGATGAACGAGGGTGAGCAGGGTCGAGCCATCCGGGAGGGGCTGTAGCGTGATCTCGACGGTGCTGGAGCCCGGCGGGACCGTGGAGGTGGCGCCCTCCCAGCCCCACGTGAACACAATCCGCTGGTACGGCTCCACCGTAATAAAACGCCCGGACGCCCAACCGTCGCCGGTGACGTTCATGCGGAAGACCCCGCCCGGTCGCGGATCGATCTCGGCGGTAACGCCCTGCCAGGACAGCCATCGGTCAGCGTCGGTGAAGAACGAGAACACCATCGTGGGGCGGGCCTCGATGGTGCGCTGCACGGTTACGACGTCATTGGTCACTGGCGATCTCCTGGGCTGGCCTTCGCGGCGGCTTCGTGCTCGGCGGCCTCGGCCAGCGCGGCAAGCCTGTCGAGCTGTGTGCCCCACATGGACTCCAAGTACTCCGCCAACGGGCCGAGCGCTGTCCGGTTCGCCCGGTAAAAGCGGCGCGTTCCTTCGCGGCGAACGGTCACCAGTCCCGCGTCACGGAGTACCTTGAGGTGCTGCGACACCGCGCCGAAGGTCACGTCGAAGCTGGCGGCCAGATCGCTCGCGGTGCACTCGACACGCCAGCACAGCCGCAGCAGTTCCCGGCGGCGGGGCTCGGCGATGACCTTGACCTCATCCATGGTGCTTCGAGCTTACGTCTGGACTAAACATCTCGGTAGGTGCCTCGTCGGGCGGGGGAAGCGGGCGGAGCATGGCCGCGCTGCTGTGGCGGTAATCGAAAGGCCTAGCAGATTGAGCCGCAGGTGGCCGCGCAGGATCACGACCGCAGTCACCGCCCAGCGAATCGGGTATGGCAGGGCGCTCGCGGCGGTGTTTCAGGTGCTTGTCCGGGCGAGGCCCCGGCCGCCCAAGCGCAAGCCACGTCGCCGTCGACGAACTGAAGCGGGAGTTCGACATGCGGGCAAGCGCGTCGACGGCGCGTACCAGGGGGTCGGCGTCACTCGCCGTCTAGGTGGCCCGGTCGTCCCGCGCCCGTCGCCAGCGGTCGTGTCGGCGGTCCGCTGCCCGCCTCCGGCCGCCCCACCTGGGCCCGGCGGAGTCCGAAGAGGACGGCCACGGATACGGTGACGGCGAGGAGCACCGCGAAGGCGATGACAAGCGCGCCTGGACCGAGGCTACCGAGCCATGAGCTGAGCGCGGACTGGATCCGCCCCGCCCCGTCGATGATCGGGTCGGTGGTGGTCGCGTCGGAGAATACACGGAGCTCGTACCAGCCGTACCAGGCCACATACAGCCCGGCGGCGACTAGCAGTGCGCCACCGACGCGGGTGATGATCGGGGCGGCTCGGCGCAGCCCTCGGATGAGGGAGACCTTCGCCAGTGCTACGGCGAGCGCGACAATGCCGATCACCAGGCCCATGCCCGCGGCGTATGCCACGAACAGACCCACTCCGGCGGCGGCCGACTCGGTCCGAAACGCCGACACGACCACGGCGAGGAACGGCCCGACCGTGCAGCCCAGCGACGCGATCGCGTACGAGGCGCCGAACGCGACCATGGACCAGAACCGCCCGGTGACGGCTGGACCGCGGCCCACCTTGAGCATCGGTGCGGGCACATCCCGTCCGGCCAGCAACCACGCTCCGAGCCCGGCGAGGACCAGCCCGATTACCACGCTGAGCCAGGGCAGGTTACGGGCCACCGCGTCGGCGGCCGGCGCCGCGAGCAGCCCGAACACACCGAACACGGCCACGAACCCGACCGTCATCGCGGCGGTGAGGGCCAATGCTCGGCCGACCGCCGCCAGCCGCCCACCACCCGAATCGTCGACCCGGTCGCCGACCACCAGCAGGGACAGGTAAGCGGGCAGCAGCGCGAACCCACACGGGTTGACCGCGGCGAGCAGACCCGCCGTCAATGCCAGCGCGTACGGGGCGTCAAGCATGGCCGTGTCGTCCTGGTTCAGCTGGCCAGCGAGCTGACGCGCTGACTCAGCTCGTCGTCGCTCAATGGTCCCTTGTGGACAACCTTGCCCGTGGCGTCCAGGATCACGAAGAACTCCTGCTCGGTCACGCCGAACCGGCGCCACACCACACCGTCGTCATCGGCCAGGTGCGGGAACGCCGCCAACCCGTGATCGGCGACAAAGCGCTCCATGGCGCCGGTGCCGCTGCCCAGCCCCGCCACCCCGACAAAGTTGACCTTGTCGGCGTGTGTGGCGTGTGTCGCCTTAACGTTGTCGGCCTTTGCCCGGCAGCGTGGGCACCAAGCGGCCCAGAACCACAGCACGGCCGGCTTCCCGGCCAGTGTGGCGGCGTCGAACCGGCCACCGCCCACCGTCGGCGCGGTGAAGGCGAGCGTGTCCGGCACTGCCGGTGGCTGGCTGGTCGGGCCGCCCAATGGGCTGGTCGTCGCAGGTCCGGGCGGTGCCGTTGACGTTGGCGGCGTCGAGGCGCCCGGATCGCCGCCACCCGTACCGGTGGCGCACCCGGCAAGCATCGCCACCGCTAGGGCCACAGCCAGGCAACGCAACCGAACACGCGACATCAACGACCCTCCGGCTCGATACTCGTGTCACAGGCTAGTGGGAACCGAGCCCGCTGGCTCCTTACAGCGTGCTTACGGGTGACGATGAGTCGGTTGCCTACGCCCCGGTCGCAGCGGTATCCCGACCGTCGTTCATGACCCGGTGAACCTCGCGATGGCGACGGCGAGTTGCTCTCCCGCGTCCACACGTCGGGCATCGGCTGGTCGCCGGTGAGCAGGCCCGTGTTGGTGGCCACGATCCGCGCTATCCGGTCGGAGTACTCGGTCGCCACGCGCAGGCCTATCAGGCCGCCCCAGTCGTGCCGACGACCGTCACGGCACGCAGATCCAACGCGTCGAACGCGAACGAGCGCACCCACTCCACGAGCCGTGCGTAGCTGTGGTCGCTGACGTCGGCCGGCTTGTCGGAGCGGCCGAAGCCGATCTGGTCCGGCGTGATCACGCGCAGCCCCGCATCGGCCAGGATCGGGATGCGGGGCACCGAGTCATTCTGGCCGAGGGAAGCTGCCTGACCTGCGACATCTCGTCGCCCAGCCGGGTGTTTGCCGCGTGTGGCGGGGGGAGTTCGTGAAGCGGTTGTCGCGTCAGGGTAGGCGGGCGCCGAGGTGTGCGGCTTTGGTGGTGAGGTAGTTGCGCTCGGCCAGGCTGGTCGTGCGGCCGGCGGCGAGTAGGTAGTGCGTGATCGCTCCTTCGGCCTCGCCATCCATTTCCAGTAGGTGCGCGCGTACGGCGTCGAGCCGGTGATGCCCGGCAAGGCGTGTGTCGAGGCCGGCGAGGGCGGCCAGGCCCGCGGCAGGGCCGTCGACCATGGCGATGGCGATGGCGCGGTTGAGGGTCACCATCGGGTTGCCGGTCATGCGTTCCAGCAGGCTGTAGAGGGCGAGGATCTGTGCCCAGTCGGTCTGCTCGGCTGTTGCGGCTTCGTCGTGGATGGCGGCGATGGCGGCCTGCAGCTGGTACTCACCGATGGCGCGTCGGGGCAGGACTGCCGAGAGCAACGCGCTTCCTTCGGCGATGAGGTCCTGGTCCCAGGAGGCTCGGTCCTGTTCGGCCAGTGGCACGAGCTCGCCGTCGGGTCCGGTGCGGGCGGGGCGGCGGGCGTCGGTGAGCAGCATCAGCGCGAGCAGGCCTGCGACCTCTGGGTCGTCGCGCAATCCGGCGTGCAGTGTGCGGGTGAGCCGGATGGCCTCATTGGACAGTTCGCCGCGGGCGACCTGCGGGCCGGTGCTAGCGGCGTATCCCTCGTTAAAGATGAGGTAGAGCACGTGGAGGACGGAGTGCAGCCGCTCGGTCCACTCGCCTTGGGAGGGCATCCGAAACGGTATCTGCGAGGTCTTGATGCGCTTCTTGGCGCGGCTGATGCGTTTGGCCATCGTGTCCTCGGGCACCAGGAACGCGCCCGCGATCTCGGCGGTGGTCAGACCACCAACCGCCCGCAGGGTGAGCGGGATCGCCGAGCCGGGCATCAGCACGGGATGGCAGCACAGGAACAGCAGCGCCAGGGAGTCGTCCTGGTGGGACGGCTCGGGCGGTGTGGCGGTTTCGCGCGCACCTGCCAGATCTTCGCGATGCCGGCGCGCCTGATCGGCGCGCCAAATGTCGGTCAGCCGCCGTGAGGCGACGGTGATCAGCCAGCCGCGCGGGTTGCCGGGCAGACCCTCGGCTGGCCACTGGGTGGCGGCGGCCAGCAGCGCCTCCTGCACGGCGTCTTCGGCGTCGTCGAAGTCGCCAAATCGGCGCACCAGCACGCCGAGGACCTGCGGCGCCAACTCGCGCAGCAGGTCGTCGACATCGGTGCGGGCGGTCACCACTCCGGCGCGGGCGCGTCCATGATCGGGCGTACCTCGATCGGCTTAGCCGTCGCCTTCCCGCCCGGCCCCGGCGCCGCGGACGTCCGGGCCGCGATTTCGATCGCCCGCTGCTCACTGTCGACGTCGACCATCCAGAATCCGGCGAGGAACTCCTTGGCCTCGGGGTAGACCCCGTCGGTGATGACCGGAGCGTTGACACCGTCACTGGTGACCACCTTGGCCGCCTGCGGACCGGCGAGCTTCTCGGTGGCCAGCAGCTCACCGGACTCGGCCAGCTCCTGATAGATCTGCTGCATGTGCGCCCAGCTGGCCTTGACCTCATCGGGCGTGTACGCGCGCTCTGGCGGCAGGTCGTCTTGCGATGACTGGGTCATCATTATCAGGTACTTCATCGTGATGCTCCTCCTGGCGTGCGCCCGTTCAGGCGCTCTCACCATAAGGTCGGAGCCGACCTTGAGTCCTGGACATCGATCTGTGCACCGCCGATCAAGGCAGTCGGGACAGCTGCGTGTCAGCGGTGTTGCTGTGATTGTTTGCGGCGCGATGGTGTGCCGTTCTCGACGTGGTGCTTGAGGTCATCGAGCAGGTGCCGGCCGTCACGGGAGACACGGGCGAGGATGACGGTGCGGGCGATCCGGCCGAGGATGCCGCGGGTGGCGAACTCGGCCGCGACGTCGACCCGGCACCGGCCGGCGGCTAGCGCGATGACGGTCCAGGTGTTGCGGGCGTCGGCGATGTCCCAGCCGAACAACTACCGGCAGAAATCGGCCGCCTTGCCGCTCTCGGCCGCGCTGAGGTTTAACCACATGCGGGTATGCCAGATGGCCGACGGGCAGCAGGTCCACGAGAGGATCAGCGACAATTCTGCCGAGCAACGCAGCTTCCGGTTCGAGCACGTCCGCCTCCCACTTCCGGTGCGGCGCTCCGGCGAAACATTGACCGCGACCCCCGGCCACGAAACGCATACCGCTACCGCCACCCTGCGCACGACCTTCGAACCACTCGACCCGATCGGCGCCGACGAACTAACCGGCATGATCCGAGGCGCGTTCCAGCAGTCGCTGGAATCGCTGCGCCGCTTCGTCGAGGACAAGCTCCCTGGGATGCCAGCTGAGCGTCGTTGGACATGCGAGGCTGGTCCACATGGTGGGCTTCAGCGGACGCGTACGCCAATGGCGAGACGACAAGCCCGGCGGGCTTGCCGTGGTCGACATACCCGCAGACCTGGTTGCCGCCCTCGGCGGCCGTCGGCAGATGCGAGTGACCGGCAACCTCAACGGAGCACCGTTCACCGGGAGCACGATGCTCGTTGCAGGCGACGGCCTGTGCGTCGGCGTCAGAAAGGCGGCGCTAGAGGCTGCCAACGCTGCGATCGGCGACGAGGTCCAGCTGTCCATCGCGGCCACGTCATCGTGAATCCTCCGGCCCGGTAGCGGGTAGGCGACCAAGTCGACCACGCGTGGCATGGGCCCGTGGTCGTTGCATCGAGTGAACCTTCGCCCACCCTTCTCGGCGACCCAACATCAGATGAAGTCGACACACGAGCACAAGACCCGCTGCACGTCGACTGGACCAAACAAGCCGGCGACGCCATGTTCAGCCGCCAACCGACCACCGAGTACGAGGCCGTCTTGGCTCGTCCGTAGCCGATCAAGCAGCCGGCAAGGAGTACGAGGACAGCGGCAGCCATGGCGGTCATGCATCGCCTCCCTTTGCTCGAGCAGGGCGGCGGTCTCAGGGTCGAACGCAAGGCCCATCTACCCGGGCGGCACCTCCAGGCCGTCCGCGATCCGCACGAACAACTGGTACGCCGCGACCTGGCGGCCCTTGAGGATCTCGTGGATCTCGCTCTGCGACTGACCCGTCCGAGCCGCGATCGCACGCTGCGAGACACCATGACGCTGCAGCAGCCGGTACACGCCGGCCATGTCATGCACCGCCAACAGGACTCGCATGTCCAATCGCTCCCACACACTCGGGTTGATCTCCGTACGAGGCAGAGGCACCCGGCGGCGCCTCACGTTCGCCGGTAGCCAGAAGTACAGACGTTCTGACGGATGTCTTGGGCTATTCGGTACGTTCTGCACGGGCGGAGGCTCCTTCTCCGTCAAGGCCCGGGGAGCACGGTGCTGCTAACACCGCCCCGGGCCCCAACATGGGTCAACTTGCTGATCACGAAGCGGCGCAACGATGACCAGCGTGGTCGGAGGCGAACGTGGCGGTGCCGACCGCACGGAGGCTGGACCGACCATCGGCTAGCTGATTCCAAAAAACTGGGCAATAATTGGAACCACCGCCGAGATGGAAGGGGGCGACAGTCATGACCATTGCGGTCGAGGAACAACGGGTCCGCAACCTGTGGGAGCGGATAGAGACGGTCGAAGACGTCGCCAACAGCCTTCCCGAAGGCGACGAGCGGCGTGCGCGCCTGCTCCGTGTGTCGAATGCAACTCTCGCCGAAGAGGCGACTATCCGGCCAGTGATCGCCGCCAAACTGCTCGGTCTTAGCGTCAAGACCGTCACCGCCTGGGCCAACCGGGGCGTACTCACCATCGCCCAACGAGAGCCCGTGCTGATGCTCGACATCGAGAGCGTTCACGAAGTCAGTCATCTGATTCGACAACTGCGCGCACTGGGCAAGGGCCGCGACCTGCTCGACGAGGTATGGCGTCGCCTCAACGATCAAGCACTGATCGAGAGCGACGACTTCCAAGAGAGGCTCGCCCAGATGCGGCGCGGGGAAGGCATCGTCCTGTACGACCCTTCCACCGACACCGACAGGCGGTGACTCCTCCGAGTGCCACAGGTACGGGCAACGGCCCGCGCCCAGCAGCAGATCGCAGCACTGAACCGCCGTGACAGACCGCAATTCGACGCGTTCGTGATCGACGTGGGCCGTCACGGCTGCAGCGCGCTGGCGTATCGGCTCAGCGGCGCCACACCGATCAACCACGTGCTTGCACAGCAGGTGCCGCTGAGGCCGCACAGGTATCTGAGGTTCCTCGGCGACTGACCCCAAGATCCGGACTATTTGCGGAATGACCTTGGTTGATCGGATCTTGATGAGGGGTACAACCGCAGGTAGAGCGCACAGTGACTGTCCAATTAGGAGCGCCTTCCTAAACGTGTTTCGCAGGTTCAAATCCTGCCGGGGCACGCAGGTCAGAGCAATGATCAACAGACATTGACGTCGGCCGTGAACCCGCGGGCGTTGGAGATGCGGCCCCTGCACGACGCATCCACCGGAGCGGCCTCTACCATCTCGCGCAGGACCGGTCTAGTGTCCCCCAGGTAAGCCCGAAAGATCACCTCTCGGCGGACTCGTGGTTCGCTTCGGGCAAGGTGGGGTGGTCGGTCGGGTAGAGGCCGGCGGCGAAGCCGAAAACAGTGTCGCCGGAGCGCGGCAGCTGTGTGAACTCACGGATGAGCGTCTCGACGCGCTGCCAGAACTGCGCCGCCAGCGGCGCGGGGATGCGTGCATGTCGGATCGTCGTGTAGAGCTTGTCCGCCTCATGGGCTGGGACCGACTCGGCGGCCGCCACGGAGAGACCGTTGATGCACACGGGTGTCTCGGTGTCGCCCGGGCGCCTGACCACGCCCACGTAGATGGTGCGTCCGGTGCGTCCGTAGTACCGCTCGTCGATGGCGCGCACCCGCCTAGTGCGCACGACGCGGAGCATCCCCGCCTGGACCAGCACGTTGACGTGGTGAGCGACCGTGCTCTTCGGGCGGTCAACTGCGGCGGCCAGCTCGGCCACGGTCGCTGCCCGCTCGAGCACTAGATCGAGGATTGTGGTCCGCAGCGGGTCGGCGATCGCCCGAAGCTGGGTGGGTGTCGCCACCTCGACCGTGTCGGGAAGATCGTAGTCGGGGACGTTCGTATTGCTCGACATTTGTGGAACAGTCTATAGTATTGGAGTGTTCGCAGCAAGATCCGAAGGGACGCTCGCACAGGTTGCCCGTCCAAGACTAAGGGGGCCCCATGGCTGAGGTGTTGTTGTTTCACCACGCGCAGGGTCTGACGTCGGGGGTGCTGGCCTTCGCGGACGAACTTCGACAGGCCGGGCACACCGTGCACACGCCGGACGTCTACAACGGCCGTACCTTCGAGAGCCTGGACGATGGTCTGGCTTATGCCCGAGAAATCGGCTTCGGCGAGCTTCTCGAGCGCGGAGTACGGGCCGCGGACGGCCTACCCAGCGAGCTCGTCTATGCCGGCTTCTCCCTCGGGGTGATGCCGGCCCAGAAGTTGGCCCAGACCCGGTCGGGAGCCCGAGGCGCGCTACTGTTGGAATCCTGCGCCCCGACCTCGGAGTTCGGTTCTTCCTGGCCAGCTGACCTGCCTGTGCAGATCCACGGCATGGACGCGGACCCGTTCTTCGCGGAAGAGGGCGGCGATATCGACTCCGCCCGCGCGCTCGTCGAGTCGGCCGAGCACGCGGAACTCTTTCTCTACCCCGGTGATCACCACCTGTTCACCGATTCCAGCCTGTCGTCCTACGACGCCGAAGCTGCCGCACTACTGAGGAAGCGCGTGCTCGACTTTCTCACCACCCGCTGACGGGCGCATGCTGGGCAGCGTGCGCCGACTGACTCGCGACGAGGCGCGCCGAATCGCCATCCGGGCGCAGCTGCTCGACGCCCGACGGCCCCATAACCTGCTGACGGTGGTCGACCAGCTGACATTCCTGCAACTGGACCCCACGGACGCGGTGACGCCCAGTGCGGACCTCGTGCGCGCACCGAGACGTACGCTTCACCCGCGACATGACCG
>Ga0209889_1000006_pt1 | contig 31565 bp, 27 predicted proteins | sample GWRWN1_0_10_FD_187233 | JGI IMG/M metagenome (GOLD analysis project Ga0209889, IMG submission 187233) | Riverbed sediment microbial communities from areas with no vegetation in Columbia River, Washington, USA - GW-RW N1_0_10 (SPAdes)... | ecosystem: Environmental > Aquatic > Freshwater > River >... | reverse complement strand
GCGCTCGCGCTGATCGAGGGGCTCCCCCATCTCGCTCCACCGGCGCCGCCGGCGCCGGCTTCCGCTCGGGCGCTCGCGTCCGCGTCGGCGGGAGCGCCGAGCCTCCTGCTCATCGTCCTCGACACCGTCCGCGCCGACCAGCGTGACTGCCACCGGCAATGTGGAGGTGGTCGTTAAGAACTACACGTTCACCCCGACGAACGTGTCTATCCCCGTTGGCGCGACCATCACGTGGAAGTTTGAGGACTCGGTCCAACACAACGTCACCGCGAGCGACCAGTCGTTCAAGTCGGCTGATCTCAGCAGCGGACAGACCTTTGCCATGACATTCACCAAGTCGGGGACCTTCCCCTACACATGCACCATCCATCCGTACATGACCGGCACGATCACCGTCCGATAGCAGCCGCACGTGGGCCGGGGGCGTGGGCGCGATCAGCACCCACCTGCAGCGCGGCTGTGGGAGCCAACTCACCGTCGCTCATGAGCTGCGGAAGACCGCTGCGCAGGGAGCAGCGACATCCGTGCTGCTGGCCACCTCACTGCTGCTCGACGCCGTCGGTGGCCGCTACTTCAGCGACTGCAATGAGGCAGCATTGGTCGACCACGGTCCCAGCGACCTCTCGGAGCGCTTCAGGTCCGTCGCACCTTACGCTCTCGATCCCGACAACACGCTCTCGATCCCGACAACGCCGACCGCCTCTGGGAAACGTCGCTCCGGTCAGTCGCTGGCCGACGGTCGGGTGGTGGGGGCCGAGCTTGATGGCCCCGCTCGGCGACGGTGTCGGCGCGGCCTAGGCGAGGTCGACGACCGCGGCGCATCGAGGAGTGGTTACGGTATGAGGTGATCGAGAGCTCACGGTGGAGCCGGCCACGACGCTTATCGTCCGGGAAGGCACCGCACCGCCAGACGCGGAGGACGCATGACGATGGAAGCCGTTGGCTACAGCCGACGCAGGTCTGCAGGCTCAGCTTCGGACTGTCGGCGGTCGGCATGACCGAGCGACAGCTTCCTCGATGGTCCGAGCTCAAGCCGCTGCTGCGCCCGAAGCCGATCACGCTCGACGCCACGAAGCGGCGCCTGGACAGGGCGCTCACCATCGCGGACCTGCGCACGATCGCGAGGCGCCGGACGCCACGCGCGGTATTCGACTACACCGACGGCGCCGCCGAGCAGGAGATCAGCCTGGTACGGGCGCGGCAGCTGTTCCACGATCTCGAGCTGCGCCCATCTGTGCTACGTGATGTATCAGCGGTAGACACGACCACGTCGATGCTGGGGCGTCCGTCGCGGTTGCCGTTCGCGTTCGCGCCGACCGGGTTCACCCGGTTGATGCACCACGAGGGGGAACGTGCGGTCGTGCGCACGGCGCAGCGGTACGGCATTCCGTACGCGTTGTCCACATTGGGCACAACATCGATCGAGGATGTCGCTGCGGCGGCGCCGGCCGCGCGCAAGTGGTTCCAGCTCTACGTCTGGAAGGACCGCGCCGCCGCGGAAGATCTCATGTCGCGCGCGAAGGCGGCGGGGTACGAGGCGCTCGTCCTGACCGTTGACGTCCCGGTCGCGGGTGCGAGGCTACGGGACAAGCGCAACGGCTTCTCCATTCCTCCCTCGCTGACGTTGCGGACAGTGCTCGACGCGAGCCGTCACCCCGTGTGGTGGGCCAACCTCCTGACCACCAAGCCGCTCACGTTCGCGTCGCTCAGCACGTGGCACGGCACCGTTGCCGAGCTGCTGGACAAGCTCTTCGACCCGACGATGACGACCGCGGACCTGGAGTGGTTGCGCAGCTTCTGGGACGGACCGCTGGTGATCAAGGGGATCCAAACCGTCGAGGACGCCGTACGTATGGTGGACGCCGGGGCCGACGCAATCGTGCTGTCCAACCACGGCGGCCGCCAGCTAGACCGCGCGCCGGTGCCGCTGCGGTTGCTGCCCGATGTTGTAGACGTGGTAGGGGATGGCACCGAGGTCTGGGTGGACACCGGCATCCTCAGCGGCGCCGATGTCGTCGCCGCTATCGCGTTGGGCGCCAGCGCGGCGTTGGTCGGCCGGGCCTACCTCTACGGCCTCATGGCCGGGGGCGAGCGAGGCGTAGAGCGGGCCGCCGAGATACTGGCTGGCGAGGTAGGCCGGACGATGGCCCTGCTGGGCGTGGCCAATGTCGGGGAGCTTGGCGCGCAGCATGTCCGGCTGCCTTAGCCTGCGCCGGCTCCACCCCGCGCGAACTCGACGTCCTCCGCGAGATGGCGCAGGCGCGGGGACGCTGGGATCGCTACGCAACTGTCACTGTCGGAGTCCTCAGTGGAGAAGCACGTCAATGCGATCTTCAGCAAGCTGGGTCTGAACTCTGAGCATCTGGTGCATCGCCGCGTAACGGCCGTCCTGACCTTTCTGCGCGAGGCTGGCCTGAGTCGCTGACTGGGTTGATCGGTGCTCTGACCGTGGAAAGTCGGTCGGGGTGCTAGTGGTCACCCCGTTGGTTCACCGGGGGTCGGGTCGGTGCTGGCTCCTGTTGGTTGGTATCTCCGGTGCATTACGCGGAGTGACCGGGAGCAGCGACCTCGACCGTAGACTTTGACCGTCGTTTGCTCTGCTCACTCCGAGGCAACACCGCGTTGAGCTGGGACTTCGCCTATGCACGATTTACATCTACCGTCACTGATGTGACGTAGGGTTGCCGGAACTTGGCCGCATGCCGGTCGCACGCAGAGATGGCTCGTCGCGGCCGCATCGCTCGGTCACGATGGGTGGTTCAACACCGCTCCGACCTCGCGCGCCCCGGCGCCGGTAGCACAGTGTTACATCTACGACGGTCAACGCGATGGGCATACGGGCAAGGCCGCAGCTCAAGGCGGTGTTGCCTCCGAGTGAGCAGAGCAAACGGCCCCCAAGGTTTGTGGTCGAGGTCCCGGCTTTCCATCACCCTGCGCAACTGCTGCGAGATACCAAACCAGGGGACCGGCGCCGGTCCGACCCCGACGAACTGACGGGGCAACCATTAGCGGCGCGCCAACAGTGACCGCAGGTTGGCCAGGGTGAGCGAGAACGCCGCGAGCAGCGCGAGCGCCCCGAGGCCGACACGCAAGTTGGTCACGAACAGCCAAATGGCGAGTGTCAACACCGCCACGACGAAGACTCCGAGCAGGAACACCAGCAGCCGTCGCCGCAGCATGGCCTCGACCAACGTGACCACGAGGATTGCCGCCACCACGACCAGCGGCGCCGAAGCCAGATTGAGCAGAAGGGCTATACCCAGCAGGGCCAGCAGCACCGATAGCGACGCCTCGGTCCAGAAGCGCAACAGCAGGCCGGGGGCAGCCCGCGGGCCGTGGTCGGGAACGGCCCTTCGGCGCAGATGAGCGTGCGGGGGAACGTCGATCCGGTCGTCGTAGATGCGCTGCAGGTTCTCCATCTCGACAATCACCGCGCGTCGGGTGGCCCGCAACTCGCGCAACCGCCCGGATTGCTGATCGAGTTCGACACCGACGTTTCCCCGGCGAGCGATCATCCGCGGCGCGAAGGTGGCAGCGCCTGCCAACCGACGCACGACCTGTTGTTGCGCGGTAACCTCGGCGTCCAGTTGATCGCGGCGATGCTCCAGTTCGGCCAGTCGCTCGATCCGCACCTGCGACCGCGCGGCAGGTGTCGGCGGCACCTGGTCCAATCCGGCCCACGCCACCGGGTCGGCCCAGCACTCACGGATGGAGCCGTTGCGGTTGTAGCGGGGTCCGGCTGGGGCTCGCTCACCACCGAAGGGGTCGGCGGTGTCCAGACCCCACAGGCCGCCGAAGTCGCGCACCCACGGCGTGGCGTCGTCGATCAGCACAGCCGTCCACGGCCGACGTGTGCCAGGGCCTACCTTTGCTCCGTCGCCGCGTTTGTAATCCACGTACGGGATGCCGAGCCCGGTACGTGGACGGCCTCGCGTCCACGGGAACAGCAGCTCGCGGCCCCGCACGACAGCGCCGAACAGGCGCGCCAACGCGGGCGGCTCCACCCGCACCAGATACTCCCCGGCCAGATACCCGCCCGAATGCGAGCCAGCACCGGCATGAACCACCGGATGGGTCCCGTCGACCCAGGTCAGGTCCGGGTCGTCGCTACGGCGGCGAACATCAGCGCCCACCTCATCATGCGAGGAGAACGCCACCCAGACCGGTTCGAACTGGGCGGCGCCGTCGCGCGAGGCGACCGCCGGGCCGATAGGGGCGAGGTAGATACTGACCTGCTCCCAATCGGCCTCGTGATCGTTGACGCCCGCGAACGACGAGCGCCAATCGTTCATGGCGTAGAAGAACCAGTACTGCAACACGACATAGCCGCCGTCGGTGCTGACGTGCGCGTAGTACGGGATCGGTTCGCCATCTGCAGCGGCCCGGTACTTCTGGTGCACGGCGGCGGTCATGCCCCCCGGTACCCGGCCCCGCAGCAACAGTGAGAGCCGGAAGACCGCGTCGATGAGTCGGCCGAACAGACCGACCGCAGCAAATCGCGACGTCGACCGGAACTTCGGCCGGTCCGGATCGCGTCGCCACCGACGTAACTGTCGACGGTTGAGCGCCCCCGAGACATACCGCAGCTGGAGCTGGGCATTCGGCGAAGCGTTGGCTCGCCCGCAGAGGCGATCGAGGTCGAGCTTCCCGTGGTCTACGACCAGCGTGGCGCTCTGACCGGTGGCGGGATCGACCGCCCACAGCGCCGCCTCGCGGACGTACGCCTCGACCGACATCGGAAGGAAGAGCTCGCCCGCGGTGTAGCGGACAACCGGCTCGTACCGGCGCACAAGCGCCAGCGCGTCCATGCCGTCCGGCAAGCCTGCTGCCATCTCGTTGCCTCAGCGTCGTGCGTTGTGTCCGCGGGTCGCAATGGTGTCGCCGCGTCGAGCCTGCCGCCACGATCCTGCAGCCTTGGTGGCGGCTCAACGTGGCCGCGTCGCACAACACGACTCCAGTCCCGGTGACAACCGTAGACATGAACTGGCTGTCGCAGAAGAAGTATGCGGAAACCTTCCTGGGCCTCCTCCGTCCGGTTGCTGCCGATCGTCGCGGCGTGCTCGCGCGCGGAAGCGAATGTGGCCCGAGCGGGCCGCGCGCGTCTTGAGCAGCCCGGCGATGCCGGGATGGTCCTCGAAGACCGTTCGTCATGATCGTCGGGGGCCTGGCGTTGCGACGGTGATCTCTGGTCGTGTCGCCCGTGCCTGACCGCGGCAAGAGGGCTGGTCGATACGAGGCGCGTCTGTAGGCTCTGCTTGATGGGTTTGCGCCGGAATGAGGTGTTCGGGTGGAGCGGAAGGTTGACTTCGGCGACGGATCGACCAGGATCGTCTCGCTCAACGAACCGGTGCTGCGGTACGGGAATAATCCGATCCTAACCGCGCATCAGGTGAACACCGTGTGGACGGAACCGCATCTTCGGGTGATGACGGTCCACAACGCAGGTGTTGCCGTCGTCGGATCGGAGACGATGATGCTCTTCCGGTCCCACCTGCGGTGCGGCATCAGCGTCCTTGGGTTGGCGCGCAGCACAGACGGCATCGGCGACTGGCGGGTTCACCCGCGCCCTTTCCTCCAGCCAGCCACTGCCGAGGATCGTCTCGCCGTTGGCCTCAACCCAGCCGAGATCGCCGAGATGGAGGCCGGCGGGGTCGAGGACGCCCGGATCAACCCGGTCGACGGGACCTACGCGATCACGTACAGCGGATACGCCGCGGAGGCCCGGAACCGGGTGCGCGTGCTGCTCGCCGTCAGTGACGACTTCACGGCGGTAACCCGGTTCGGGCCGGTTCTCGCGCGAGACATGCGCAATGTGGTGCTGTTTCCCGAACGCATCGACGGCCGCTACGTCGGCTTGTTCCGCCCCAATGACCAGTTGCCCGGGGACACCGGTGGCGTCTTCCGGGAGATCCGTATCGGCTACACGGCCGATTTCCGCTCCGGCCCATGGGAGATTGTTGACGAGCCGGTGATGCGTACTCACGGCAGCCCGAGCGCCTTTGCGGACAAGATCGGCCCGTGCGCGCCGCCGGTGAAGACCCCGCACGGCTGGCTCAACCTCTTTCATGGTGTTAGAACCACTATGGACGGTAACCCGTATGTGCTCGGCGTTGCGCTACACGATCTGCGACGTCCGCATCTTGTTCAGATGTCGAGCATCCCAGTTCTCTTCCCGTCTCGGGCCGACTGCCGTGTCGACGAGACCGACTATGTCCACGTTCCCAACGTTGTGTTCTCCTGCGCCATGCTGCGCCGACCCGACGGCACCCTGCTCGTCTACTACGGCGGCAACGACACGGTGATGAATGTGGCGGTCAGCCACGAAGACGTCTTGGCCGAGTTATGTCGGCGGTACGGACAAGACCCGCGCTCCGGGCGGCTCCTCTACGCCATCTAACCGCCAGTGGCGACGATGAGATCGTCGTGAGACTCGTCACGCCGGCGCCGCGTACATCGTGAGGCGAACAAGTAACTGCTACACTTGCCAAGTCGTGGATCTCATCCCGAATTCGCATCAACGTAGATGGCGTTTTGGCGACGGCAGCAGGTCTCGCCGCGGGTCCAGGATCCCGAGCGCATCGACTCATCGACGTGGGCGCTTCTCTGACCGGCGGGCGACCGCTCGCGTCGAGAGCCCCGTGCTGTGGGCCGGCGCTGCGTCCGCGGCCCTCGTTGCGAGGCCGCGCCGAGCCAGAAGGTTGTCCTTGTGCCCTTGTCGGTTGGATTCTTGAGCACCTACCCCCCTACGCAGTGCGGCCTCGCGTCCTTCACCGCGTCGCTTCGCGCCCACCTTGTTGCGGACGGCTGCCGATGCGGCGTCGTTCGAGTGGTCGACAGGCCAGAGGCAATTGTCGGCTCGGATGTCGTTTGTCACCTCGTCCCAGGGTCGGACGCCGCGCAGGTGCAGGCCGCAGCGGCACTTGATGAGTTCGATGTTGCGGTAGTGCAGCATGAGTTCGGCATCTACGGCGGAGCCGATGGAGACGAGGTCCTCGGTGTGCTCGATCGCCTCACCGTCCCGGCGATCGTGGTCCTTCACACGGTCCTCACTGGACCGACCCGGCACCAGCGCGAGGTCCTTGAACGGGTGACTCGCCGCGCGGAAGCCGTGATCACGATGACGATGACCGCCCGTACACGACTGTTGAACTACTACAACGTCGACGCGGCGAAGGTGGTCGTGATCCCACACGGCGCGATCGACTCAACGACAGTCGGTGCACCACGACACCGGCCGGGGGCTCCGACGATCCTGACTTGGGGCCTGCTCGGGCCGGGAAAGGGCATCGAGTCTGTCATCGATGTGCTGCCCGACCTGCGTCGACTGGATCGCCGACTGCGCTACAGGGTGGTCGGCCAGACCCACCCGCGTGTGCTCGAGCGCGACGGGGAGGCCTACCGTTCCTCTTTGGTTGCCCGCGCTGCATCTCGCGGCGTCACCGACATGGTGGCGTTCGAGGCGAGCTATCTGGATGCGGCATCGCTGCAGCGGATGGTGGCTCAGGCTGACGTGGTGGTCCTGCCGTACGAGTCCCGCGAGCAGGTCACATCGGGCGTATTGATCGAGGCGGTGGCTGCCGGGAAACCGGTGGTGGCCACAGCATTCCCCCACGCGGTTGAGCTCCTGGGTCCAGGCGCCGGTTTGGTCGTCCCCCACGGTGATCGGAAAGCCCTCGCTGACGCTTTGCGCAGGGTGCTCGTCGAGCCGGGATTGGCCGCATCGATGACCGACCGGTCCGGCCGGGTTGCCCCGCAACTGCGGTGGTCCTCGGTGGCGGCCCGATACCGTGAACTAGCCGACAACCTCGTCGCGGCCACCTCGGTGATGGTGGCGTGATGGTGCCGGAACCGCCGTTCGAGCATGTCCTGCGGCTGACTGACCAGCGCGGGATATTCGAGCACGCAGACGGCGTCGTTCCTCGCTACGAATGCGGCTACTGCCTCGACGATGTTGCCAGAGCGCTGATGGTGGTCTGCCGGCAACGACCGATGACGCCGACCTTGGAGAAGCTCGCCGCCGTGTACCTGCAGTTCGTCGTGCGCGCTCAGGCGTCCGATGGCCGCTGCCACAACCGTCTTGACCGTCACGGCCGGTGGGAGGATCGTCCCGGCACCGGGGATTGGTGGGGACGAGCGCTGTGGGGTCTGGGCACCGCGGCCGCGCGCTGCCCGCAACCAGCCATCGGTGGGGCGGCATTGGCGCGATTTGATCTCAGCGCGGCCAGACGCAGCCCATACCTGCATTCGATGGCATTTGCCGCGCTGGGCGCGGCGGAAGTACTCACCGCATACCCGGGGCACCGCCCAGCGCTCGAGTTGTTGACCGCGACCGTCTCACTCGTGGGGAAACCCGACTTGAGTAGTGACTGGCCGTGGCCGCAGCCGCGCCTGACCTACGCCAACGCCGCGATCGCCGAAGCGTTGATCGCGGCCGGATGGGGGCTGGCCGACGACGACGTGTTGGCTGACGGCCTGGGTCTTCTACGTTGGCTGCTCGACCTGGAGACCTTCGAGGGCCACCTCTCGGTGACACCGGTAGGTGGTTGGGCACCGGGAGAGCCGCGGCCCGCCTTTGACCAGCAACCCATAGAGGTGGCGGCGCTGGCCGACGCCTGCCTGCGGGCGTTCGAGCTGACCGGCGACCACCGGTGGGCCGACGGTCTGGACCGCGCCATCGGCTGGTTCCTGGGCGACAACGACTCCCAGTTGGCCCTCTACGACGCGACCACCGGCGGCGGCTGTGACGCCCTGACGCCCCACGGACGCAACACGAACCAGGGCGCCGAGTCCACCTTGGCCATGGTGTCGACCCTGCAACATGCCGCTGATCGCTCGCGACGAGGCCGCCGCCTCTCCTCCGTCGGCGCCTGAGCGCCGAGACCGACGAACTCGTCATCTCCCGCACATCAGAGGTCCTCAAGCCCGACCCGCGTCGCGTGGTGGCCAGGTTTGTTCGTGAAAGGTCATGAACATCTGATCCACGGACGGACGCGTCCCGCCCCGTTCTTGAGCGGATCCTCGCCCTAGACCTCGGCGTGGCCGTATGGTGGTTGGCTACTCGGAGGCGAAGGTTCCGTACTCCGGCCTGCCCGTGGGCTGATAGACATGGATCGCCGCGCCCGCGCCGGTCGTCTTTGTGTCGACCAGCTTGAGGCCGGTGGGCAGGATGCCGTCGGCGAACAGGCGCATGCCGGCGCCTACGACGACCGGGAAGATCAGCAGGCGGTACTCGTCGATGAGCTCGTTGTTGATCAAAGTACGGGCGAGTGTGCCGCTGCCGTGCACCTGCAGCTCCCGACCGGGCTGCTTCTTCAGCTCGGTCACCGCGGCTGCGACGTCGCCCGTGATCAGCGTGGTGTGGTGCCAGTCCACCGTGGACAGAGTAGTGGAGGCGACGTATTTGGGCAGCGTGTTGAGCCGGCTCGCGATCGGGTCCGCAGGGTCGGTAATCCGCGGCCAATATGCCACGAAGATGTCGTACGTCCGGCGGCCCAGCAGGAAGGCGTCCGCCTGATCGAATACCCCTGCCATGAACGTGCCCATGTCGTCGTCGGCGTGGGGGACAAGCCAGCCGCCGCGGTCGAATCCGCCGCTGCGGTCCTCGTCGGGCCCGCCGGGGCCCTGCATGACCCCGTCCACCGACAGGAATGTGGTCAGCGTCACCTTCATGATCGTTCTCCTTCGGTGCGTGTCCTGTGTCGTGCTCTTTGGCCGTCGTTGTCGGCCGGCCGGTAGGAGAGATGACAATTCCCGAGCCGAGCGTCCGCCAGCCGGGCCAGAATGGCCCGACGGGACGGGTCCGCCACCGCCGCGAAGATGATGCTGAGCCGATCGGTTGCCACCGTATTTAGCTCCTGCGTTAATTAACGGATATGTTAAACATAGGTCGGCTGTGTTCGCGTGTCAAGCGGTTCTTCCTGCCGATCGCGGGTCCAGGCAGCGTAGGGGGGATGCGACCGGGCGCGAGCAGCACGACGGCGAGCTGCCCGCCCTATCGTCCTATGTGGGCACGACGCCAGGCATGGTAATGGATCCGGCTGACCCAAATCGGGAAGATTCAGCTAACCGGCGGTGTGGGTCTGTTGACCGGGCGGCAGGCACCCGGTACCGTGCATCTCGCCACGGCCGAGATATCGAACGCCATCCGAAGTCTCGACATTGATTGAACCTTGGACGAGGCCGTCATGAGCGACACGGACCCCCGCCGGCGTACCGCTGACCTCCTCGCGGCGCTCGGGCTGCCGGACCGCGACCGGGAAGCATCGGCAACGTCGGCACTGCGCTTCCCGGATGGTGCGCACTACCGGGTCGAGATCCCGAGCGTCGAAGGGCCGCGCTGCGTGGAGGCGGTGCTTGGCGAGGCCGCCCGGCTCGGTGTGCCGGTCACCCGAATCTCTCAGGGCACCGGGGTCGGCCTGCTCACCGACGGCGAGATCGCCGACATGGTGTCGATGACCGCGGCGGCGGGTGTCGAGCTGTCGCTCTTCGCCCGCCCGTCCGCCGGCTGGGATGCCTCGGCGATGTCGCGTGCACCGGCCGGCGCCGTCGTCGCGTCCGCCGTGCGCGGCCAGGACCAGCTATCGGCCGCGATCGATGAGATCCGGCGGGCGGCCGATCTCGGTGTACGAAGCGTGCTGGTCGCCGATGTCGGGTTGCTTTCGGTCTTCGGGCAGCTGAGGACGCGCGGCGAGCTCCCCGCCGACATGCGGGCGAAGGTTTCGGTGATGCTTCCGGTGGCCAATCCGGCGACTGCGGTGGTGATGGTGCGTCTCGGCGCGGACACGCTGAACCTGCCCACCGACCTCACGCTGGGGCAGGTCGCCGCAATCCGCGAGGCCGTCGCGGTTCCCCTTGACGTGTACGTCGAGGCGCCGGACAACCTGGGCGGGTTCGTCCGGCACTACGAGCTGCCGCGGCTCGTCACGTGCGCCGCTCCGGTGTACGTGAAGTTCGGCCTGCGCAACGCCCCGGACGTGTATCCATCCGGAACCCACCTCGACGAGCTCACCGTGGCACTGACGAAGGAGCGGGTGCGCCGTGCCCGGCTCGGGCTCGACCTCCTCGAGCGAGCCGGCTCGGCTGCGGCGTGTTCCAAGCCTGGGGCGGCCGGGCTCGCCCTGCCCGTCCATGAGGAACCGTACAATCAGGACGCTTAACAACAGTTGAGGCGATGACCGTGTTACCCAGCCAACCGCTCGGCCGCACCGGAATGCAGCTCAGCACCGTCGGGCTTGGCGCCTGGGCGATGGGCGGCCCAGGCTGGGAGGCCGCGTGGGGACCGCAGGAGGACGCCGACTCGATCGCCACCATCGTGCACGCCGTCGAGAGAGGTGTGAACTGGGTTGACACCGCGCCGATCTACGGTCGCGGCCACTCCGAAGAGGTGGTTGGCCGGGCACTCGCCGCGCTCCCGGCGGACGATCGGCCCCACGTCTTCACCAAGTGTGGACTGTGGTGGGACGACACAGACCCGATGGCACCGCCTGCGCGTGACACCCGTCGGATCCGTCGGGAGGTGGAGCACTCGCTCACCCGGCTGAGCGTCGAACGAATCGACCTGTACCAGGTGCATTGGCCACCCTTCGACATTCCGGTCGAGGAGTACTGGCCGACCATGGTCGCGATGCGTGCCGAGGGCAAGGTGCGTGCCATCGGAGTGTCCAATTTCGACACGGCGCAGCTGGCCGAGGCCGAGGCGCTCGGCCACGTCGACAGCCTCCAGCCGCCGCTGTCGCTGCTGCGCCGCACCGCGGTTGATGCGGAGATCCCTTGGTGCGCGGCGAACGGCACCGGCGTGATCGTCTATAGCCCTTTGGAGTCCGGCCTGCTGAGCGGGGCGTTCGACGCCGGCCGGGCCGGCTCGTTGCCGGCATCGGATTGGCGGGCCACCGCACCTGAGTTCGCCGGTGCCGCGCTTCGGCGCAATCTCGCGCTCGTAGAAGCGCTGCGCCCGATCGCAGCCCGCCATGGCGTCAGCGTGGCGGCGGTGGCGATCGCCTGGACGCTCGCGCAGCCGGGTGTCACCGGCGCGATCGTGGGCGCGCGCTGCCCGACCCAGGTCGACGGCTGGCTCCCGGCCGCCCGGCTCGCGCTCACCGCGGACGACCTCGCCGAGATCGACGCCGCGATCGTCGCGCGCCACGGCGTAGCCGCCTCGGACCTCGGTGGCATCGAGCAGATCGGAGGTTCATGATGCGCGCCTACGTGGTGGAGAGCCCCGGTAGGCACGGCCTGGCCGAACTGCCCGAGCCCGTGCCGGGCCCCGGCGAGCTGCTCGTCGCACCCGCCGCGGTCGGCGTCTGCGGCTCAGACCTCGAGTTGGTCGACGGCCGGCGGCCCGCCGAGTACGTGCGCTATCCGGTGATACCCGGCCACGAATGGGCCGGGCACGTCGTGGCCTGCGGCCCCGGCGTCGTCGGGATCGAGCCGGGCATGCCGATCGTCGCCGAGGGCGTGCGTGCCTGCGGCCGGTGCGCGCGCTGCGCGGAGGGGCGCAACAACCTCTGTTCGGCGGAGTACGCCGAGACGGGGTTCACCCACCCGGGTGCGCTGGCCGATCGGCTGGTCGTACCTGCCCACCTCGCCCATCCACTCTCGACGCAGCGTCCGGTCGCAACCGCCGCACTCATCGAGCCGGCTGCCTGCGTGGCCACAGGACTCCTGGAAGTGGGCATACCGCGCGCCGGTTCGCGAGTTGCGGTCGTCGGTGATGGCCCACTCGGCCTGCTCGCCGTCTCCCTGCTGCGGCTTACCTCCCCCCGGGAGCTCCTGCTGGTTGGCTCGCGGCCGCAGCGCATTGAGCACGCCACCCGCATCGGCGCGACCGCCACCGTGCGGCGCGACCAGGTAGAGGGCACCGGCGGGTACGACATTGTGGTCGACTGCACGAATTCGGCGGCCGGTGCCGCGGCGGCGCTCGGTCTCGCCCGCCGAGCGGGCACGGTCGTGCTGCTGGGCATCTCCGGCACCGGCACACCCGCGGTTGATCCGGACGTCATCAGCCTCGGCAATCTCCGCGTCCAGGGCATCTTCGCCGCCTCCCGTGCGGCGTGGCGGTGGCTCGTCGAGCTGTACGGCGCGGGACTCTTCGACCCGTCGCCACTCATCACGCACCGCTTCGAACTCGGGCGGGTCGACGAGGCGTTCGCCGTCCTCGCCGATCGCAACGCCGGCGCGCTCAAGGTTCTCGTAGAGCCGAACAGCGCATGACCGGCGTTACCCTAACCTGGCTCGGCCAGGCTGGGTTCCTGCTACGCGGTGGCGGCGCCACCGTACTAGTCGACCCCTTCTTGTCCAACGTGGACGAGCGCCGGATTCCGCCCCCGCTGGACCCGACAACGCTGTCTGATGTGGACCTTGTGCTGTGCACCCACGAACACTGGGATCACCTGGACGGCCCGACGGTGGCCGCTGTGACGATGGCCTCTCCCGATGCGCGCGTCGTCGTGCCGGCACCCGTCGCCGATCAGGCGGTCGCCGCTGGCGTGCCAGCGCAGCGCGTCGTGGGCGCGGTGGCGTACGAGCCGTTGACCGGCCTCGCCATTTCGGTCACCCCGGTGCCGGCCTGTCACGGCGTCGATGTCGCCGACGCCTACAACTTTGGACAGGACCTGTCCGGCGGGCTGGTCCGCTACCTCGGGTACGTGCTGGAGTTCGCCGATGTTCGCGTCTATCACGCCGGAGATACGACCTGGTGGCCGGGCCAGGAGCGGGTGCTGCGCGACCTCGGGGTCCACGTCGCGTTGCTACCGATCAACGGCCGCGACGCCGTCCGCGAGGCGGCCAACATCGTGGGCAATCTCGACCACCGGGAGGCGGCCCTGCTCGCCGCGGCGGCCGGTGTCGAACTCCTCGTGCCGATGCACTGGGACATGTTCGAGGCCAACCGCGGCTTCCCCGACCAGCTTGTCGCGGTCATCGAGCGGCTCGGGCTCGACGTGCCCACGCTCGTGCCCCGCATCATGCGACCCTTCCATTTCATGCCAGCCGGCCAGGTCACTCCAGCCGGCCAGGTCACTCCAGCCGACACCGGATAACCCTCTTGGTCACCCGTGCGCCGATACGCCGGCCACGAAGCGGCGGTGGCCGAGCCGTTCGGAGAGGGCCTGGGCACCACCGCGGATGAGGTCCGTCCACGTGGCGCCCCGCTCCTCTGTCCAGCGCAGCGCCGGCACCGAGATGCTCATGGCTGCAACGATGCGGCCGGTGTGGTCGCGCACCGGAGCAGCGACACACCGGACCGAGTCGTTGGACTCGCACTCGTCGTACGCAACGCCCTCAGCCCGCACCGTGGCAAGGTGCACGCGCAGCTTGGCGACGGTGGAGATGCTGTTGGGCGTCATCGCCGGCAGCGCCTGCCCGCGCGGGTACGTCACGGCGAGGGCCTCCTTGGTCAGCCCGGAGAGCAGCATCTTGCCCACTGCCGTGCAGTGCGCCGGCAGGCGGCGGCCGACGGCGGAGACCATTCGGACTGGGTGGGTGCTGTCGACCTTTGCCACGTACACCACCGAGTCACCGTCGAGGACCGCGATGTGGACGGTCTCGTCGCAGGCTGCGGCGATCTCGGCGGCCGCCTCCTGCGCCTCACGTACCAGATCCAGCCGGTCGGCGAACTGGCTGCCGAGCTGGAAGAGCCGCAAGCCGAGCCGGAACCTGATGGGCCCGCCGGCGACCGCCTCGAGGTATCCGCGGTCCACGAGGGTCGTCACCAACTCGTGGACGGTGGTCCTGGGCAGATCGAGGCGCTCGATGATGTCCGGTGCGGACAGCGTCGGCCGGTCGAGGAACAGCTCAAGGATGTCCAATGCCCGACTGAGCGCGGGAACGGCACGACCCATCATCACTCACCCGACCCCATTAGACGCTGGCCTCGCCGGATGGCGGCACTGGGCCGCTGTTGCGTCGCTCCCAACCCTCGGCCATCAGGTTGAAGTGTGCCCGGGTACGAGGCCGGGCAGCGGCCGCCGCGCGGTCGAGTTTCACGCCGAGTCCGGGCGCGGTGGGCAGTCGGAAGCACCCGTCTGCTGGGTCCACGCTCGGCGCGCCCTCGACGATCTCGGACAGCCATGGATCGGCGAAGTCGTTGAAGTGCTCCAGCACCTTGTAGTTGCCGCAGGCGATCGCGAAATGAAGGTTGGCGGCGGTGCCGACGGGTCCACAGACGTTGTGTGGCGCCATCAACAGACCGTATGCGCCCGCCCACCCTGCGAGCTTCTGGATGGCGGTCACGCCACCGAAGTGGGTCAGGTCGGCCTGCACGATGTCGACAAGTCCCTGCTCGAACATCTCGCGGAACTCCGACAGCTCGTGTACCCGTTCGCCGGTAGCGATGGGCAGGGTCGTGCCCGCGCGTACGCGGCGCAGGGCCGAAACGTGGTACGGCGGCACCGGCTCTTCGATCCACTCTGGACGATAAGGCTCCAGCGCACGGGCTGCCGCGATCGCGGTGGCGGCGGTGAATCGGCCGTGCATCTCCACCATCAGCGCGACGTCAGGGCCGACCGCCTCCCGGATCGCGGCGACAATGTCGACGGCGACGCCGAGCTGGCGGTGGTCGAGCTCGGCGGTGGCCGAGCCGAACGGGTCGACCTTGAGTCCGCGGTACCCCCGCTCCACGACGCGCCGGGCCATGTCGGCGTACGACATCGGGTGCCGGTCGCCCTGGTACCAGCCGTTGGCGTAGGCCGGCACCCGGTCGCGGAACGCGCCACCGAGCAGCCGCCAGACCGGCACCCCGAGAGCCTGGCCTATCAGGTCATGACACGCCTGGTCGATGCAGGCGAGCGCGGTCTGTGTCACCTCGCCAGCACGCCCGTACTCCTCCCAGGAGAAACGCCAGGCGAGGCGCTCCGTGTCGAAGGGGTCGGCCCCGATGACGTAGCGACCCGCGAGCTCGGTGACGCAGGCGAGCAGTGTGTCGGTCTTATTGAGCATGCGGGCCTCACCAACGCCACGCAGGCCGTCATCGGTGACGAGCTCGACGAAGGTGAGCTCGCGCCAGGGAGTCCCAACGACCACAGTGGAGACGCCAACGATCTTCACGAGACTCTCCGCCCCATCGCCGTGGTCATGCCGGCCATCATGCAGGATCCATACGAACAGCGGCAAGGATGTCACATGAGTGCGCGTTCAATCCCGTCGGAGGAGTGGGTCGTGACCGTTGGATTTGATCAAGGGATGAATCCCGCCACCGGCGAGCCGGTCGGCGCTCCGGTGCCGCACACGACGGCCGCGGAGGTGGACCGGGTGTGCCGCGAGGCCGCCGCGGCGGCGCCCGCGCTCGCCGGCATGCCGATCCCGGCCCGCGCCGAACTGCTGCGCGCCGCTGCCCGGGCGATGGAGCGCGCTCGCGGGCAGATTGTTGCCGTCGCCGACCAGGAGACCGGGCTCGGCGCTACCCGTCTCGGCAGCGAGCTGACCCGGACGGTCGGGCAGCTCGAGTTGTTTGCCGACGCGGTCATTGAGGGCTCGGTCCTGGAGATCGTGATCGATCTGCCGGATCCATCGGCCCGCCCGGCGCCGAGGCCGGACCTGCGACGAATGTTGGTGCCGCTCGGCCCGGTGGCGGTCTTCGCGGCAAGCAACTTTCCGCTCGCGTTCTCCGTCGCCGGCGGCGACACCGCGAGCGCGCTCGCCGCCGGGTGCCCGGTAGTGGTCAAGGCTCACTCCGGCCATCCGGGACTGTCGGTCCTCTGTGGACAGCTGGTGGGCGAGGCGCTCACGCGCGCCGGCGCGCCCGCCGGCAGTATCGGCCTGGTCCACGGCACCGACGCGGGGCGAGCGCTGGTCACCCATCCGGCCATTGCCGCGGGTGGCTTCACCGGCTCGCAGGCCGCCGGCCGGGCCCTCTTCGACCTCGCCAGCCAGCGGCCCGACCCAATCCCGTTCTACGGCGAGCTCGGCTCCCTCAACCCGACCGTGGTGACGCCCGGCGCGGTGGCAGCGCAGGGGGCCGAACTGGCCGCCGGCTTCGTGGGGTCGCTCACGCTCGGCGCTGGGCAGTTCTGCACCAAGCCGGGGCTGCTGTTCCTGCCCAAGGGCCATGACCTCGACGCCGCCCTGGCCGACGCACTACGGTCGGCCACCGTCGGGCCGCTGCTCAACGCGCGCATCCGCATCGGGTATCTGCAGACCGCAGCCGCCCATGCGTCGGTGCGCGGGACCCGCCCGATCGTGCCGGTCACCGACGTGTCTGCGGCCGGATATCGGGTGGCGCCACAGCTCCTGGCCGTACCCGCCACCGAGCTTGTCGCGAACGCCGACACGCTGCTGGAGGAGTGCTTCGGCCCGGCGGCGCTCGTCGTCGAGTACGGCGACGCCGACGACCTCGACCGAGCGCTCGGCGCGCTACCTGGCAGCCTCACGGCGACGCTGCACGCCGATCCAACCACCGAGGCCGATGTGGCACGGCGGCTCATCGGCTGGTTCACCGCGCGCGCCGGTCGCATCGTGTGGGCGAGCTGGCCCACCGGCGTCGCTGTGACGTGGGCGATGCAGCACGGTGGGCCCTGGCCGGCCACCACCGCATCGATCCACACCTCAGTCGGGATCACCGCGGTGCGCCGGTTTCAGCGGCCCGTGGTCTACCAGGGGTTGCCCGAACCGTTGCTGCCGGAGCTGTTACGCGACGACAACCCGCTCGGCATCACGAGGCGAATCAACGGCGTACTCTCCGCCGGACCGGTGCTGGCAGCCCGCGATCTTCCGGCGCCGGCCTAGGCGACCCGTCCCTGCATCCCCCAGCATCCCCCAGCATCTCAATACGGAAACGATTGTATGCAATCGTATGCAGTCTGCGGTACGGTCCGACTTGCCCGGCGTCCGCACCTTGGCATCCCGCACTGTCCGGTCAGGCCGGGTCCACTCGACATGGAGGAGCTCGGGATGAGGAGTCGTCTCAAGTGGTCTGTCTTCCTGACCGCGACGATCCTGACCGTCGCGGCCTGTAGCCGGGGGGCTGACACGCCGCCCAGCGCCGGTCAAGGCCCGCCAGCAACCACGTCATGTGCCAGCACGGGCGAGCTCACGATGTGGGAGCGCTCGGGCGGTAACAAGCAGATGGTGGACATGCTCGTCGAGGCCTGGAACACCAAGAACCCCACGTGCAAGATCAACCTCACCTACATTCCGCACACGGAGATGGTGGGGAAGATCGCCCAGGGGATCGCATCCGGCGACGTACCCGACCTGATGGGCATGGATCTCATCTACGCCCCGCAGTTCGAGAAGGCGGGTCAGCTGGTTGACCTCACCGACCGGATCAGCAGTTGGCCAGAGCTGCAGACGGCCAGCAAGGGGCACATGACGGTCGCGACGTTCGAGAACCGGCTGTACGGCGTCCCCCTCTACGCCGACGTATCGGCACTCTTCTACAACAAGGATCTCTTCACCAGGGCCGGACTCGACCCCAACAAGCCACCGACGAGCCTGACCGAGCTACGTACCTATGCCGACAAGATCACCGCGTTGGGCGGCGGCATCAAGGGCTACTACCTGCCCGGCAACTGCGCTGGCTGCAACATCTTCACCGTCGGTCCGCTGATGTGGGCGTCCGGTGCCAAGATCGAGTCGGCCGCCCCGGGAGACGAGCCGCTCACCGGCGACGGGGTCAAGCAGGTGCTCCAGTTCACCCGCGACATGGTCAAGTCCGGCAATGTGCACGAGGGCGACCGGACCGAGAACGGCGAGACCTTCCACCTACAGTTCGGCTCCGGCAAGGTCGGCATGATGGGGACGGGAAACTTCAACATCACGCTGGCCCGTCAGCAAAACCCGAAGATGAACTTCGGCATCGGTCTGCTGCCCGGGGTTGGGCCGAACTCCTCGGCCTCGTTCATCGGCGGCGACCTGGTCGTCGTGCCGAAGGGCAGCACGCGGGTGGACGACGCGGTCAACTTCATGAAGTTCCTGCTCTCGGATGACGTGCAGGTTGAGGTGTACGCAAAGGCGCTCAACCTGACCACTCGCAGCGACATGGTCAACAACAAGTACTTCACTGCCGAGCCCCTCGTCCAGGATGTGGCCAAGGCGCTCACCGTCGGCCGGACTCCGTACACGCTGACGTTCTTCGAGCAGATCAACTCACCGCAGGGTCCGTGGCTGCGAATGCTGCAGCGTGCCTACTACACCAACGACAGCCTCGACACGATCATCGCCGACGCCAAGAAGGAGATGAAGGCCATCTCCGACCAGTCATAGAGTTCGGCGACAGTTGTTCCTCTTCGTGTCCACCGGGGTCGGATTGCTCTCCATAGGAGTCCGCCCCCGGTGGACACGTACGACGCCCACGGTCCGCGCGGTTCAGGGTGGAGGTCGGATGCGCCGCAGCCTGCGAGGCCGGCTGGTCGGGATCGCCTACCTGGCCCCGGCGTTAATCTTCGTGCTGGCCTTTACCGCGTACCCGCTGGGCCAGATGGTCTGGATGTCGTTGCACAACTGGTCCCTGATCACCCCGCCGAGGTATGTGGGACTCGGCAACTACGAGCGAGCGTTCTCCGACACCCAGTTCTGGGTCTCCTTCCTGTTCACACTCAAGTACACCGCACTCATCACGCCGGTACTTATCGTCGGCGGGTACGCATTGGCGCTGCTGACCTCGCAGAACTCGCCGCTGCGCAGGTTCACCCGGACCGTCGTGTTCATCCCGGTCGTCATCGGCCTGGGGGTGTCGAGCCTCCTCTGGTACTGGTTATTCAGCACCGATTTCGGCCTGGTGAACCGGATCTTGCTTGACCTCGGGCTCATCTCCAAACCCGTCCTGTGGCTGGGGGTGGACGCCGATACGTCCAACCTGGCGATCAGCACGTCCGTCGTGTGGAAGGTCATCGGTTTCGGGATGATCCTTTTCGTCGGCGCGATCCAGGCGATCCCCAGCGAGATCACGGAAGCCACCCTGGTCGATGGCGCCAGCTACCGGCAGCGCGTGACCCGAGTGATCCTGCCGTTGACGCTGCGGACGGTGCTGCTCGTCACGCTGGTGAGCGTTATCGGCTCGCTGCTCGCGTTCGATCAGTTCTACATCATGACCGCCGGGCAGCCGCAGAACGAGACCGCGACCTCCGTCTTCTACGTGTATCTGAACTCCTTCCCCTATCTGAAGCTCGGCTATGGAGCGGCCCTGTCGTTGGTCCTGGCGCTGACCATCCTCGCCTTCACCGTCATCCAGTTGCTCCTCACCCGCCGGAGCCACTCGTGACCGCGACGCTGGAGTTGCTGCGGACCCGGACGGTCGCCGTTCGAATACGCGTCGGCCGCACCGGCTACCTGCTCGGCGCGGTGTGCGTCGCCATCTGCACGGTCATGCTCCTGCCCCTGGTCCTGTCGGTCTTCGCGTCCGTGAAGCCGACCGCCGAGGCAGCCGCCTCGCCACCGACCTACTACCCGCACGGCCTGAGCCTCGACAGCTACCAGCGGCTCTGGACCTACCAGGAGGGCCTGCCCACCTACCTGGCCAATAGCCTCGGCACGGCGTTGCTGACGATCGTCCTTACCCTCCTGCTCACCGTGCCCGCGGCGTACGCGCTGGCACGGTTCCCAATCCCCGGCAAGGAGGTGATCTTCGTTGTCCTGCTGTTGGCGCTCATCGTCCCGTACCAAGCACTTCTGACACCGATGTTCCTGATGTTCGCGAAGATGGGGCTGACCAACTCGCTGCTCGGTCTCGCCGTCCTGCACACGGCCATCCAGTTGCCTTTCAGCCTTTACATCCTGCGCAACAGCTTCAGCGCCGTGCCACGGGAGCTCGAGGAAGCGGCCATAATGGACGGTGCATCGTCGTGGCAGGCGTTGCGCCGGGTATTTATCCCGTCGACGGTGCCCGCGATCGTCACCGTCGCGCTGTTCGCCTTCATCATGTCGTGGAACGAATTCCTCGGTGCCCTCGTCGTGATGAGCCGCAGCTCGAAGTTCACCCTCCCGTTGATCCTGGCCACCTCCCGTACCGAGACGAGTCTCGGTGGCACGGACTGGGGAATGCTGCAGGCCGGCATCACCATCTCGATCATCCCGTGCGTTCTTGTCTACCTGCTGCTCCAGAGGTACTACGTGTCCGGCCTGATGAGCGGAGCGGTCAAATGAGCACCAGTACGGTGTGGCCCTCGGCAACGGCGACTTCGCGGCTGCGGCCGCTCGAGTCCCCGCAGCTACAGATCGTCGACGGGTTCTGGGCCGACCGCCTGCGACTCAACCGGGAGCGCACCATCCCACACGGCCTCGACCAGATACGGCGCAGGGGAGCGCTCGACAACCTTGGGCTGGCGGCCGGCGCGCAGGGGGACTATCAGGCTCTCGCCGACTCCGCAGGCTTTACCTTTCCGTTCCTGGACTCCGACGTCTACAAGTGGCTCGAGGCGGTGGGCTGGGAACTCGGCCGGGCCGCGGATTCTCCCCTGGCGACGGCCGCCGACGAGGTGATCGCCATCGTGGCGGCGGCGCAGCGGCCCGACGGCTATCTCAACAGCTACGTCCAGGTCGTCGGCGGGGGGACGCCGCACCGCGACCTCGCCTGGGGGCACGAGTTCTACTGCGTCGGTCACTTGATCCAGGCCGCGGTCGCCTGGCACCGCACGGTCGGTGACGACCGGCTGCTCGCGGTCGCGGTCCGCGCGGCCGACCGGATCGACGACGAGTTCGGGCCTACCGGAAGGTCCGGTGTGGACGGACATCCCGGAATCGAGATGGCGCTGGTCGAGCTGACGCGGGTCACGGGCGACCGGCGCTACCTGACGTTGGCCGCCCGGATGCTTGAGTTACGCGGCCACGGGCTGCTCGGGCACGGGCGGTTCGGCGCCCAGTACTGGCAGGACCATCAACCGGTCCGGCAGGCCGCGACGGTCGCTGGTCACGCCGTCCGGCAGCTCTACCTCGACTGTGGCGCCGTCGATGTGGCCGTCGAACTCGACGACCACGATCTGCTTGCCGCCGTGCAGCGTCGTTGGCATGACCTGGTACGCACCCGTACCTACCTGACCGGCGGTATGGGCAGCCGGCATCGCGACGAAGCCTTTGGGGATCCCTACGAGCTCCCGCCCGACCGCGCCTACGCCGAGACGTGTGCGGCTATCGCGAGCGTCATGCTCGCCTGGCGCCTGCTGCTGGCGACGGGTGACGCAGGCTACGCCGATGCCATCGAGCGAGCCATGTACAACGGTGTCCTGGCCGGGATCTCGCTGACCGGTGCGCGGTTCTTCTACACCAACCCGCTGCAGCTGCGGACTCTTCGCGCCAGCGATCCGCCTGGGCACGGGGAGCGCGTCCCCTGGTTCCCGTGCGCGTGCTGTCCGCCCAACCTCATGCGACTGCTCAGCTCATGGCAGCAGTACCTGGCGACCAGCGACAACGCCGGGGTCCAGATGCACCAGTACGCCACGGCGGACATACAAGCGGACATCGCGGCCGGGGCCGTCCGGCTCTCGGTCCGCACCGACTATCCATGGAATGGTCGGGTCACCGTCCACATCGTCCAGACCCCCGATCAACCATGGACCCTGTCGCTGCGCGTGCCCCAGTGGTGCCGATCCGCGACACTGATCGGACCCGGGGGCGCCGGGCCTCGGGCGGCCGGCGAGGGATCGGTCGCGCTGTCGCGGCATTGGCAGCCGGGGGAGACCGTCATCCTGGACCTCGACCTGCCGGTTCGCGTCACCGAACCGGATCCGCGAATCGACGCCGTGCGCGGATGTGTCGCCATCGAGCGCGGCCCACTCGTCTACTGCATTGAGTCGGCCGACGTGGCGTCGGACTCGCCGCTCGAAGAACTGCGATGGGATCCCGAGCGGCAGCCCGTGGCGGTAGCGAGGCCAGACATCGGCGACGCCGTCGTCGGAGTCAACGTCCCGGTGGTCCCTCCTGGCTCCACCGATTCCAGCCCAGCCGCGACGGTGGCCGGCGCGATTCCGTACTTCGCCTGGGCCAACCGGAGGGTCCAGGGAATGCGGGTGTGGATTCCCCGCTAACCCCTTCGCATCCAGCTCTCCTATCGCCCCCAAGATCGCCGTGATCATGATGTGACCGTCGTGAAACAGCGTCGATCATGACCTCCAGGTCATGATCGACGCCAAGAGGGGAGGCGTCAGGCGGCGGTCGGTGGCGCGGTGGAGTCGCGAACGATCAACGTAGGCTCGAACACGTCGAGAGACGGCCTTCGTGCGGCGTCCGGCTCACGCGCCAGGCTGACCGCTCGGGCGATCGCGTGACCGACGATCTCCGAGATCGGCATCCGCAATGTGGTCAGCGCAGGCACTGTGTGGGCGGCGATCAGGATGTCGTCGAAGCCCACCACGGACAGCCGCTCCGGAACTGTTGCGCCGAGGCTGTGCGCCGCGTGCAGCACACCGACTGCGACCAGGTCCGTCGACGTCGCCACGGCCGTGGGTGGCTGCGGGAGTTCCAGCAGCAGCCGCAGCGCCGCATCGCCCCCGGCCAGCGTGTTCGGGCAGCGCCTGAGGTAGTCGGGTGGGGCGTCGCCGAACCGGTCGCGCATGAAGTCGAGGTAGGCGTCCTCCCGCACCCGGTAGTCACCGGGTAGTTCGGCACTCACAAACGCGATGCGTCGGTGCCCGAGACACTCGAGATGGCCAAGCCCGGCCCAGATGCCGGCCCGGTCATCGGCATCCGCTGTCGGAAACTCGAGCGGACTCGTCCCCTGCCAGAGCGCCACCACGGGTACGAGCGACTGCCTCAGGTCGGCCAGTAGCTGCGGGTAATCCTGCATATCGCCGAGCAGGATGATGGCATCGGTGTGCCGGGTCTCCAGTACAGCGGTCAGGGAGACTACCTCGCTCACGCGGTCCGGTGCATGACCCAGGACGACGTTGTAGCCATGGGCCATCGACTCGACCACCAAGGCCTCGATCGCCCCCGCGAAGAACGGGTCGCTGAAGTCCCGGACCACGGCGCCGATCAGGTTCGTTGAGGCCCCCCGCAGCCCGCGCGCCAGCGGGTTCGGCCGGTAGCCGAGTCGACGCGATGTCTGGATCACCCGCTCTCGGGTCTCCGGCGCGATCGGAACCCTCGTCGGGACGTTGTTGAGAACCCGCGACACCGTGCTCTGAGACACCGCGGCCGCGGCCGCGATGTCGCGCATCGTCACCACCGGTCGCCGGACAACCGACGGCGCCGATGCTTCGATCGGACCAGGTAGGTCCTCCGGCGTCGAGCCGGGATCATGCACCTTGCGCGGCATCGGCGCAACGATAGCATCTGAATGCGGTCATACGATTGCAGGCACCGTGCCAGACGCATTGCCATTGGTTGCGTCAGCTCGTGACCGTGAGCATTTCCATCACGTTGGACGACGAGCTGGGCGAGGATCTCAACGCTGCTGTAGCAGGTGGCAGCGTTCCGCGCTCGTTGCTGAGGCAATTCGCGACTATCTAGACCGTCGTACCGTCGCTGCTGCGGCCGTGGCATGCCTCCCTCTCAGGCGACGATGCCGCCGCGTTCGCAGACTTCAACGCCGCGTGATAGCTAAGCGAAGCGTTGAACGAACGCGAGAGCGATGTCGGCGACGTCCCGCCAGCCACCGTCGATCGTCAGGGAGTGTCCCCGGTTCGCGATCTCGACGAACTCGGTCACGCCTTCGTTGCGTTGCTGGCGGTGGTATGCGGCTTCGGAGATTGCCCGCGGAACGGTGTGGTCCCGCTCGCCGGAGATGATCAGCACCGGACCTCGTTGCGGGTTCTCCGTGTCGACCTTCGCCTCGGTCCAGGGGTTGAGATTGGCGGTTGCCGCCTGGAACAGTGGCGCACCCGCGGCGGGCACCGCGAACGTCTCGTAGAGCTGCTTGGCCTCGTTCTCGCCTACGGCATTGGCGAAGGCGAACCGGAACTGGTCGTAGGTGAGGGGCACCGCCCGGTGCCGGTTGGCCGGGTTGCCGAGGACGGGCGCTGAGGACTTCAGCGACGAGAAGGGCAGCGGGAGCACGCCGCGGAACGGCGCGCCGTCGATCGCCACGGTGGCCGACGACAAGCCCCGGCCTGATTTGCGCGAGCAGACCACCGAAGGAGTGGCCAATGACCGCCGGCTTCTTCTCCAGTCTGGCGATGACGGCCCCATAGTGGTCGGCCACCTGACCGATGGTCTTGTTCGCGAACACCTCAGGATGGGCCTGGGCCTCCTCGACCGTGTTCGGGTCGTCCGGCCATCCGGGCGTCAGCGGCGCATAGCCGGCCGCCTCGAATACCTCCGCCCACCGGTCCCAGCTGCTCGGCAGGAGCCAGAGACCATGGATGAAGACGACCGGTGTGCGGCCGGTCGCGTTAGCTTGGTCGACCTCATCCAGGGTGGTGGCTGGGATCTGCGGCGTGGCTTCAGACGGTTCGCTGCGACCAGCGTGCGGCGGGTGCAGCTTGGTGCGTCACTCAGCGATTGTCATCCGGTCAGCGGTGTGATGTTGTAGTTCATCCGGAAGAAGTTGTCGGGGTCGTACTGTGCCTTGACCCGGCCGAGTTTTTGCGTACTTCTCCGGCCCGCCGAAGGCTTCGACGACTCGGTCCATCTCGTCGAAGGTGAGCATGTTGACGTAGATTCCCTTACCGACCCACGGCGCGAGCTCGCTGACGATCTTCCGAGTCCGCTCGATGTAGTCCTGATCGTCGGCCGGGTCGTCCCAGCTCATCGCGAAGTTCAACCACATCAGGTACTCACGGTTCGAGAACGCGGTGGCGTCCTCCGCGACGTCGCCGATCGCTCCGCCGACGCCGATGATCTCGACCTCGCCGTGCTTCGGCATGTCCTTCCAGAAGTCGACGAGAGTGTCGATCGCGTCGTCGGTCAGCTCCGATACGTCCAGGGGTACGCCGGGGTATACAGCAGCTTCCTCCTGCACGCCGAAACGGGACGCCGAACGCTACGGCGTGCCCGCGCACGAGATCCTCCAACGCGTCGGCGAAGCCGGCTATGTCGGCGGTCAGGAAGACATGATCATCGATATCGCGATCCAACTCGCTCAGGACCAGGCGGATGGCTCCGCCATCATCTCGTCCTCGAACACGCCATAGGGCACACCGCCGGACGTGTAGCCCGCGACGAAGTATCTCCTTCCGTCCAGCATGATCCACCAGTCTGCGTCGATATCGTCGGCGAACTGCTTGGCCTTGCGGCGCGGGGCAGATGGCGGCCGCTGCGCCCACTTCTCGGCGGAGGGAGGAAGGGGAAGGCCGATCGCCGCGAGCTCGGCGTAGGCGGTGTAGGCGTCGACGCCATAACGCTTCGCGTAGGCCTTCACTGTGACCGTCGCGCCAGATCGGATCCAGTTACGCGCCGACTCCAGGCGTTGCTGCTTGCGCATCCGATGACGCCGCGGCTGCATGCAGGAATGGTACGAGATATGTGAGCGCGCATGCACGTACTCCCGCGGGCGACGCGCGAGGAATTAGAGGGCCGTTCGACTAGTGGTCACCTAGTCACCGGGCTCCGGCCGGCGCTGGCTGCTGCTGGTTGGTATTTCCGGTGTATTACTCGGAGTGACCGACAGCCAGCGACCTGGACCATAAACCTTGCCCTTCGTTTGCTCTGCTCACTGGGAGGCAACACCGCGATGAGCTGGGACTTCGCCTTATTGACACATTACATCTACCGTCACTGATATAACGCAGGGTTGCCGGAGCCGGGCCGGAGGGACGCTCACCACAGCACGTCGCTCGTTGCGGGCGCACCTCTCGGTCACCAGACGCGATGGGTCGTACGGGCAAAGCCGCAGCTCAGGGCTGTGCTTCCTGCCGGTGAACAGAGCAAACGGCCCCGAAGGTTTGTGGCCGAGGTGCCGGCTCCCCATTACTCTGCGCAACCGCCGCGAGATAGAAAGAAAGGAGGACCGGCGCCGGTCCGACCCGCGACGAACTAACGGGGGCAACCACTAGTCATGTCCACAGTTCGTCCAGGGTCGGTAGCGCTATCCGCACCGCGGTGCTGGCAGGTATGCGCGCGGCTGCATTGCGTGGACGGTCTTCGTGGATGTCCATTGTGGCGATCGCCGTGTCGTCGAGGAATCTGCTGGCCGGGGCGTAGCTGTGTTTGTCGTCGTACGCGCGACGGTGGTGCGGCATGCGCAACGGGGTGTAGATCGAGAGCTCGTCCCGGGCCCGGGTCGCGGCAACGTAGAAGAGGCGTTGTTCCTCGGTCAGGCCGGTGCCCGTGGACAGGGCCATGTCGGAGGGGAACGCGCCATCGATGACGTGGATGACGTGGACGCAGTTCCATTCCAGGCCTTTGGCGGAGTGGATGGTGGACAGCACGAGAAAGTCCTCCTCCAAGTGCGGCGGGCCGGCGAGGTCACTGGTCGAGGCGGGTGGGTCGAGGGTGAGGTTGGCGACGTAGTCAGCCAGTGTGGGCGAGTTGGCCGCGGCGCTGACGAGCCGATCGAGGTCGGCGAGCCGGGCGGCGTGGTCGGGGTAGCGCACGGTCAGCAGCGGCCGCAGCATCTCGAGGATGCGTTCGGCCCGGGCCGCCACGGTGGGCTGCTGGCGGGCGGCGGTGAGCGCATCGAGGGTGCCGGCGAGTGCGGTGCGGGTACGCGCGGGTGCCGCCGCGACGACGAAGGGATGCCGTAGTTCGGTGTCCGGCTCGCCCGGCCCCAACGCGGCGAGCAGGGTACGGGCCTTGGCCGGGCCGATGCCATCGTGCAGGCGCAGCAGCCGGAACCACGCGATCTCGTCGAGCCGGTTGTCCAGTAGCCGCACGCTGGCGATGAAATCCTTCACGTGGGCTGCCTCGAGGAACTTCAGTCCACCGAACTTGACGAAGGGCACCCGACGGGCGGTCAGTTCAATCTCGAGCAGGTCGCTGTGGTGCGCGGCGCGCATGAGTACAGCCTGGTCTTTGAGCGCCCGGCCCTCTTCGGCGGCGTCGAGGACGGCGTCGACGACCAGACGCGCCTCGGCCGAAGCGTCATGGCATCGCACGAGGCGGGGGCGGGACCCGCCGTCACGGTCAGAACGCAGCTGTAGCCGTTGCCCGCCCGCTGATGGCCGTACCGCGTTGGCCAGGTGGAGAATCTGCTGGCGGGAACGGAAGTTCTGCTCCAGACATACGGTTCGCGCGGCCGGAAGGTCGGCCGACAGTTCCAGCAGGTGCCGGCTGTCAGCACCCCGGAACCCGTACACCGCCTGGGCGTCGTCGCCGACGACAGTCAGCCCGGCGCCCTCGGGGCGCAACTGCCGGACGATGTCGACCTGGATCTGGTTGACGTCCTGATACTCATCGACCAGGACATGATCCCAGCGTGCCGCCATGGCCGGGCCGAGCCCTGGGTCGGTCAGCAGCGCGCGCCAGCCGAGCAGCAGGTCGTCGAAGTCGAGCAGCGACTGCGTGCGTTTACGCGTGACATAGCTACGGAACAAGTCAAGGATTGCGGCGGTGTGCGGCTCGCACCACGGGAACAGTTCAGTGATGACGTCCCGCGCCGGTTGGGTGGTGTTGACCGACCGGGAGTAGATGTCGAGTAGCGTCTCGCCGCGCGGAAACCGCTGCGCGCCGCCGGCGAGCCCGTGCTCGTGACGTAGCAGGTCCACCAGGTCGCGGGCGTCGGCCGGGTCGAGGACCGATAGCGCCGGCGACAGGCCAAGGGTCTCGGCGTGCGCGGACACGAGCCGGTAGGCGACCGCGTGGAACGTTCCGCCCCATAGTTTGCGGGCCGCGTCACGCCGGTCGCAGATCGCCGCGGCGCGGGCCAGCATCTCGTCGGCCGCTCGGCGGGTGAACGTCAGCAGCAGGATGCGTTCGGGGTCGACGCCACGGTCGATGAGCGCGGCGACCCGGGAGACCAGGGTGCGGGTCTTGCCGGTGCCGGCGCCGGCCACCACGATCAACGGGCCGTCGCCGTGCGTGGCGGCGGCGAGCTGCGCGTCATCGAGGCCTGCATCCCAACGTGAGTCGAACATCCGTCCGACGGTACGGCATAGATCGTGACAGCCCAACCCGCCCCGCCGGCCAGGTCGCCATCTTTCATCAACGGACCTCGACCACGCGGCTCGCCTGGGCGCGGCCACCCGCCCAACGTCAGACCGGCTTGACGTAGCGGTGGCACGGAACCGCGATCGTCCCGTCCGAGACGGCTGCGGCATAGTCGAACGGTCCCTCGTCGGCCCACCCGCAGCGCTCGTAGAACCGGCGGGCCCGCGCGTTGCCGGCGACGACCGCCAGCCAGGCCCGCCGGTGACCGGCGATAGCGACGAGCCGCTCGGCCTCGGCGAGCAACAACTCCGCCACGCCGGTCCCGCGGTGGTCCGCCGACACGTACACCTGCTCGACCTCGTCGTCGACCACCATCACGAAGCCTAGGACTTCATCACCGGCGACGGCGACCACCGTATTGGCGATGCGCTGGGTGGCCCGCGACCGGAACGATTCTGGCGTACGGGCCGCGACGAGGGCCTCGGGCACGTGCCCGAGGTGGCCGTCGCGCCATCCGTTGCACCAGATTGTCGCGATCGCCTCGGCGTCCTCGACGGTGGCGGGGCGGAGGCTGAGGACGGGCATCGGTCGACGGTAACAAAACTGTCGGAGGTCACCGATAGCGTCGCCGAGCTGCTCACCGAGAGCTACTGCAGCCTCGCGCCGAAGCGGCTAGCCGCCATGGTCGATCGGCTGCCCGGCGAAGCCGAGCCTGGCTAGCCTGACCCCTTGCTGGTCGCCCCCGCCGTGGAAGGAAGATCATCGGGAGCTTGGATCGCGGCGGCGGTAGATTTTCGGGGTGGCTGTGCAGAAGGCGCCCCGCGATGCGAAGCCGATGTCCATCGGCCTGGCATGTGTCATCGGAGCGATCGCTGGTTCGTCCATCACCGCCGGCTGGGGCGCATCCATCATTGTGGCGGGTGCGGTACTGGGCGCTTTGATGCTTGCGGTCTCCGAGGCGGTAGCGCGGGCGCGGCAGCGCCCCGGCCAGATCCCTGCGCTGTGGTCGCGCATAGTGATGAGCGTGGCGCTGATCGCGCCATTGGGCTGGGCAATCGGGAAGCTCACCGGGGCCGGGCCGGTCGTGGTGGGCGTGGTCGCCGGAGCGCTGGCCGGGGTGATCGGGCTGCGCCCGCAAAAAGTAGTCCTGGGGCCACTGGTCGGTCTCGCGGTCGGCTGGGCTTTCTCCGCCTTGTGGGGCGACGCCTCGGCCGCGATCGTCGCTGCCACCACAGTGCTCGCCTTCCGAACGCTGTCGGCGGCGATATTCCGCGACCCGCAGGTGGAGCTGCTCGCCGAACGGGTCAAGGGCGAGGATCTGCCGTTCGTCGTGCCGTTGGAGGCCCGCACCCGCTATGTCGGGACGGGGTATGTGCGTGACCTCGCTGAGGTGCTCGGCGGGGACTACCAGGCGGACGCGGCTGACGTGGGCATCGTCGCCTCGCTCGACGAGCTGGCCGGGCCCGCGTTCGACCCAACCGCCGTCGACCCCCGGGTGCGCGAGTTCTATGAGCACACGACGCGGTTCGCGCTCGACATTATCCCGCAGTGGCGGCTGTGGGTACGCCCTGGCTATCTGCTCTACCGCTCGCTGGTGGCGCGCCCGCTCGGCCAGGCCAACGTGCCGATGAACCAGCGGGAGGCTCAGCGCGGCATCCGCAGCCGGATCGACACGATCAGTCGCGCCGGCGACGGCGTCGTGAGCATCCGCGGTTGGATCAGGTCCTTCGTCGACAACGACGAGCCCATCTACGTGGGCATCTACACGACCTACCGCCGCGAGGGGCACGGATACGTCAGCGTCGGCTTCCCCCTACCCCAAGCCAGCTTTACGGCCACCCTCGCCCCGGAATCCCGCCCAGACGGTGGCCTTGTCCTCACGAGCGATAGCGATCTGGGGCATCCCGGCCATTATCTGACCTATGTGGATGCAAAGACCGGGGAGCTGACCACCTTGGCCGTCCCCGGGTTCGCCGAACAACTCGACGTATACGTCGCGGACGGCGAACTGCGGGCCGAACACGCGTTTCGGGTTTTCGGGCTGCCGTTTCTGATTCTGCACTATCGGATGCATCGCAAGGCGACGTAGGCGCCGACTGTTCAACACCAAACATCCGCGCCCGCACCGCAGACCATAAGTCACGCCGCGGCTGGAGGGCTCTGATCCACGGGCGGATGGTCGCCGTGCCGGTGGACATCTTCCACTCGCCGTTCTCGCGACGGTAGACATGAGTGACGCGGAGGATGTTCGGCTCGACTGGGCCTCCGTCGACCGATCCAGTGTCGCGGCAGCAGCGGCGGAAAGCGCCGTCCGGAGCCGGAGGGTGTTGCTCAATTGCGTGCCGACCAGGAGTCGGGAGCCGTTCAGCGGGGTTGCGCAACCCGTGTCGGGTCGTTAAGCGCTAGTCGAATAGCTCGTCGACCTTGCAGGCAGTGGCGGCGCGGCGGACCCACGTGTCGAGCTTGTCGAGGTTGGTGCAGCTCGCGATCTCTTCGCGCACGTCGTCGGGCACCTCGATGCCGCGGGCGTCCAGAAACGCCAACACCGCCCGGGCTTCGCCCCGGGCTTCGCCCCTGGCTTCGCCCCTGGCTTCGCCCTTTGCCGCTCCGCTGGCCTCACCCTGGTCGAAGTAGCGGCGGGCGAAGTCGCTCTGGTAGCGGTGGGTCGTAGTACT
>Ga0209889_1000004_pt1 | contig 33291 bp, 32 predicted proteins | sample GWRWN1_0_10_FD_187233 | JGI IMG/M metagenome (GOLD analysis project Ga0209889, IMG submission 187233) | Riverbed sediment microbial communities from areas with no vegetation in Columbia River, Washington, USA - GW-RW N1_0_10 (SPAdes)... | ecosystem: Environmental > Aquatic > Freshwater > River >... | reverse complement strand
AGAACCCGCGAAAACACGCGCTTTGCCCCGCCAGGCCGAGCTAGGCAACAATATACGGACATACGTTCGTATATATCAACCACAGCGACGCCTCCCACCGGTTGATGTTCGTACATATGTTCGCCATATAATCTAGATGGAGGTGACGCCATGGCCGCACCGTTGACCGACCGGCAGCGCGAAGTCCTCGAGCACATCGCCACATCCATACGGCACAGCGGAATCGTCCCGTCGATCCGAGAGATCGGACATGCGCTTGGGATGCGCTCCCCCTCGACCGTTCACCAGCATCTCACTGCGCTCGAGCGCAAGGGCTACATCAAACGCTATGGCGACCGCATGCGCGTCATGGAAGTGCTCGACCGGCGCATGCTTCCTCACGGTGAGGAGGTGGCGCACCTCCCTCTGATCGGCCGCGTTTCTGCCGGCGTCCCCGTCCTCGCCGAGGAAAATATTGAAGAGATGATCCCCGTGCCGCGCAAGATGGTCGGCTGGCAGGACGACAATTGCTTCCTGCTGACCGTCCGCGGCGACTCCATGATCAACGCGGGGATCCATCCCAGCGATCTGGTGATCGTGCGATCGCAGCCGACGGCACAGCAGGGGGAGATCGTGGTGGCCCTGCTCGGCGATGAGGCGACCGTCAAGCGTCTGCAGTATGAAGGTCCGCGGCCGTATCTCATGCCGGAGAACCCGCGCTATGAGGCAATCTTCGACGAGTTTGAGATCATCGGGAAAGTTGTGGGGTTGATGCGGAAGTATGCCGGAGGTCAGGCATGAGCGTTCGGGCGGTCGCCGTCCGCAACGGTCCTCGAGCGATTCCCGTGCCCGCGAGTGCGGTGCGTGCTACCGGTTCAAGCAGGGTGGTCCGGGCCGCGCCGCGGGCGCGGGGTGATGTGCACGCGGCGCCTCGCGCGGCGTGGGTCCGCTTTGCTGATGACCGACAGCTGGTTGGATTCAAGCTGTTGTTGCTCGGCCTGCTGGCCCTGGCGGCGATGGCTCTGGAGGTGCCGTTCTAAGCGTGAGACCAGTCATTGAGGTGTTCACCAGCTCCACGTTCCGGCAGGGCAAGGGTGGCGCGGGCATCGTCATCCGCTCCGCGGGGCAGACCGTTCGAGTGATCCGTCGCGCCGTGCGTGCAGAGTCACGCGCGCAGGCGGCGTATCGCGCGCTGCTCCACGGTGTGTGGCGGGCCCGCGGCACCGGCGCGCGGCAGATCCGCGCATATTCTGATCACGAGGAGATCGTAGCCCAGATCACCGGCGGCGCGGAGGTGCCCCCGGAACTCACCGGACTCTACCTGCAGACCCGCGCGCTGTTCAACGCGTATCGCTGGAGCGCCCTCGAGTACCTGCCCAGGGAGCGCAATACCGAAGCGGCGATCGCCGCTGTCGAGGCCCTTGATGAAGAGCCGCTTGCGCACGACTTCGATCTCGATGCCGCCGATCCACTGCCGTTGTTCACCTCGTCCGCTCCGATTTCGTAAAGGACTCCCCCCATATTGCAGGTGAACCGTAGCATCAAGCATCATGTGCGCACGGTGCGCCATACTCATCGCTGTCATCGCCATCGCCCTCGGCACTGCCGCGGCGGCGCTTGCTGCCGCCCCCGAGCCGCCAGACCAACCTCCCCAACCCTCCGCGCCGGATCGGTACCTCCGGGGTCGTGTTCTGCAGATTCTCGAAGAGCGCGAGCAGGACGTGATCGCGGAGAATCAGTTCGTCCAGATCGTCCGGGTGCGCTTGAGGGGCGTGCCGGCGGATGCCGCCGAGGTAAGGGCTGAGTTCAGCGACGTCGCCTCGGATCCCGCCCGGCGGCTCAAGCCGGGGGACGGCGTCGTCGTAGCGGCAGCGGATGAGGAGGGGGGGACTGCCTACTACGTCGTCGATCGCTACCGGATGCCCGCGCTGGGTCTTGCCGTTGGGTTGTTCTTCGCACTGGCCGTGTTGCTCAGCCGCGGCCGCGGGATCACGGCCATCCTCGGGCTCGGCATCACGGCACTCGTGCTGGCGCGGTTCATCGTCCCTGCGATCGTCGGCGGAGGGAATCCTTTGGTGGTGAGCCTGGTGGGGGCGCTGGTCATCGCCTTCGCCTCGATCTACCTGGCCCACGGCTTCAGCCTTCGCACCTCGATTGCGGTCGGCAGCACGCTGGTCACGCTCATCATCGCGTGGGTGCTGGCCATCGTCTTCGTCGGCCTGGCCAACCTGTTCGGGCTGGGCTCGGAAGAGGCATTCTACCTTCAACTGGCGCCCGTGGAGCAGCTCAACCTGCGCGGATTGCTCCTCGGCGGCATCATCCTGGGAGCGCTGGGTGTGCTCGACGACATCACCACGGCGCAGGCGGCGGCAGTGGACGAGCTGCGGAAGGCCAACCCGGCCCTCTCGGTGCAGGAGTTGTACCGGCGGGGTCTGTCGGTGGGAACGGAGCACATCACCTCGCTGGTCAACACGCTGTTTCTCGCCTACGCCGGTGCCTCGCTGCCGTTGTTCATCCTGTTCACGATTTACAACGAGACACCGGTGTGGGTGGCGCTGAACAGCGAGTTCGTGGCCGAGGAGATCGTCCGCACCCTGGTTGGCAGTGTGGCCCTGATCCTGGCCGTGCCCATCACAACAGTGGCCGCGGCGATCATTCTGTCGCGGCGAGGTCCTGCGAGTATCGACGGGATGGCGGAGGGACACCGTCACGGCGGCCCGTGAGGCGGCTTGACCGGCGGTCCCTGTGGATAGCTGCCGCAGGGGCCGCCGCCCTTGGTGTCGCCCTGCTGCTTGTCCTCGTTCTGGCGCAGCGCCGTGACGCCGACCACCTCGTCAATCCCATCGCTGCTACGCCCGAGTCGATCGCGGTCGGGGAATCCGTATATCGCGCCCACTGTCAGGTCTGCCATGGGGTCTCCGGGCGTGGGGACGGACCGGCCGCTGCCGCCCTGAACCCGCCCCCAGCCGACTTTCGCTTCCACATGGCCATGGGCCACACCGACGCGCAGCTGTTTCGTTGGATCAGCGACGGCATCCCCGGTCTGGGGATGCCTGCGTTCAGACGCACGCTCACGGTCGATGAACGCTGGCATGTGCTCAATTTCGTGCGGCGAACATTCACCCCGGTCGAGGAGTAGGATGCCCAGCTGCGAGGACCCTCTCAATCAATGGCAGAACACTACACGCCGTGGGCGAAGCCGAGGCCAGGCCTCACCTCGAGACCGGCGAGCGCCGTCTAGAAGCGGGTGAGTATGCCGATGCCGAGCGGTCGTTCCGGGAAGCGGTGGCGGCCGCTCCGGACTCCGTGGTCGCCCACAGCAAACTTGGGGTTGCGCTCGCGCAGCAAGGGCAGCTGGACGCTGCCATCAGCGAGTTCTCGAAGGCCCTCTCGATTCACCCCGGATATGCCCCCGCCTACAGCAATTTGGGCAACGCCTATCGTCAGAAGGGGATGCTGGACGAGGCGATGGCCGCCTACGAGCGCGCGGTCGCCATCGATCCCGACTACTGGGTCGCCCATCAGAATCTCGGCGCGCTCTACAAGCAAACGGGCCGCCTCAGCGAAGCGGTCGAGCACTTCAAGAAAGCCACACGGCTTTCCGCGAAAGCCACACGACGCTCCGGGCCCCGGACAGGCAAGTCCGTCGCCGGACCGCGCCGGGGAGGGTGTCTGAGCGCGCTCGTGGCCGCCCTTGCCCTGGTCCTCCTGCTCGGGTTCTGCTTCTAAGGTATAATGCACCTGGAATACCGCTGCGGCGCGAAACGTTGTGCGCGGAAGCGGGGAAATAGAGGATGGAGGTCGTACGGATGGGCAAGCCGGTACACGTGAACGATCAGGACTTTGAAACGCAGGTGATCCGCTCAGAGGTGCCCGTGCTGGTCGACTTCTGGGCGGAGTGGTGCGGCCCATGCCGCATGATTGCTCCGATCGTCGAGGATCTGGCCGGGGAGTACGAAGGCCGGATGAAGGTCGTCAAAGTCGACGTGGATGAGAACAACAACCTGGCACATCGCTACAGCATCATGAGCATCCCCACCTTGGGCATCTTCAAGGGTGGGCAGCTCGTGGAGCGGCTGGTGGGCTACATGCCCAAGCAGGAGCTCAAGAAGCGCATCGACCAGGTGGTCGGAACCAGAGGTCAGCTGACCGCCTGAAGCAGCACACGACGGAAATTTAACGGACAGTCCTGAATGAAATGCGGGGCCGGGGCTTCTGCTCGGCCCCGCTGTGTTTGCTGCGCGGTGCGGTCGTGTTGGTGTTACTAGTGCTCTCCCTGTCCGCCGAGCCAGCGTTCCGCGTCCATCGCCGCCTCACAGCCGTATCCGGCCGCGGTGACGGCCTGCCGGTAAGTGGGGTCGTGCACGTCCCCCGCGACAAAGACGCCCTCCACGCTCGTCATCGACCGGTGCCGGCGCGCGATGTACCCATTCGCATCCATCACCACCTGGCCTCGGAACAGCTCGGTGTTGGGCTTGTGGCCGATGGCCACGAAGACGCCGTCGGCCGGACGCTGCGTGATCCGGCCGGTATTGAGATCGTGCAGTCGTACGCCGCTCACCTTGCCGTCACCGGTGATGTCCGCGAGGATGGTATTCCAGATGAACTCGATCTTGCTGTTCTCCATCGCGCGCTGCGCCATGATCTTGCTCGCGCGGAGCTGGTCGCGCCGGTGCACCACGGTGACGCCTTTGGCCAGCTTGGACAAGTACAGCGCTTCCTCCATCGCGGTGTCCCCGCCCCCTACGACGATGACGTCGCGGTTACGGAAGAAGAAGCCGTCGCAGGTCGCGCAGGTGCTCACGCCGCGCCCCATCAGCCGCTGCTCGCCGGGAAGACCCAGGAGTTTCGCCTTGGCGCCGGTGGCGATGATGAGCGCCTTCGCCTCGTACCGTTCTCCCGACTGAATGGTCACCTGAAACGGTCGCGAGGACAGGTCCACCTCGGTGGCGTCTTCGGCGACGAACTCGGCGCCCACGCGTTCGGCCTGGGCGCGCATCGCCGCCATGAGGTCGGGGCCCATCACCGCATCGGCAAACCCCGGGTAGTTCTCCACCTCGGTGGTGAGCATCAGCTGGCCGCCGGCCTCCGCGCCGGCGATGACCAGCGGCCGCAGTCCGGCCCGCGTCGCGTAGATGGCCGCCGAGAGCCCGGCAGGGCCGGAGCCGAGGACGATCACATTGCGCATCACTGCCAAAACCTCCATCCGCTGAACGCCTTGTGCGCTCATCAGTATTCCTTCCCGCCCCGCCCTGCCTGGGCCCTCGCTCCGCGGGCGGTCGGCGGGGCCCCGCGCGGCCCGGGCGCCCCACCCTACCCTATGACAATCTCATTGTCAAGGTTCTTGACAGTCTAAGTGTCAATGATTATCCTTGAACTTGGAGGTGGCCAAGTGAAGAACCGCCGGGACGACCGGCCGGTCTACATGATCAGCATCGCCGCGGACCTGACCGGTCTGCATCCGCGTACGCTGCGCATCTACGAAGACAAAGGGCTGCTCCAGCCCGCGCGGCGGAATAACACGCGGCTGTATTCCGATCGGGATCTGGATCGGGTGCGGCTGATCCGCCACTTCACGCAGGAGCTCGGCCTGAATCTGGCCGGGGTCCGGATTCTGCTCGAAGTGACCGAGCGGTTGGAATACCGCGGGACCCGAAATGCGAGTTCGTGGGTCTTTGAACGAACGACGAGGAGGAGGCGAGTGCGATGAGCATGATTCGGTGGAATCCATTTGATGAGCTCGCGTCCTTGCGCGAGTCGATGGACAAGTTGTTCGATGACTTTCTGACCACGCGCGGGCCGGGTCAGCGTGCCGAGACCGCGCCAATGGTCTGGCAGCCGGCCATAGAGGCGTACGAGACCGACCATGATGTGGTGATCCGTGCCGAGCTGCCCGGCATCGACCCGAACAACGTCGAGATCAGCGTCACCGGCGATACCTTGACCATCAAGGGCTCCTCGCGCGCGGAGCAGGAAGAGAAACACCGCAACTACCACCGGCGAGAGTTGCGCTACGGCGCGTTCGCCCGATCACTCACGCTGCCGAGCGGCGTCCAGGGTGATCAGGCCAAAGCGTCCTTCCGCAACGGCATCCTGGAGATCCGGGTGCCCAAGAACGAGCGGGCGAAGCCGAAGAGCGTGAAGGTCGAAGTTTCCGAGTAGAGAGGAGCCCCTATCCATGGGCAAGGTTGTCGGCATCGATCTGGGCACGACTAACTCTGTGATCGCCGTCGTGATCGGCGGGGAGCCGCAGGTCATCCCCAACGCCGAGGGCAGCCGTCTCACGCCTTCGGTCGTCGGCTTCACGAAAACGGGTGAGCGCCTGGTCGGCCAGATGGCCAAGCGCCAGGCGATCCTCAACCCGGAAAACACCGTCTACTCCATCAAGCGCTTCGTCGGCCGCCGGGTCGCCGAAGTGGACACCGAGCGCAAGATGGTGAGTTACCGCGTGGAGGAGGGGCCGAACGGCATGGTGGTCGTCCGGATTCCCGCCGCCGGCAAGACCTTCACGCCAGAAGAAATCTCCGCCATGATCCTGCAGAAGCTCCGGACCGACGCCGAGGCATTTCTCGGCGACAAGGTCACCGAGGCCGTGATCACCGTGCCCGCGTACTTCAACGACGCGCAGCGCACGGCGACCAAGAACGCCGGCGAGATCGCGGGATTGAAGGTCCTGCGCATCATCAATGAGCCGACCGCCTCGGCCCTGGCCTACGGCCTCGACAAGAAGGGCGCCGAGACCGTCCTGGTCTTCGACCTGGGCGGCGGCACGTTCGACGTGACGGTGCTCGAGATCGGGGAAGGCGTCTTCGAGGTCAAGGCCACCAATGGCGACACGCACCTGGGCGGCGACGACTGGGACGAGCGCATCGTCAACTGGCTCGCCGATCAGTTCAAGCGCGAGAACGGCATTGATCTGCGTCAGGACCGCCAGGCCCTCCAGCGCCTTAGGGAGGCATCCGAGCGCGCAAAAGTCGAGCTGAGCACGGTCACGCAGACCACGATCAACCTGCCCTTCATCACCGCGGACGCCAGCGGCCCGAAGCACCTGGACTATGTCCTGACCCGGGCCAAGTTCGAGGAGATGACCGCGAATCTGGTCGAGCGCTGCATCGGACCCTTCAAGCAGGCGCTGGCCGACTCCAAGATGAGCGAGAAGGATCTCGACCAGGTCATCCTGGTCGGCGGCGCGACGCGCATGCCCATGATCCAGGAACTGGTGCGGCGCCTCACGGGCAAGGAGCCCAACAAGGAGGTCCACCCGGATGAGGTTGTGGCGGTGGGCGCGGCCATCCAGGCCGGAGTGCTCGCCGGGACCGTGCGCGAGGTCGTGCTGCTGGACGTGACGCCCCTGTCGCTCGGCGTAGAAACGCTGGGCGGCGTGATGACGCCGTTGATCTCCCGCAATACGACGATTCCCACGCGTAAGAGCGAGGTCTTCAGCACGGCTGCGGACGGTCAGACGCAGGTGGAGATCCACGTGCTGCAGGGCGAGCGGCAGATGGCGCGCGATAACCGCACGCTCGGCCGCTTCATCCTGGATGGCGTTCCGCCGGCTCCCCGGGGCGTGCCCAAGATCGAGGTCACATTTGACATTGACGCCAACGGCATCCTCGATGCGAAGGCGCGCGACACCGCGACCGGCCGTGAACAGTCGATCAAGATCACCGGGACATCGACGCTGTCAAAGGACGAAGTGGACAAGATGGTCAAGGAGGCCGAGCGCTTCGCCGAGGAGGACCGCCAGAAGCGCGAGGAAGCCGACACCCGAAACCGCGGAGACACCCTGGTGTACCAGGTCGAGCGGATGCTCAAGGACGCGGGCGACAAGATCAGCGCCGACGAGAAAGCCAGGGTCGAGGACAAGCTGAAGGCGTTGAAGGACGCGCTGGGCGGCGGGGACCTCCAGAAGATCTCGGCGGCCACCAGCGAGCTGGAGCAGGCCAGCAACAAACTGACGGAGGCGATGTACGCGAAGGCGGCCGCGGGCGCCCCAGGTACCGGCCAGCCGCCCGGCGGTGAGACCAGGCCCGGAGAAGACGTCATCGACGCCGACTTCAAACCCAAAGATGAGAAATAGTCTTGCCATGACCCGAGGTGCGTGATGGATGAGCGCAGTGACCTTCCGGGGGAGGAAGGGCGCGCTGAGGCTGTCGCCCCGAAGCAGACGTCCGCGGAGTTGACCGACTCCGTCGACGAGCTGCGCGCGCTCGCCACCCACTACAAGCAGGAAGCGGAGCGCAACTGGCAGCAGTTCCTGCACGCGGCGGCGGATCTGGAGAACTACAAGAAGCAGGCGGTGCGCCAGCGTGACGAAGCCGTCCAGCGCGTCCGCCACTCACTGCTGGCCGTTGTTCTCGACGTGGTCGACAATCTGGAGCGCGCGCTCGAGCATCGCACAAGCGGCGACCAGGGCGCCGTCCTGGAAGGCATCCGCATGACCCACCGTCGCGTCATGGACCTTTTGCACAGTATGGGCGTGGTACCCATGAAGGCGACAGGCAAGCCGTTTGATCCGCGCCACCATGAAGCCGTCGACGTCGTCTCCCACGCCGACCTCGGCGTGGATCCGAACACCGTCGTTGCGGAGATCCAGCGCGGCTACGTCCTCAACGGGGAGGTGCTCCGCCCCGCCAGGGTGAGGGTGGCCAAGTAGATGGAGTTCAAGGATTACTACAAGACCCTGGGTGTCGAACGCGGGGCCGAGCAGAAGGCCGTCAGCACCGCATTCAGGAAGCTTGCGCGCAAGTATCATCCCGATATCAACAAGGCCAAGGGCGCCGAGGACAACTTCAAGGAAATCAACGAAGCCTATCAGGTGCTCGGCGATCCCGAGAAGCGCGCGAAGTACGACCAGATGTACGAAGCCTACCAGCACGGCGGCGTGAACTGGCAGGACGCGTTCGGCAGTGGGGGCGCCTGGCGTACGCAGTCACCGGGTGGGTGGACCGTGACCATGGAAGGCAACCCGGCCGATTTGGAAGACCTGCTCGGAGGCCTCGGCGGCTTCAGCGATTTCTTCAGGCAATTCTTCGGCGCAGATGTGATCGGTTCACCGCGTCCTCGCGGCCGGGCCCGCGGGCGTGCACGGACGGCCGTCGAGGACCCGTTCGGCGGAGCAGCGGCGCCAGCGCAGGCGGAGGCAGCCGCGCCGCTCGATGTCACGCTGGAAGAGGCACATCAAGGCGCTCAGAAGCCGGTGGCCCTCCAGGTCAACGGCACGACACGCCGGCTCGACGTGACCATTCCCAAAGGTGTGCGCAGCGGCCAGCGCATCCGGCTGCCGGGCGCGCTCGACGGCGGCGATCTTTATCTGACCATCCAGATTGCTCCGCATCCCCGCTTCGAGCGCCGGGAGGACGACCTTGTGGTCGAGGTGCCGGTATCGCTTACCGAGGCGCTGCTCGGCGGGAAGATCGAAGTGCCCACGCTCGAGGGGACCGTGGAGATGACCATCCCTCCAGAGACACAAAACGGGCAGCTGTTCCGGTTGCGCGGCCAGGGCATGTCCCGGCGTGACGGAACGCGTGGCGACCTGATCGTCCGCGTGCACGTCGTCCTGCCTAAGCAACTCACCAAGCGCGAGCGGGAACTGGTCGAGGAACTGGGCAAGCTGCGCAAAGAGAATCCGAGGACCTAGCGATGGCCATCCGATTCGATAAGTTCACCGAGAAGGCCCAGGAAGCGATCATCCGGGCGCAGGAGTTCGTGCAGTCAGCAGGCCACGCCCAGATGGACACCGAGCATCTACTGCTGGCGCTGATCGAGCAGAAGGAGGGCGTCGTGCCGCGAATTCTCGAGCGGCTGGGCGCCAACGTCGCCGCCCTGCGCGGCCGTACGCGGGCAGAGGTGGACCGGCTGCCCCGCGTCCAGGGAGCGCCCCGGACGGACGGGATGCACATCAGCCCGCGGTTGCGCAAGGCAATTGAAGTTTCGCAGGAAGAAGCGCAACGGCTTCGCGATGAGTTCGTCAGCACGGAACATCTGCTGCTCGGGGTGCTCGATGCCGGCGGAGCGGCGGCTCAGATCCTGGGTGAGGCGGGCGCGACCCGAGATGCCGTATATGGGGCGATGCAGGAGGTCCGCGGCAGCGAGCGCGTGACCGATGCGAATCCCGAGAGCAAATATGAGGCCCTCGAGCGCTACGGCCGCGACCTCACCAAGCTGGCGGCGCAGGGCAAGGTCGACCCGGTGATCGGCCGCGACGACGAGATTCGGCGTGTGATCCAGGTGCTCAGCCGGCGCACCAAGAACAACCCCGTTCTCATCGGCGACCCCGGCGTCGGCAAGACCGCGATCGTGGAAGGGCTGGCCCAGCGGATCGTGCGCGGCGACGTGCCCGAAGGGTTGAAGAACAAGCGCATCGTGCAGCTGGACATGGGCGCGCTCGTGGCGGGTGCCAAGTTCCGTGGGGAATTCGAGGAGCGCCTGAAGGCCGTGCTCAAGGCCGTGACCGAATCCGCTGGGGAAATCATCCTGTTCATCGACGAGCTGCACACCGTGGTCGGCGCCGGGGCGGCCGAGGGCGCGATCGATGCGGCGAACATGCTGAAGCCGATGCTGTCACGCGGCGAGCTGCGCACGATCGGGGCGACCACGCTGAACGAGTACCGGAAGCACATCGAGAAGGATCCCGCTCTCGAGCGGCGCTTCCAACCGGTATTCGTGGAGGAGCCGAGCGTCGAGGATACGATCTCGATCCTGCGCGGGCTCAAGGAGCGCTACGAAGTCCATCACGGGGTCCGCATCACCGACTCCGCGGTGATCGCAGCGGCGACGCTGTCGGACCGGTACATCAGCGACCGCTTCCTGCCCGATAAGGCGATCGACCTCATCGACGAGGCGGCCAGCCGCCTGCGTATGGCGATCGACAGCAAGCCGGAGGCGCTGGATGAGGTAGACCGGCGGATCATGCAGCTGGAGATCGAGCGCGAGGCGCTGCGGCGGGAGCAAGATCCCGGGAGCAAGGAACGGCTGCAACGGATAGAACAGGACTTGCAGGCGCTCAAAAAACAGAGTGAGCGCCTGCGACATCAGTGGGAGAAAGAGAAGCGCGCCATCGGCGCGATCCGCGAGACGAAGCAGCGCATCGAAGAAGTGCGACGCCAGATCGAGGAGGCGGAACGGAAGGCCGATCTGGAGACGGCGGCCCGCCTGCGCTACGGGACGCTGCGGGAACTCGAGCAGAAGCTGGCCGACCAGGAGCGGGCTATCGGCGAAGCCCACCGGGAAGGGCAGCTCCTCAAGGAAGAAGTGGACGCGGATGACATCGCCGAAGTCGTCAGTAAGTGGACGGGAATTCCTGTGAGCAAATTGCTGGAAGGGGAGATGCAGAAGCTGCTGCACCTGGAAGACCGGCTGCACGAGCGGGTGGTCGGGCAGGAGGAGGCGGTGCGCGCGGTGAGCGACGCCATTCGTCGCGCCCGCGCCGGGCTGAAGGATCCCAAGCGCCCGATCGGCTCGTTCCTGTTCCTGGGGCCGACGGGGGTCGGCAAGACCGAACTGGCGCGCACGCTGGCCGCGATCCTGTTCGAAAACGAGGATGCGATGGTGCGCATCGACATGTCGGAGTACCAGGAGAAGCACACCGTCAGCCGCCTGATCGGCGCGCCCCCGGGCTACGTGGGATTCGAGGAAGGTGGCCAGCTCACGGAGGCGGTCCGCCGGAGGCCGTATCGCGTCGTCCTCTTTGACGAGATCGAGAAAGCCCACACCGACGTCTTCAACGTCCTGCTGCAGATCATGGACGACGGTCGTCTCACCGACGGCCAGGGGCGTACGGTGGACTTCAAGAACACCGTCATCATCATGACGAGCAACCTGGGCAGCCAGTACCTGCAGCGCTTCGAGCCCGACAACCAGGCGCAGTTCGAGATGGCGAGGGTCCAGGTGCTGGATGAGGTGCGCCGTCACTTCCGGCCGGAGTTTCTCAACCGCATCGACGAGATCGTGGTCTTCAAGCCATTGTCGCGCGCGCAGATTCGGGAGATCGTGGACCTGCAGCTGCGTATCCTGCGCGATCGGCTGACCGGCCAGAAGATCGACGTGGACCTCACCGAGGCGGCCCGGGATTACCTGGCGCGGGAGGGCTACAGTCCCGATTTCGGCGCGCGTCCGCTCCGGCGCCTGATTCAGCGCGAGCTTGAGAACCGCCTCGCCAGGATGCTTCTGGCCGGCGAGCTGCGCAGCGGACAGGCCGTCGCCGTGGACTTCCGGAACGGTGAGCTCACCTTCACCGTCCGCGAAGGCGTCCCCGCGGCGGCCTCTTAGTACGCAGCCTCCATATTAAGAGGAGGAGTCGATTCTCCGGGTCATCGTCTTTGTCAGCGGGGCGGTCCTGCTTGCTCTGGAGATCGTAGCCAGCCGCGTCGTTGCGCCCCATCTCGGAAACTCCATCTACGTGTGGGGCGCCTTGATCGGTGTGTTCCTCGGGGCACTGGCCGTCGGCTATTTCATCGGCGGCAGCCTTGCCGACCGGCACCCTTCCGGGGCGCTGTTCGCCGGGCTCGTCTTCATCTCGGGATTGCTGGTCTTTCCGATCCCGCTCCTCGCGCCTCCAGTGCTCGAGGCGATCACGCTGAATGGGTTTGGCCCTCGGGCAGGCCCGCTGGCCGCATCCACCGTCCTGTTCTTCCTTCCAGCGACGGTGATGGGGATGATCTCGCCGTTCGCCGTGAGGCTTCAGGCGAAGACCGTGGCCACCATCGGCAGCGTTGCGGGGGCCTTATACGCGCTGTCGACGGTGGGCAGCATCGCCGGCACGCTGCTCGCGGCGTTCGTACTCCTGGCGTGGATGGGCGTGCGCACGATTGTACACATGCTCGGCGCCGTGTTGATGGCCCTGGCGGTCGTGGCCTGGCTGTCGTCCCGGCGGGTCGCATTGGCGGGTGTGGCCGGCGCGCTTGCGGCCGCACTGGTCGTAGGTCTGCCACTCTCGGTCGTGGGCGACGCACGCGAGGGGCTCCGCTTCGAGCGGGACACAGTCTACCACAAGATCTCCGTCAGCGATGAGGGCGGCGTGCGGTACCTGCGGCTTGATGCGTACTGGCAGAGCGGTCTCGATCTCGCCGATCCGCGGCGCACGGTCTTCGCGTATTCTGACTACCTGCATCTGCCGCTGATCTTCCGGCCCGATGCGCGCCGGGTCCTGTTCGTGGGTCTGGGCGGCGGGACGGCGCCGCGGCGCTATCACGAAGACTACCCACAGATGCAAGTCGACGTCGTCGAGCTCGACCCGGCCGTGGTCCAGGTCGCCCGTCAGTATTTCGGCGTGCCGCAGGACGACAGGCTGAGGCTCTTCGCACAGGACGGCCGCCTGTTCGTCGCCCGTGCGCGAGGGCGCTATGACATCGTCGTGCTCGACGCGTTCCTGATCGACACCATCCCGTTTCACCTCGCGACGCGCGAGTTCTTCGAGACGATCCGCGACCACCTCACCCCCGGCGGGGTGCTGGCCAGCAACATCATCGGTGCCCTCGACGGCCCGCGCAGCGGATTTTTCCGGGCGGTGTACAGGACATTCCGGGAGGTGTTTCCCGCAGTGTACGTGTTCCCCACCGATTGGGGACGGTTCAATAGCGAGGAAGCGCTGCGAAACATCATTGTGGTCGCCGCGCCTCAACGCGTGCCCCTCTCGCCGGCGTCGATCCAGGCCGCCGCACGCGCGGCGCGGAAGATGCCCGGCGTGACGATCGAGCGGTTCGAGGAGGCAGCCGGTGACCTCTACACCGAACCGATCCGCACGGACGACGTTCCGGTGCTCACCGATGACTTCGCCCCCGTAGAGCTCCTGGTGCAGCCCCGCTAGTACGTCCCGGGACAGCAGGAGCCACCGGCATCGATCCCTAAACCCTAGTCCCTATCCACCCCGCCATACACAATGGAGTTGCCCCGTGCCCGTGATCAAGCTCTACATCGGAGACGTGGTGCAAACTCGCAAGACGCACCCGTGTGGGAGTGACCAGTGGAAAGTCGAACGGCTGGGCGCGGACGTCGGCATCCGGTGCCAGGGATGTGGGCGGTACGTGTTGATGGAGCGGGTGAAATTCGAACGGCGCATCAAGAAGTTTGTGACGCGCCCGCCCGAGACAGAGGGCCGGGAGTAGCGTTTCCTTTCTCAGGGCAAGGGAAGCGATGATGTTCTACGCCTGGGGCGTTGCGATAGCGGGGTGGGGGACTCTGCTGGCGCTGCTGGTGGGGACGCCTCCGCCGTCGCCGTCGCTCGTCATCATCTTCACACTCCTCGCCGTCGTCACTGAATGGCTGATGGTGCCGCTCCCCCGCGGGGGGTTCCAATCGGCCGGCCTGGCTGTGGCGTCAGCGGCGCTGCTCATCATGGGCCCGGTGTATATGGCCCTGGTGATGGCGATCGGCGTCGTGGTGGGCAACGGCCTGCTGCACCGCCGCCCGTACCTGAATACCGTCTTCAACAGCGGTCAGTACATCGCGGCGTCGCTCCTGGCGGGCGCGGCGTTCATCGCCATCGACCGCAGCGCGGCCCTGACGCCTCTGGGATCGCCGGTCTTCACGGGCCGGGTCGATGTGACCTTCTGGGCGGCATTCCTCGCCGCGGTGCTCGTCTACATCGTCACGAGCAGCTTCCTGGTCAGCATCATGGTCGCCCGGCGCGGGGCGACCCACTTCCTCACCGTCTTCCGCGCCAACATCGCCTGGGAGATCGTGAACAACCTGGCCTTCGCCACGCTGGGCCTGGTCCTGGCGTTGATTTTTCTGGGGTCGCTGCCCGCGGGCGCTGTGATCCTCACGGTGCCGCTGCTCCTGGTCGGCTACATCCTCATGTTGAACACGACACGGGAGCAGGCGCACCGAGAGCTGGAGATCATCGAACGCATCGGCCGGGCGGCGATGACGCTTGACCTGGAACGGCTCTTCGTATCACTGTACGACGAAGTCGGCAAGGTCATGCCGGCCGAGGCCTTCTACATCGCGGTCTACGATGCAGAGTCGGATCAACTGACGTTCGAGTTCCTCATCGATTCGGGCGTGCGCTTCCCCCGGCAGATCTACGACCAGGGGCAGGCCATCCGCCAGATTCTCGAGCAACGCCGGCCTGTGTTGGTCAACCGCAGCCGCGTGGACATGGCCACCCCGGATGCCTTTGAGCGCGTGGGCCACACCGAAAAGCGCAGCGCGTCGTTGATGTTCGCGCCGATCGTCAAGGGCGACCAGCCGATCGGTCTGATCTCTGCGCAGAGCTACACGTTCATGGCGTATACGACCAACGACCTCCGCCTGCTGGAGGCGATCGCCGGGCAGGTGGCCAGCGCCATCGAGAACGCACGGCTCTTCGAGGGCAGCCGGCAAAATGTCGAGCGGCTGACGACGCTGCAGCGGTTGTCCACAGCCATCGCTGGGACCCTGGAGATGGAGACCCTGCTGCCCGCCATCGTGGAGGGCGCGCAGCAGGCCCTGGGGGTGGATCGCTGCGCCATCTATGTCTCGGACGGCCAGGGCGGGCTCGCCGATGTCTACGCGCACGGGTTTCCGCCCGAGTTCACCTCGATGATGCGGCGCGCGCTGCGGGGGCCAATCGGTCCGCTGCCGCTGGACTTCAGCAAGCCCCAGATCATCGAGGACGTGGCGAACCATCCGGTGCTTCGCGCGATACGGGAGACGCTGTACCGCGGCGAGGCGGCCCCGCTCGCGCAGATGCTGGAGAGCGCCCGCAGCGTGGTGATGCTGCCGTTGATGTACCGCGGGGAGCAGATCGGCGCGCTCGGCCTCTATCATGAGAAAGTGCGCCACTACAACGCGGACGACGTGCTCCTCGCTCAGGCCATCGCCAGCCAGGCGGCGATCGCGGTGAAGAACGCCACGCTCTTCGCCCAGGCGCAGCGCCGGGCGGCGGAGGTTGATCTGCTCAACCGCTTGATGGGCACGGTCACCGGCACCCTCAACCTGGAGGAGCTGTTCCACCGTATCGTGGAGGAAGTGGCGAGCACCTTCGGCTACTCGCACGTCAGCGTCTACCGGCGCGATGGCGACTACCTCCTGATGCAGGCGCAGGTCGGTTACTCGCACGTGCACGAGCGCATCCACATCACGAAGGGGATCGTCGGGCGCGTCGCCCGCACCGGCAAGCCGGTGCTGATCACCGACGTGAGCCGGGATCGCGACTACATCTCGGCGGACCCGGCCGTCCAGTCCGAAGCCTCGGTGCCGATCCTCAGCGACGAGCAGGTCATCGGTGTCCTGAACATCGAAGCCCTGGCCGACCGCGCGCTGACCCCCAGCGATCTCGTGCTGCTGCAGACGCTGGGCCGGCAGCTCTCCATCGCGCTGCGCAACGCCACGCTGTACGAGGAGGCCAAGCGGGCCCGTGACGAGCTGAGCGTGCTCTACGAGGCGGCGAAGGCGATCAGCAGCTCGCTGGAAATCGATTCGGTGCTCGACAACCTGGTCGAGGTCCCCTGCCGCGCCTTTGGGTATGAGTTCGGCGCGATTCTCCTCACCGATGATCGCAGCGGCGACCTGATTATCGAAACGACCCACGGATACCCGCCCGGCACTCGCGGGTACCGGATTCCGTCCGGCAAAGGGATCACCGGCTGGGTCCAGCGCACCGGCAAAGCCGAGGTGGTCGCCGATGTGCGCCAGGACGCGCGCTACATCGGCGTGAACGAGCAGGTCGTCTCCGAGATCGCGGTGCCGCTCATCATCGAGGGTCACGTGATCGGCGTCTTCAACGTCGAGAGCCCGCGTAAGGCTGCGTTCGGGGATCGGGATATGGGTATCCTCACGACGCTGGCCGGCTACGCCACGATTGCCATCCAGAACGCCCGACTGTACGAGCAGACCAAGCACCTGGCGATCACGGACGGGCTCACCGAGCTCTACAATCACCGCTATCTCCACGAGGCCATGGAGCGCACCCTCGAACGGTGTACCCGCGACGGCCAGCCGCTCGCGTTGATCATGCTCGAGATCGACAACTTCAAGCGGTACAACGACACCTACGGCCACCAGCGCGGCGACGAGGTCCTGCGCATCGTGGCGGACCTGCTGCGCAAGGGGAGCCGCACCAGCGACCTGGTGGCCCGCTACGGCGGCGACGAGTTCATGATCGTTCTGCCCAATACCCCGAAGGAGACGGCGAACGACGTGGCCGAGCGTCTCCGCCGGGCCGTAGAAGCGTATCCGTTCATGCTCGGCGAGAACATCAACACAAACGTCACGCTTAGCGTCGGTGTCACCGCCAGCCCTGAGGACGGCGAGACCGTGGACGCGCTCGTGGACGCCGTCGACCACGCGCAGTACACGGCCAAGCGTTCGGGGGGCAACAAAGTCCAGGTGGCGCACCTCCTGCACTAGGGCGGTCATCGCCCCTCCGCGAAGCCAGGTAGCGTGGCTCTCTCCATCGGGATCGTCGGCCTCCCCAACGCCGGGAAGTCCACCGTCTTCAATGCTCTGACCCGCGCTTCTGTCGCCGTCGCCTCGTACCCGTTCACGACAATCGAGCCTCATCACGGCGTCGTGCCGGTTCCGGACCGGAGGATTGAGGAGATTGCGGCCGTGACTCATCCCGAGCGCACCGTGCCGGCGACTGTGGACTTCGTGGACATCGCGGGGCTGGTGCGCGGCGCATCCCGCGGCGAAGGACTGGGCAATCAGTTCCTGGCGCACATCCGTGAGGTGGATGCCGTCGCACACGTAGTGCGCTGCTTCCCCGATCCTGATGTCCCGCACGTGGAGGGGGCGGTCGATCCGGTCCGCGACATCGAGGTGGTGGAGACCGAGCTGGCGCTGGCCGATCTGGCGACGCTGGAACGGGAGATCGAGCGCCTGCAGAGTCGCATGCGGGCACACGAGGCCCATGCGCTCGAAAATCTGGAGCGCGCCGTGGCAGTCGCCGAGCAGCTCAAAGGCGGCATGCAAATCCGTCGTCTCCCCCCCGATCCGGAGAGGGACGCGCTGCTCAGGCCGTTCCGGCTGCTCACGGCGAAGCCTGTGGTCTATGTCGCCAACGTTGCGGAGTCAGATCTCCCAGACGGTGGACCCGGGGCGGGCCGGGTGCGAGGCTACGCGTCCCAGGTGTCTGCGGCGGCGGTGGTGCTCGCGGCGAAGCTCGAGGCCGAGGCGGCGGCGCTTCCTGCGCAGGAATCTGTAGAGTTCTTGGGCGCGTATGGGCTGCAGGAACCCGCGCTGTGGAAACTCATCCAGGCGGCGTACCGGCTGCTGGACCTGGTGACGTTCTTCAGCACCGTCTCAAAGGAAGTCCGCGGATGGTCGGTGCCCCGTGGCACGAAAGCATCCGAGGCGGCGGGCAAGGTCCACACCGACATGGAGCGCGGGTTCATTCGCGCGGAAGTGATCAACTGGGAGACGCTGGTGAAGGCGGGATCGCTGCGGGCCGCCCACGATCGCGGCCAGGTCCGCCTCGAAGGGAGGGACTACGTCGTCCAGGATGGCGACGTCATTCTCTTCAGATTCGCGGTGTAGGGCGCCCTTGTACGGCCGCAAAGGCGGGTGCTATAATTGTCCGGACCCGTGGGGGCATCCCGCGGGATTTCTTTCGGTCTGAGCTTTTTGGGGGTTGCGGTGAAGAGTTACGACCTCGTCTATATCGTCCGGCCTGACCTGGATGCGGACGCCCTGAAAGCCGTCACCGAGCGCATGAGCCAGCGCATCATCGACCAGGGTGGGACCATCGAGGCCGTGGAAGTCTGGGGCAAGAAGCGCATGACGTTCACGGTGAAGAAATACCGTGAAGGTATCTTCGTGCATACCCGCTTTGCCCTGCCGCCGAACAAAGTAGAGGAGATCCGCCGTGCCGCAGCGCTCACTGAGGACGTGCTGCGCGCGACGATCACCAACGCGGTCGGGAAGCTTCCCGAGGCGAAGCCGGCGGAACCGTCCTCGGCGACTGCCGTGACAGCCCCTGCACCGGCGGCGACTCCGGCAGCCCCGCTGGCTCCGGTAGTCCCGTCGACCCCCGAACCCCAGAGCGGCCCCGCGGAGGTCTAAGGCTGTGCTGAATCGCATCATCCTGATTGGCCGGCTGACCCGGGATCCCGAGTTGCGCTACGTGCCGAGCGGCCAACCGGTCGCCGGTTTCACGCTTGCGGTGGACCGGCCGTTCGTCAACCAGCAGGGCGAGCGCGCGACGGACTTCATCGATGTCGTCGCCTGGCGTCGCCTGGCCGAGCAGGTGACGCAGCATCTCAGCAAGGGGCGGCTCGTCGCAGTAGAGGGCCGGCTGCAGATCCGGTCATACGAGACGCAGGACGGCCAGAAGCGGAAGGTCGCTGAAGTGGTGGCAGACGCCGTGCGCTTCCTGGACCGTAAGGCCGGCGCGGCAACGGCCGCCGTCACACCGGGAGCTCCGGCGCCCGAGATGGAAGCCGAGGCGGGAGACGGCGACGGCGACGACGTCCCGTTCTAAGACGATGAAGACCAGAGGGGTAGAGAGGTAAGTATGCCAGACACGAGAGACCGCAGGCAGGGCAAGAAAGAGTGGCGCGGCCGGCGGCCCAAGCGCCGAAATTGCCAGTTTTGCAGTGAGAAGGCAACCTTCGTCGACTACAAGGACATCAACCGGCTGCGCCGGTTCGTGACAGAGCGCGGCAAGATTCTGCCGCGCCGCGTCTCGGGCAACTGCGCGCGCCATCAACGCGTGCTGGCCGTCGCGGTCAAACGCGCCCGCGAACTCGCGCTGCTGCCATACACCGCCGAATAACCCGCGCGCGGAGGCGCGTCTATGTCCACTCGCTCCCTCTCGGTGCGCGGCCTGACTGAAGGCGCCATCCTCGCCGCCCTGGTTGCCTTGTTCGCCCTCGCCGCGCGCTATTTTCCGCTCATCGGCATTGTCTCGACATTCGTCACACCGCTGCCCCTGACCATCCTCGTTGTGCGGCAGGGCATGCGGGCGGGCGTGCTGGCCGCGCTCGTGGCGTCGGTGATCGCGGGCATGATCGGAGGTCCGCTGACCGGTCTCGCCATTGCCCTGACCTTCGCGCCTCTCGGGATCGCGTTCGGCGGCGTGCTCCGGCAGCAGCGGCCCGCCGCCACCGTGTTGCTGGTCGGATCCGTAGTGTCCACTGTTTCGATCCTTGTCAACGTTGCCATCACCCTGACCATCTCCGGCATCAATCCGTACGCGATGCTGATCCAGGGAATGGTCCAGAGCCAGGAAGAAGCGCTGCGCTTTTATGCACGCTTGGGTCTCGACGAAGCCCGGATGGAGCAAGTCGCCGGTCCGATGCGTCAGATCTTTCAGATCATGCCGCGACTCATCCCGTTGCTGGTCGTCGTTGGCGGGATCACCACCGCCTATGTGAACTTTGAGGTCACGCGTTTCGTGCTGCGTCGATTCCGTCATCCCGTTCCGGCGCTGCCGCCGCTGTCATCGTGGCGGATTCCGGGGCTGGTGATGTGGGCACTCCCGCTGGGGATTGGGCTGATCTGGCTGGCGCATGCGGCTCCCGTTCCGTTCGTTCTGCCCGGAGCGACGATGCGCATGCTCCCGCCGGATGACGTGAGCGCAGCCTTCTACGCGGCCTCAAGTCGCTATCCCGCGATGGAGACGGCAGGACTCAACCTCTCCATCTTCACGCAGATCATTTTCTCAATGATGGGACTGGTGGCGGCCTGGGTCCTGCTGGAACGCTACGGGGCGCCGCGCTGGCTGCGTTGGCTGGCGGTCACGTTTGCCTTCACCTCCCCTCCGCTCAGTATCGCCGTCTTCCTCCTGGGTTTGGCCGACGCGGCCTTTGACCTGAGGACCCGATGGCGGGCGGCCAAGACCGCGGAGGTGTCCGCATGAAAGTCATCCTGCTGAAGGACGTACCGGCGCTTGGGCAGGCGGGTATGGTAAAGGAAGTAAAGGACGGGTACGCCCGCAACTACCTGCTTCCACGGGGCTTGGCGGCGGAGGCGACCGAAAGTGGCTTGCGGTTGCTTGCGGGGCAGCAGCGGGCGCAGGCGGAGCGCACGCAGCGCGATCGGACTGAAGCGGAGAAGGTTGCCGCAGCGCTCGAGACCGCGGTCATCGAGATTCCAGGGCGGGGCGGCGAGGGCGGGCGGCTGTTTGGATCCATCACCGCGCAGGACGTCGCGGAAGCGCTGACGCGGGCCGGCTTCAGCGTCACAAAGAAACAGGTGGAGCTGAACGAACCGATCAAGACGGCAGGATTCTATAAAGTGCCGGTGCGCATCGGATCCGGCATCATCGCCCAGGTAGATGTGAACGTGGTGGCCGCCAAATAGCATGCGCCAGGTCAAAACGGTCAGACAGATCAACCCCACCGGACGCCTCACCGAGCGCGAGACATTGCGGCGCAAGGCCGAGGCGCTCTTCGGCGTATTGACGAGCCTTTACGGGCAGGAGCGCCTGGGCAAGCGCGTGGAACGCGCCGGCGCGCGCGCGATGATGAGCAGCCCGCAACTGGGCCGCCGGGTCCTGGCGCTGCAGCGGCTGGTCTTCGATGACGCAAACATGAGCACCGTCCCCCGCGAGGCGGAGATCCCCGCTGTGCTGGAGGACCTGCAGGAGCGCATCGCCGACCTCATGGCCCGCAAGTCCATCGAGGACGAGATCGAGCGCCGCGTGCAGGACCGCATGAAGGAGCGCCAGGACGAGTACCTGCGTGCTATCCGCATGCAGGTGATGCAGGATTCCCTCGGTCCGGAGACCGAGTCGACGCGGCGCAAGCTTGAGGAGCTGCACCAACTGGAACAGGTCCGTCTGGCGCGCACCGCGCTGGAAGCGCTGCGACCGCGCAAGCTCGCGCAGGTGGTGGGACAGACACGGGCCATCCGCTCGCTCCTGGCCAAGCTGGCTGTGCCCATCCCACAGCACGTGATCCTCTACGGCCCGCCGGGTGTCGGCAAGACCACAGTCGCACGGCTGGCACTGGAAGAAGCCAAGCGACTGCGACAGAGCCCGTTCCGGCAAGAGGCGCCGTTCATCGAGGTGGACGCCTCGACTTTGCGCTGGGACTCTCGCGAGGCCACGAATCCGCTGCTGGGGTCCGTGCATGATCCCATTTACCAGGGATCGCGCCGCGAGTTCGCCGAGCAGGGAATCCCCGAGCCGAAGCTCGGGCTCGTCACCCGCGCGCACGGCGGCGTGCTGTTCATCGACGAGATCGGCGAGTTCGACGCGGTGCTGCAGTCGAAACTGCTGAAGGTCCTGGAAGACAAACGGGTCCACTTCGAATCGAGCTATTACGACGCGGCCAACCCACAGGTGCCCGGTTACGTGAGGCGTCTCTTTGAACAGGGCGCGCCGGCAGACTTCATCCTCATCGGGGCGACGACCAAGGAGCCCGAGGAGATCAGCCCGACCCTGCGCTCGCGCTGCGCGGAGGTCTTCTTCGATCCACTCTCGCAGGAGGACGTCGAGAAGATCGTACGCCAGGCGGCCAAGCGGGTGGGCGTGGAGCTGGAAGGTGGGGTACCGCTGACGATCAGCGAGTACACGGTGGAGGGCCGCAAAGCCGTCAACCTGCTGGCCGACGCCTACGGCGTGGCGCTCTACCGCCGGCGCGGCCGCGGTCACCCACGCATCACCCGGCACGATCTGCTCGAGGTCATCCGGAGCGGCCGGCTCGCCTCGACGACGCCGACCAAGGCGTCGGACGTTCCCGAAATTGGGAAGGTGTTCGCGCTCGGCGTCACGCAATACGTCGGATCGCTGATCGAGATCGAAGCGACGGCATTTGCGGTGGGAAAGCGCCAGCGCGGCAACATCCGCTTCAACGAGACCGCCGGCACGATGGCCAAGGATTCAGTCTTCAACGCCGCCTCGGTGATCAGGAAGGTGGCCGGCATCGACGTCAGCAACTACGACGTTCACGTGAACGTGATCGGTGGCGGTCTGATTGATGGTCCCAGCGCCGGGCTCGCCGTCGTGCTGGCTATGCTGAGCGCGATTCAGAAAAAGCCCGTGCGCCAGGACGTCGCGGTGACGGGCGAGGTCTCCATCCAGGGGAAGGTCAAGCAGGTCGGCGGGATTCCCGAGAAGATCTACGGCGCGCGCCAGGCCGGGATGCGAAAGGTTGTCATCCCCGACGAGAACCGCAACGAGGTACCTTCTGACGTGCGAGGGATCGACGTGGTGACCGCGGGCAGCATCGAGGATGTGCTCTCCCACGTGTTCGCTTCGAAACGCGGCTCCAACGGGCGAAAATAGCCCACACACCCCCGTTCGAAGGCAGTTTCCTCCCCAGGTTATCCACAGTAAATCTCCTGTGAATCCACGAAAAGCCCCCGTCTGTCCACAGAAAATCTGTGCGTTGTCCCCACTAAGAACATGATGTGCACACGTGCCCCACAAGGTGACTCACAGGAGGCCCTATAACCTCATCACGTACGACGTTCCTGCCGCTCACCTACCTGGGCTATGGCGCGAACTTGACAATGCGAACGTACGTTCGTATAATCACTTCCACCTCGGAGTGGAGGCATTCGGCGTGTCCCTGAGCACTTCGATCGACCGCGTTCCGCCGCAGAATCTCGACGCCGAGCAGGGAGTCCTAGGGTCGATGCTGCTTGACCGCGACGCGATTGCGCGCGTGGTCGAGCTGATCCGCGCCGAGGATTTCTACCGGGACGCCCACCGGCGGATCTACGAGTCGGTGACCGACCTCTTTGAGCGCGGAGAGCCGGTCGACCTTATCACCGTGACTGACCGGCTGCGCGACAAGGGGCAACTGGACGACGTCGGCGGCGCCTCCTACGTCACGTCGCTGCTGAACTCCGTGCCGACCGCAGCCAACGTCGAGTACTACTCTCGCATCGTCTTGCAGAAGTCGATGCTGCGGCAACTGATCAGCGCCGGCACCCAGATCGCGCAGATGGGTTTCGAGGCTGCGCAAGACGTCGAGCTGCTCGTGGACCAGGCCGAGAAGCTGGTCTTCAGCATCGCCAGCCGGCGCATGCTTCAGGAGTTCCTGCCCATCCGCGAGATCCTGAAGGAAAGCTTCGAGCGGATCGATCGCCGGTATCAGGACAAGGGCACGGTGACCGGGGTGCCGATGGGCTTCAGCGACCTCGACCAGATGACGAGCGGACTGCAGCCGGCGGATCTCGTCATCGTGGCCGCGCGCCCCGCGATGGGCAAGTGCTTGAAATACGACGCCGAGATTGTGGACGCCCGGACCGGCGAAGTCTGCACGATCCAGGAGATCGTCAGCCGTACTCACACCACACTGTGGACGTTAGACGGGCAGGCGCACCTGCGCACGGCCGAGCCCACGCGGTTCGTTGACGACGGCATCAAAGCCGTCTACCGCGTTCGCACCGCTTCAGGCCGCGAAGTCGAAACCACGCTGGCGCATCCCTTCTGCACACCGCGGGGGTGGCAGCGTCTTGCCGACATCCGGGTCGGCGAGATGATTGCCGTGCCGGCGCGCCTGCCCGTGTTCGGAAGCCTTGATCTGCCGTTGTACGAGGTCAAGCTGCTGGCGTACCTCTGTGCCAAGACGATGCCGACATCGCCGGTGCTGGCCACCGATTATGCGGACGCGGTGGCAGTCGGCGAGGCGATCCGGGCAGCCACCCGCCCCGGGGCCCCGGAGACCCGGACCGGGGCGCCGGAAGTACCGGCGATGGCTCCGATCCAGGGCGCATCGGTCCCCGAAACAGTGAGCACGCTCCTGGCACGCCATTCGGATCTCGGACGGGAGGGCGAATCGCGACCAATTCCGGCGCTCATCTACACTCTCACTCGAGATAAGCTCGCCCTGTTTCTCTCCCGGCTGCTCGCCTGCACGGGCTCGGTCGCCTCCGAGCCGGAAGTGGGCGTGCGCTGCGTCCTCCCGTCCACCCGGATGGCCAAGCAGGTACGTCACCTGCTGCTGCGCTTCGGCGTGGCGGCAACGGTCGATGGGACGTCACTCTCCATCTCCGGGGAACAGGCCCGGACTTTGTTCCGCGAGGTCGGCATTCTCGGATGGGAACGGCTGCGCACCTGGGCCCGCTACGATCAGGGCCGCTTGCTACCTGAGACGGACATCGTGTGGGACGCGATCACCTCGATGGAATATACCGGCGACTTTCAGGTGTACGATCTGACCGTGCCCGATACGCACAACTTCATCGCCGACGACGTCTGCGTCCACAACACGACGCTCGCGCTGAACATCGCCGCACACGCCGCCATCCACCACCAGGTGCCGATCGCGATCTTCAGTCTGGAGACGTCCAAGGAACAGTTGGTGCAGAGATTCTTATGCGCTGAGGCCGAGGTGGATGGGTCGAAGCTGCGCACCGGATTTCTGGCGGACTCCGACTGGCCGAAACTGGCACGGGCCATGGGCAAGCTGTCCGAGGCGCCGGTCTTTGTTGACGACTCGGCTACTATCTCGGTCATTGAGATGCGCGCGAAGGCGCGGAAGCTCAAGGCCGAGCACGGGTTGGGCCTGATCGTCGTGGACTACCTGCAGATGATCCAGTCCTACAAGCGCACGGAGAACCGCACGCAGGAGATCTCGGAGATCGCGCGCTCGCTGAAGTCGCTGGCGAAAGAGCTGGGGATTCCACTGATTGCGATCTCACAATTGAGTCGAGCGGTCGAAGTCACGGGCACGCGGCGGCCATTGTTGTCACATCTTCGAGAATCTGGAGAATTGGAGCAAGTAGCCGATCTCGTGATATTCATTTACCGAGAAGACTACTACAACCCCGACACTGACAAGAAAAATATCGCTGAGATTATCATCGCCAAGCACCGCAACGGACCGATCGGGCTTGTGGAGTTATTCTTCCACAAAGAGCATAGCCGCTTCAGGAATCTCGAGAAGCGGCGGCCGTAATCTCGCGGAAGTTTCATCCTGCGCGTCGAACCCCATCCGGTGATGGGCAGCGTCCTGGCCCTCCTCTCCGCCATTCTCTTCGCGGCCGCTGCCCTCATCATCCGGCGCGGGATGCAACGCTCGACGGCCACCACCGCCACCCTCATTTCCATCTCCACGAATCTCGTCGCGACATGGCTGCTCTCTATCCTGTTGGGCTCTCTGGGCCGGATCACGCTGCCTGCGGCGGCCACGCTGCTCCTCGCGGGAGTCTTCGCTCCGGCGCTTGCGCGCTTTACCTATTACGAATCCATGACGCTGATCGGCGTCGCCCGCGCGTCCACGATCAGCAACACCACGCCGCTCTTTGCGGCTGTTCTCGCCGTCCCGGTCCTGGGCGAGCGTCTTTCGTGGCAGCTGGCCGCCGGCACGGTGCTGGTCGTCGTCGGCATCGCACTCACGGCCCGCCCCGATCAGGCGGCCACGTCCGCTCGGCCATGGGCCGGGGTGCTCCTCGCGCTCAACACGGCCGTCATGGCCAGCGTCTCCTTCATGCTGCGCAAGCTGGGGCTGCGGATGCTGCCGGATCCCGCGGTCGCGTCAGCCCTCACCCTCACCGGATCGATGCTCGTGCTGCTCCCGTTTGTGATCTACCGGTCGCGGCGAGAGCCGCTGAGGGCGGGTCGGCAGGCGTTCACGCTGCTCTTCATCGGCTCTGTGCTGACGACCGGCGCGTTTCTCTCTTACTTCTTCGCCCTGAACCTCAGCGAGCTCGTGCGCGTCACGCCCCTGGCAAACACGACCCCGATCTTTGCGCTGGTCCTGCTCTATTTGTTCCGTCAAGAAGAAACGATCCGCGCCGGCACGGTGGCCGGCGCGGTGATTACTGTCGCGGGGATCCTGTTCGTCCTGATCGGCTAGCGCGATATCACCCGGACTAGTCGCCGATCCTGTCGAGTTCCTCTCCCACCGCATCCGCCAGCGGCCTGAGTGTCGCGTAGTCGAAGCTGAACTTCGCTCCGGCCGCCTCGAAGAGCTTGGGCAGCGGCTTGCTGCCCCCCAGTGCGAGGGCCTGCCAGTAGCGTTCGACGGCGCCCCGGTGGTCGCGCCGGCTCCGCAGCCATACCTGCAGCGCGCCCGTCTCCGCGATGCCGTACTCGATGTAGTAAAACGGGCTTGTGTACAGGTGCAACTGCCGGTGCCACAGGTAATCAAGCACATCCTCATAGCCGCTCCAGTCAAACGACGGCTGGAACCGTTTGTAGATCTCCAACCACGCCTTGCGCCGGTCCTCGCGGTTGTGTGGATGGGTGTACACCCAGTGCTGGAAGGCGTCAATGGTGGCGATCCACGGGAAGAGGAGCACCGCGTCCTCCATCGTGTTGCGGTAGGACCGCCGGAACTCCGCCTCGTCCTTGTAGAAGACGTTCAAGTACGGCGCCGCCAGCAGCTCCATCCCCATCGAGGCGACTTCGGCGAACTCCAGCGGTGAGTGGCGATAGTGGATGAGCGGCTCCTCACGCGCGGCCAGCTGGTGGAAGGCGTGGCCCCCTTCATGCAGCATCGTGCGCAGATCGTCGTCGCGGCCGACCGCATTCATGAAGATGAACGGCCACCGCCGCTCGTGCAAGGTGCTCTGATAGCCGCCCGGCGCTTTGCCCTTCCGGCTCTCCAGCTCGAGCAACTGCTCTTCCCACATGAACTTGAACTGGTCCCCGAGCGCCTGATCCACCCGGCGGAAGATCTCCTCGCAGCCCTTCACCAGTTCGTCGGCCGTCGCAAACGGCCGCAATGGCGCACGCCCGAGCGGGTCGACCTGCACGTCCCAGGCGCGGAGCGACGGGATGCCCATCGTCCGCCGGCGGTCCTCGTAAATCCGTTTGACCAGCGGCAGCATGGCCTGCTCCACCCCGTCGTGGAATTGGACGCAGTGTTCCGGGGTGTAATCGAAGCGCCGCCGTCGCTTGAACGCGTAGTCACGGTAGTTCTCGAAGCCGGCATTCACCGCGATCTGGGTGCGCAGCGCGACAAGCTTGTCGTAAATCTCCTCCAGCGTGTCGCGGTCCTGCAGCCGGCGCCGTGCCGTCAGCTCGAACACCTGCTGGCGTACGTCGCGGTCGGTCTCCTCGAGATACCGGGCTGCCTGCTGCAGGGTCTGTTCCTGGCCCCGGTACGTGATCGTCATCGCACCATTGACTTTCTGGTAATCCTTGGCGAGCAGCGCCTCCTGAGTCTCCAGGGGCACGTTCTCTTCCCGAAAGAGAGCGACGTCGTTCTCGACGATGCGGTCCATCACCCCGTACCGGCCCAGCGGCAGCATCCGGCGATACGGGTGTTGTAGATACATCGTCTCCAGCGCGTGCCACATCGGCTTGGTCTTCGGGTCGATCTGCTCCACGAAGTGGTTGTACGCTTGCTCGCGCACCGGGTCATCGGTCTGTGTGGTCATAGCGATGTAGCGTTTCGTGCGCTCCTCGGCGATGGCACCGCTCAACTCGGAGCAGTCAAAGAGCCACAGCTCGATCTCATCCAGAGAATTGATGGAACGCTCCAGCATCTTCTTGAACAGCGGTTCAATCTGCGCCCAGTCCCCCATGTCGGCGCCTTTGGGCACAAACTTGCGGGGGAACTGACGGCGCGGGTCGACCTGCATCATACTTCGCACGTGGCTTCCTCCAGTTGGTCAGGGGAAAATGAGTGAAAACCTGAAAACTTACTTGGGGAGGTTACAGGGGAATTCCTGCCGTATGACGGAATACCGCTGCGTGCGCATCCTCGCGAGCATCCTGGTGGTGGTCGGGCTGACCACGGGACCGCTCTTCGCCGCCCGCCCGATCCCCCGGCTGGCCGTGTGGATGGAAGTCTCCGCGAACCTGCTCACATTCGCGTCGCGCGAGCAGATCGCCGGCGTGCTGGACCGAGCCAGGGCCGCCGGCGTCACGGACATCATCCCTGAGGCGAAGAATGCGTGGGGCTTTGTCAACTACGAGAGCACCTTCGCACCGCACATTCGCACGTCCACGGTCCCCCGCACACGGCCGCCCGCATACGATGCTCCGGCTACCTGGTTTCCCGCCGACATCGACCCGCTCCAGGTCGTGATCGAGGAGGCGCATGCCCGCGGGATCCGTGTGCACGCCGCGGTCAACGTCTTCGGCGAGGGGCTGAACGCCGCCCAGGTCGGCGTGGTCTTTCAACGGCCGGAATGGATGACCCGGCACATGGCTGCCGATGGCCGGCTCGTCCCCGCGTCCGAAGTCGGGGTCATCGCGTTCGCCAACCCCGCCAATCCGGAGGTCCAGCTCTACGAGCTCGCGATCATCCAGGAGGTTGTGTCACGCTACGACGTGGATGGTGTGGTGCTGGATCGCATCCGATTTCCGGATGGGTCCGCGGATTTCTCCGACCTGAGCCGCGCGCAATTCGAAGAGTGGCTGGGCCGCCCGATCGAGCGCTGGCCGGGTGATATCCTGGCCCCGAACGGCGGGCAGATGGTGCAAGGGCCGTTTTTTCCACTGTGGATCGCCTGGCGGGCGAACGTCATCCGCCAGTTCGTGCGCGCCGCCGAGCGAGTCGTGCACGGTGTCAAGCCTGACGCGTCGTTCTCCGCGTACGTCGGCAGCTGGTACCACACCTACTGGAACGAAGGCGTGAACTGGGCGTCGACGGCCTCCACGCCCGACCTGCCGTGGGTGACCCCGGAGTGGAAGGAGGCAGCCATCGGCGACCTCCTCGACTTCTTGATGCCGGGGTTGTACTTCATCCCCCTTACGCAGGGGGATGCGATGCGGGCCGGCTCCGCTCCGTGGATGAGCGTTGAGGGCAGCGCGTTGATGGCGCGCGACCTGCTGAATGGGGGGGCGCCCCCGGTCGGCGCATTGCTGGTGTCCCTCTACGAGCACCGGCCGGAACAGTTCCGGGCCGCCCTCGACGCCGTGTTCCGGATCCACGGCGCAGCGATGCTCTTCGATATGGTCTACCTGGAACTGTACGGATGGTGGGACTTCCTCACCGTCGCCGCCCGGCCCGGTCCCTGACCGCTTCCCCGGCTGGTTCAGGTAGCGGTGGGCATGGATGCCATGCCCATGACGTGAAAGCCGCTATCCACGAAGATCGTGTTTCCCGTGACTGCCCGTGAGAGGTCGCTGGCGAGAAAGACGGCGACGTCGCCGACGTCCTCTATCGTGATGTTCCGCCGCAGCGGCGCCATCTCTGCGGTGACGTCACGCAGCTTCGAGATGCCCTTCACCGCGCTGCCGGCCAGCGTCTTGAGCGGTCCCGCCGAGATGGCATTGACGCGGACCCCGCCCACTCCCAGCTCGGACGCCAGGTAGCGCACCTCAGCCTCCAGGGCCGCCTTCGCGATGGCCATGATGTTGTAGCCCGGCACGACGCGCTCTACCGCATTGTACGTCAGCGTGAAGATGCTGCCTCCACCGGTCATGAGCGACGCCGCACGGCGCGTGATCGCGAGCAGGGAGTAGGCGCTGACGTTCAGCGTGAGGGCATAGCCGTCGCGTGAGACTTCATTCAGAGGCCGCGCAAGGTCGTCGCGGTCGGCGAAGGCGATGCAGTGCGCGAGGGCGTCCAGCCCTCCCCACCGGTCTTTGAGGTCGCCAAAGATGGCATCGAGCTGGTCGTCGACGGTGACATCTCCAGGGTACGTTGGGAAGCGGTTGCGGCCTCCGATGGTGTCGAGCAATTCGTCCAGGTTCTCCTTCAGCCGCTCGCTCTGGTAGGTGAACGCCAGCTCGGCGCCTTCACGGTGAAACGCCTCGGCGATCCCCCAGGCGATACTGCGTTTGTTTGCGACACCCATGATGAGGGCTCTCTTGCCTTTGAGCAGCATCGCTCACCCCGCGATCGTTTTCTCGATGTAGCGCATCAGGCCCAGCACGCTCTGGCGGACCGGCATGATGACCTCGAACCGGGCGCTCGCGCCGGCGCCATCGCGCGCCTCGATATCCCGCCGGGCTGCCTGCCATAGGCGATCGGTGATCGCGACGTCGGCGAGGCCCGCCGCCATGTCCTCGCGCACCGTTTCGACCCCTTGCAGGAGCCGTTCCTCCAGTTGATCGAGCAGGTCAGGGACCCAGTCGTGCGGCCCGAAATGCGTCAGCAGAAGCCGCTTCGGACGGAGCGAGCGGACCCGCCGTAGCGACTCACGCCAGGCCTGTACGTCCAGTTCCGGGGGCGGCGTCGGCGCGCGGACGTAGCGGGACCGTGGCAGCGCGACGCCGGCCACGTCGCCCGTAAAGAGATCGCCCGATGCGGCGTCCCAGTACACGTGGTGGTGCCGCGCATGACCGGGCGTATCCAGGGCGGTCAGCCGCCGGGACCCGAGCACGATCGGATCCTGGTCAGCCAGCACGTGGACGCGAGACTCGGGCACAGGCACCGTCTGCCCGAATAGGCGTTCCAGTTCGTCCCCGTACAAGCGGGCGGCACTGTTGAGGAGGCGAGTCGGGTCGACGAGGTGCGGCGCTCCGCGCGGGTGCACGTACACCTGTGCCTTCGGCAACCGCTGCGTCAGAGTCCCGGCACCGCCCGCGTGGTCCAGGTGGATGTGGCTGACGGCGATGGCCTCGATGTCGTCGGGATCGAGTCCCGCGGCGCGGATGCCGCCGATCACAGTGTCCACAGTTGAGGCGGGCCCGGTCTCGATGAGTCCGGGCCGGTCGCCCAGCAGCAAATAGACGCCGACTGCCTCCGGCGTCCCCGCGTACCCCGTATCAATGAGGAAGAGGTCGCGACTGAGTCGTGTCATACTCACGCGACCACGATACACGACCCTGTGGGGAGGTGCTAGGGCGGTGTGCGGCTAGGGCAACGGTGTGGCCCGCCGCGGGTCGAGCCCGTGGCCGAGCACGCCGTACCGGCGGCCGGACCGGGGATCGATGAGCCGGATGTTGTCGAGGTACAGCCGCGGAGTCTTCCACAGCAACCCCATCGCGCGCCAGAGCGGCATCTCATGATACCGGTCCGGCCAGAGCTCGCGGAGCAGCCGCTTGATGTGTGGCGCATATTTAGCGCTCATGGCCGGAAACACGTGGTGCTCGGTGTGGTGGCTGAAGTTCGAGTGGATGATGTCCAGCACTTTCGGGACAGACACAGTGAGCGACCCGGCCAGCGGGTCGTCGTCCTCCAGGAGCGGGTTCAACAGATGATTGGTCGCGATGTACGACATCACGATGAAGTTGCTGAGGAACAACGGCAGGACGTAGAAGAACACGAACGAGCCCCACCCCAGCCAGGCCCCCATGCCGACCCAGAACACGACGGGCAGCCCGGTCTCCACCGCGACGCGGATGCGCTGCCTTCGGGGCATGCGCGGCAGTGTGTTGACCAGGACCAGCGCGGCATGGAGATTCAGCCAGACGGTCAGCAACGCGAAGAAGCGCAGGCTACGCGTGGGCACGAGGCGGTGCAGGATCTGCAGGGCGCGCCGCTCGTGGTATTGCTCCAGGGTGCTGTACGCGTCGGGGTCCTGCCCCTGAATCTGCGTGTGTCCGTGATGCCCCGCGTTGTGCCACTGCCGCCACAGCAGCGGCGCGATGGCATGCGGCAGCAGGCATATCCCCCCGAGGACGTCTCGTGCGACGCCTTTGCCGACTACGGCTCCATGGAGGATTTCATGGCCGAGGAAGCCCAGTGACCCGAAGGCGCATCCAATGACTATCCCGATGGCTGCATCAACGTACCAGGGGAACCGGGCGACGGCGATGAGCGCGATTCCCGCCGCGGCGACCGCGGCATATGGCATGATCCACAACAGCCGGTGGGGCACGGGTTGGAAATACCGCGCGGGCAGACGGCGGCGCAACTCTTGCACGTAGACACGGTGAGAGATCTGCATATTAGTCCCCTTGATTCCCTACCCGATTTCTGAAACCTTCGGACAACGCCCTTGGCGTTAGGGTAGCGAAACGTGCAATGCAGGAAGCGTGATAATCCCACACAAGTCCAGGGTAATTGTGAATGCCGCGCGCGACTTCGTCAAGCTCTGGGCCGCCAACACCGTTTCGGATTTCGGCTCGCTCGTCACCCGCACCGCTCTCCCCTTTGCCGCCGTCCTGATGCTGAACGCGACCCCGTTCCAGATGGCGCTGCTGTCCGCCGCCGACCTGGTCGCGGGACTGCTCGTAGGGCTCATTGCGGGCGTGTGGCTGGATCGTATGCGCCGGCGTCCGGTGATGATCGCCACGGACCTTGGGCGAGCGGTGTTGCTCGTAACGATCCCTGTCGCCGCGGCGCTCGGCGTCCTGCGCATCGAGCAGCTCTACGCCGTGGAGTTTCTTGCCGGGGCGATGACGATGGTGTTCGTCGTGGCCTACCAGGCCTATCTCCCGACACTCGTGCGGCGCGAAGAGCTGGTGCGCGCCAACAGCGTCCTCACGGCCAGCTCCGCGGTCTCGGAGGTCGTGGCGTTTGGGTCCACGGGGTGGCTGGTGCAGATCCTGACGGCGCCGATGGCGCTGCTTCTGGACGCGTTCTCGTTCCTGTTCTCTGCCGCCGCGATCGGCGCCATCCGGCATCCGGAGCCGGCGTCGCTGATTGT
>Ga0209889_1000003_pt1 | contig 33433 bp, 32 predicted proteins | sample GWRWN1_0_10_FD_187233 | JGI IMG/M metagenome (GOLD analysis project Ga0209889, IMG submission 187233) | Riverbed sediment microbial communities from areas with no vegetation in Columbia River, Washington, USA - GW-RW N1_0_10 (SPAdes)... | ecosystem: Environmental > Aquatic > Freshwater > River >... | reverse complement strand
AACACTAAAGTAACGCTCGCCATGATCGATGATCACCATCTTGCCATAGCCCGAGAAGCGCTCCGCGAACACCACCCTGCCCTTCTCTACGGCTCTAATTTCCTCACCGATGGGTGCTTCAATATCAATGCCTTTTCGAAAGACCTCGGTTGCAAACTCGGGATGTTTGGTTTTGCCAAAACTACCTGTTACTTGTCCTCGAACTGGCCACTCGAGTTTGCCCCTCATCGCATCAAGCCCAGTGCCGGCGGGAAGTTCTGGCACCTTTCCAACGCCCCGGCGGGACATCTCCTCAATCATCTTTTGGAGACGCAATGCGGCTTGCTCCAACTCCTTGAGGGCTCGCACGCGACCGTCTTTTTCCTGCCGAAGACTTGCAAGGAGCTGCTTTTTCTTTTCTCCATCCTTGCGGACTGAATCCTGAACCTCGGCGAGGATCTGTCTCTGTTGGCTCAGTTCTTCCTTTTTATGCGCCAGCTCTCTTTTGACATTCTCCTGATAGATCACCTCGTCGTGCAATTTCTCAACCAGCTCTCGATCGAAGAAAACTGTCGCTGCCAAATAATGCTTGCGCTGGAGCAATACTCCAAGCGGGACTTCACCGCTAAGAAGAACAAAGGGACCGCCACCACGGTGCCAGCGATAAAGCGCAACCGCCCGTTTCATCAGAAGCTCGCGTCTCTGATCCAGGGAGATTCTAAGTCGCTGCGCTTCGGTCTCTTTCTGCTGCATTGCACCGAGGATCGAAGCAAGCTTAGAGTTTGCCGTATTCAGGTCCTTGGTTTTCTTTTCCAAATCTCGTTCGATCTTGCCAAGAGCTTGGAGAACTGAACCCTCTCTTTTTCGTACCTGGTTGATTCCCTGTCGTTCGCTTTCTATTTTTCGTTTGATCCCTTCGAGGTCCTTATTGACGCTGGCGGCATCAAGCCGCAATCCGTAGAAAAAAAGAAACACCAATAAATAAAGAGAGGATCGTCGATTCATCCTTTCCATCTCTTCATAAACCTCCGCAGGGAAAATACACTGCCGGACGCCCCCAAAAGCGATCCGATAGCGAGGATCAGAGCGATGCCTCTCCAATCGATAAATTGCAGCTGGCCCAAACTTCCAAAAAGACCGATTGAAGTCGGTGTTTGATCACGAAGAAATAGCACCAAAAACCATAACCCCAGGACGGATAACCCTGCCCCGATGAATCCTTGGATCAGACCTTCGACCACGAATGGGGCCTGAATGAGCTCTTCGGTTGCGCCGACCAATTGCATCACCTCGATTTCATCTTTCTGCGCTAAAATGGCTAACCCTACCGTGCTCCGGACGATGAAAAAGACGGCGATAAAAAGAATCCCACCGAGGACCCACTTTGCCCATTGCAGCGCGAGGACCACGAGACTGAGTCTATCAACCCATTCTTGCGGGTACTCAACGGTGGTAAGTCCCTTTTCTTTTCGGAGCCGGTTGGCAAGAGCTTCGACAATCGGACCATCCCGATAGGCGGGCTTGACGAAGACCTCGAACGAAGCGGGCAAGACATCTTCTGGAAGACCTTCCAATACGTTAGAGTGCGCACCCAGGGCGCCCCGAAAATCTTTCCAAGCTTGCTCTCGGGAAATATGTCGCACCCGCTCCACTTCAGGGAAACTCTGGATCTTATCACGCAGTAGCGACACCTCCCCAGTACCCAAACCTTTGTCCAGGTAGGCGTTGATCTGAATCTGATCACCCCATTCTGTGAGCAGGTTTTGGAGATTTTCCTGCGCTAGCATCAACGCACCGAATACAAACAGCGCGACCGCCATCGTTCCCGCGGTTAGCACATGCGTCCAAAGCCGAGCCCAGAGACTGCTGCACACGCGTCGGCCAACGAGACCCCACTGTGATCCCTTCACCCGGCGCGACCTTCTTTGAGTGGGCTCAAATCGTCCACCAAGTAACCTTCTTGAAGAGAAATGACTCGTGTCCCGTATCGTTGGCTGAGATCAAGGTCGTGGCTTGCGATGATGATGGTGGTTCCCCTTTGCCGGATCTCGCGAAAGAGACGCATTGTCTCGTCTGCCAAGTTCGCATCTAGATTTCCCGTGGGCTCGTCGGCCAGCACAACCATCGGATCGTTCATCAACGCGCGCGCGATGGCGACGCGCTGTTGTTCGCCTCCCGAAAGCGCTGGCGGCTTGGCATCATATTTTTCCCGCAACCCAAGCTCACGCAACAGTTGATACGCTTTGGTGTAACTTTCTTGCCGCGGCACACCCGTCACGAGGGCCGCCAAGGCAACATTGTCAAGCGCGGTCATGTGCGGCAGGAACTTGAATTCTTGAAACACGAGACCTATCTGCTGCCGCAGCCGCGCAACACCTCGACTGTTAAGCTTGGTCACGTCTTTACCGTGGATGATTATTTGGCCTTGGGAAGGTTCTTCTTCCCGGAAGAGTAGCTTCAGCAAGGTCGTCTTTCCCGCGCCGCTCGGCCCGGCCAAAAAAACCAACTCCCCTTTCGCTATCTGCAGATTGATATCCTTGAGAGCTGCAGTGTTCGGCGGGTATATTTTCGAGACATGAAAGAGTTGGATCATGAAAACATGCGGTCACGAGCGGCTCAGACGGCGCCAACTCTGAAAAACACTTGACATGGATATGGGCGGCTGTTACATTTGCCAAAATATTGAATTTATTGATCTATCTATAAAAGATGTTGCACCGACTTACAAGTGTGGCCAAGCAACCGATGGCGCTCCCACAGCGAATCGAGAGATTTCGAGTCGTCTTGATCAAGCCTTCAAAATATGACGACGATGGTTATGTAATACGTTTCTGGAAAGGTGTTCTACCCAGCAATACTCTCAACGTCCTCCATGGCTTGACCGAGGATGTAAAGGAGCGCCGTGTCTTTGGCGCGCTCCCCATCGAGGTTACTACCTTCGATGAAACGGCGGAAAAAGTTCCCATCAACAGAATCATCCGCTGGGGCCACGAGCCCGGCACGAAACTCTTGGTGTGCTTAGTGGGAGTGCAGACCAATCAGTTTCCTCGCGCTCTCGACATCGCAAGGCGCTTTCGCGCTGAAAACATCGCAGTCATCATCGGTGGCTTTCATACCAGCGGGACGATCAACATGCTGGGCGAGCAAGAGCCGGACATTCAGGAGCTTGTTCGCGAATCCATTTGTGTGGTATCCGGCGAAGTCGAAGGCAAATGGGAAATGATCCTGGCCGACTTTCTCCACGGTCAGCTGAAACCGATTTACAGTTTCGCCCAGGACCTGCAGAGCCTCGTCGATATCGAATCCTCTCCACTTCCCAAGACCAGTCCAAAGACGATGGGCCACTTCGCCTATCCCAACTTTGGCACCGCTGACACTTCGCGCGGCTGCCCCTTCGCGTGCAGCTTCTGCACCATTATCAACGTGCAGGGACGGAAAATGCGCGAACGGAGCCCGGAAAGCATTGCGGCCCTCCTGCGCAGGAATTATTGGGAGCACGGTATTTCTTTCTATTTCTTCACCGACGATAATTTTGCCAGGAAAAAACTCTGGCGCGAGACGTTTGAGGCGATCATTAAACTTCGGCAGGAAGGCCTCAATGTTTCGTTCATGATGCAGGTGGATTTGGCCCGCAAGCCGAAGGACTTCGTTGAGTTGGCGGCCCAAGCCGGCTGTACTCAGGTCTTCATCGGAATGGAAAGTGTCAATCCGGAAAATTTGAAGGCCGAAGGCAAAAAGCAGAATAATGTTGACGAGTATCGGGAGATTATCCAAGAGTGGCACAACGCCGGGGTGGTCGTGCACACCGGCTACATCATTGGCCTGCCTTGGGATTCCAAAGAGCAGGTGCCCAAAGACATCCGGTTTTTGATGGACGAAGTCGGACCCGACCAAGCCTCTTTCTTCATGTTGACGCCTCTACCGGGTTCCCACGATCACCGCGAAATGAGAAAACGCGGCGAGTGGATGGACCCGGATTTCAATAAGCGCGACTCTTTTCACGCCACCATCAAACATCCGTGTATGACAGCCGAGGAATGGACACACGCCTACGAGGAGGCGTGGGAAAACTTCTACAGCAAAGAAAACATGATCAAGGTCCTTTCGCGCTGGAATAACCACCCAAAGAACTACTGGAACCTCATGTCGGTGTTCTTCTGGTATAAGAATGCCGCGCTCATCGAAAAACAGCACCCGATGGTCGCAGGCTTCTTCCGTCTGAAAGATCGAAAGAATCGGCGAGCCGGGTTTGCCGTCGATCCGCTACCGGTCCATGCCTGGAAGCGCACCAAGGAAATCACCCACCTGTTGATTGCCTGGACTAAGTTCTTGAAGGAAATGGAGGAAGTGTGGCTGCAAACTAGAAAAAAAAGCGATACCGAAGAACGCTGGATGGAACAGCTCCAGAAGCTTCAGACTGAAGTGTGGCAGGCGTTACGAATTGCCGAGCTGCAAAAGGTCTATAGCAATGGCAAAGGAGCCTTGCCGGATAAAGTGCGAGCCTTGCTGGATCCCTTGGAAGAGCTATCGTCAAGGATTCTCCTCACACGAAAAGACCTGGACCGTTTCCTCAAACAGTGGGGGACTCTGCGGGAGCGAATTCAAGAGTTGCGCTTGCGTGAAAGCGAGGCGGCGCGGCGCGGGCTCGATGAAATGTACAACATACACGCCAGCATCCGGCTGGGAGACCGTCTACACGAGTGGCACGATGCCTACGCCCGATTGCGGGGTTCGCTACCGTCGAAATCCCAGTTAAGCTTTGTTAAGTTCGATGCCATCAATAACCGGGTCGTCTATTCGCGCCAGGAGCTACAGCGGATCTGGTCTCATACGCTAACCAATCTGCGCCAAATGAGGCTGTGGCAAATCCAACCGTGGAAACTGACAACGGCGGTCGTGAAAGACTTTTTCTTGACCACTTCCTTTGCCTTCCACTATCGTGAATTTTCCAAGCACTAGCAGTTTGCTGAAAAAATTTGTTTGCAGGCTCTCAAAAAGATCACCAGGCGAGGCGATTGAGCGCAACGATACCTATTGAGGTCTTTTTCATCAGCCTGCTAGTGGATCTGCGCCACCTGCCTCGTTAGGGCTGTGATCTGCTTCCTTATCGCATGCGCGTCTTCGGCATGCGGCGCAAGACGAAGATAACTCTCAAGATCTTCCAGCGCTTGCTTGAAGCATTCGAGCTGCAAATAAATCAACCCGCGATCTCGGATATCCTCCAACGATGCTGGATCTAATACCATCAGACGATCGACAATTGACAATCCCTTAATAAGATCGTTTTGTCCCAAGTATATCATTTTAAGATTATTGAGCATTCTTCTGAGGATCTGCTTCTTCTTTATGGGTTCGAGAAGGTCGGGATTAAAAGCTATCTTACCGCCATACAATCTAGAGAGCATCGTTTCGAGGCTCTTCTGAGATAGAATCTCTCCTCGATTGAAAGGATCGACCACGATCTCCTCGTTGTCTCCCACATACTTGACCAAGAAGTGACCAGGAAACCCGACACCCTGAAGGGACAGGCCGATCCTCTGCGCAACCTCTATATAGAGCACTGACAGGGATATAGGGATGCCGGTTCTGCGGTCCAGGACTTCGTTCAGGAAACTATTTCTAGGATCAAAGTAATGTTCGCGGTTGCCGCGAAACCCGTGCTCCTGAAAAAGCACGAAGTTGAGGGCGGCGATGGATCGATGAACATCGGCGTCAGAACCCAAACGCGCCGCTGCGGTGGTCGCCAGCGCGTCAATTCGAGACAGGTAAGCATCGACGTCGAGATTGGGATAATCAGGCGCGGCAATCGTCAAGGCCGCCTTTCCGAGGTCGATTTTAGTTTCCGCGCGGTCGACGGCCTGACGAAAGTCTTTATAGGGATCGTCGGTCAATGCCTGCCTGTGATTCAACGCGGCTCCGCGATCACATCCACGAGGTAGGGCAATTGTTTTTCCTTGACGTACTTGAGGCCTCTTTCGAGCGCGGGCCGCAGATCCGCCGGGTTGCGCACCGGCCCCTCGCCGTTGACACCAAAGGACTGCGCCATTTTGGCAAAGTCCACCGCCGGGTCGTCAACGTGGGTCCCAATACCCGCATTTTCCACCGGACGATTGCGGAATTTCGCGACTTCGATCCCATGTTCCTCCGAGTTGTAGTATGACTGGTTGTTGTGCATGACCATGAGGAACGGAATACGATGTTTGGCCGCGGTCCAGAGCGAGCTCGAAGTCATCAACATGTCGCCGTCGGATTGAATGCTGACGGCGAACTTACCCGTACCTTTCAGTGCCAATGCGGCACCGATGACTGCGCCCGGTCCGTAGCCAAGACCGGCACCACCACTGCCCCCGAGATACTGGTTCGGTTTGGTAAAATCCCATAACCGGCGCGCCCAGCCGTTGGAATTGCCGTTTACCAGAACCCAGTCCTCTTTCTTGATGACTTCACCGAGTTCTAGTGCCAACCATGCGGTAGAGATTTCCTTTTGGGAGGCTTTCGCACGCGCATCCGCAAGCCATTTGGCGCGCCGGCCGTTATGCTTGTCGGCGAGCTCTTTATGTCGCGCCTCGCGAGCCGCCTTGGTCTTGCCGTCGTTGCCGATAGCTTCACGGCACAGTCGAGTCAGTTCCGGTACGGCCACCGAGGTGTCGGCGCACATTGGCAGATCCAGTGCCTGTAACGCCTGAAAATCGTTAGCCCAGGAGTGTACCAGCATATCATTCATCGAGATGCTAATGAGTTTCACGCCGGGCGAAGTGATATACTCACAGTTTCGAGTTTGTTTGCTCACCGTTGTCAACGAACCGAATAGGTCTGCCACATCGAGCGCCAGGATGACATCGGCTTTTTGTAGCAGTTCCCGCGCGCCGTCCGTGGCATCCAAAGGATGGGTCGTGGGGAAATTAAAGCGCGCGCCCTTGTCGACAACCGGAGCCGCCAAAAGCTCCGCCAACTCGATCAGCGCGGGTACGGTTTTTGGATTGCGTCCCAGCGTGTCCGCGATGATGATCGGCGCTTGGGCGTTGACTAACATTTCCGCCGCTTTTCGAAGCGCTTCCGGGTTTGCCTGCATCGACGCTGGCGGGGCATACCGGCTGACGTTGGGGACCTCAAGCGTAGAGGTGAGGGAATCTTCCTGGAGATCCGCATCGTAGTTGATATAGATCGGCGCCATCGGTTCCGTCGTGGCGATGCGGTAGCCGCGAATGAAGGAATCCGGCACGTCGGCCAGGGTATACGGCTGATCATCCCACTTGACGTAGTCGCGCACTTGGTTGCCCTGTACCAGGGCCGTGTGAATCCAGTCGATGCGCGGACGGCGACGCTTGGTGTTCATCGGGCCGGTGCCGCCTAGGACCAAGATCGGGACCCGGTCGATATACGCGTTGAAAATCGCCATGCTCGCGTGCTGCAGGCCGACCATGTTGTGCGCGATGGCAATCATCGGCTTGCCCGTCACTTTGGCATAGCCGTGGGCCACAGCCACTGAGATCTCTTCGTGGTTGCAAAAGATGACTTCCGGCTTGTAGTTGCCGCCGTAGTTGACGATGGAGTCGTGGATCCCGCGAAACGTCGCGCCCGGGTTAAACGCAGCGTACTCAATATCAAAAGCCTTCATTAAATCGACAACAACGTCCGAACCGTATTGCGGTTGCTTTTTTTCTACCTTGCTTTGTGCTTTCGCCACCTTACAAATCCTCCCTTGGGTTTAGATGTCTATTCACTAACCACCATAGAATCGTAATCGAGCCCAACGCCGCTTAGCCTGCCGCATGAATCTGTTCCGTGGACGACGATTGTTTTTGCTCCTGCTGCAACAAACCCTTTTTAAAGAAAAGCTCAAGAGTCTCCAAGAGGTCCCCTTCCCGCGCGCCGGTGTCAGAGGCCTTCCCGACATCCAACTCGGCAATGGATTGCAGCACTTTCTGTACCGCTGGCGCCATGAAAGCCTTCATCCCGTGATGGCCAAAAGTCCGCTTCAGTTCGTCCATTTCCTCGGCCCGCCTGGCCGCATGGATACGCAAACCGACGATACTCGAAGTCACTTTATCTAACAACCCCGGGAAACTCTCTTCGTAACGCTTTAAAATTTCATCCAGCAAACCAAATCTTCTGGCCCCCATCAAGAGCTCGACAAAAAGTCCCTGTAGCCCTTTCGTCAAGCCAGCATAGACGACTTTGAACGCCGAAGCCTGAGCGACGGTCGACCCAAGAACCCTGACTGAAAAGCCGTACGACTCAAGTTCTTGAATCCTCGCTGCTTGTGGTCCGGACACGTAGACCACGGCACCTTTATCCATCTTGGTTGCGGATCCGATGATACAACCGTCGACAAAGTTAATCCCGCTAGGTTGCAGAATCTTTCCGATCTGATCCGCGGTCATGGGAGAAATCGCGTTGGCGTCCAAATAAAGAAGATTCCTGCGCCCCGACTTGGCGGCCGCTTTTGCGACTTTGGTCGCTACGCGTTTCGCCGCAGACGGGACGACAATTGAAACGATCAAATCGGCATCCCTGATCAGAGTCGCAGTCGACGGCACGCATTTCACGCCAACGTTCTCCGCCCGTTTCCGGGTCGTCTCACTGCGGTCTTTAGCGTAGGTCAGGACCTCGATCCCCCGACTAGTTAAAATCTTGGCCCAGTGATAACCCATCTCACCGATGCTCAATATACCAATTCGTTGGAACGCCATAGTTCGCTCCTTTCAGCTAGCCCTCGCGATTGATCACGTCGATCATCTGTCGCAGCCGTGCAAAATCTTCGCGATTAAAAGGGACGGATAAGCGAGGTAGATGCAATGTGCCTTGATCGTCCGCTTCCTCTGCGAGAGGATCCGTCTGCTTGATTTTACCTTTCGTAAGAACGTCGACAAACGATTGGTTCAACGTATCGATCAGATCCGGCGGCGGGGGATGATTGAGCCGAATCACCAAATCCTGCTTTACAAATCGATAAGAATGAAAGTTTCGATAAAAGGTCTCGATTTCGCCGACCGCCGCCTCGACGTTGTCCATGATCTTAAAGAAGCTAAACTCCTTGCCGGAAATATAGCCCCGACTTAGCATGGCCTCCCGCACGAACCGTTCCCACTGTCGCCAATATTGTCTGTCAGGAAGATCCATGAGAACAATCGGCACAATTTGGCTCTTGCCAGTTTGAGCTAACGTCAGTGACTCGGAGAGCTCATCGTGGGTGCCAAATCCGCCGGGAAATATCACAACGGCATCGGCTTCCTTTACAAACATGAGCTTCCGCGTAAAGAAAAAATGAAAGCTCATGAGCTTTGAATCGTCTTTGATAAAGCGATTCGCCTGCTGTACCGCAGGCAGACGGATATTGACCCCGAAACTATTATCTCGTCCCGCCCCTTCATGGCCAGCCTGCATTATCCCCGGACCCGCGCCGGTAATCACCATCAATCCCTCTTGGGCCAGCCGGTCTGCAAGCTGTTTGGCTAAATGATAGTACGGGTCAGTTTCTTGTATGTGTGTGGAACCAAAAATGCTCACCTTGCGCACTGAGCTATAGCGCGCAAAAACCTTGAAGGCGTGGCGTAATTCTTTCAGGGCGCGGTTGAGAATTTTAAGATCGCCGCGGCTCGTTTCATCCCCCGCCAATTTGATAATCGTCCGAATCATTTCGCCGATCAGAGCTTCATTGCTGGAGCTGGATTGCTCACGCAGCCATGCCGCAATCTGCGCTTCAATATTGGCCAAAGTGACTTTAGGCTGCTCCATGACGTTCTCACTCTATGACACAACGCTATCGGTTTTTAAAGCTTGGCCCAAGCGGCAGATAGGACTGCAGATCATCTTGGCCCCACTAGGATTATTATAACTGTATGTCATGTCATTTTGGTGCCCGGAGCCGGACTCGAACCGGCACGGACCCTTCCGGGTCCTCGGGATTTTAAGTCCCGTGTGTCTACCAATTCCACCATCCGGGCCCTAAGTCGATCATACGAAAACAAAACAGAGATTGAAACGATAAGCTTAAACAGAGGCGACTATCACTCTCTCCCAGAACGGATCGGAGTGTGAAACAGGAAGGCCTCTCACGCGAGAGGCCTTCCTTTGAAACTAACTTAGTCTAAACAAACAGCGGCGCCAGAACGAGCGTGATCGTGGCGAGAAGTTTAATCAACACGTGCAGGCTGGGGCCAGCGGTATCCTTGAAGGGATCTCCAACTGTGTCCCCGACAACGGCCGCTTTATGTGTTTCAGATCCTTTACCTCCGTACACCCCTGTTTCGATGAACTTCTTGGCGTTGTCCCAAGCGCCACCACTATTGTTCAAAACGGTAGCCATCAGAATTCCGCCGATGGTACCGACCATCAAAAACGCCGCCACGACCTCGGCGCCCATTCCGAAAAGACGGAAGACAACACCCACCGCCACCGGCATCCCGACCGCGATCAAGCCTGGAAGCACCATCTCCTTCAGTGCTCCGACGGTAACGATATCGACGCAACGAGCGTAATCGGGCTTAGCGGTTCCTTTCAGGATATTGGGATTCTCCTTGAACTGTCTTCTCACTTCATTGATCACGTAGTAAGCCGCCTTGCCGACAGCGCGGATCGCCAGAGCTGAAAAGAGAAAAACCAACATGGCTCCCAGCAGCCCGCCAACGAAGACTTCCGGCTTGGCGATGTTGACGGATTCCAGCTTGCTGCCATAGTGAGCGACCTCATCCAGATAGGCAGAAAAAAGGAGAAAGGCAGCGAGAGCCGCTGAGCCGATGGCATACCCTTTGGTCAGCGCTTTTGTAGTATTACCCACCGCGTCGAGACGGTCGGTCTTGTGCCGCACCTCTTCGGGCTGTCCGCTCATCTCGATGATACCCCCGGCGTTATCCGTAATCGGACCGAAGGTGTCCATCGCGAGGATATATGCCGCCGTTCCGAGCATTCCCATCGTCGCGACGGCGGTGCCAAAAAGACCCGCATGTGGCACGCCGCTCAGATTACCCAAGTAATAGGAAGCAAGGATGGCGACGGAGATCACACCGACGGGAATCGCCGTGCACTCCAGTCCTACAGCCATACCGGCAATGATATTGGTCGCCGGGCCGGTCTGGGAGGCTTCTACGATCGACTTAACCGGACGGTATTTGTATTCTGTATAATACTGCGTGATATAGACAAACGCTTGCGCCATAGCGATACCGATGACACCGCAAAGGAAAAAATAAAACCAAGCCGAGATTGCTTCCGGATGCTGCGCGGAATCGACGGCAAGCATCCACCGGGCGGTGAAGAAGAACCCGACAATGGCCAGAGCACTAGTGACGTAATAACCGCGATTTAGCGCTGCCATCGGATCTTCCTGCTCGTCGCTTTTTACCATCATGACGCCGATAATCGATGCGATGAGACCAAAAGCCCGAGCGACGAGCGGAAAGAGAATCCCTTTCAAACCGAAGAACGGATACAGCCCGACTCCAAGAATCATGGCGCCGATATTTTCCGCCGCCGTGGATTCGAACAGGTCGGCGCCACGACCGGCGCAGTCACCCACATTGTCGCCTACGAGATCTGCAATAACCGCCGGGTTACGCGGATCATCTTCCGGGATTCCCGCTTCTACCTTGCCGACGAGGTCCGCGCCGACATCGGCCGCCTTGGTGTAGATTCCTCCGCCCAGTTGCGCAAACAGAGCGACAAAGGAAGCGCCGAAGCCGTAACCCACAATGGTAAACGGAATCTTTTGCGCATCATGCCCTAGGGCTTCGAGCAAAGCGTAAAGACCGCCAACACCCAGCAAGCTCATCGCCACGACAAAAAGCCCGGACACCGCCCCACCCCGCATCGCGATCTTTAGCGCCTCGTTCAGGCTCGATCGAACCGCCGCCGCCGTTCGAATATTGGCGCGGATCGACACCCACATGCCGACGTAACCGGCAATGACTGAGCACAACGCGCCCAGTACAAAGGAGAGCGTAGTCCAGAAAGCCATTTGCACCGGGGGCACGGGATCGGCCGGACTTGGCGTCCGGACAAACGCATAGAGCAAGAAAATCAGAACCGCTAGCACAGTGGAAAAAAGAATGATCGTCCGGTTCTGACGTGACAGAAATGCCTCCGCGCCTTCTTTGATCGCGTTGGAGATTTCCTGCATCTTATCGGTACCCATATCGTGCCGGAGTACGTAACGGGCAAGGTAAACAGCAAACAACAAAGATAAGCAACTAATGGTGATTACCAGCAAGATCATGATGGTGGATTATCCCTTCTTAAATAGAATAATTTCGTCAATCCCTCCGCCACAGATAGGCCACCCCGACACTCACTAAATAAAGCAAGAGCATCGGACCGGCTAGGAGAGATTGATTAATAATATCTGGCGTCGGCGTCAAGATGGCGGCTACGATAAAGATCGCGACAATGGCATACCGGAAGGTACCGAGCATGAGACGGTAATTCCAAATGCCCAAGCGCACCAAAAAAAAAGTGAAAACCGGCAACTCAAACGTTACACCAAACGCTAAGATCATGCGAAAAAAAAAGGTGAAATACTCGCCGATACGTATTGCCGGCGTTACCCCGATCGTCCCGTATTGCTCGATGAAATACTGAAACGCAACGGGAAGAACGATGCGGTAGCAGAAAAAGGCCCCCCCCAGAAAAAAAAACGTTGCACACAAGACAAACGGCAGGACCAGCCGCTTTTCGGCCCCCGAAAGACCCGGAGCAATAAAGCGCCAGATCTGATAGAAAATAACCGGACAGGAGAAAAAAACTCCCCCAGCTATGGCTACTTTGATTTCAATAAAAAATGCCTCGGTAACTCCGGTCCCAATCAGACTTTGCCCGGGACGAAGGCTCTGTCGAAGCGGAGCCACCGTGAATCTGAAAATCGCGTCCGAAAAAAAATAACAGAGTCCGGAGACTAAGATTATCGCGGCCAAAGACTTGAGCAAACACCATCGGAGTTCTTCGAGGTGCTCCGTTAACGTCATGTCGGAATCTGTCGCCAAAAGCCACTACCCGGACCAAGATTGCAAAAAAGGGGAAGGATACATACCCTTCCCCTTCTTCGGTTATCAAAAACCGCGGTAAAGTTAATTCACCTTTACTTGGTTTTAGTTCCCTCGTCTTTCTTCTCCATCGGCGCTCCGCCCGAAGGCTGGTCGGCGGGGGCCTTCATTTCACCACTCGGTGCCGCCGGTTCTGCCGGCGCTGGCGCTGCTGGTGCAGGCGCTGGAGGCGGGGGAGGTGGAGCTGGCTCCTCCTTTTTACCGCACCCTGCAAATGTTAGCATCAAAGCGAAGAGGGTTGTTCCCGACAATAAAACGATTCTCTTTCCCATCCTGAGTTCACCTCCTTTCCCGACACGTCTCTGAAAAAGCGATATTGCTAGATAATTTTTTATTGCACAAGTCCCGCTTCCTTGCAAGCGGAATAATCAAATGAAAATGATGCCATTTCACCTGCTAGGTTTGAGGTTCGAAGCCGACCGCACGTACAAAGCAGATTCTTTTAGGTCGGAGACCCGACCTAGCAAAGAGTTTCAAATAAATTCTCAAGGTCGGAAAAATATGATAACGCAAAGCGAACTTGCTTCGTCTCATCCAAAACGTGGCGCGCTATCGTTATCCGGCTGTTAGCTTGGAATACAACTTGATATTTGCGTTTACATCGCATGCGTCCCCCGGCTATTTCTGCTGCGATTGTTGTCACATCCTCCTCTATCGAACTGGGGGGTTCACAGTTTGGCTGCTCTGATACGGCCCGCAAATGTCAGACTCCAAGAGTCCCCTTCGATCAAATAGCAGACGCAGAAGAACAGCCCAAAATCCCAGCCCACAAGAACTGTTAGTAACTTGTTGATAAGTAATTCAGAGGGTCAAGCAGAGGGCCAAAAATGGCGCAGCTCAGCGAAATGCCCAATTTCAGGTCAATAAATTCCTCGGAAATTTAACAAGTTATCAAAGTAATTCAAAACATGGATTTAATGGCAGTTCTAGTAAATTAAACGAATCGATCTCCTGTTAAGACCTTGAAAAGGAAACCTTTCACCAAAACGCCGCCAAAAGACCACATTCGACATGCAAAAGGAGTCGGAAACCCTCGACTGATCCAACCAGACCACCTCATAATTTGCATCGCATGAGCAAGCTGATGGTCCGACTAACCATTGCCGAAAGAATCGCACCGCAGGCTGTCATTTCCATCGACCCGTTTTTTCGTCACGTTGACTACTCCGAGGGTAGATGTTAGAAAGGCTGCATTCATTTGAGGAGGAATTATTTGGCTGTCCATCCATCGGTTATCAAAAGGCATCGTCAGAGCGAAAAGCGACGGGCGAGAAACGTGGAATCAAGGACCAAACTGAGGACTTTGATCAAAAAGGCACGGCAGGCAATCGAGTTGAAAAACCCAGATACAATTTCCGCTCACATCAGAGCGGTGAATCGAGCCTTAGGCAAAGCTGTCAGCAAGGGAACGATCACGCGTAACACCGCCTCTCGCTGGCTATCGCGGCTATCGCGCTCAGCAAGCCTCGTAGCGACGGCCTGATACCAATCAGATTGCCGGCCTAGGCGGTGTAGAACGCTGTCACCCCGCGCATCAAAACATTTCCATTAGTCTCTGATGGAGTTCACGAGCGAAACGCTCCATCAGGTCCTCGCGCATCCGGCGACTTTCGGTTTCTGTGAGCTGTATATCCGTCAAGCTACGCACGTTCGAGGTGTTCAGTGTTTGGTTTTGAAACTTTGTTGATGTAGTGACAACCGCGGCTCGCTCACCGGCATAAATCTCGTTTAGCCGAATGCCCTGACCACGCCACAATATTTCACTTGGCTCTCGGCGGCGAAATGTTGTGTCGACGATCAATGTCGCTTCGTACTGCAGCACCTCGTCATTTTGGTTTACCGACGCGGTTAGGCTATCGAAAGAACGCACGACCCCACTCAATATCGCATCCGCCCGATCCGCCTGATCCACGAGTTGCAGCTCGCCTCTGCGATACAACTCACCTCTTAGCGCTGTGGCTATCTCGGTCCCCAAGCCAACGTCCCGAGTTCGATTAAGAAATGGTTCCACGTATACGGAGTGGATGTCCTTGGGAAAAAGATCGCTCCGTCCCGCGAATCGGTAACCACAACCGATCAGGCACAGCAACGCGAGATAAGTGCACGGCCCGATTAAAGATTGAAGGATCCGTTTATGGCCCATCTCTTAACCCTCCACGACGATATTCACAAGCCGACGCGGGACATGAATAACCTTCTGCACCTTTTTGCCATCTAGAAAACTTCTGACTTTCTGATCCTGCAATGCCTCCGACTCAATTTGGGTTTGGTCCACATCAGCAGAAACGGTGATCTTGCCGCGTACCTTCCCGTTAACTTGCACCACAATGAGGAGCTGTTCTTCTTCGAGCGCCGCTTCGGAGTATTGCGGCCAAGTAACGGCATCCAAACCGCCTCGATGATCTAGAGACTCCCATAACTCGCTCGCGATATGAGGCACAAAGGGGTAAAGCATGGTGATAATCGTTTCCAACCCTGCTTTGATGACCGGCGTCCCTATTTCGAGCTTAGACTCATCTTGGACGCTGGCGCTGAGAGCGTTGAGAAGTTCCATGATGGCTGCAATCGCCGTATTGAAGTGAAATCTCGATTCGATGTCTTCCGTGACCTTCTTAATGGTCCTATGAATCAACCGGTATAGATTCCTAAGATCGCCAGGGAGGTCGTTTGGCGAAAAATCTGACCTCGCCGCGATCAAAGCCTCGCGATGCTGGAAGGTGAAGCGCCACAAACGAGTAAGAAACCTATAGGCCCCTTCCACTCCTTGATCGCTCCATTCCAGATCCTTTTCCGGAGGACCAGCAAAAAGCTCGAACAATCGTCCGGTGTCGGCGCCATATTTATCGCGGATCACGTCGTCGGAGACGACGTTGCCCTTTGACTTTGACATCTTGGCACCGTCCTTGACAACCATGCCTTGGGACAGGAGCGCGTTAAACGGCTCGTCCACCTTCACGAGCCCAAGATCGCGCAACACCTTGGTGTAAAACCGCGCGTAGAGGAGATGGAGCACAGCGTGCTCGATACCACCAATGTACTGATCCACTGGCATCCAGTACACCGCCGCGTCCCGCTCGACTATGCCCCGCTCGAAGTGGGGCGAACAGTAGCGGAGAAAATACCAGGATGACTCGACAAAAGTGTCCATCGTGTCAGTCTCGCGCCGCGCGGGACCGCCGCAGCGCGGGCAGGCAGCGCTGACAAACGCGGCGTGGGTGGTCAGCGGTGAGCCTCCCTTACCGCTGATTTGGACATCATGGGGCAACACGACCGGGAGATTTTCCTCCCTTTCGGGCACCATGCCACAGGCATTGCAGTAGATCACGGGAATCGGGGCACCCCAATAACGCTGGCGGCTTATTCCCCAGTCGCGCAGGCGATAGTTGACCCTCGCTTCTCCAAGGCCCCGCTCGACTAGCCAGTCGATCGCCCGCCGTTTGGCGCCGGCCACCGTAAGGCCATTGAGGAAACCTGAATTGATTTTGATGCCGTCGCCGGTGAACGCCTCGCCGCTCCATTCCGCCGGCCGGTTGACCGTCTCGATAATGTCGAGCTCGTGCGTCTTCGCGAAATCCCAGTCCCGCTGGTCCTCTCCGGGCACAGCCATGATAGCGCCGGTGCCGTAGATCATGAGCACATAGTCCGCGATAAACAGCGGGATCTCCCTTCCGTTAAAAGGATTGATCACGCGCGCAGAGAGTCTAAGGCCGCGCTTGGGCCGGTCTTCGGCCACGCGCTCCTGCTCAGACTGCTTGAGCACTTCAGCGCGGAACCGTTCCACCTCCGCCTGCTCACTAGGTTCGGTCACCAACTGGTCCACCAGCGGATGTTCGGGCGCCAGCACGGCGTAAGTCATGCCGAATCCAGTGTCGGGCCGGGTGGTAAACACCCTGATCTTCAGGTCCGGGTAGCCCACTACCGGTAGGTCGAACTCTGCGCCTTCGCTGCGCCCGATCCAGTTTTTCTGCATCGCGATGACACGTTCGGGCCAGCCCGTAAGTCGATCGCACCCATCCAACAATTCATCTGCGTAAGCGGTGATCTTGAAGAACCAGCCGTCGATGTCACGCTTGCTGACCTCGGACTCGCACCGCCAACAACGGCCACCCTCAACCTGCTCGTTGGCCAAAACCGTCTGGCACGAAGGGCACCAATTCACAGTGGAGCGCTTGCGGTATGCCAACCCGCGCTCCAGCATTCGGATGAAGACCAATTGTTCCCAACGATAGTACTCCGGGTCGCAAGTGGCGATTTCACGGTCCCAGTCGTAAGAGATTCCCATCTTCTTCAGCTGATCCCGCATGTAGACAATATTTTCCGTCGTCCACTTTGCAGGGTGAATTCCACGTTCGATCGCAGCGTTCTCCGCAGGAAGCCCAAAGGCATCCCACCCCATCGGGTGAAGCACGTTGTAGCCCTTCATCCTTCTGAAGCGGGCGATCACGTCGCCAATCGCATACACACGCACGTGCCCCATATGGATGCGCCCCGACGGATACGGAAACATCTCAAGCACATAGTACTTGGGCTTTCCCGGATTCTCTGTGACCTGGAAGGTTCTGTTTTCCTCCCAAATCCGCTGCCACTTGTCTTCTATGGCCTTGGCCCGATACCGATCTTCCATTTGCAGGGCTATTGCAATTTTGCGCAGCCTGAGTGGGCCACCTGATCCAACACGCCATTGATAAAGTTTGGGGAGTCGTCCGTGCCAAAGCGCTTGCCGATTTCGATGGCCTCATCCAAACTGACGTTCAGAGGGATGTCCGGGCAGAAAACCAGCTCATAGGTGGCCATGCGTAGAATCACAAGATCAACCTTCGCCAACCGCAACAGCTTCCAGTGTTCAATGCATTGTTGAATAAGTCGATCGATTTCCACCCGCTGACTCACTACTCCCGACACCAAACGGCGGGCAAATTCCTTGGCTTCGGCGCTGCCTTCGAAATGACTAAGGAAGAGTTCCACGGCGGCAATCGAAGCATCGCCGGTGATCTCGATCTGGTATAAAGCCTGAAGGGCCAGTTCCCGGCCCTTACGTCTGGTTCCCATGATCAAATCGTGCCCCTGTTGGACTCTTGATTCCCGACGAAGACCTTCTTGAAGTTGACGAACCGACAATGCCGAATGCTTGCTTACTCTGGGAGTTGACGAATAACATTGATCATCTCAACGGCTGTCAGGGCCGCCTCGTATCCCTTATTCGCATCCTTGGAACCGGAGCGTTCCATGGCTTGCTCGACGTTATTCGTCGTCAAAACCCCAAAGCCAATGGGAATCCGATACCTTGAGATGGCTTCCCCGATTCCTCGGGTCACCGCGTCGGATACATATTCGAAATGCGGCGTATCTCCTCGAATCACCGCGCCTAAGCAAACCAGCGCATCATATTTTCCGCTGGCCGCCATCCGCTCGGCCAGCAAGGGTATTTCGAATGCACCGGGAACGCGAACGACGGTAATATCGTCATCTTCGCCACCATGGCTCTTCAACCCCTCCAATGCTCCGTCCAGTAACTTCTCCGTTATGAAATTATTGAACCGGCTCACGATAATACCGAGCTTGATCCCCCGTGCATCGAGCTTGCCTTCAATGATTTTCGTCATGAGTCAGCGCGACTACAGGCCAGCTATTGCTTGGCAGGCTTGGATTCGAGGTTGGAAAAAATATGCCCCAGCTTACTCTGTTTCGTGCGAAGATAGTGAATATTGCTGTCGCGGGCCGGAATCTCCAACGGTACCCGTTCTTCCACTTTAAGTCCGTACCCTTCGAGGCCGAGGATCTTGCGCGGATTGTTGGTCAACAAACGGATACTTTGAACGCCGAGATCGCGCAGCATTTGGGCGCCGATGCCATAGTCCCGGAGATCTTCTTTAAAGCCTAATTCAAGGTTGGCTTCGACGGTATCCAATCCTTTATCCTGCAAGGCGTAGGCCTTGATCTTGTTGGTAAGACCGATGCCCCTGCCTTCCTGATGCATATAAACCAACACTCCCTTACCTCGCTGGTCGATCAGTTTTAAAGACTGGCGGATCTGATCGCCGCAATCGCAACGTTCCGAGCCAAAAACATCCCCCGTAAGACACTCCGAATGCAGACGCACCAGCACACCCGTCGCATCTCCGATATCCCCTTTGACGAGAGCCATATGCTCAGAGCCATCAACCTCATTGCGATAGACAATAGCCTTATACACGCCTCCGTGTATGGTCGGGAAGACCTCCTCGGCAACGCGTTTAACCAGACTCTCGTTTCGCAATCGATAGGCGATCAATCCAGTAACCGAGACAATCTTGACGCTTTCACGCTCAGCCAAGTGCTCCAGATACGGCAGTAAGGCAAGGGAACCGTCATCTTCTAGGATTTGGCAGATCACGCCGGCAGGTTTGAACCCCGCTAATCGGGCCAAATCCACCGAAGCATCGGTTCGACCCGAACGCGCTAATACCCCGCCGCTACGCGCCTGCAGAGGTTGTACATGCCCGGGAATCACCAGGTCTTCATGCTTGGTTTGATCGGCGATGGCTGCTTTAATTGTGTGTGCTCGACCCTGAGCCGACACGCCATGCACGCCTTCTAATCTCACCGAAAAAGACGCGCCGCACAGGAGTCCAGCCAAACTGCTGTTCTCCTCCGCGACCAGAGGAATGCCCAATTCCCGAATCCTTTCATCGGTTAATGTCACGTAGATAATTCCTCGACCGTGGTGCAGCATGTGATTAATGATCTCGGTTGTCACCCTTTCCGCGGGGATACAAAAGAAACCGTCGCTGTCGGTCCCCTCCTCGTTGACGAGGATGACCATCCGACCTTCACGGAGTTCCTTAATACCCTCCTCAATGGTTGCTAGCGGCATAGTCTAGTACCGGGAGTGCGAAATGGCTGAAAAATGAAACTAATTCTGCGCCTTGACGAGCTTTTGCACGTATTTTCCGATGAGATCAGTTTCAATATTGACTTTATCACCAACCCTACGGGCGCGCAAATTAGTATGCTCCAAGGTGAACGGAATAATCGCCACTGAGAAGCGTCGACGACTACACTCGTTTATGGTCAAGCTAATACCATCCACAGCAACCGACCCCTTCGATACCAGGAAGGCTCCCAACTGCACAGGGACACGAAAGGTAAAGAAGGTAAATTCACCTTGTGTTTCTATGGACTCGACAACTGCAATCCCATCCACGTGCCCTGTAACCAAATGGCCACCCAACTCGTCTTGAAGTTGCAATGGTCGTTCGAGATTGACCAAACTCCCGATTCCGAGTATTGCGAGACTCGTGCGATTCAGTGTTTCGGGTGAGACGTCCACCGTAAACGTATGCTTGCCTTTTTTCATTACGGTCAAACATGCTCCATTGACCGCGATGCTGGCACCGAGTCTCATCGAGCGCACGGGGAGGCTGGTCTCAACGGCTAAAACCGCCGACCTTTTATTCACCCGCAACGCCGCGATTTTCCCCACGTCTTGGATTAAACCCGTAAACATCGGTCCTTACCGCCGGGCAAGGGACCTAGATTCCGCCCGTTTCAAAGATATGCGGAAACGAGCGTATCAGTCCCCGACGGTCGTACTCGCATTCTATGGACGGGAATGGCCTGCCTAACCCGTTTGACTCCCAGAGCATCAATCATAACCCGGCCGTCGCCGCCTAGGATCATCGGGGCGTAGAAAAACAAGATTTTGTCCACCGCCCTCTCTCGCAACGCCCACGCTGAGGTCGTCGCCCCGCCCTCGATCATCACGCTAAGAACCCCCTTCGCCGCGAGTTTCCGCAGAATCGCTGTCCAAGGTATTCTTCCCTGTCGCAGGTTTATGCGCCAAACCTGTGCTCCCAAGGATTCGATTGCACGGGCTTTTTGCTGGGACGACCGTTCGCTGGTGACGATAATGCTCCTCGAATCAGGTTGACGCAAAAGCTTGGCTGAAAGAGGAATACGAAGACGGGAATCCAAAATCACCCGCCAGGGGTTTCGGCCATAGGGAATTCTACAAGTTAACTGTGGATCGTCGGCTATCACGGTCCTCACTCCTGTAACTACCGCGTCCGCCTCATTCCGCAGCTGGTGAACCATGCGACGGGAATCTTCGCTGCTGATCCAGCGCGCGTCGCCGGTCATAGTAGCAATCTTTCCGTCCAATGAGGCCGCTAGCTTGAGGGTAACGAACGGGAGCTGCCGCGTGATATACTTGATAAACGCCTCATTAAGGGTCCGACACTCTTGTTCTAAAAGCCCGACCCGAACATTGATCCCTGCCCGTTTGAGCTTTCGAAATCCCTTACCTTCGACCAGCGGGTTCGGGTCCTTCATCCCAGCAACCACTTCCTTGATTCCTGCATGGATCAGTGCCCGTGAACAGGGCGGGGTGCGACCGTAATGGCTGCAAGGTTCCAGGTTGATATAGAGGGTGGATCCTTTGGCTTTCGCGCCGGCGCGCTTGAGAGCAACGATCTCCGCGTGGTCTGCGCCGGCGATTCTATGAAAACCTGTGGCGATGATTTTACCGCCTCGCACCAATACTGCGCCGACCATTGGATTCGGACTCGTCCTACCCGCAGCTTTGCGGGCAAGACGACAAGCCATGCGTAGGTAACGCTTATCTAAATCCGTCCAGGTCCGGTCGGACAAATTAACTATTCCCTCCTTGGCCGAGTCGAGTTTGTCGCCGGCATGCTTTTTCGCTCTTTGATGAGTTCCTCCAACTCAACCATGAATTCATTGATGTCTTTAAAGGAGCGGTAAACCGAGGCAAAACGAACATAGGCTACCTGATCGGTGTCGTGAAGTTCCCGCATAAGGGTTTCGCCGATTACGGAACTAGGAATCTCCTTTTCCCCCCGCTCTTGCAGATTGCGTTCGATACGGTCGGCAATCGCCTCGATGGTGTTGATGCTCACGGGACGCTTCTCGCATGCTCGCTTCAGCCCGTTGATAATCTTGATCCGATCGTAGCTTTCTCGTCGACCGTCTTTCTTAACCACCAGCGGCATCATTTCTTCCACCCGCTCATACGTGGTAAACCGACGGTTACAATCGGAGCACTCTCGACGGCGCCTGATCATATTGCTGTCTTTGCTCAAGCGCGAATCGATAACGCGATTATCCGTCTCGTGGCAGAAGGGACACTTCATGGAGGACACCTAAGCTGTAGATTCATCATTGGCCAGAAATTAGGAAAAGCCGTGAGCAATCGTTATTATGCCAATCTTCGATGGAATCCAGCCACTGACCCCGGCTGGCTCAACGCCCAGAAAGTCGTCGCGGATAGACCGGAAATTTTTGACAAAGCTCGCCGACTTTACCGGCAACGGTTTGAAGCGCCTGTTCGTCAGCGACATGATGGAGAGCACGGACGATGAAATCGCCGATTTGCTCCATCTCTTTCTCTTTCATGCCCCGCGTCGTCACCGCCGGGGTTCCGAGTCGAATGCCGCTGGTTACGAAAGGAGAGCGTGTGTCGAATGGGACCGCATTTTTATTGACCGTGATACGCGCCTTATCGAGCGCCTCTTGGGCGACCTTTCCGGTCAATTCCGATTTGCGCAGATCAACCAGCATCAAGTGATTGTCCGTCCCGCCGGAGGTCAAGCGGAACCCTTGGGACATCAGAGCCTGCGCCAGCGCCTGCGCATTTTTAACGATCTGCTGTTGATAGCTTTTGAAGTCAGGGCTCAACGCTTCCTTTAAAGCCACGGCTTTCGCGGCGATAACGTGCATCAGCGGTCCGCCCTGCAGGCCCGGAAAGACCTTGCTGTCGATGGTCTTGGCATGCTCTGCGCGACACAGGACCATGCCGCCACGAGGACCTCTCAGCGTCTTGTGCGTCGTTGTCGTGACGAAGTCAGCGTGGGGCACTGGACTCGGATGCAAGCCTGCGGCAACTAAACCCGCAATATGAGCCATGTCCACCATAAGCATAGCGCCGATAGCGTCCGCGATTTTACGAAACCTTGCGTAGTCGATGATGCGCGGATAGGCGCTGGCGCCGGCCACAATCAACTTCGGCCTGTGCTCCTTTGCCAGCCGCTCGAGTTCGTCGTAGTCGATAGTCTCAGTCTGCTCGGACACACCGTACGGGATGACACGATAAAGCATCCCGGAAAAATTCACCGGACTACCCATGGATAGATGACCGCCATGGGCCAGGTTCATACCTAGATAGCTATCCCCAGGTTTGAGCACAGCGAGATAGACGGTCATGTTCGCCTGTGTTCCGGAATGGGGTTGAACATTAGCGTGGTGGGCGCCGAATAGTTCCTTGGCCCGCGCAATCGCCAACGATTCGACTTCGTCGACGAACTGACAGCCGCCGTAATACCGTTTTCCCGGATACCCTTCGGCATATTTGTTCGTCATGACGCAGCCTTGAGCTTCCAACACAGCTTCACTGACGACGTTCTCCGAGGCAATCAGCTCGAGGTTTTGCTCAAGCCTATCGGTTTCCTTTTGAATCGCCGAAAAAACTTCGGGATCGATTTGTTCCAGAAAGGACATGTAAATTTTCCTTCGCGTAGTTATTTCTTGCTCTGAACGTTATTGATTCGGATACCGAGATCCTGCTCAATCTGGGTGATCTTTTCGACACGCCGTTGATGCCTTCCACCGGCGAAAGGAGTTTCGAGCCACGTTTCTACAATCTCTTGTGCTACTGGTTTTTTCGTCTTCGCCCCGCTTAGAACGAGAATATTGGCATCATTGTGCTCCCGGCTCGTTCTCGCGCTGTCGAGATCCACCACCAACGCGGCACGAACCCCGGGAAACTTATTAGCGGCAATGGACATCCCGATGCCGCTCGTACAGATTAGGATTCCCCGCTCGGCCTCGCCCTGGGCAACGCACAGAGAGACCTCGCGGCCAAAATCTGGATAGTCGACGGATTCACGCCCTTGAGTGCCAAAATCCCTCACCTCGACGCCTCTAGAAGAAAGGAAGCCGACCAAGTAGTCCTTGAGTTCTACTCCGCCATGGTCACTACCAATCGCGATCATAATTGGGACGCGCTCGATTAGAGTCGCCTTGATCTTACTCGAGTGATTTGTAAACAGAAAAATCGCAGGAGTACTCGACATCACGACCCCCGCGATCTCCAGTTAGAATGCCGGTGATTAACTTTGAGCCGTCACCGCGCCATTTTAGTTCCTTGCTCCAACTTGGAGAAATTAACGGTGGCTCTCAATGTAGGTGATTACATCCTGAACAGTTTTGATTTTTTCAGCGTCCTCGTCGGATATCTCCATTTCGTACTCCTCCTCCAGCGCCATCACCAACTCCACTATATCCAGAGAATCCGCTCCAAGGTCTTCGATAAAGGACGCTTCAGGAGTTACTTCCTCCTCACTCACCCCAAGTTGCTCACAGACGATTTCCTTCACCCTGGTCTGAACAGATGCTGCCATCTTTATCTCACCTCCTGCCTACGTTTTCCTCACATGTAAAGTCCGCCATTAACACCAAGCACTTGTCCTGTAATGTATCCCGCGCCAGCCCCGGCAAGAAAAGCCACCAACTCGGCGACTTCGTCGCAGGTGCCAAAACGTCCAAGGGGTATAGCGCGGAGAAACTCCCCTTGCATCTTGGCGGATAATTGCCCGGTCATTTCGGTTTCAATGAAACCCGGGGCAACCGCGTTTACGGTAATGCCTCTTGAGGCGACTTCCCTTGCCATAGCTTTGGTGAATCCAATAATGCCTGCTTTGGTGGAGGCATACAGTGACTGACCGGCATTACCCATCTGCCCTACCACCGATGACAGATTGATGATCCTACCATACCGTTGGCGGATCATGGCTCGGGACGCGGACTTAGTGCAAAAGACCGTGCCCTTGAGGTTGGTTCCGACAACCTGGTCCCAGTCCTCCGACCTCATCCGAATCAAGAGATTGTCAGAGGTTACCCCGGCATTGTTGACCAGAATATCAATTTTTTGGTGATGGTCAACGATTTTCTTGATAGCCTCTTCTATCTGATTTTCGTTTGAAACATCAAACTGATCGACTTCACCATGTCCACCCCGGTTTTCTAGTTCGTGCAAGGTTTCAGTGGCTGCCCTGTGATTGTCCCGATAGTTGATGATCACATGCGCCCCTAGGCGACCCAGCGCTAGTACAATGGCCCTACCGATGCCCCGGCTCCCGCCTGTGACTATGCCGATTTGACCTTCTAGACTCATGCAAGCTCTTTGGGGAGTTTGCCGAGATCTTGCGGGGCCTCAAAATTATCGACCTGCAGCGCCGGACTGATACGGTTGATCAAGCCCTTGAGCACCTTCCCTGGCCCGATTTCCCAAACCCGAACGCAACCGAGACTTTCAAGCCTGCGAATCGATTCTTCCCACCGTACGGGCTGCACGGCTTGTTCTATCAATAAAGACTTCACGCGGTTGGCGTTGAAATTCAGATCCCCCTCGACGTTCGTTACCACACCGATCGAAGAAGGGTGGATGGCCACATCGTCCAAAACCTTTTTTAATCCTTCGGCAGCCGGACGCATCAGCGGGCAATGAAAGGGAGCACTTACGGGCAGATCTAAGACCCTTCTTGCGCCGCGCTCCTTGGCGATTGACATAGCACGAGTAACCCCGGCTTTAGAGCCGGCAATGACAATTTGTCCGCCCCCGTTATAATTGGCCGGCGCCACAACCTCCCCATTGCTGACTGCTTCGCAAAGGGATCGAACAACTTCCATCTCCAATCCCAAAATCACCGCCATACTGCCCACACCGGGAGGCACGGCCTGTTGCATGAGTCTGCCCCGTTCGCGCACGACTCTTACCGCGTCCTGGAAGCTTAGTGCCCCGGCGCAAACCAGCGCGGTGTATTCTCCGAGACTATGACCAGCAACGAAGTCGGCCCTTAGTGCGCTTGCCGATTCTAAAACACGCAGAGCAGCAACTGAGACTGTCAAGATAGCCGGTTGGGTATTCTCAGTGAGCTTGAGATCCGAATCGGGGCCACTAAAACAAATGCGACTTAGCGGAAATCCAAGGATCTCATCCGCTTCCGAAAACACCCGCCTGGCCGCGATAAATTGCGCGTGAAGCTCCTTCCCCATTCCAACATATTGAGAACCCTGTCCCGGAAAGACAAAGGCAACTTTAGCGCTTGGCTTCACCTTGCCCTTCCTCTGTTTCACCCTCGGTGCTTGGTTTGTCGCCTAGTGAGTCGATCTTCGACTTAATTCGCTGCCAAATTTTTCTTGGGAAACCATCCTTCCTATCACTACCGCCCGCATCACCGAGTACCCGGCTGATATGCCCATTGATTTCCTGTTGAACCGCCTCTTTGGCCGCACGTATAGCATTTTTGATAGCCCGCGGACTCGATCCCCCATGAGCGACAATCCCCACCCCGTCCAGGCCAAGCAAAGGAGCGCCCCCATATTCAGCATAGTCGAGACGCCGATAGGCTTCTCGGAGAGAGCTACGACTCATTAGATATCCCAGCCGACTGGAAAAATTCTTCTGAAAGGCCTCCCTCAATACGTCCCCGGCGAAACTCGCAACCCCTTCCATCGTTTTAAGGGCTATATTACCGGTGAATCCATCGCAGACGACGACATCGACTTTGCCGTTGAAAACATCTCGTCCTTCTACATAGCCAATGTAATTCAACGAAGTCGCTGAAAGCTCTTCGCTGGCCGCCCTGGTTAGATCGTTTCCCTTGCCTTCCTCCTCGCCGTTACTCAAGGTCCCGATACGCGGACTGGCGATTCCCTGGACTTTCTCAGCGTAGATCCCGCCCATAAAGGCGAACTGAACCAGATGATGGGGCTTGCAGTCAACGTTCGCGCCGGCGTCGATAATGACCGTCCCCTTCGACAGGCCCGGCACAACGATCAGAATCGCAGGTCGGGCCACCTGCGGCAACCTGCCCATAACAAACATCCCCGTCGCCATCATGGCCCCTGAATTCCCCGCGCTCACCACAGCCTGAACTTCTCCGCGTTTCATCATCTCAAAGACGATCTTCATGGATGAGTCCCGTTTTTTTAGCGCAGAACTCGGAGATTCATCCATAGCGATCATTTGAGAAGCATGGACCAGTTGAACCGAGGACGATTTCGTAGGGTGGCGCGCCAATTCGCGTTCCAGGACATCCTTCTGACCCACCAAGACAAGATCCACGCCGAACTCTTGGGCAGCCCATAACGCGCCCTCTACCACTACCCCGGGAGCATGGTCTCCCCCCATGGCGTCGACGGCGATTTTTAGCATACAAAATAGGAAGGCAGATTAGCTTTCGTCAGTCTTTATCACGATTCGACCCCGGTAGAAACCGCAGCTGGAGCAGGCGCGGTGCGGCAAAACGGTTTCCCCGCACTTGGGACAAGTGCTCCACTGTGGAGCGGTCAGCGCATCGTGCGATCGCCTTTGGTTTTTCACTCTTTTTGAAGTTCTTCTCTTGGGTACTGGCATTTTCTTAGTCCTATCTTTCTCCGTCGCTCAGCGACAGATAAAATGCAACAAATGTCGACGTGAACTAACGACCGACTTTGAGCGTTCGAAAAATCGCCATCCGTGGATCAGTTGCGGAGCTACTACAGGCGCAAGTCTCCTGGTTGAGGTCGGCGCCACAGCTACCGCAAAGCCCACGGCAGTTTTCATGACACAGCGGCCGGGTCGGGAGAGCTAACATGACCTGTTCTTTTATAAGAGGCGCAAGGTCAATTTCCTCTGTGGAATAATAACTCAACCCCAGATCCTCCCTAGTCAGCTCTTCAATTTTGTGCCCTGATTGAGACGGATCTGGGCTGAGCACAAAATCAAATTCTTTGCTCAAGGGGAAGGAGTAGCTCCTCAAACAACGGCTACAAGTCCCGTCAAGCGTCCCGCCGAATGAACCTTTGAAGAAAATCTCTTGACCGGATCGATAATAGACTAAATCTACTTCCAGCAAGGGCGGAAAGCTAAAATCCCGGAACTGGTTATTTTTGTAGAGATCGTTTAGTCCATCAATTCGTTCGGAAAACCTAATCTCTATGGCGGATTCGGTAATGTCGTCGACGGGAATTTTCATCGGCGGACAAACAAGCCTGCTCGGTAGAATATAGTCAATCGAGCTTTATTGTCAAGCCAACATCGGTCAACGGACTCAAAAAGCACGTGATTTATTAACCACTTCCAAAGTTCGAGCAAGGCTAAGCCGTCTAACCGATGGCACTCGTGCAAAAGCCAGGCATCGCCCTGTTTTGAGACCGGGCCGCCGAAGGTAATTCTCTTGAGTATTGACTTGCTTTTTGTTAACCAATTTCAGTTCACGCCATGAATTTTCCCGTCACACTACACAAGCGATGGCACGGCAGGCGCTATAATTCTTATAACCGCTTACTGAAAGACACTTTTGCTGCGCGGGTCTACAAAATTGGTCTGAGGCTGGATTTCACCTGTCCGAATCGGGATGGAACGGTCGCCGTGGGAGGATGCATTTACTGCAACAATTCTAGTCATACCCCGCAGAACTATCAGCCTCGCACTTCGGTAACCGAACAACTTGAGCGCGGGGCGGCGGCGATTCAACGACGTCATCGAGCCGACAAATTCATCGCCTATTTTCAGAGTTACACCAATACTTACGGTTCGGTCTCTAAGCTCGAAAAGCTTTATCGCGAAGCCCTCGATTTCCGCGGCGTCGTCGGTCTCTCCGTCGCTACCCGGCCCGATTGCCTACCAGAGGATACCCTCGACCTCCTAACGGATCTCTCCGATCACACTTATCTTTGGTTGGAGCTCGGACTCGAGTCAATGCAAGACCGGACGCTTCGATGGGTAAACCGCGGCCATGGGCTAAAGGAGTTCGTTGAAACCGTCGGGCGCTGCAAGAAACGCGGACTGCGGGTTTGTACCCATTTGATCCTGGGGTTCCCGGGAGAAAGCTCTGCCGAAATTCTAGCAACAACGTCTTTGTTGAATCGGCTGGAGATCGACGGTCTTAAGCTGCACAATCTCCACGTGATCAAGAACACCGTCCTGGAAAAACTTTATGCCGCTGGTGGCTTCACCCTCTCCAGCCAGAAGGAATATGTAGCACTCGTCGTTGATTTCCTCGAGCGTTTAGCGCCGGAAATTGTTGTGCATCGTTTGACAGGCGAAACTTATCGGGCGATTACCGTCGCGCCGGAATGGTCGATCAATAAGATCGGGGTGCACAATGCGATCTACAAAGAACTAGAGGAACGAGACAGTTGGCAGGGCAGATTTTATCCAAACGAAACTGAAGTACCGAGCCCCAACACACCCGTGGCCCGGGAGGAGGACTGATTTGAACGGTCATATTGGTCTGATCCATTCGATTTTACCCGCGACGGCCGACATTCAAGTTACCGTTCCCGACAACCACCCGTCGACTCGCAATCTGGGGTCGGAGCGAGGCGGTTCAGGCACTATCGTTGATCCGGACGGTTATATCCTAACCGTCCACTATGTAACCGTAGGGGCAGCATCCATCACCGTAACATTACCGGACGGCGAGCAACACCCTGGGGCATTGGCTGCTCAGGACCAGGAAACCGGCCTTGCGCTGGTCAAAATTCCCGCGCGAGGATTGCCTTTTCTTAGGCCTGCGGCATTGGATTCAGTCGCACTGGGTCAGCCCGCGGTCATCATCGCCAGTAGCGGCCAAGCCGCTCGCCGGGTTAGCGGCGGCTATGTGAGCTCTATGGACGGCTACGACGGCCATTGGGAATACATGCTGGAAAAGACCATTCGTCTTACGGCACCTAATCCAGGCTTTGGCGGTGGCACGATGGCCAACTTTAAAGGTGAAATCATCGGCGTCGTCTCGCTGAATCTAACTGAGATCGGTAAGTTCTCTCTGGCAATCCCCATCGATTGTTATCTGCAGCACGCCCAGGAACTTAAGCAGTACGGACACGTCCGCAGCCGCCCCCGGCGGCCCTGGCTAGGATTCTATCCGCAACCTCTGGCGGGGCACGTCGTCGTAGGAGGAATAGTGTCCGGCGGGCCAGCCGAAAGGCACGGTCTCAAGGAAGGCGATATTATTATCGGTGTGGAAAAAAAAGAGATCCGCTCTCGACCGGAGCTTTACCAGGAGATGTGGAAGAAACGCCCGGGAGAGCGAATCTCTTTTAGAATTTTAAGAGACGAGCAGTCCTTTGATCTGGAGATAATCGCCGGCGATCGATCGGATCGCTACCGCTCCTAGTCGTCGCCTCCGACTTTCTTTATCTCACCTTTGCCGACAACCTTGATCGCCGACGCCGGTGTATAGGCATCCGGCTCGTAATTAATTAAGGCTTTGTCCGTTTCCTGTAACTGCCCTAACTTAACTTTGCTGCCATCTTTTTCAATATTAGTCTTGTCATCAACGCCGACAACTTCTTCCCTGACTTTCCCTTTTCGTTCAAGTTGAAAGGTGATGGTCCGTTGCCCGACGCTGCTGATCACACCTTCCACTTCCACGGCTTTCGTTTTGGCCGCTTTTGTCTCCGTTTTGCTGGACTCCTGTTTGGTCGGCGCTTTGGCCCCTTCCTGTATAGCTGGCGCTGCCGGTTGCTGCGCCAGCGCCGGTGCCGCCGGCTTTGGCTGCTCCTGGACCGCTGTGCAAGCCACCATCCAAACCGCCAATAGCAACGCCGAAATCGACCCGATCACGTAATTGGCTGAACCCTTCATTCCTTGTCCTCCTTCTTTTCTTGGGGAAACAAGCGTTCGATTTGTGCTGGTTAAGTCACGAAATCGTTACGTAAATGGAAAAATCTTAAACATAGATCGCTTTACCTTGTCAAGGCGGAGCGGCTTCCTATATGGATTGAGTAAGTGGCAAAAAAGAACTAGGAGTATTGTGGATGGCGCAACTCGGCGCAAGCCTGAAGATCTTCACATCCCATCGTGTCATCTACGGAGACACCGACCGGATGGGCGTCGTCTATTACGCAAATTATCTTAGGTGGTTTGAAAAAGGGAGGTCAGAATTTCTGCGCCAAATCGGTCTTCCTTATAAGACAATCGAAGCGCAAGGATTTCATTTTCCCGTGACCGAAGTTTCCTGTCGCTACTTCAAATCAGCTCACTACGACGACCTGATTACGATTGCCACTCAACTGACGTCTGTCGGCCGCGCCTCGCTTAGGTTCGACTATATAATCTCACGGGAAGGCGACACCTCTTCCTTGGCGTCGGGATCGACGAAGCACGCCTGCGTCGGTGTCGATGGCCGAATCACGCGTATCCCCGGCGACTTGACACAACGACTCGCCAAAGTCTTGATCACTCCAACCCAATCGACCTAACGATAGCCAAGGCCAAGCATCACTGACCGAACGATTGTTATTGTAGGTTTGAAGCTGTGCTATCGGTCTTTGTAGAATGGGTGTTTTCTGCTGCCGTGATCGCATCTTCGATTTCCATCCTGACCGTGGGATCGCTCTCGATGCGCAACCTTTTTCCTAGTGCGCTGATTGCCTTGGGTGACCCGATCTGACCCAGGGCCCAAGCCACATGGCCCCGCACCAGAGTTTCGTCATCATCTAACGCCCGGATCAATGCAGGCAGCGCCTCATGGCTCTTAGCATTGCCGAGAGCCACTGCAACGTTGCGCAATAATCCTTTTCGCTTGGCACGCAGGATCGGGCTGCCCCGAAACCTGTGCCGAAACTCCTTCTCGTCCAGTGACAGCAAGGGAATCAGATCCGGTGCATAAAGCCCCGCTCTTGGAGCATAGGCCTTTTCCATGGTCGGGCGAGCCTTCACATTATAGGGGCAGATCTCCTGACAGATGTCACAGCCGAAAATATGACTCCCCACCAGGGGACGAAGATGGCGAGGAATAAAGCCTTTGAGCTCAATCGTGAGATAGGAAATGCAGCGCCGCGCGTCCAAAACGTAGGGTCCCACGAAAGCTCCCGTGGGGCAGGCTTTCAGACAAAGCTCGCACTTTCCACAGCGGTCGCGGATCGGCCGATCGTAGGCGAGTGGTATGCTGAGAAAAAGTTCTCCCAAAAAAAACCACGAGCCGTTTTGGGGAGAAATGAGATGGGTGTTTTTGCCGATCCAGCCGATCCCCGCGATACCGGCAAACTCCCGCTCCAGTACCGGACCTGAATCCACAAAGGCCTTGCCTTCCACGGGACCGTTACAGATCCGTCGAATGCTGTCGAGGAGAGACTCCAACCTGTCCTTGATTAGATGGTGGTAATCATCGCCCCACGCGTAACGGGAAATCCAGCCTTGCGGCTGCTGCGATGCTGCCGGACGAGAAAACGGCGTATAATAGTTCATTCCGACCGATACGAGGGACGCTGCCCAGGGAACGAGCCGATGGGGATTGCGGCGTAGCTCCTCGGTCCGTTTCATATATTCCAGCTGTCCCGAGAAGCCCTGCCGCAGCCACTCTGCGAAAGACTCCTCATGGGGCGGAAGTTTTACCGGAGAGATTCCGACCAGTTCGAAACCTAGGCGCTGTGCTTCTTCTTTGATCCGAAGCGAGAGCGCGTTTTCATTCTGGGCAATCACAAGCCTCCCGGCCGACCAATCCGTTGAATCGCAAGGAGCAAGAGTAAAGGTGAACGGAACGGAAAATTGACGTACCGATTAATGGTAAGAAGTTTTTTTGTCAGGGCCGGTTTTCTCGACATCGAGCAAGGGTCGGCGTCCGGCAAAACCGTCTTCGATCCGGTGCCAATAGCTGACAGTCGGTTCACCCTGTTGCCAGCACAGAAAGACCACTTCTACTCCCAGCAGGCACGGAAAATCGATCAAACCTTGTTCCGCTCCCTTGCAGATGCAACCGTAACTCTGGATCTGTTCCACCCCATCTTTGACTTCCGACACAAGCCGAGCAATTTCACTATTCTCCTGCAATCGGTCCATGAAATCCGTGGCCTCTGGATCGAGTTGCTCATCGCGAATGACTATTTTGCTTTTGTTTTTCAGTCGCTGAATATTTTCTTGGATCCGTTCCATCAACACGCGCACAGCGGGCAGCAACGCATTGGCTTCATCCACCGTAAAAAGTCGAGGAAAAGAGCCAGAGGAGACCATACCTATTTTTGTTTAGCAGCGTCGTTATGTCGCGCGGGCGCGGAAGCACAGAGGTGCCGATCACTGCTAAAGACCCATCCCGCTCCTCAATTCTCGCAACAGAGCAATATTGTCGGAGTGGCCCGTCATATGAGCGATAATTGCGCCTCGAATCGGCTTGCCGAGCAAGTAAAAGTCACCCATAATGTCGAGGATTTTGTGGCGCGCCAACTCGTTGGGGAAGCGCAGATCCGTATTAACGATTTTCTCGTCATCGATGAGGATGCAGTTGTTGAGCTTGCCGCCGTTTACCAAGCCCGCTTGTTGTAGCTGCTCGATGTCCTTGAGAAAGCCAAAGGTTCTCGCCGGCGCGATTTCTTGCCTAAAGCAGGTGGGACCGTTGTGGGTGTAGGTATGCTCCTGGATGCCCACGGGTTTCGGA
>Ga0209889_1000002_pt1 | contig 33445 bp, 32 predicted proteins | sample GWRWN1_0_10_FD_187233 | JGI IMG/M metagenome (GOLD analysis project Ga0209889, IMG submission 187233) | Riverbed sediment microbial communities from areas with no vegetation in Columbia River, Washington, USA - GW-RW N1_0_10 (SPAdes)... | ecosystem: Environmental > Aquatic > Freshwater > River >... | reverse complement strand
GGGCGCGACGCTGGTCGGGTCAAAGCGGCCGACAGTGCCGTAGTTCACCGAGTGCAGCAGTGTGGTCGTCCCGGCCGCCGGCCGGGCGGCGATGGCGACCTCGCGGTCGATGGCGATCGGCAGCACGAAGCCATCGTTGTAGTCGGTGTGCTCACCGATCAAGTTGACACGCCCGGGCGCCTGAACCCGGATCGTGGGCCGCCGGGCAAAATGAGCCGTAAACCCGTCATCCAGTGAAGTCACGCGAATGCTGTTCGCCGGAGCGGGTGGAGGAGGCCTCCCGGAGGACGCAGAAAGGGGGGAACTGTCCCCAAGGAAAACTGCGAGGCACAGGAGGGAGACACATGAGGGAGCGGGGTCGGTGGATGACGACCGTCCTGGCCGCCGCCACAATTGCAGCGGTGCTCACGCTCAGTACGGGCGCAGGGCTGCAGGCGGGTGCGGCCAGGAAACTCGAGATCTTCAGCTGGTGGACTGCCGGAGGTGAGGCCGACGGTCTGAACGCGATGTTCGGGATCTACAAGAAGCGCTTCCCGGGCGTAGAGATCATCAATGCCACGGTGGCCGGGGGCGCCGGCACGAACGCCAAAGCCGTCCTGAAGACGCGCATGACCGGCGGCGATCCGCCCGACAGCTTTCAGGTGCACGGCGGCGAGGAGCTCACCAGCACCTGGGTGACCACGGGGTTCATGGAATCGCTGGGCGCCCTGTATCAGAGTGAAGGCTGGAACAAGGTCTTCCCCAAGGACCTTATCGACATCGTGAGCTACCGGGGCCAGCCGTACTCCGTGCCGGTGAACGTGCACCGGGGGAACGTCCTCTGGTACAACAAGAAGGTCTTCGACGAAAACAACCTCAAGGCGCCCACCACATGGGATGAGTTCTTCACGGTGGCCGAGACGCTCAAGATGAAGGGGATCGCGCCACTCGCTCTGGGCGACAAGAACAAGTGGGAGGCGGCGCATCTCTTTGAAGATATCCTCGTCGCCTCACTGGGCGCAAACGGGTACCGCGGGCTGTGGAACGGTAAGACATCCTGGACAGGCGACGGGGTGAAGAAGGCTCTGGACACCTATGCCCGGATCCTGTCGTACGTGAACAACGACCACGCCGCGGGCACGTGGGATTCCGCCACACAGATGCTCATCGATCGCAAGGCGGCGATGACCATCATGGGCGACTGGGCGGCGGGCTACTTCACCAGCAAGGGCTGGAAGCCCAATGTCGACTATGGCTTCGCCCCGGCGCCAGGGACAGGCGGGACGTTTGTCGTGGTCACCGATACCTTCGGCCTGCCGAGGAAGGCGCCGCACCGCGCGGAGGCGCTCAACTGGTTGAAGGTGGCGGGCAGCAAGGAAGGCCAGGAGGCGTTCAATCCCCTGAAGGGCAGTATTTGCGGGCGGACCGACTGTGACTTGAACAAGTTCGACGCCTATCTCAAGTCGTCGGCCGCGGACTTCAGCAAGAACGCGCTGGTCCCGAGCGAAGTGCACGGATCGGCCGCGCCCGAGGGTTTCGCCACGGCGTTCAACGACGTCGTCAACTTCTTCGTGACGAACAAGAACGTCGCCTCGGCGCAGCGCGCCCTTCAAAAGGCCTGCGCAGACAACAAGATGTGCAAGTGACGCGCGCCCGCGCGTCCGCATCACCGGGGAGGCCGTCTTGTGCGGCCTCCCCGCTTTTCTGATCGCACGCGTCAGGGCAGGAGTTACTCTCGCAGGCCCGCAATTTCGCTACCGATGACCACGATCGCCCATGCGCACGCGCGGCCCAGCGCTCTCGCCCGGGTGCGGCTGCGCAGGGACTATCTGCTGTCCGCGCTCATCGTCCTGCCCTCCGTGGTCGCCGTCGGCGTGTTCGTCTACGGCTTCATCGGCTGGACGGCCTACGTGGCGATGAGCGGATGGAACTCGTTCCTCCCCGATCTCTCGTTCGTGGGATTGCGGAACTTCACCGAGTTGTTCCAGACGCCGCGGTTCCAGATCGACCTGCGCAACACGCTCGTCTTCACCGTGACGTTTCTGATCGGCTGTCTGGGGGTTGGGCTGCTGCTGGCGGTGCTGCTCGACCAACGGATCTGGGGCGAAGGCTTCTTCCGCAACGTGTATCTGTTTCCGATGTCCGTGTCATTCATTGTCAGCGGGACCGCCTGGCAGTGGCTACTGAACCCCAGCACCGGCGTCAATCTGCTCTTCGAAGCCGCCGGCCTGGACCGGTTGAAGTCACCCTGGTTCACCGATCCCACCATCGCGATCTACTCCGTGGTCCTGGCCGCCGTGTGGCAGATGTCTGGCTTCACCATGGCGATGTACCTGGCCGGGCTGCGGGGGATCCCGGACGAACTGCGCGAGGCGGCGCACGTGGACGGGGCCTCGGAGTGGCAACTCTACCGCCACATCATCCTGCCGATGCTGAATCCAATCACGCTCAGCGCGGTGATCGTGCTCGGCCACATCTCGCTGAAGATCTTCGACCTGGTTTTTGCCATGACGGGCAGCGGTCCCGCGTTTTCCACGGACGTCCCGGGCATCTTCATGTTCGAGACGACGTTCCGGGGGAACCGGTTTGCGGAAGGAGCAGCGATCGCGCTGGTCATGCTGCTCATGGTGGCGGTCGTCGTGATCCCATACCTGGTGTGGAGCACGCGGGCGGAGCGTGAGGGCTGATGCGAGTGCGTCCGGCCCGGCTGCTGATGTACGCGCTGCTCATCGCGCTGGCGCTATTCTATCTGCTGCCGGTCTACGTGCTCGTCAATAACGGGTTGAAGTCGTTCCAGGAGGTGAGCCTCAGCCGGATGTGGGAGCCGCCGTCGCAGTTCAGCCTTGCGAGCTTTGCGAAAGCCTACAATCGGCTTGCGCCGAACTTTCGCAATAGCCTCCTCCTAGTGATTCCCGCGACGCTCTGCGCCGCGGCACTTGGGTCGATCAACGGCTATATCCTCTCGAAGTGGAAGTTTACGGGCGCCGATTTTGTGTTTCCGCTGCTGCTGTTCGGGATGTTCATCCCCTATCAGAGCGTGCTCATCCCGCTGGTGCAGTTCCTTCAGTGGCTCGGCCGCGCACTCGACATTCGCCTGTACGGGAGTATCGGCGGCCTCGCCCTGGTGCATGTCATCTACGGCATCCCCATCACGACGCTGATCTTCCGCAACTACTACGCGACGGTGCCGACCGAAGTGGTGGACGCGGCCCGCATCGACGGCGCGGGGCTGCTCGGCATCTACCGCAACGTGATCCTCCCCCTGTCGATGCCGGGGTTCGTGGTGGTGATGATCTGGCAGGTCACGCAGGTCTGGAACGAGTTCCTCTTCGCGGTGGTCATCACGAGCAATCCAGCGCGACAGCCGGTGCAGGTGGCGCTGCAGAACCTCGCCGGCAGCCAGATCGTGGAGTGGAACGTCCAGATGGCCGGGGCGCTCTTGGCGGCGCTCCCGCCCCTGCTCGTCTTCATCTTCCTCGGGCGGTACTTCCTCCGCGGCCTGCTCGCCGGAGCGCTGAAAGGATGAAACGGACGGCGTCACAGCCGCGGCGACGTCCAGCGCGGCGCCGCGATCGAGTGCAAGATCGACCCGCGAGGGGCAAGAGCCGCGAAGTGCCGGCCCGGGCGACCCGGCGGACGTGGGCCGAAGTGGATCTCGACGCCATCACCGCAAACCTGCACGCGGTGCGCGCGCAGGTCGGCCCGGGTACGCGCGTCATGGCGGTCGTCAAGGCCGACGGGTACGGCCACGGGGCCGTGCGGGTGGCGCGTCAAGCGGTCGAAGCCGGCGCGGACTGGCTCGGCGTCGCCACGCTGGAGGAGGGCTTGGAGCTGCGGCGCGCGGGGATCCGCGCCCCGGTGCTCGTGCTGGGGTCCGTGGCGGCCGCAGACGTCGCCGACGCAGTGCGGCATGACCTCGGGTTGACGATCGCGTCGTCCGATGCCCTGCCAGCGTTTGCCAGAGTGCGCCGGCGGGTCCGGCTCCACCTCAAGATCGATACGGGGATGACGCGACTGGGAGTGACGGTCGACGAAGTTCCCTCAGTGCTGAACCGCGTCGCTGGGGCCGGCCTGCGCCTCGAAGGTGTCTACACGCACCTCGCCAGCGCCGAGGAACCCGATCATTCCTTCACGCGCGATCAACTGAACCGATTCGACGCTGTGCTTCCCCAGGTCCGCGCGCGGTTCCCAGAGGTGATCGTCCACGCTGCGAACAGTGCTGCCGCGCTGGGACACCCACGGAGCCGCTACGATCTCGTGCGCGTCGGGCTCGCAATGTACGGACTGTACCCGGACCGCCAGTTCACGAGCCAGGTGACCCTCATTCCCGCCATGCGTCTTTTGAGCCGCGTGGTGCGCACGGTCCGGGCGAATCCGGGCACGGCGGTGAGCTACGGCGCGACCTATCGCGTGCTGCGGCCAACGACCATCGCCACGATCGCCTGTGGCTATGCCGACGGCTACCCCAGGCTGGCGGGGACGAACGGGGAAGTCATCGTCAGCGGGACGCGCGTGCATGTGGCAGGGCGGGTGTGCATGGATCATCTCATGGTCGACGCCGGCGACAGTCCGGTGCACCCCGGCGATACGGTGGAGCTGTTCGGCCGAGGGGTCTCCGTCGACGCGGTGGCGGAGTGGGCGCACACGATCTCGTACGAAGTGGTGTGCGGGGTAGGGCTGCGCGTGCCGCGCGTCTACATCCGCGGGAGGGCTCGGTAGGGTTTCTTCGCAGATGATGCGCGTAGCGTTTCAGGGCGAGCGAGGAGCGTACAGCGAAGAGGCGGCCGTCACCCTGCTTGACCGGTCAGAGGTCATCCCGTGCGCGTCGTTGCGGCAGGTGTTCGAGTCGGTGGCCGCGGGCGAGGCGGAGGCGGGTGTCGTGCCGGTCGAGAACTCGCAGGCGGGATCGATCAACGAGACCTACGACCTTCTCCTCACGCACACCCTCTACATCACCGGCGAGCTGAACCTGCGCATCCGGCACTGTCTGCTCGCGTTGCCCGGCCAGTCTGTGGAAGATCTGCGGCGTGTGTACTCCCACCCCCAGGCACTGGCGCAGACTGAGGAGTTCGTCCGCGCCCGGGGGCTTGAGCCGTTCGCGATGTACGACACGGCGGGGAGCGCCAAGATCGTGGCCGAGCAGCGCCTCCGCGGGGTGGGGGCCATCGCCGGACGCCAGGCGGCGCGCATCTACGGCCTGGAGATCCTCGCCGAAGGCATTGAGACGAACCCCAACAACTACACCAGGTTTCTCAGTCTCTCGCGTACGCCGGCACCGCGCACCGCGGCCTCGAAAACCTCGATCGTGTTCACGACGCAGAACATCCCGGGCGCGCTGCACCGGGCGCTGGGCGCCTTTGCCGCGCGTTCACTCAACTTGACGAAGCTGGAATCCCGCCCACGCCGCGAGGTGCCGTGGGAGTACGTGTTCTACGTCGACTTCGAGGGGCACCAGGAGGACCCCGACGCCGGCGCGGCCCTCCTGGATCTGCGCTCGGTCTGCACGTTCGTCCGTGTCCTCGGCTCCTATCCCCGCGCCGCCGGGCACGCGTGATCGATCCGGCCGCTGTGCGTATCCTCCCGCTCGGAGATCGAGGCCTGATTGTGGAACTCGGCGACGTCCTTGCCCCCGAGATCAACGCGCGGGTGCGCGTCCTGGCAGGCAGGCTGCGGGGTTTGCCCGGGGTCGAGGAGGCCGTGCCGACCCTGCGCTCGGTGCTCGTGATCTTCGACCCGCTCTCCACGGACATGACCATGGTCGCCGAGAGTGTGGAACGCCACGCGGCCGTGCTTCCGGCGGAATCGGGAGCCGCGCCGCGCGTCATTGAGGTGCCGGTCGTCTACGGCGGCAGCGCGGGACCCGACCTGGAGGAAGTTGCTGCCGAGCGCGGCCTGACACGTGATCAGATCGTGCGCGCGCACAGCGAGGTCCAGTACACGGTCTACATGCTCGGGTTCACGCCCGGATATCCGTATCTCGGAATCCTGCCCGAGGCGCTGCGCACGCCGCGCCTGCCTTCGCCCCGGCTGCGCGTGCCTCCCGGCTCGATCGGTCTTGCCGATGCGATGACCGGGATCTACCCACTATCGTCGCCGGGTGGCTGGCGACTCATCGGCAGAACACCGCTGCCGATCTACGATGCGTTCGCGCCGGATCCGGTGCTCCTCCGTCCTGGCGACCGTGTGCAATTTGTCCCCGTCCCGGGGGCACAATTCCAGGAGGCGCCTCAGGCCCGGCCGCTGCGCGTCCCGGATCATGCCGTCCTGGAAGTGCGCACCCCCGGGCTGTTCACGACGATCCAGGATCGAGGCCGCTCCGGATACCGCTCGCTCGGAATCCCTCCGGCAGGCGCGATGGATCCGCTCGCTCTTGGGATTGCGAACGGGGCGGTGGGCAACGCATTCGACGCGCCCGTGCTGGAGTTCACGGCTCCCGGTCCGGTGCTCCGCGTTCTCGACCACATCACCGTCGCGGTCTCGGGCGCAGACCTCTCGGCGAGCGTGGACGGGAGACCACTCGAGCGCAACGCCGCCGTGGCGCTCCGGCCGGGTCAGGTGATCGAGTTTGGGGCGCCGCGCGCCGGCGTATGGGGATACCTGGCTGTTGCAGGAAGTTTCGAGGCCAGGCGTGTCCTGGGCAGTGCGTCCACCTTTGTCCCCGGGATGCTCGGAGGCAGCGCGGGGCGCCGCCTTCGCGCCGGCGACGTGCTGGGGACCGCCGGGGCATCGCGTGGCCGCGGCCGCACATTTGCAGGGGAGAGGGCCCCGTTACCGCGCGAAGAAGTGACCGTGCGAGTCATCCCGGGACCGCAGGACGAGTGGCTGACAGAGGAGGCGCGCGCCGCCTTCCTGAAAGAGGTGTACCGGATTTCCCTGCACAGCGATCGAGCAGGCTCGCGTCTTTTGGGTCGGGCCCTGGCCCATCGCTCGACGGGGGGCTTCCTTTCAGACGGAGTGCTCCCTGGAGCGGTCCAGGTGCCGTCGGGCGGCGAGCCCATCGTTATCATGCCGGATGGGCCGACCACCGGCGGGTATCCGAAGGCGGCCGCGGTGATCAGTGCGGACGTGCGGTTTGTGGCCCAGGCGCGCCCGGGAACACAGATCCGGTTTCGCGCCGTGACCATGGACGAGGCCCTCGATGCGCTGCGCCATGAGCGCGAAGGTTACGGAGAACCGGCGGATACGCGCTGAGGATACGAGTGTCATGCAGATCGGGAATCTGCCGCGCATCAAGCTCGCGAACCTGCCGACACCGCTCGAGGACGCCCCCCGTCTCACCGAGTTCCTGGGCGGTCCCCGTATCTGGATCAAGCGGGACGACCTGACCGGACTTGCCATCGGCGGCAACAAGGCGCGCAAGCTCGAGTTCTTGCTCGGCCAGGCGCGCACGCAGGGATGCGACGTGGTGATCACTGTCGGCGCGGTGCAATCGAACCACGCCCGGATGACGGCCGCGGCGGCCCGCCGCCTGGGGATGGACGTCGTCGTCGTGCTGAACGGCGAGGAGCCTGACCAGTACCAGGGGAACCTGCTGCTGGACCGCATTTTCGGCGCGGATATCCGCATCGTGCAGACCGACGACGACTACGTCCTGATGGGCGTCGTGGACGACATCACGCGTCATTTACAGAAGGATGGACGCCGGCCCTACGTCATCCCTCGCGGCGGCAGCAACGCGCTCGGCGCAGCCGCCTACATGGCCGCGGCGCTTGAATTGCTGACCCAGGCGAACCAGATGGGCCTGCGGGTAGACGCCATCGTGCACGCCAGCACCTCCGGCGGGACTCAATCGGGGCTCTACACGGGTACGAAAGTCACGGAGAGCAAAGTGCAGATCGTGGGCATCAGCGCCGGGCCGGCGAAAGATGTCGTCACCCGGCGCGTGCTCGGGATCGTGGAGGAACTGGCACAAATGCTGGAGTTACGGTGGCGTCCGCACCCCGACGATCTCATCGTCTATGATGAGTACGTCGGCGAGCGCTACGGCGTCCCTACGCCGGAGTGCCTTGAGGCCATCCGGCTGGTCGCGCGCACCGAAGGGATCATCCTCGACCCCGTCTACACCGGCAAAGCGATGGCCGGTCTGCGCAGCCTCATTGCCAAAGAACTGTTCCACTCCGACCAGAACGTCGTGTTCTGGCACACCGGAGGCCAGCCGGCGCTCTTTGCGCACGCGGCTGCGCTCCAGGAAGGATAAGGCTGCCCGGGATGCATGCGTTGCGGTGGGCGATGACAGTGCTGGCGATCGTTGTGCTTGTCCCTGCCGTCCCGGCGCCGGCGGACGACGGGGCCGACCTCAGACGCGCGTTCTCCCGCTTCATCTCCGCCAAGGAGCTGCGGTTCGACACCGTGCCGGACATCTACCCCGGTGGGTATGCGCGCATCAGCATCTATGCGACGCGCGCCAGCGTCGGGGGGATGATCGTGGACGAGGCGTGGTTCCGTCTTGTGGGAGCAAGCCTCGACCCCGTGGCACTGAAGCAGGGAGAGCTGCGCATCGTGCACGTGCGCGACGCCTCGATCCACGTCAGGGCGTCCATCAAAAGCCTGGAAGAGTACTTCCAGCAAGGCAATGCCATCGCCGACGTCAAGCTCTGGTCGGACGGCGAGTACCTGTACGGTCGGGGCACGGTTGCGTTGATCGGTGTGCCGACGAAGGTGTATTTCAAAGGCGCGTTCGCTGTCGGCGGGACCAGGGAAGTCTACTTCCACATCAGCGACCTCCGCGTGAACGGCCTGCCGATGTTTTCGCCGCTGATCCGTAAGTGGGAACGGGACATCAACCCGGTGTTCAAGCAAAGCGACTGGCCGGTGACGTTCAGGATCCGCGGGCTCCGGATGACCAGGGATTGGTTTGTGGTTTCCTCACTGCCCAACCTCAACGCTCCATGCGACTTCTGCTGGGGCTTCGAGTCACCCGGCGTGCGGCCGTGAAGCCGCCCGCCCGGCGTCCGCGCGTCGGCATCACCACAAAGCAGGGCGGGTCCGCGACAGCGTCCGGAGCGCTCTACGCGAAGGCCGTCGCCGCTGCCGGAGCAGAGGTCGTGTGGTTGGAGCCGGACACGGTCGCCGGGACTGATCCCGAGGAGATCCTCCGCGACGTCGATGCGCTGGTGTTCAGTGGCGGCGTGGACGTTGACCCCCGGCATTACGGTGAGGACGTGATCGACGGCGCGCGCGTGGAGATCGATGCGCGGCGAGACGCGGCCGAGCTGCCCCTGATCCGGGCGGCCTTGGCTGCGGATGTCCCGATGCTCGGCATCTGCCGCGGCACGCAGATGATCAACGTTGCCGCGGGCGGATCCCTGCACCAGGATCTCGGACTGATCGGTCTGGCGCCGGGGACACACCACCAGCGGGAGGGTGGACGCAGCGAGTGGGATGTCGCCCATCCCTTGCGCGTCGCTTCAGAGAGCAGGCTGGCATCCGTGCTGAGTGAACCGGAGACGGAAGTGAACAGCTTCCACCATCAGGCGGTCAAGGACGCCGCTCCGGGCTTCGCCGTCACGGCCCGCGCGTCGGACGGCGTGGTCGAAGCGATCGAGGATCCCCGGAGGCGGTTCGTGGTAGCGGTCCAATGGCATCCCGAACGAATGGTGGAACGCCACCCGGCCCAGCGACGGCTGTTCGAGGCGCTGGTCGCCGCCGCGCGGTCTGCCGCAAAGCCCGCTCGCACCCCAAAGCCCGCTCGCACCCCAAAGCCCGCTCGCGCCGGCGCCCGGAAGCCCGCTCGTCGATCCCGCCGCTAAGTAGGTCATGCGCAGGCTCGCTGAAGTGCTCGAGGCAGTCAGTCAGACCTCGAGCAAGCTCCAGAAAATCGATCTCCTCGCCTCGTATCTGCGCAGTCTCAGCGACGAAGAACTCCGCATCGCCTGCACGTACCTGACCGGCGCCCCATTTCCGGCGGGTGAGGGACGCGCGCTCAACGTCGGGTGGTCCGCCATCGTGGAAGCCCTGCTGGACCTGTCGGGCCGGCCGCCTGAGGCGATGGATCAGAGCTACCTCCGGCACGGCGATTTGGGGAGCGTCGCCTACGACCTGCTGGCGCACAAAACCAAAACCTCCTTGTTCACCGCCCCCTTGACGCTGCCCGCTGTGCACGCCGTCTTCGAGCGGATGTCGGCGGCCACCGGGAGCGGGTCGCGGCAGATGAAGCTCGAAGCGCTGCGCTCGCTGTTCACCGACGCCGATCCGCTCGAGGCGAAGTACCTCGTCCGGATCATCACCTCAGATCTCCGGGTGGGGCTCAAGGAAGGGCTGCTCGAGGAGGCGATCGCCAAGGCCTTCGACCGCCCCGTGGCAGAGGTGCGCCGTGCCAACATGCTGATCAGCGACATCGGTGCCGTCGCCGTGATGGCGCGGCACGGACGATTGGCGGAAGCCACGCTGCAACTCTTCCGTCCGTTTCGATTCATGCTGGCCGACACCATCTTCACGCCGGAGGAGGCGTTCGAAGACCGGGCCGACGGCGCACCCCCGCTCCTGGTCGAGGACAAGTACGATGGGATTCGCGCCCAGGTGCACCACGACGGCCGGCGGCTGGCAATTTTCACGCGCACCCTCGACGAGATCACCTCGTCATTCCCGGAGCTGTACCAGGACCTCCGAGCTCTGGCGCCTTCGTACATCATCGATGGCGAGATCGTCGCCTGGCGGGATGGCCGCGCCATCTCCTTCACGCAATTGCAGCAGCGCCTCCGGCGGAAGGATCCCGGGGCGCTCGTCGATTCCGTTCCGGTCGTGATGTTCGTCTTCGATCTGCTGCTCCTCGACAGCGCGCCATGGCTCGACCGGCCGCTTCGTGAACGTCGTGACACGCTGGCGCGTCTGACCTTCGGACGGGCCGTGCAGGAGGGTTATGCGACCTCGGCCGCCGTTCCCGAGGAGCTCGCAGTACGGTTCCGCGACGCCCGCGATCGGGGAAACGAAGGCCTGGTCATCAAGCGGCCTGAGTCGCTCTACCAGCCCGGCAAGCGAGGCCGCCAATGGGTGAAGCTCAAGGAAGAACTAGCCACGCTGGATGTCGTGGTCGTGGCCGCGGAGCACGGGCACGGCAAGCGGGCGGCGGTGCTGAGCGACGTGACGTTTGCGGTGCGCGACGGTGAGCGCCTCGCCGTGATCGGAAAAGCGTATAGTGGTCTCACCGATGCCGAGATCCTGGCGCTCACAGAGTGGTTTCGCGCCCATACCATACAGGATCGCGGCCGGGTCAAGGTGGTGGAGCCCAAGATCGTGCTCGAGGTGGCGTTCGACGCCGTCACGCGCAGCGACCGCCATGACAGCGGCTATGCGCTCCGCTTCCCCAGGATCAAGCGCATCCGCGACGACAAGACCCCCGAGGAGATCAATACGCTAGAGGATGTCGTACGCATCTACGAACGGCAAGGTGAATCGCGCGGCGGTGTCTCTCCGCGCATGGGCCGCGGGTCCTGAGAGGCGCGCGTAGAAGGTAACCATGATGCGCCTTCTCCCAACGCTGGGCCTGATCACCATCGCCGTTCTGGCGCTGGTCCCGGTAGCCGTTGCGCTCGGCGCGCCGGAAGCGCCCGCGATCATCCGCATCCGCGTGGACGGCATCATCGCGCCCAGCAGCGCGCGGTATCTCCTGAGGGAGATCCGTCAGGCAGAAGCGGAAAAAGCGCCCGCGCTCCTCTTCGAGCTCAATACGCCCGGCGGGCTACTGAAGTCGATGGAGGAAATGACGGGCGCGATGCTCAACGCGCGCGTGCCGATCATCGTGTACATTAGCCCGAGCGGCGCGCGGGCAGCCTCGGCCGGCGTCTTTGTCACTTACGCCGCGCACATCGCCGCGATGGCCCCCGCCACCCGCATCGGCGCGGCGCACCCGGTCGTGATCGGTCAGGACGGTCAACAGGACAGCACCGCGCTGGAAAAGGTCACCAACGATGCGGTCGCGGGGATTCGCGCGATCGCGCGCCGGCGGGGCCGCAACGCCGACTGGGCCGAGCAGGCGGTGCGCAAGAGCGTGTCGATTGGCGAAGACGAAGCCGTGAAACTGAACGTCGTCGACCTGATCGCCCCGAATGCCAACGCGCTCCTGGAGGCGGTGCACGGCCGGACCGTGGAGACCGAGGCCGGGCCCGTCACGCTGGCGACGCGCGGTGTGGCGATCCGCACCGTCCGGATGGACGCCACCGAGCGCTTTCTGGATCTGCTGAGCGATCCGAACATCGGGCTCCTACTAATGACCGTCGCCATCTACGGCATCATCTTCGAACTCAGCAACCCCAGCGCAATTTTGCCTGGTGTGATCGGCGCCATCGCCCTGGTCCTGGCGCTGGCGTCGTTCGCGATCCTCCAGGTGAACGTGGCCGGTCTGGCGCTCATCGCGCTCTCAGTTGTGTTCTTTATCGCGGACATCAAAGTCCCGGGGCACGGCGTGCTGACTATAGGCGGCGTGCTGGCCTTCCTGCTCGGCGCGTTGCTGTTGACCGAGCATCAGGCACCGTTCCTTCGCGTCTCGTTGCAGCTGGCGGTGTTCATCGCGCTGCTCACGGGCGCATTCTTCTTGTTTGCCGTCGGCGCCGGCATCCGTGCGCAGCGTGCCCAGGCACGGATGGGCCGCGAGACTCTCGTCGGCACCGAGGGGATCGCCCGTACAGAACTCGCGCCGGAGGGTACGGTCTACGTCGCCGGAGAGATGTGGACAGCCACCGCGGAGTCGGGACGCATTCCGGAGGGTCAGCGGGTCCAGGTCGTCAGCGTGGACGGCCTGCGGCTGCGCGTGCGTCCGGCAACGAGATGACCGGATCGCGGGACCCTGGGGTCGCGGCGTCGCGGTCCCTCATGATACGAACGTTCAGCCCCCAGCAGACCGAAGCCCTGGGAACGGCGCTGGGCGCACTGTTGCGCGCCGGCGACGTCGTCGCGCTGTCCGGAGAGCTGGGCGCCGGAAAGACCATCTTCACCCGCGGGATTGCAGAAGGCGCGGGGGCAACGGGGCACATCGCCAGTCCCACGTTCACGTTCATCCGCGAGTACCACGGGCCCGTGACGATGTTCCACGCGGATCTCTACCGGATAGACGCGCCGGCGCAACTTGACGACCTCGGCCTCGAGGAGGTTTTGGAGGCCGGCGGGATCGTCGTCATCGAGTGGGCCGAGAAAGCACGCGCTTTGCTGCCCCCGGAATACCTCTGGGCCGAACTGCGCTTCACCAAGCAGGACGATGCGCGCGAGATTGAGTTCATGCCGCGTGGGCCCCGCTATGCGGAGCTTGTCAGGCAGCTGGCATTGGGGTCGCGCTGAGAGGACATGCGGATCCTGGCCATGGAAACTGCGACGCCGATCGCCAGCGTTGCTTTGCTCGAGGGCGACCGGCTCGTGCGCGAAATCATGGAGTCTGTCCCGCGGCGTCACCTGGAGTGGTTGGCGCCTTCGATCGCCCGCATTCTGGGCGATGCCGGCTGGCGGCCGGGGGATGTCGAGGCGGTGGCTGTGTCCATAGGCCCCGGTTCGTTCACGGGGCTACGCATCGGTGTGGCGACCGCGGCGGCCTGGGCCCGGGCGAGCGATCTGCCGGTCGTCGCCTCCTCGACCCTCGAGACCGTCGCCGAGGGGTTGGACGCGCGCGGCCTCATCTGCCCGGTCCTGGATGCGGGCCGTGGCGAGGTGGCAGGGGCGTTGTTCGAGCGAAACGGGACGCCGCGCCGGGTGCTTGATGACCTGGTCGGCCCGGTGCACGTGCTGCTCTCCCGCCTGCCGCGGGACCGGGCGGTTGTGTTCGCCGGCGATGCCATCGCGCGCCACGGCGAGGCGCTGCGTGGACACCCGCAGGCGGTATTCGCGCCGGAGCCCCAGTGGATCCCGCGGGCTGCCATGACCGGCCGGCTCGCCTGGCGCCGCCTCAGTCGCGGGGACCACGACGATCCGTACCGGCTGAAGCCTTTCTACGCCCGCGGGGCCGGCATCACCCTCGGAAAGGGGGTCCCGCCCGGCGCGGCCGCAGAGGAAATGCGGTCTGCGGTCGAGGAAGGGGAAGGGCGATGAAACAGATCACGCGAGTGGCCTTGCGGCCGATGACGGTCGAGGACATCGCGCACGTGCTCGAGATCGAGCGCACTTCGTTCCGCACGCCATGGCCGGCTGATGCCTACACGCACGAGCTGAAGGAAAATCGGCTGGCGACGTACATCGTCGCGAATCTGGAGGATCGCCTGGTCGGCTACGCCGGGATGTGGGTCATTCTCGATGAGGCCCACATCACGACGATCGCCGTCGAGCCGGAGTTCCGCGGCCAGCACATCGGCGAGCGGCTCCTGGTCGGCCTCATCGACGCTGGAGTGGAACGCGGGGCGCGCTGGATGACGCTTGAAGTGCGGAAATCCAACCTCACGGCCCAGGCCCTCTACCGCAAGTACGGCTTCCGCGAGATCGGCACGCGCAAGGGGTATTACTCCGACAACCGCGAGGACGCCATCGTCATGTGGACGGGTAACCTCCGGGAGCGTGATTTCCAGGCACGGCTCGCGGACCTGCGCAAGGACTTCTCCGGCGAGTAGCCCATGCTCGTGCTCGGGATTGAAACGTCCTGCGACGAGACCGCCGCGGCCGTGGTCGCGGACGGCTTTGTCCTGCGCAGTAATGTGATAGCCTCCCAGGTGGCCCTCCACCGCCGGTTCGGCGGTGTGGTGCCCGAGCTTGCCTCGCGCAAGCACATCGAGCGTCTGCTCCCGGTGATCGACGAGGCGCTGGAGACGGCCGGCCTCAACATCGCCCAGATTGAGGGGCTGGCCGTCACCCGGGGTCCCGGGCTGGTGGGCGCGCTCACCGTCGGTGTGGCCGCGGCAAAGGCCATAGCCGTAGCCCGCGAGCTGCCGTTTGTCGGCGTGAATCATATCGAAGGTCACATCTACGCCGCGTTCCTCTCCGAGCCCGACGTCGCGTTTCCGGTGCTGGCCCTGATCGTCTCCGGCGCCCATGCCGACCTGATCGTGATGCGTGACCATGGAGACTACGAGATCCTGGGACGCAGCCGCGACGACGCGGCCGGCGAGGCCTTCGACAAAGTCGCGCGGGCGATGGGCCTCGGCTATCCCGGGGGACCCGAGATCGACCGGCTGGGCAAGGAGGGAAATCCGCGGGGCGTACCGCTTCCGCTGCCGATGGCCGGCGAGAGCTGGGAGTTCTCGTTCAGCGGCGTGAAGACTGCTGCGCTGCGCGCGCTGCGCGGACATGAGGGGGACACCGCTTTTCTGCGCGACCTGGCGGCAAGCCTCCAGCGAGTCATCGTGGAAGTGCTGGTCCGCAAGACGCTCGGGGCTGCGGCAGTCGTCCGGCCGAAGACCATGGTGGTAGCAGGCGGGGTTGCCGCCAACTCCAGGCTCCGTCGAGAGATGGAGCAGGCGTGCGCGGCCGCGAAGCTACGCCTGGTCATTCCCCCACCGATCCTCTGTACCGACAATGGGGGCATGATCGCCGCCGCGGGGTGGCGCCGTTTGACCGCCGGGGAGCGTTCCCCGCTCAATCTGGCAGCGGAGAGCGACCTTTCTTTAGAGTAAACTTCAAATAACGCGAAATATGCGAACAAAGGGTCCGCCAGCATTCGTCTTATCCGCCTTTCGTAGGCCCAGGGGTGGGGGCACAAAGCCTGTGGATAACGTGGATAACCCTGTGAGTAATGCACTTTGCCAAGCGGTTTCGCCCCACCCAGAGCCACTGGCAAGACCGACTGCCCCGAGGCGGACGTTCGTCCGTCGAGGCAGAGAAGGATCGGCGGCCCTCGCCCTCCGACCCTTCGAACCGACGGCCGGAAAATTCCTGTCCGCGGGGGCGGAAAGGGGCTTGAACACGTGGGCCGAGGTCCATATGATGGGGGGTGGCCTAGCACTCACATTGTCCGAGTGCTAATTCCCGGTGAGTAAGCAAAAGGAGGAGAACAGTATGAAGCTGCGGCCGTTGGGTGACCGCGTCGTAGTGAAGCCTCTCGAAGATGAAGAGCGCACCAGGGGCGGCATCGTCCTGCCCGATACCGCAAAGGAGAAACCCCAGCGCGGTGAGGTGACAGCTGTCGGTCCCGGCGATTGGGACCATGAAGCCGAGAAGCGCGTCCCGCTCGACGTGAAGGTCGGCGATCAGATTCTCTTCGCGAAGTATTCCGGCAGCGAGATCAAGATCGACGGGGAGGATCATCTCATCCTCCGCCAGAGTGACATCCTGGCCATAGTCGAGCGCGAACCGGCCAGAGCAGCAAAAGCGTAAACAACCTGACATCGCGAGGCCCGTAGGGCCGGAAGCAGTCCCGAACAGGAGTGGACCTGCTTCGCTCGCGATGATACGTGTACGGAGGTGACAGGCAGTGCCGAAACTCCTGGCGTTTGATGAGACGGCGCGGCGGGCGATGGAGCGCGGCGTGAACAAGCTTGCCGACGCCGTGAGGATCACGCTCGGCCCCAAGGGCCGCAACGTCGTGCTCGAAAAGAAGTTCGGCTCCCCCACGATCACTCACGATGGTGTGACCGTGGCCAAGGAGATCGAGCTGGAAGATCCGTTTGAGAACGCCGGCGCGCAGCTCGTGCGCGAAGTGGCGACCAAGACCGAGGACGTGGCCGGTGACGGTACCACCACCGCCACGATCCTGGCCCAGGCTCTGATCCGCGAAGGCCTGAAGCAAGTCGCCGCCGGTGCCAGCCCCATGGCCCTCAAGCGTGGCATCGACAAGGCCGTGCAGGCCGCGGTGGAAGACATCCGCAAGGCCGCCAAGACGGTCGAGACCAAGGATGCGATCCAGTCGGTGGCCAGCATCTCTGCGAACGACCCCGACATCGGCGCCCTCATCGCCGACGCGATGGACAAAGTCGGCAAGGATGGCGTCATCACCGTTGAGGAGAGCAAGGGTATCGAGACGACCGTAGAGGTCGTCGAGGGGATGATGTTTGACAAGGGCTATATCTCCGCGTACTTCGTGACCGACCCCGAGAAGATGGAGGGTGTCCTCGAAGATCCGTACATCCTCATCACCGATAAGAAGATCTCCGCGGTCAAGGACCTGCTGCCCGTTCTGGAGAAGATCGCGCAGGTCAGCCGCCCGATTCTGATTATCGCGGAGGATATCGAGGGCGAAGCGCTGGCGACGCTGGTCGTGAACAAGCTCCGCGGCACCCTGCAGGCGGTGGCGGTGAAGGCGCCGGCATTCGGCGAACGGCGCAAGGCGATCCTCGACGACATCGCGGTTCTCACGGCCGGCCAGGTCATTTCCGAAGAGGTCGGCCTGAAGCTGGAGAACGTGACCGTGCAGATGCTCGGCCGCGCACGGCAGGTGCGGATCCGCAAGGAAGAGACGATCATCGTCGGCGGCGCAGGCGACCAGGACAAGATCCAGAAGCGCGTGGGGCAACTGCGCAAGCAGATCGAGGAGACCGACTCCGACTACGACCGTGAGAAGCTGCAGGAGCGGCTGGGCAAACTGTCCGGGGGCGTCGCCGTGATCAAGGTGGGCGCGCCGAGCGAGGCAGAGCTGAAGTACCGCAAGACCCGCACGGAAGATGCGCTCCGCGCGACCCGCTCAGCGGTCGAAGAGGGCATCGTGCCCGGCGGCGGCAGCATCCTCGTGTACGCGGCCAAGGGCCTCGACAAGATCGAGGCTGAGGGGGACGAGAAGACGGGCGTGCACCTCGTGGCGAAGGCGCTGCTCGAGCCCGCCCGCCAGCTTGCGGTCAACGCGGGTCAGGAAGGCTGGCTGATCGTCGAGAAGCTGAAGGGTGAGAAGCTGGGTACGGGTTACAACGTGCTCAGCGGCAAGTTCGAGGACATGACCAAGGCCGGTATCGTCGACCCGGCGAAGGTCGTGCGCTCGGCCCTGCAGAACGCGGCCAGCATCGCGGCGCTCCTGCTCACGACGGAGGCGATGGTCGTGGAGAAGCCGGAGGAAGAGAAGGCCCCGGGCGCTCCGCCCATGCCACCGATGTAAGATCACCCCAGCATCATCCAATGCGGGATGGGTCCCCGGCAATCGCCGGGGACCCTCGCGTTTTCCTCGGATGGGCTGAGAACTAGGACGCTTCCATGAGGCGGTCGAAGTTCAGAAGCGATGGAAGAGACCCGATTCTTTGTCGATCTGGGCATCGTCCTGGCGGCGGCAGTTCTCGGTGGGATTTTCGCGCACCTTGCCCGACAGCCGCTGATTGTCGGATATATCCTGGGCGGCATCCTCGTCAATCCGTTCACGCCCGGACCGGCAGTCTCGGATATCCACGCCTTCGAGTTCTTTGCCGAGTTTGGCGTCGTGCTGCTCATGTTCTCCATGGTACCGAGTTCTCCATTCGCGACCTGCTGGACGCCCGAAAAGTCGCGTTGCTCGGTGCTCCGCTCGGGATCGCCCTCATCACGGCGCTGACGATCCCCATCGGAGTCCTGTTGGGCTGGGCTCTCCCTCAGACGCTTGTCGTCGGTGCGGCCGTCAGCGTGGCCAGCACGATGGTCCTGCTGAAGTTTCTTCTGGAACGCGGAGAACTGACTTCCCGCCACGGCCGAGTCGTCGTCGCGATTACCCTGACCGAGGACCTCCTGGTGGTTGCACTCACCATCATCATCCCGGCGTTCGGAAGTGCCGGGGAGACGGGGATTAGCCTCATCGCAAGAGCCCTCATCCGAGCCATTTTGCTCCTGGCACCGATGCTGTGGCTGGCCAGCCGTGCCGTACCCTTACTCCTCGCAAGGGTCGCGGCGACACGGAACACGGAGCTGCTGCTGCTCGTCGCAGTGGCCATCGTGATCGCGACGGCTGCCCTCACAGCCAGCCTCGGGCTTTCTCTAGCGTTGGGCGCGTTCCTGGCTGGGATGATGATCGCCGAATCTGAGTCAGCTCATGCGGTCGTGGACAGGGTGTTGCCGATCCGGGACATCTTCGTCGCGATCTTCTTCGTGTCAGTCGGCCTGTTCATCAATCCGGCGACACTCTTGGCTGAACTGCCCACCGTAGGCGCCCTCCTCATGCTGGTCATCTTCGGAAAGTTCATCGTCTGGTTCGCCGTCGTGAGATTGATGGGCTACCGGACCCACACTGCCGTCCTGGCTGGTCTCGGCCTCACCCAGATCGGCGAGTTCTCCTACATCCTTGTCGGGGTTGGACGTGCCACCGACCTCGTGACTGACGCCGTCTACAACGCCGTTCTGGCTACCTCACTTGTCTCGATCCTCGTCAATGCCCTGATTTTCCGCCGCTCTCCTCGGTGGCTGAGGGAATGGGTGAGCCGCCGGCAAGGCGCGTCTTGAGGCAAATTCAAAAGGCGAACATTGTTGCACCGCCGGAACCCATCATTTATAGTTAGAGTCACCTGGTTACCGCGGACGACCCATCTGAGGGGAATCGTCACTCAAAAGACGAACATTTGCGCTGAGGGTTGTCCTTGCGTTTGTTGGTTGTCGGCTCCGGAGGTCGTGAACATGTCCTGGCCTGGCGGCTGGCCCAGGACGCGGCCTCGCACAACCTGCACGCAGCCCCTGGAAACCCCGGAATAGCTTCGCTCGGAACCTGCCACCCTCTCGAGGCCACCGACATCTCATCGTTGGCTCAACTGGCCGAGCAACTCGCAATCGATTTGACGGTCGTCGGTCCTGAGATTCCGCTTGCGAACGGCCTGACCGATGCATTCCACGCACGCGGATTGCGCATCTTCGGTCCTACACGGGACGCCGCTCGGATTGAGAGCAGCAAGGTCTTCGCCAAGACGTTCTTGCGCCGGCACGGGATTGCCGCCGCAGAATTTGAGGTGTTTGACAATCCCGTCGCGGCGCTGGCATTTGTCCGCCGCCAGAAGCGACCGCTGGTGATCAAAGCCGACGGTCTTGCTGCAGGCAAGGGCGTTGTCGTTGCCGCAGACGTGCACGAAGCGGAGCGGGCCGTGCTCGACATGATGATCCGCAAAGTGTACGGCGCATCAGGAGAGCGCGTTGTCATCGAGGACCGGCTCGAAGGTCGCGAGGTCAGCGTGCTCGCATTCGTCAGCGGGCGCAACGTCTTCCCGCTGCTTCCCGCTCAGGACTACAAGCGCGCGCTGGACAGCGATCGCGGTGCCAACACCGGAGGGATGGGAGCGATTGCGCCGGCCCGCGTCTCACTCGCCGATCTGGCCCAGGTTGTCGACGAGATCATCGAGCCTGTTGCCTCGGCGATGGTAGACGAAGGCTACCCGTATACAGGTGTGCTGTATGCTGGGCTGATGCTCACCGCCGACGGTCCAATGGTCCTGGAGTTCAACTGCCGCTTCGGCGATCCGGAGGCCCAGGTGATCCTGCCGCTGCTCGAGGGGGATCTGGCCGGGGCGATGATCGACACGCTCGAGGGGCGAGATCCGCATCTGAGTTGGAGCGACGGCGCCGCGGTGTGTGTCGTCGTCGCGTCAGATGGGTATCCAGGCCGTCATCCGACGGGCATCCCGATCCAGATTGCGGACGCCGTACCCGGAACCCTCATCTTGCATGCCGGCACCCAAGTGCAGGGCGGGCGGCTCGCCACCGCAGGCGGCCGGGTTCTCAACGTGGTTGGGATGGGTGATTCCATTGTCGAGGCCCGCCCCCGAGCGTATGTCGGTGTCGCGACCGTGACCTTTGAGGGGATGCACTACCGCACCGATATCGGCTTGAGCGCCGCCGCCGAGGCCGCCCGCGAAGGAGCACGAGTCTCATGACCCAGCCCGCACCGATTGTCGCCATCCTGCTGGGGTCGGAGTCGGATCGACCAACGATGGAAGAGGCCACACGAACTCTGGCCGACTTCGGCGTGCCGTTCGAGGTGATCGTCGCGTCCGCCCACCGGTCTCCCGAGCTAGTCGATCGATACGTCCGCTCGGCCGAAGGGCGCGGCCTTCGCGTACTTATCGCTGCGGCCGGTGGAGCCGCGCATCTGGCGGGGACGGTCGCCGCGCGGACCGTGCTTCCGGTCATTGGCGTCCCGCTCGAATCAACTGGGCTCGGCGGTCTGGATGCGCTGCTCGCGACCGTCCAGATGCCGCCGGGCGTTCCTGTTGCAACCGTGGCGCTCGGTACGTGGGGCGCCCGCAACGCAGCGATTCTCGCCGTACAGATTCTCGCCGTCGGAGATCCGATGCTGCGTGAGCGGCTCCGCGAGTTCAAAGAGACGATGGCACGCAAGATCGAAGCAGCCTCCGGCGTGAACACGGAAGTCGCGCGGTCCCAGAAGCCGTAGCAGGAGCAGAAGGAGAACGTCATGACAGTCACTGCGGTCGTCGGTGGACATTGGGGAGACGAGGGGAAGGGCAAAGTGGTTGATGCCCTCGCCGCAACCGCCGACATGGTGATTCGCTACAACGGCGGCAACAACGCGGGCCACACGATCGTGGGCGACCGGGGCGTGCTGCGTCTGCATCTCGTCCCCTCAGGCATCTGCCACCCCAACGTAGATTGCCTGATCGGCCCGGGCGTCGTCCTGAACCCGCTGGCGCTCTTTGAGGAGCTCGAGGCGCTCGAGGCGATGGACATCTCCACGGCCCGCCTGCGCATCAGCTCCCGGGCCCACCTCGTGTTCCCGTTCCACATTGAAATCGACGAGGCCACCGAGGAGGCGCGGGGACGCCGCGCTCACGGGACGACGCGCCGCGGTATCTGGCCGGTCTATGCCGACAAGGCAGCACGCGTGGGTATTCGCGCCGGCGACCTGCTCGAGCCGGCGTTCCTGCGCCAGCGCCTCGACGAGGGCTCCCGCTCCGCCTCGGCCTTCCTGGGGCGGGCCGTCGATGGGAATACGCTCACGGCGCTCTGTACCGAGTGGGAGGCGCGGCTTGCGCCGATGATCGTCGATACGCACCCGATCGTGCGGGACGCGCTGGGGCGCGACGCGGCCATCATTCTCGAAGGCCATCTCGGTGTGATGCGCGACCTCGATTGGGGTTTGTATCCGTATGTCACCTCGTCCACGTGTCTGCCGGGCGGGGCGTGCGCAGGAGCAGGCGTGCCCGCGCAGCGCATCACCCGCGTCATCGGGGTTGTGAAGGCCTATACCACGGCGGTGGGGGCCGGACCCATGCCGACCGAGTTGCGCAACGGCGTGGCCGCGACGCTGCGCGATAGGGGACAGGAATACGGGACCTCAACGAACCGCCCACGCCGTTGCGGGTGGTTCGACGGTGTCGCCGCGCGATTTTCCGCGGAAGTATCTGGATTCACCGAGCTCGCCGTGATGAAGCTCGACGTCCTCGATGGGTTCGAGAGGGTCAAGATCTGCGTGGCCTACCGGGACGGTGGGCGCCTGCTCGACACCGTTCCGCACACGGCCGTCATGGAGCGTGTGGAGCCGGTGTATGAGGAACTGCCGGGGTGGGACCGGACCTCCGATGCGCGCTCGGTGCACGATCTGCCGGACGAGGCCCGGGCATTTCTCGAGCGGATCGAGGAGATAACCGGCGCGCCCGTGTCGATGGTCGGCGTGGGCCGGGAGCGCGAAGCCCTTGTTCCCAGTCGCGTCGTGGGAGGCGTCACGTGATCGATCGCTACACCACTCCGGAGATCGCGCAGTTGTGGGCTGCTGAAACCAAGTTCGCGACCTGGCTGGAGATTGAGCTACTGGTCTGTGAGGCGCAGGCCGGCCTTGGGGTGGTGCCGCGTGAGGTCGCCGAGCGTCTGCGCCGGACCGCCCGGGTCGGTACGCCGGCGCGCATCGAGGAGATCGAGCGCACCAAGACGCAGCATGACGTCGTCGCCTTCCTGCGCTCCGTCACCGATGAGACAGGCGACGATGCGCGCTATCTCCACCTCGGATTGGGCTCCTCCGACGTGGTTGACACCGCCCTCTCGGTGCTGATGGTCCGCGCCGCGGACCTGCTGCTCGCCGAGCTGCGCACGGTCACCGATGTCCTCGCCCGCCTGGCGGACGTCCACCGCCACACGCTGATGGCCGGCCGCACGCACGGCATGCACGCCGAGCCGACCACCTTCGGGCTCAAGGCCGCCCTCTGGCTGGATGCACTGCACCGGAGCGGTGATCGCTTGGAGCGTGCGCGAGCGACCGTGGCGAAAGGCAAGATCTCGGGTGAAGTGGGTACCTACGCGCACTTAGATCCAGCGATCGAGGCCCACGTCTGTAAAGCCCTCGGGCTTTCGCCCGAGCACATCTCCTCGCAGATCCTGCAGCGCGACCGCCATGCGGAGTTCTTTGCGGCGATCGCCATCACGGGCGGGAGCCTCGAGCAGATCGCCACGGAAATCAGAGGCCTGGCGCGCACGGAGATCCGGGAAGTGGAGGAGCCGTTCTTGTCGGGTCAGACGGGATCCTCGGCCATGCCGCACAAGCGAAACCCCATCATCTGCGAGCGGATTACCGGACTGGCGCGAGTGCTCCGCGGCTATGCGCAGATGGCGATGGAGGACCAGGCATTGTGGGGTGAGCGTGACATCTCCCACTCCTCAGTCGAGCGCATCGCCATCCCCGGCGCGACCGGCCTGCTGCACTACATGCTGCGGAAGATGGCGTTCGTGCTGAACGGCCTGCGCGTCTCTCCCGACCGCATGCGCAGCAACCTCGACCTCACCGGGGGGTTGGTCTTCAGCCACCGCATCCTCCTGGAGCTGATCAATCGGGGCCTCACCCGTGACGAAGCCTACCGCGTAGTGCAGACGGCATCCACCGCTGCGGTGGAAGGGCGGGAGGCGTTCCGGGACGCACTGCGCCGCAGCGGACATCTCGCGGAGGCAGACCTGGAGACATTGTTCGATTACACACACTATCTCAAGCACGTCGACGCGATCCTGGAGCGCGTCGGAATCCCAAGCGCGGCGGGGGTCAGACGATGATCGAAACGGAGACCGTTACCGAAAGCCATCTGGATCTTCCTCTATATGTGCGCGGCAAGGTGCGGGATGTGTACGCCGCCGGCGATGCGCTGCTGATCGTCGCCACGGACCGCATCTCTGCATTCGACCACGTCTTGCCCACCCCTATCCCCGACAAGGGCCGGGTCCTCACCCAGCTGTCGGCGTTCTGGTTTGCGCAGATGGCCAACATCGTGCGGACCCACGTGATCGCCAGCGGCCCGGACGCGATCAGATCGCGCGTCCCCGGCCTGCGCGAGGTTCCCCCGGAGGCGGTGGATGGTCGCGCCATGCTGGTCGAACGCTGCGAACGCTTTGACGTCGAGTGCGTGGTGAGAGGATACCTCACCGGCTCGGCGTTTGAGGAGTACCGGCTGAGTGGATCCGTGGCCGGTATCCGGCTTCCGGAGGGGTTGCGGAATGGCGACCGTCTCGAGGAACCGATCTTTACGCCCGCGACGAAAGCCGTAAACGGCCACGATGCAAACATCACCTTTGACCAGATGACCGAGCTGGTCGGCCGCCCGCACGCGGAATCACTTCGGACGATTAGCCTGATGTTGTACCGGCGCGCAGCCCTGCATGCGCAGGGCCGCGGACTCATTCTGGCAGACACGAAGTTCGAGTTCGGCTCGCGCGACGGCGAGCTCGTGCTCATCGACGAGGCGTTGACACCCGACTCGTCCCGCTACTGGGACGCCGCGGTGTACCCGGACTCCCTGGTGGCGTTTGACAAGCAGTTTGTGCGCGATTACCTCAACCGCATCGGCTGGAATCACGAACCGCCTGCGCCCGCGCTGCCGCCGGACGTCGTGGCGGCCACGCGGGAGCGATATGTGGAGACGTATCGGCGTCTGACGGGACGCGAGCTGACATGAACGTCATAGCGAGAGACGCGACTCGGGAGGAGGGGACGGGGTGGCCACAGTCCGCATTATCGTCACACTGAAGCCCGGCATCCTGGACGCCGCCGGGCAGGCGGTTCAACAGGGGCTGCACGCATTGGGGTATGAGGCCGTCACGAACGTCAGGATCGGCCGTTACTTAGAGGTGACTCTGCCTGACGGGCTGTCGCCCCAAGAGACCAATGAGATGTGCGAACGCTTCCTCGCTAACCCCTTGATCGAGGAGTGGCGCTTCGACGTTTCCCCGCCCCGCACCCCACGGGTCTCACGCGGCTCCGGAGGCGAGGCCCGGGGTACGAAGCCCGAGGCCAGGGATATCCACTGATGCGGCTCGGCGTTGTCGTCTTTCCCGGCAGCAACTGCGATCGGGACTGCGTCCACGTCCTGCGCCACGTGCTCGGCCGGGACGTCGTTGAGCTCTGGCACGGCGATCCCGCAATCGAGGGCGTCGACGCGGTCGTCCTCCCCGGCGGGTTTGCGTATGGCGACTACCTGCGCGCAGGTGCGGTGGCGGCAACGTCCCCGATCATGCCGGCCGTGCGCGCCTTCGCGGCATCGGGCGGTCCGGTGCTCGGGATCTGCAACGGCTTCCAGGTCCTGCTCGAAGCAGGGATGCTGCCCGGCGCCATGCTGCGCAACCATGTGCTGAAGTTTCAGTGCAAACCCGTGCACATCCGAGTCGAGTCCACGCGCACCCCGTTTACCCATGGCCTGCGCGAAGGGCAGGTACTGCGGATGCCGATCGCCCACGGGGAAGGAAACTACTTCGCCCCCGATCCCCTGTTGGCGACCATCCAGGAGTCTGAACAGGTCGCCTTCCGCTACTGCGACGCTCACGGACGCGTAGTGTCTGAGGCAAATCCCAACGGATCGCTCAACAACATCGCCGGAGTGTGCAGCCCGCAGGGCAACGTGCTCGGTTTGATGCCGCACCCGGAACGGGCCTCCGAAGAGGTCCTGGGTTCCACCGACGGCCGCATGCTGTTCGAATCGCTCGTCGCCTGGCTCGAATCTCGTCGGGCGGTGGTAGTCGGATGAGAGTGACAATTCTCGCACCGGAAGTCGTCGGGCTCACCCCAGGCGAGTATGAGGATATCTGCCGGCGACTCGGGCGCGATCCATCGCCGCTCGAATTGCACCTGTTTGGGGTGATGTGGTCGGAGCACTGCGGTTACAAACACTCGAAGCTCGCCCTGCGCGCCCTGCCTTCGGACGGTCCGCACCTGCTTGCTGGACCCGGCGAGAACGCGGGTGTGATGGATATCGGCTCCGGATGGGCTGTGGCGTTCAAGATGGAGAGCCACAACCATCCCAGCGCCATTGATCCATACAACGGCGCCGCGACCGGCGTCGGTGGCATTATCCGGGACGTCCTCTCGATGGGCGCGCGACCCATCGCGCTGCTCGACTCACTCCGTTTCGGCGGTTTTGACGATCCCAAAGTGCGCCGGCTCGCCTCAAGTGTCGTCGCAGGCATCGCCGGCTATGGGAACTGCATCGGCGTTCCGACGGTCGGCGGCGAGATCCTCGTGGAGGCACGCTACCGCGGCAATCCCTTGGTGAACGTCGCATGCCTGGGGCTCGTACGGGCGGAGCAACTCGCGCGCGCGTGTGCGGCCGGGCCGGGCAACCTCGTCATGTACGCCGGCGCGCGGACGGGGCGGGACGGGATCGGCGGAGCGGCATTCGCGTCCGAGGAACTCGACGAGCGCTCGGAGCGCGAGGATCGCTCCTCGGTCCAAATCGGCGATCCGTTCACCGGCAAACTCTTGATTGAGGCGACGCTCGAGGCGCTGGCCACCGGCGGCGTGGTCGCGCTGCAGGACATGGGCGCGGCGGGTCTGACGTGCGCCACGAGCGAGATGGCTGCGCGCGGTGGCGTGGGAATGGCGATCACCCTCGATCTCGTGCCGCTGCGGGAGAGCGGGATGCGCGCAGACGAGATCCTGCGCTCGGAATCGCAGGAGCGCATGCTCTTGATCGTTCGCCCGCACGAAGCAGAGCGCATTGCCGCAGTGTACCGCCGGTGGGGTTTAAATGCTGCGGTGATCGGTACGATCACCGCGGAACCGGAGCTGCGTATTACCCATCAGGGCACCACGGTAGCAGCACTGCCACCTGCTGTCCTGGCTGAGGCCCCCGCGTATCAGCCTGCCGCCAGCGAACCCCTCCGGCTGTGGGATCAGTGGACCCTCAACGCGCTGCCGGATGAAGCGGATCCCGCGCAGGCGCTGCTCGCCCTCCTGGCCTCCCCCGACATCGCGAGCAAGCGTCCCGTGTACGAGCAGTACGACCACTCGGTGCAGGTGCGCACAGTGATGCCGCCCGGTGCTGCCGACGCGGCCGTGCTGCGCGTTCACGAGCTGGCGCCGAAGGGACTGGCGCTGACCGTCGACGGGAGTGGTCGTCTCTGCGCGCTCGACCCACGTCGTGGCGCGCGCCTCGCCGTCGCCGAATGCGCCGCCAACCTTGCCTGTGTTGGCGCCGCGCCGCTGGGCCTCACCGACTGCCTCAACTTCGGGAATCCGGATGATCCGGAGGTATTCTGGACCTTCCGGCAGGCCGTGGCAGGTATTGCCGACGCATGCCGCGCCATGGGCATCCCGGTGGTCGGTGGGAATGTCTCTTTCTACAACGAGTCCGCCGGCGGGCCCGTCCCCCCAACGCCGATCATCGCGATGGTGGGCCTGGTCGATGACGTCTCGCGAGCGCCAACCATGGCTTTCCGTGCGGACGCAAACATCGTCATTCTTGTTGGCGATCCCGCCGCGGATCTGGCGGCGAGCAGTTACCTCGAGGTCGTGCACGGACTGACGCGCGGCCGGCCTCGCGACGTGGACTTCGATGCACACCAGCGTGTGCTCTCCCTGATCCGTGAAAGCATCCGGCGCGGCATCCTGCGGTCGGCCCACGATTGTTCCGAGGGTGGTGTGGCTGTGGCCGTTGCGGAGTGCGCCATCGCCGGTGGCGTCGGCGCCGCGGTGGTGCTACCGGGGGGAAGCCGCCGCGACACGGCGCTCTTTGGCGAGGCGCCCTCGCGCGTCATGGTCAGTCTCGCGGAGGATAGTGCCGCACAATTTTTCGCCATGGCTGCGGAGTGGGACGTGCCGCTGACGGTGCTGGGACGCACGGGCGGTGACCGACTGGAGATCAGCGTCGCCGACGGTCCGGACCGCCGCCCCATCCTGAACCTTATGCTGGCCGAGCTTGCCGCGGCCTACCAGTCGCTCTCGGAGGTTTTCGCATGACGGCATTCCGGGACGATGACGTCCTTCGCGAAGAGTGCGGCGTCCTCGGTGTGTACAGCGCCGACGGACCGGCGGCGCCTCTCGCGCACCTCGGCCTATATGCGCTGCAGCATCGCGGACAGGAGAGCGCGGGCATCGCCAGCAGTGACGGAACGCAGATGTGGCTGCATAAGGGGATGGGGTTGGTCTCCCAGGTCTTTGATGCGGCCGAGGTCGTGAGGCTGCCGGGGCACCTCGCCATCGGCCACGTCCGATATTCAACGATGGGCAGCGCCCGGATCGAGAACGCTCAGCCGCTTCAGGTTGCCTCCCCGTGGGGATCGCTCGCGCTCGCGCACAACGGCAATCTCATCAATGCTCCGGCGCTGCGCACTGCCCTCGAAGCGGAAGCGGTGGCGTTCGAATCGACCACCGACAGCGAGGTCATCGCGCAGATGATCGCCCGCGCTCCGGCGCCCACCCTGGATGAGGCCGTGGCGTACTGCATGCAGCGCATCGACGGCGCGTACACCATCACGCTGCTGGTCGACGGCAAAGTGCTCGGGTTCCGCGACGCGCATGCGATCCGGCCCCTCGTGTTGGGACGTGCCGGGCAAACGTGGATCCTCTCCTCCGAAACCTGCGCATTCGACCACATGGGGGCGGAGTACGTGCGGGACGTGGCGCCGGGGGAGCTCGTTGTGCTCGACGGCGGCGGGATCCGCTCGAGGCAGCTGATTCCCCCGCGGCGTGAGGCACACTGCGTCTTCGAGCACATCTATTTCGCCCGGCCGGATACCATTCTCGCGGGAGGCAACGTCCATCTCGCGCGCCGCCGCATGGGACGCATCCTGGCCCGCGACCATCCGGCGTCTGCCGATATCGTGGTTGCGGTGCCTGATTCGGGGACATCGGCCGCGATGGGGTTCGCCGAGGCCGCCGGAATCCCGTTCGAGGTCGGTCTCATCAAGAACCGCTACATCGGGCGCACATTCATCCAGCCCGACCAGGCCGCGCGGGATCTGGGCGTGCGGATCAAGCTGAATCCGCTGCGCGAAGTCATCGGCGGGCGACGGGTCGTGCTCGTAGACGACTCCATCGTCCGGGGCACGACCAGCGGAAAAATCGTCTGGATGCTGCGTGCTGCCGGGGCGACGGAGGTCCACGTGCGCATCTCCTCGCCGCCGATCCGCTTTCCATGCTTCTACGGGATCGATACGAGCAGCCGGGGGCAACTCGTGGCGGCGTCGAATTCCGTAGAGGAGATCCGCCAGATGATCGGCGCTGATTCCCTCGGGTTTCTCAGTCAGAGCGGACTCGTCGAAGCGCTGCAGCTCCCTCGCGAGCGTTTGTGCATGGCCTGCCTCGATGGACACTACCCCACCCGCGTCCCCGACGAAACGCTGGCCGGCCGCCACGCGCTCGAGGGAGTCCGCGTTGGCTAGCAGTCCCCTGACCTACAACGACGCCGGTGTGAATCGCGTGGCCGCAGCCGCGGCCCTGGCCGGTGCACGCGAGCGCATCCGTGGAACCTTCACTCCCGGCGTGCTCGGCGACCTCGGACAGTTCGGCGGACTCTTCCACGTGGACGGGTACCGGGATCCCGTGCTCGTCTCCACCATCGACGGCGTCGGAACCAAAGTGCTGCTGGCACGGGAGGCAGGACGGCTGGACATCGCCGGCCATGATGCCATCGTGCACGGGGTGAACGACGTGGCCTCCCTCGGCGCCGCGCCGGTCTTTGCGCTCGACTACCTCGCCGCGTCGCGGCTCGACGGCCAGGCCGTCGCGACCCTCCTCGATGGGATGACCGCCGCGTGTCGGGAGGAGGGCGTCGCGCTGATCGGCGGCGAGACCGCCCAGATGCCGGGAGTGTACACTGAGCAGGGGATCGACGTGGCGGCGTGTGTGATCGGCGTCGCCGAGCGCGATGCGCTCTGCGACGGCGCGAAGATCAAACCGAAGGACGTGCTGATCGGCATGGCCTCCTCGGGGCTGCACACCAACGGGTTCTCGTTGGTGCGGGAGATCATGACACGGCGGCGGTGGACGCTCGACGCGGTGCCCGAAGAGCTCGGAATGCCACTTGGCCAACTGCTGCTCGCTCCGCACCGCTCGTACCGCCGGCCGTTGATGTCGCTCGCCAAGGCCCAGTGGCTCCGCGGCGCCGCGCACATCACGGGGGGCGGCATCCCAGGCAACGTGGTGCGCATCCTCCCCCAGGGCTGTCGCGCGCTCATCAATGCGCGCACGTGGAAAGTTCCCCACCTCTTCACCGTGCTGGCACAGGCGGGGAAGGTCGAGCGTGAGGAAATGTTCGCCACGTTCAATATGGGCGTCGGGATGATCGCGGTCGTCCCGCGCGAGCGGGCAGGACTGGCGTCGGACATCTGCAAGGCCAACGGAGCGGACGCCTGGATCATCGGAGAGATCGTGCCGGGTGAAAGGGGCGTGGAGGTGCAGTGATTCGAATCGGGGTGCTGGCCTCGGGCACCGGGACGAACCTGCACGCTATCCTCGATGCCTGCGCGCGGGGAGAGATCTCCGGTCGCGTCGTCGTCGTGGTCAGCAACAACCCCAAGGCACGGGCGCTCGACCGCGCTCGCCGCGCGGGCATCCCGGCCGTCGCTATGCACCACCGCGCGTTCCCGGACCGGGACACGTTTGATGCCAAGCTCGCTGAGATCCTCAACTCGTACGAGGTGGATCTCGTGTGCATGACGGGTTTCATGCGCATCCTCGGGCCTTGGTTCGTCAACCAGTTCGCCGGCCGCATTATGAACATCCACCCGGCGCTGCTGCCGTCGTTCGGCGGGCTGGGCATGTACGGCGACCGGGTGCACAAAGCCGTCCTTGACAGCGGTTCGAAGTTCTCCGGCTGCACGGTGCATTTCGCCAACGAAGCCCCGGACGGCGGTCCCATCATCCTGCAGGCGGTTGTCCCGGTGCACGACACCGACACCATCGAGACGCTGGCCGCGCGTATCGCCCAGGAGGAGCACAAACTCTACCCGCAGGCGGTCCGTCTCTTTGGAGAAGGACGGCTGCAGATCGTTGGCCGGCGCGTCCGCGTCCTCCCTCAGGGGCCGCCCCGGGAAACGGTCGGCATCACAGAGATTTCAGAAGGGGAGGGGCAGCTCGGGTGACCGATACGCCCGCGAGGATTGCCGAGGCCGGACGAGCGGGGCCCGAATCTGCGATCAAGATCCGCCGCGCCCTGATCAGCGTGTGGGACAAATCCGGGGTGGTGGAGCTGGCTTCCGCGCTGGCGGCGCAGGGAGCCGAGGTCCTCAGCACCGGCGGAACGGCCCGGGCACTGCGCGAGGCCGAGTTGCGCGTGACGACGATCGAGTCCGTGACCGGTTACCCGGCGATCCTCGACGGCCGAGTGAAGACGCTGCATCCCGCGATCTTCGCCGCCATCATGTCGCGCGATGACGAAAGTCATCGCGCCCAGTTGGACGGAATGGGGGTCACTCCCATCGATCTCGTGGTGGTCAATCTTTATCCCTTTGAGCTCAAGGGAATCCACGCGCCGATGCCCGAGGCGGCCGAATTGATCGACATCGGGGGCGTGGCGCTGATCCGGGCCGCCGCGAAGAATTGGGAGCGTGTGGCGGTGGTGTGCGATCCGGCGCAGTACGCGCGGGTTCTCGAGGAGGTCCGGCGCGAAGGCGGACTCTCGGCGGATACACGGCGGAGGTTTGCCGCCGACGCGTTTGCCCGCACCGCGGCGTATGATGCGACCATCGCGGCATACTTCACCAGGCAGATGAGCGAGCCATTCCCGGAGCTGTTGACGCTCGCCTATCGCCGCGTGCAGCAGACCCGCTACGGTGAGAATCCTCATCAACGCGCAGCCTTCTATCGCGCCTACATCGGAAGCGGGGGTCTGGCCGATGCGCGCCAACTCAGCGGGAAAGAGCTTTCCTTTAATAACCTCGTAGATTTGGATACGGCGTGGGGGCTCGTGGGCGAATTCCCCGGTCCTGCGGCCGCGATCATCAAGCACGCCACGCCCTGCGGCGCCGCGACGGCGCAGACGATTGACCAGGCCTATGATGCCGCCCTGGCCTGCGATCCCGTGTCCGCGTTCGGCGGCGTGGTGGCGTTGAACCGTCCGGTTGACATGTCGACGGCCTCCGCGATTGCCGGAGTGTTCACGGAGGCCGTCATTGCTCCTGGATTTACTCCCGAAGCACGCGCCGTCCTGAACAAGAAAACAAGCCTTCGGCTGCTCGAGGCGGCGCCCCCGGATTCCAGGTCCGCGTTCGAGATCAAGAGCGTGCTGGGTGGCGCGCTCGTCCAAGATCGGGATACCGCCGATGCGAACGACGCGTCACTGACCGTCGCCACGCCGCGCTCACCCACCGCATCCGAGCTGGCCGACCTGCGCTTTGCCTGGACCGTGGCCAAGTGGGTGAAGTCCAACGCCATCGTGTTGGCGCGCAGCGGCGCGACCGTGGGCATCGGCGCGGGGCAGCCGAACCGGGTGGGAGCCGTTGAGATCGCCGTGAAGGTGGCGGGAGGGCGGGCGGAGGGGGCGGTGATGGCATCGGACGCCTTCTTCCCATTTCGCGACGCGCTCGACGCCGCGGCACAGGCGGGCATCCGTGCCGTCATCCAGCCGGGGGGATCGGTGCGCGACGCCGATGTGATCGCGGCCGCCACCGAGCACGGTATGGCGATGATCCTCACCGGCGTCCGTCACTTTCGCCACTAGCCCGCACCTCTCGTTTGGGCTTCGGTCGTTCCTCGCGCTACCTCTGTGGGAAAACCTAGGGATGAGGCCTGTCGCATGAATGTGCGGGGTATCACAGGATTGCAGCGATCACGCGCACTGCGTAACAGATGCAGTGTCGGTAGATTGAGGACAAATGGCAGTCAGCACCGGATGGCTCGGACACCAGGACATACCACAGCCGGCACGTGTGCGGCGCGAATACCCGCGCCGGAATGCCGACTGGCTCGACTGCCTGCTGGCCATCTGGATTGCCGAAGCGATGCTTGATGTCCCCCCGTTGAGCCGCGAGGAGGAGGCCGCTTGAGCCTCCGCGAAAGCTGTAACGCCCGGTAGGCGCCCCTAAGCAATCCGAATAGTTTCGCGCAGTCTTCAGTCGCGGCCTGACGCCGCTGCAGCGCCTTCCGGGCGGTAAGAGGGGCGACGTGACCATCAAGCCTCGCGCGCACGTCATTCCGCTATTCTGCGCAGTTGACGCGGCCCGGCCGCGTCGTTTCGTTTTTGAGGGGGTGATCGGATGAAGCATGCCATCAGCGTCAAGGTGAATGGCGCGACCTACCGTCGTGACGTAGAGCCCCGCCTGCTCCTCGTGCACTACCTGCGCGAGGCGCTCGGGCTCACCGGCACGCACATCGGGTGTGACACCACCAATTGCGGCGCCTGCACGGTCCTGATGAACGGGCTCGCCGTGAAGTCGTGCACGGTGCTGGCGGTGCAGGCCGACGGCGCCGAAATCGTCACGGTCGAGGGGCTGGCCCAGAACGGCAAGCTGCACCCGATCCAGGAAGGGTTCTGGGAAGAGCATGGGC
>Ga0209889_1000001_pt1 | contig 34361 bp, 29 predicted proteins | sample GWRWN1_0_10_FD_187233 | JGI IMG/M metagenome (GOLD analysis project Ga0209889, IMG submission 187233) | Riverbed sediment microbial communities from areas with no vegetation in Columbia River, Washington, USA - GW-RW N1_0_10 (SPAdes)... | ecosystem: Environmental > Aquatic > Freshwater > River >... | reverse complement strand
ATGCTCGATCAGGCCACGCTCGATCAGGGGACTCTGCACGTTCTCGATGCGCTCGGCGAGCTCATCGACGCCGGCCTGGGTCTCTTCGCCGGGGCTGTGCCGACCGTTTCGCCGGACGATGCCGGCCCGCCGTCATCGACGCAGGTCGCCGACTCGGTGACGGCGCTGTGGCGCCGGCTCGGATTCCCACTCGACCAGATTCCTGCGCAGGTCGTCATCACACCCGCGTGCGGTCTCGCCGGGGCGACCCCGGAGTACGCGCGCGCCGCGCTCGGCGTCAGCGTCGAGGCAGCGAAGCGACTCTCCGAGCAGTAAATCCGACGATCTCGCCGGGGAACGGTAACCTCCGGGGCATGCTGCGGGCGACGGGAAGCCTGTTCGGGTTGGCGTACGGAGACGCGCTCGGCAAACCGACCGAGTTCCTCTCTGTGCCGGAGATCGTTGCGCGGTACGGGCACCGGGGTCCCCAGGATCTGGACGGCGACCCGGCCCTCGTTACCGACGACACCCAGATGGCCCTGGCGGTCGCCTGGGCGCTTGTCGATGCTCAGCCCACCGAAGGCCGACCGTGGAGTGCCGCGACCCTGGAACCGCCGCTGCGGCAGCGGTTCCTGGCCTGGGCGCGCAGCCCGCAGAACAACCGGGCGCCGGGGCAGACCTGCCTTCGGGCCTGTGCTGCGCTCGAGGATGGCTACCGCTGGCAGCGGGCCACCGTCTCCGGGTCGAAGGGGTGCGTGCCAACATGCGGGTAACCCCGGTCGGGCTGCTGCCGGCTATCGACGACGACACGCTCGCCGACCTCGCTCAGCTCCAGGCGGGTATGACCCACGGCCACCCGACCGCACTCGCGGCGGCCGAGCTCACGGCGTACGCGGTGAAGATCCTCGCCCGCGACGATGCTTCGCTCGCCGACGTGCCCTCGCGCCTGCGGGCCCGCTGCCTGGAGCAGCGATTGGTCTACCGCGACGACTGGCTGGGTGATCTGTGGGAGCGTCCGGGCGCCACGACACCGGATGAGTACATCGCTCGCGGCTGGGACGAGTGCCTGGCCGCGCTGGATCGGCTCGACGCGGCGCTCGTCGCGCCGGACCGGGAGGCCGACCCGTGCGACGCGACCGGGGCCGGCTGGGTCGCCGAGGAGGCGCTGGCGACTGGACTCCTCTGTGCGCTGCTGTTCCCCGACGACCCGGTCGACGCGCTTGGCCGTGCGGCGATGACGTCGGGCGACTCTGACTCCATCGCGTGCCTGACCGGTGCGTTCCTGGGCGCCGCGCATGGCATGGATGCCTGGCCGGACGGGTGGGCTGACCGGATCGAGTACGCCGACCAGCTCGCGGCGCTGGGCCGGGCCTGGGACTGAACTGGCGGGCGTGCCGCGTGCCACTGTCAGACCGGCTGGATACCGTGCAGGTGTGAGCGCGAGGAGCGAGCAACGACCTGCCATGCCAACCGAGCCGCGCAGTCGCGAGCGAAAGGCGGGCCCGATGAGTGATGAGGAGATTCCGGCACAGGTCGGGGGGAAAGCGCTGGCGGCCGAGGCTGGCGGAGAGCCGCCCGCCGGGGCCCGCGACCGGCATGCCACGCTCGCGACGGAGCTCGACGAGCACCAGTACCGATATCACGTGCTCGACGCACCCACGATCGGTGACGGTGAGTACGACGTACTGATGCGGGAGCTGGAGGCGCTGGAGGCCACCTACCCGGGCCTGCGCACGCCCGATTCGCCGTCGCAGCGGGTCGGCGGCGCGTATTCGACCCTGTTCGAACCCGTCGCGCACGCCGAGCGGATGCTCAGCCTCGACAACGCGTTCACCGACGAGGAACTGTCGTCCTGGGCGGAGCGGGTCGAGCGAGAGGTGGGCGCGGACGCCGCCACCTACCTGTGTGAGCTCAAGATTGACGGTTTGGCGATCAGCCTGACGTATGAGCGGGGCCGGCTCGTGCGCGCGGCCACCCGCGGCGATGGGCGAACGGGCGAGGACGTCACGCTCAATGTGCGCACCATCGCCGATGTACCCGAACGCCTGACCGGTCGGGACGTGCCGGAGCTGGTCGAGATCAGGGGCGAGGTGTTCTTCACCGCCGAGGCATTTACGAAGGTGAACGACGCCCTGATGGAGCTGGGCAGGACGCCGTTCGCCAACCCGCGCAACGCTGCGGCGGGCAGCCTGCGCCAGAAGGATCCACGAGTGACGGCGTCGCGGCCGCTGCGGCTCATCGTCCATGGCGTCGGCGCCCGGAAGGGCTTCGCACCACGCCGGCAGTCCGAGGCGTACGAGCAGCTCAAGGCGTGGGGTGTGCCCACGTCGGACCGGTGGCGGGTGCTGCCCGATCTCGCCGGTGTGCGCGACTTCGTGGCCTACTACGCGGAGCACCGCCACGACGTGGAGCACGAGATCGACGGTGTCGTGGTCAAGGTGGACAGCGTCGCGCTGCAGCGCAGGTTGGGCTCCACCAGCCGGGCACCGCGTTGGGCGATCGCCTTCAAGTATCCGCCGGAGACGGCAACGACCCGCCTGCTGGAGATCCGGGTCAACGTCGGACGGACCGGGAGGGTAACCCCGTACGCCGTTCTCGAGCCGATCTTCGTGGGCGGCGTGACGGTCACGAATGCGACCCTGCACAACGCCAACGACGTCGTCCGGCGGGGAGTTCTCATCGGCGACACCGTCATTGTCAGACGTGCCGGTGACGTGATTCCCGAGATCGTCGGTCCGGTCGTGGAGAAGCGGGACGGCTCGGAGCGGGAGTTCGTCATGCCGGGCGAGTGCCCGGTGTGCGGTTCGGCGCTCGCTCCGGCGAAGGAGGGCGACGTCGACATCCGCTGTCCCAACGCCCGGTCGTGTCCAGCGCAGCTACGCGAGCGCCTCTTCCACCTCGCCGGGCGCGGTGGCTTCGACATCGAAGTGCTGGGCTACAAGGCAGGCGTGGCCCTACTGGACTCCGGGATCATCGAGGACGAGGGGGATCTGTTCGCGCTCGACGCGGAGAAGTTGGCCCGAAGCCCGTTCTTCGTCAACGCGGACGGCAGCCTCTCCACCAACGCAGGCAAGCTGCTGGCCAACCTGGAGGAGGCGAAGACACGTCCACTGTGGCGCGTGATCGTGTCGCTCTCCATCCGGCATGTCGGGCCGACCGCCGCGCAGGCGCTCGCCGCACATTTCGGCTCACTCGACGCGACCGCCGAGGCATCGGTGGAGGAGCTAGCCGGGGTGGATGGCGTGGGGCCGACCATCGCGGAGTCGTTCAAGGAGTGGTTCGCCGTCGACTGGCACCGCGAGGTGGTGGAGAAGTGGCGCGCTGCCGGGGTGAGGCTGGCGGAGGAGCGGGTCGACACGGGCCCGAAGCCACTGGCCGGCCTGACGGTTGTGGTGACCGGGTCGCTCACCGAGTTTTCGCGCGACGGGGCCGCCGAGGCCGTCGCGGCACGCGGCGGAAAGGTGACCGGGTCGGTGTCGAAGAAGACGGACTTCGTGGTCGTCGGGGACAGCCCTGGGTCGAAGTTCGACAAGGCCATCTCCCTCGGTGTACCTGTGCTCGACGAGGACGGCTTCAAGGTTCTCCTGGCCGACGGCCCCGACGCTGCTCGCGACATCGCCCGCCCTGACAAGTGAGATAGCACTTCCAAGATCTACCGAGGTTTCTCCACGCCGTGGAGGAAAAGCGCGCGTTGTCCGTTTTATCGTGCCGGATTGTTTACACGTTGGGAATGGCGCGACTCTTAAATGCTGAATTAGTGGGTATACCGGCAATAATTGGTGTATCGCGTTACTGAACCCTGGTGGGGTCGTTTCAGCGGACGTACGGCGGGTGCGTCATGGAGGGTGATGGAGGCGACCTCATGCATGACGCCGGGCTGAACCGCATTGGGCCGGGCGATGCCGGAGCGCGCAGCGTGGCGGGGCGGAACATCGTTCCCCGCGATCGTGCGGCCGGCGTATTCGCGTACGTCGCGCTTGTGGTGGTCGGCGCGGTGGCGAGTGTCGCGCTCGCCTTCACCGACCTTCCCGAGATCCTCCGGACGGCCGGCCCGTCCTTCTGGGTGATCGCCGTGATGGCCGTGGTGGTCGATGCGCGCCCCTTCAACGCGCCCGGTCGCGGACCGACGGCGACGGTCTTCCCGTCCATCGCCTTCACCTTCGCGCTGCTGCTTGGCTGGGGTCTTGCGCCGGCAGTGGCGGTGCAGGCCGCGGCCGTGGTCGTCTCATCGATCCGACTACACCACGCTCCATGGCGCGCCGTGTTCAACGCGGGTCAGTATGCGCTGGCATTCGCGGCCTCGGCGCTGGTGCTCAACCTCGCCGGCGTGCCGCCCGTGTCCGGTCCCACGATGTCGCCCGATACGAGCCTGGGCATGGTGGGTGTCCTGGCGATCCTCGCTGCTGCCTGCGTGTGGTTCGCCGTCAACGACGCGCTCGTGACGACGGCGATTTGGCTCCGCTTCGGCGGCAGTTGGGCCAGGGCATTGACCGGCGGCCTGCGTCAGGAGGCGCTGTCCACATTGTCCCTGCTGGCGCTCGGCCCACTCGTGGTGGCGGTGGGCAATGTCAGCGCTGTGCTCGTGCCGCTGATACTTGTGCCGCTGTTCACGGTCAATGAACTGGCCCGGTTCACAGAGCAGGAGCAGCTCAAGTCGGTGCGGGACGAACTCACCGGTCTGCCCAACCGCAAGGCCCTCTACTCCGAGATGCGGGCCCAGGCGCGAGCCTATGCGGAACGCTCCTCTCGCGTGCCCGGCGACCGGCGCCGGATGGCGCTACTGCTGCTCGACATTGACCAGTTCCGGCGGGTCAACGACGCGCTCGGCCACGCCGTGGGGGACCAGCTGCTCGGCGCCGTCGCCGATCGGCTACGGGAGTGCGTTGGCGGCGACGGGTTTGTCGCCCGCCTCGGCGGCGACGAGTTCGCGATTCTGGCCCCACGCCTAGTCGACCCGGCGGCGGCTGGCGTGCTCGCGGAGCGGGTCGCCGACGCGCTGGCCGAACCGATCACGCTGCACGGCCTGCCGCTGGATGTCACCGCCGCGACCGGGGTCGCCATTTACCCCGACCACGGCACCGACAATACGTCGCTGCTTCGCCACGCCGAGATCGCGATGTACGACGCCAAGGACCGCGGCGCGACGTACGCCGTCTACACACCCGAGTCGGACCACAACTCGCCGGAGCGCCTCGAGCTGCTCGCTGACCTGCGCCGAGCGCTTGATGTGGCACGTCCCGATGAGATCCAGCTGTTCTACCAACCGCAGATTCAGATGGCCTCCGGCAACGTGGTCGGGGTCGAGGCGCTACTCCGCTGGCACCACCCCAAGCAGGGTGTGATCAACCCGGAGCACCTGATCAAGGTGGCGGAGCACACCGCTGTAATGCGCCGCCTCACGTCTCGAGTGCTGGAGGACGTGATCGCACAGCTGGCGAAGTGGCGGGCGCAGGGACTTGTCGTCCGAGCATCGATCAACGTGAGCGTCCGTGACCTGCACCGGCCCGAGTTGGTGGACCAGTTGGCCGCAATACTGGCCGAGCGAGCGGTCTTGCCAAACCAGGTTCAGCTGGAGATAACGGAAGGGGCCCTCATGGCCGACCCCCGCCGGGTACTCGTCACGCTGCACCGGCTGGACAAGCTCGGGGTAGCGCTGTCGTTGGACGACTTCGGCACCGGCTATTCGTCGCTGCAGCATCTGCGCCGCCTCCCGCTCGCCGAGGTCAAGATCGACCGGTCATTCGTGCTCGGCATGGCGACCGACCCGGACGACGCGGCAGTGGTGGGGTCGATCATCGACCTCGCCCGCGCGCTGGGACTGCGCGCTGTTGCCGAGGGCGTCGAGGACGACACCACCCGGCGGATGCTGCTACGGGACGGGTGTGAGGTGGCCCAGGGCTGGTTCTATGCCCGTCCGATGCCGCCGGATGCCCTGGTCGCGTGGCTGGCTCGCTACCGCCCGCCGCGCCTCAGCGAGGAGACTGAGCTTCGCTGACGGGGACGCCCAGGTAGACGTGCGCGGCGGCACCCGTACGCGTGAGCGACGAGCCAGACAAATAGACTCGCTCGGGTACATCTCCGAACCTGGATGAGGGGGGACCATGGCCGCCATCTCCCGCGAGGAGGTCGCGCACCTCGCGCGGCTGTCGCGGCTCGCCGTCACGGAGGAGGAGCTGGATCGATTCGCCGGCCAGCTCGACGTGATCCTCCAGGCGGTGACCCGGGTCGGTGAGGTAGCCGCGGCTGACATCCCACCCACCTCGCACTCGGTGCCGCTGACCAACATCCTGCGCGAGGACGTCGTCGCTCCGGGGCTGGAGCGCGACGAGGCTCTGGCCGGTGCGCCTGATACCGCCGATGGTCACGTCCGGGAGCGTGCGACCGGACAAGCGCGGTACTTCCGCGTACCGCGGATCCTGGACGAGGAGGCGTGAGCATGGGCGACGTCACGAGGTCCACGGCGGCGGAGTTGGGCCGGCGGCTCGCGGCGAAAGAGGTCTCCGCCGTCGAGGTAGCGCAGGCGCACCTCGATCGCATCGCGGCCGTGGACGAGCGGGTGCACGCGTTCCTGCACGTCGACACCGACGGGGCGCTGCGGGCGGCTCGCGCGGTGGACGAGGCGCGCGTACGCGGGGACGAGCTCGGACCGCTGGCCGGCGTCCCGGTCGCAGTCAAGGACGTCATGACCACCCGCGGTGTGCCCACCACGGCCGGGTCGAAGATTCTGGAAGGCTGGCGCCCGCCGTACGACGCGACGCTCGTGTCGCGGATGCGCGACGCCGGCCTGGTGATTCTAGGGAAGACAAATATGGACGAGTTCGCCATGGGCTCGTCGACGGAGTACTCGGCATATGGGCCGACGTTCAACCCGTGGGACCTGGCCCGGATTCCGGGCGGCTCCGGCGGGGGCTCAGCGGCCTCGGTGGCGGCCTATGAGGCGCCGCTCGCGATCGGGACCGACACCGGCGGCTCTATCCGCCAACCCGGCGCGGTTACCGGAACCGTCGGGGCGAAGCCGACGTACGGCGGGACATCCCGTTATGGGTTAATCGCCTTTTCGTCCTCTCTGGACACACCGGGGCCGTGTGCGCGGACGGTCGAGGACGCCGCCCTGTTGCACGCGGTGATCGCGGGCCACGACCCCCGGGACTCCACGTCGATCCCGGCACCGGTGCCGGATGTCGTCGGCGCGGGCCGGCACGGCGCGACGACGGGTGACCTCACCGGAGTGAAGCTCGGCCTGGTGCGGGAGTTCTCCGGGGAGGGCGCCGAGCCAGGGGTCTCCGCGGCGTTCCGGGAGGGCGTGGACGCGCTGGTCAAGCTGGGTGCCGAGGTGGTCGAGGTCTCCTGCCCCCACTTCGAGTACGCGCTGCCCGCCTACTACCTCATCGCGCCGAGCGAGTGCACGTCGAACCTGGCCCGCTTCGACGGCGTCCGGTATGGACTGCGGGTTGGCGACGACGGCTCGAAATCGCTCGAGGAGGTCATGTCGCTGACCCGTGAGGCCGGCTTCGGGCCCGAGGTGAAGCGCCGTATCATCCTGGGCACATACGCGCTCTCGTCGGGCTACTACGACGCCTACTACGGGCAGGCGCAGAAGGTGCGTACCCTGATTTCCCGCGACTTCGCGACCGCCTTCGAGCAGGTCGACGTGCTCGTCTCGCCGACGACTCCGTTCGTGGCGTTCCCGTTCGGCTCGCGCACGTCGGACCCGTACCAGATGTATCTCGCGGACCTGTTCACCATCCCGAGCAACCTCTACGGTGGGCCGGCCATCTCCGTCCCGTGTGGATTATCGGAGGGTCTCCCGGTCGGGTTCCAGATAATGGCGCCCACCATGGCCGACGACCGCATGTACCGGGTAGGCGCCGCGCTCGAGTCCGCCCTCCCACCCCTAACGCCCCCTCCCCTTTAGCGCCCCTCTTAGCGCCGACCTTGCCGCCGATCATGACCTGGAGGTCATGATCGGCGGGGCTGCCGCGAGCTTGCGAGCGGCACAACGCGGCTCAGTTGGCGACGGCGAGCTCATGATCGTGGGGATCTTGGGGTGTTATTCGCTGGTCCATGAGGCAGGACCGGGGAGATCCACGCGGTGCTTACGGGCGCGCGAGTTCCACGACCATCGTCCGATCCTGATGCTCCAGGACGAGAAACCGTGCTTGGTGAAGTTCAGCCGGACCGGCCCGAGCCGGATCGTCTTGCGGAATATCAGTCCCATGTGGGCACTCCTCTCCTCGCAAGCCTGCTTACCCAATTTCGGGTCGAACTACACTACTGTGATTCGCCCGGCCGCCTCACCATACCTCGCCCAGTCTCGTTACCTCGTCGGTTCCTGGTGCGAGTCGGCGACTAGGCTGGGGCAGGTCTGTCACCCGCCGTCCGAGCTGGAGCATCGATGAGCACCGTGGCACTGCTGAACTTCGACGAGGTCGTTGCCCGCTACGAGCCGGTGATCGGCCTGGAAACGCACGTCGAGCTCGGTACCCGTACCAAGATGTTCTGTGGTTGCCCGACCGACTTCGGCGCCGAACCGAACACCCAGATCTGTCCAGTCTGCCTGGGCCTGCCGGGTAGCTTGCCGGTCGCCAACAAGGCCGCCATCGAGGCGACCATCCGCATCGGACTTGCCCTCAACTGCCGCATCGCGACGTGGTGCCGGTTCGCCCGCAAGAACTACTTCTACCCCGATATGCCGAAGAACTTCCAGATCAGCCAGTACGACGAACCGCTGTGTGTGGACGGCTGGCTCGACATCGAGGTCGAGGGTGAGACGGTCAGGGTCGGCATCGAGCGGGTGCACCTGGAAGAGGACACCGGCAAGACTCTCCATATCGGCGGCGCCACTGGGCGGATCCACGGCGCCACGGAATCCCTTGTGGACTACAACCGTGCCGGGATTCCACTCGTGGAGATCGTGACCAAGCCGGTCCCCGGAACGGGTGCGCTGGCGCCGATCGTGGCGCGGATCTACGTGACCGAGATGCGCGACCTGGTCCGCTCGCTCGACGTCTCGGACGTCCGGATGGAGCAGGGCTCGTTGCGGTGTGACGTGAACACCTCGCTCAACCGGCCCGGCGAGCCGTGGGGCACCCGGACCGAGACCAAGAACGTCAACTCGCTGCGGAGTGTCGAACGCGCCGTCCGTGCCGAGATGATCCGCCAGGCCAACATGCTTGACGCCGGCGAAAGGATCATCCAGGAGACCCGCCATTTCCACGAGGACTCCGGTGACACGACGTCGGGCCGGAGCAAGGAGGAGGCGACCGACTACCGCTACTTCCCGGAGCCGGACCTCGTGCCGCTCGAGCCGGATACGGCCTGGGTGGACCAGTTGCGCGCCAACCTGCCGGAGCCGCCGCGAGTTCACCGCCGCCGGCTTCAGGAGGCGTGGGGCCTGGCGGACAAGGAGATGCAGGCCGTCCTCAATGCGGGCGCGGTCCAGGTGATCGAGGCGACCGTGGCGGCGGGCGCCACGCCCGAGGGTGCCCGCAAGTGGTGGATGGGGGAGCTGGCTCGATTTGCCAATGAGCAGGGCATCGACCTCGCCGACGTGGGCGTGATTCCGGAGCAGGTCGCCGAGGTGCAGCGCCTTGTCGATGACGGGAAGCTGAACGACAAGCTCGCCCGTGTAGTCCTCGAGGGCATCCTGGACGGCGAAGGCTCACCCGCCGAGATCATGACGGCCAGGGGCCTTGGGGTCGTCTCCGACACCGGCGCGCTCACCAAGGCCGTCGATGAGGCCATCGCCGGTAATCCGGACATCGCCGCGAAGATCCGCGACGGCAAGTTTGAGGCGGCCGGGGTGCTGATCGGCGCCATCATGAAGGCGACCCGGGGCCAGGCTGACGCGAAGACCGTTCGCGAGCTCATCCTGGCCCGCCTCTCCTCATCCCCGCCGTCGTCGATCTAGGGCGGGGTCGCGTGATTTGATCTCCAATCACACGACTGCGCCCTAGATCGACGGAGAACGAGCGTCAGGTCTTGCTCACACCGCCCGCGCCGGAGACAACGATGCGGATCACCTTGTCGTCACCCTCCTTCGGAGGGATCTTCCCATCGTGGTTGGACGTGGTCACCCAGATCGAGCCGTCGGGCGCGACCACGGCCGCCCTCAACCGCCCGTACTTCCCGACGAGAGCGGCGGTGGGTGCGCCGAGCACCTTGCCCGAGTCCGTGACTCGGACCAGCCAGATCCGCTGCCCACGAAGGCAGGCCGCGACGAAGACATTGCCAGTCATCGCCGCACCAGAGCAGGACGCGTCCTTCGTGGCCCACTGCTGGATCGGATCCACGAACCCGTCCTTGCCGCCGATGCCCTCAACGGTCGGCCAGCCGTAGTTCTTGCCTGGCTCGATGAGGTTGATTTCGTCCCACGTGTTCTGACCGAACTCGGTCGCGATGAGGTGCTTGCGGGCGTCCCACGCGAAGCCCTGCACGTTGCGGTGGCCGTAACTCCATACCAGCGAGTTGGGGAATGGGTTGCCCGGTGCCGGCTTACCCTCCTTGGTCATCCGCAGGATCTTGCCGCCGAGGCTCTTGAGGTCCTGAGCGAGGCCGCCATGTGACGCGTCGCCGGTCGACGCGTAGAGATAGCCATCGGGGCCGAAGTGCAGCCGGCCGCCGTTGTGGATGCCGGACACCGGAATGCCGGTCACGATCGGCTCGGGATCGCCGCCTAGCTTCAGCTTCGCGATTCGGTTGTCTGTGTTGGTGGTGTAGTAGATGAACAGCGTCTTGTCCGTAGCGTAGTCAGGCGAGACGGCGATGCCCAGCAGACCGCCCTCGCCCCGCGAGTTGGCCGGCTTGATCGTCTGCACGGGTGTCACGACCAGACCGTCCGGCCCGCCGCTTGGGCCGATCTTGACAATTCGAAGCGTGTCCCGCTCGGTCGCCAGCGCCGTGCCGTCGGGCAGGAACCCGACCGCCCACGGGATTTTGAGCCCGGTCGCGATGACGGTGGCCACGACGCTGGGCGGTCCCTCATCGGGCGTACGGCTTGCCGATGGGGTGGGGAGGTTCGGTGGCCCCCCGCCGTCGGAGTCGGTGGGCGGGCCGAAGGCACAGCCGGCGAGCAGGCTCACGCCGGCGACGGCGGCGGCGGCGGCGAGGACACGGGGGAAGGGGGTGACCACGCGCACGAGCCTAGCCATCCCCGCCCACCCTGCCGAACTCCCCGACCGCTCGGGTTAGGGTGACGTTTCGTGCACGTGTGTATCGCCCACGAGCGAGGCCTGGACTTCATGGGTGATCTGCCGCCAGGCGTGGATGTAACGGTGGCCGCTCAGCCGGCCCTCACGGATGCCGCCTTCTCTGATATCGAGTTCTGGGTGCCGCCGTTTCTGCAGGCGCCTCCGACGCAGGCGCTGAGCGGACTACCCAAGCTTCGGGTCGTTCAGCTGCTCACGGCCGGGGTCGACGCCTGGCTCGGCCGGGTGCCGGTGCACGTCACGCTGTGTAATGCACGGGGTGTGCACACTGCTGCGACCGCGGAGTGGGCGGTCACCGCGATCCTGTCCTACCTGCGCGACTTTCCGCATTTCGCCCGTGCGCAGGCACGCGGCGAGTGGGCGCATCGCCAGACCGACGAGCTGGCCGGCAAGCACGTGCTCGTCGTCGGTGCCGGCGCGATTGGAGAGGCGGTCGCGGGTCGGCTGGAACCCTTCGAGGTCTCGCTGACGCGGGTGGCTCGCGAGCGCCGGCCTGCTGTGCACGGGGTCGATGAGTTACCCCTGCTGCTGCCGGAGGCCGACGTGGTCGTGGTCATCGTCCCGCTGACGGCCACCACGACTGGCCTGGTCGGTGCAGCGTTCCTTGCCGCTATGAAGGACGGCGCGCTCCTCGTTAACGCGGCGCGGGGACCGGTCGTGGACACCGCGGCCCTCACGGCCGAGCTCTCGTCGGGCCGGCTGGGCGCCGCCCTCGATGTCACGGACCCGGAGCCGCTGCCGGCCGGCCATCCGCTCTGGGAGCTGCCGAACCTCCTGCTCACCCCGCATGTGGCCGGTTCCGTTCGCGGCACGCTCCGCCGGGCGTACACGCTCGTCGGCGACCAGCTGCGCCGGTACGCCACGGGTCAGCCATTGATCAACGTGGTGAGTGGCGACTACTAGGGCGCATTGTCTGTGACGAGGTCCTGCCCGGATGCGGCGACCAGGCGGGGCAGGTCCGTTGCGGACACCGCCGGCAGTGCCACCGCCTTGCCCGAGGCCAGCCGTACGTTGACGCGGCCACGCGCGTCGGTGATCAACTCGCTGACATCCGACCACGGTATTCGCCGGCTGCCCAGGGCCGCGCGTACGGTCAGCCCCTCGGCGTCGGCGTCGGTACCTGCGCGCCAGCCCCACACCGCCACCGCGAGCGGAATGATGAGAAGCGGCAGGAGCTCGACCGCCCACCTGGCCAATGAGGTCCCCGCGATCATGGAGATCACTGCGGCGACGGTTATCGCCGGGCTGTGACGCAGGCGCAGCATCGGCGCAGTCTCACTCACCCGCCCATGCTCCCACTCCGCGCGTGTGTGGCCGGGGCTGCCCCTATGCCGCCTCCGCGGCGCGGCCTTGGCTGTGCGCGCCGCGCCGTCGGGTCTCGGTTGCCGCCGAGCGACTCATCGGGAACTGTCGGAGGTGGTGGACATACTGTGGCCGACGAGGTTGAGACTCGAAGGGAGCGCGTCGATGACGACCAGCCTGCTCGCAATTGGCACCGGGAAGGGCCTGTTTCTGGCCCGTAGCGAGGACGACCGGCAAACCTGGGAGATCAATGGTCCACACTTCCCGATGACCGGGGTGTACGCGGTGGGGATCGACACCCGCCGGGAACCGGTCCGCCTGCTCGCCGGAGTCGACAGTTCACACTTCGGTCCCATCGTGGCCACGAGCGACGACCTGGGCGCGTCCTGGCACGAGCCGGACCAGCGACCGATCGCCTTCCCCGAGGACTCCGAGACGGCGGTGGCGCGGGTCTGGCAGATCGCCCCTGGCCCGGCTGACCAACCTGACGTTGTGTACGCGGGCACCGAGCCCCAGGGTCTGTTCCGATCCAGCGACGGTGGTGTCACGTACGAGTTCGTACGTGGTCTATGGGATCACCCGCACCGGCCGGAATGGGGGGCCGGCTTCGGTGGCCCGGCCATTCACTCGATCGTGCCATTCCCGGATGATCCGAAGCGGATGCTGGTCGCGATGTCGACTGGCGGCGTCTACCGCACGGCCGACGCGGGCGAGACTTGGGAGGCGAGCAACACCGGCATCCGGGCCTACTTCCTGCCGAACGAGTACCCGGAGTTCGGCCAGTGTGTGCACAAGATCGCCGCGAGCCCGGCCCGGCCGGAGCAGCTCTTCGCTCAGAACCACCACGGCGTCTACCGCTCGGACGACGGGGGCGCCTCGTGGACGTCGATCGCGGAGGGTCTGCCCAGTGACTTCGGCTTCCCCATGGTCGCGCACCCGCACCGGCCCGGCGTGATCTACAACTTCCCACTCGAGGCCGATGGCCGTCGCTACCCGCCGGACGCCCGGTGCCGGGTCTTCCGAAGCGAGGACGCCGGCGCGACCTGGCAAGGGCTATCGGACGGACTGCCCACGGGGCCGTTCTATCCCAGTGTGTTGCGGGATGCGATGTGCGTAGACAACGCAGAGACGGTCGGGGTCTACTTCGGCACCCGCGGGGGCGAGGTCTACGCCAGCCGGGATGAGGGCGAGAACTGGCAGCAGGTCGCGTCACACCTGCCCGAGGTTCTCTCCATTAGGGCGGCGGTGGTCTGAAATGGCGGTGACTATCCGAATTCCGGGGGTACTGCGCGCGGAGGCTGGTGGGCACTCGAGCCTCGAGTGCGCGGCGGTCGAGAATTCGACGCTGGGGGCCGTCCTCGACGAGATCGGCGTGACCTGGCCGCTGCTGGAACGGCGCATTCGGGACGAGCAAGGCGAACTGCGCCGCTACGTAAATCTGTACGTCGATGGTGAGGAGTGCCGGCGGCTGGAAGGCTTGCGTACATCCGTATCCGACCGGGCCGAGATCCTCGTTGTACCTAGCGTCGCGGGGGGCTGAGCACCAGGGTTCGGTCCGGCCACTACGGGCGGGGGATGGCGCCAGGGTGGAACACGATCTGCCGACGCCGATCAGATGCGGGCAGCGCTCATCGACGCGGCCTGACTGGTCGCAGTCTTGCCCCGACGATTAGCGGACGTTTGTGCGTGCCAGATCCTGGATTCGCCCCTTGGCGGTGCGCCCGGCACGGCGGGCCGATCGAAGGACCGCGAAGGTCCGCCACGAGTCGTGAGCGATGAGCCCGCGTTTGAGGTTCTCGATGCCGGGGCGTCGCGCCCCGATCGGCGGCACACGCGCCGTGGGCCGGAACCGTTCGCTGTGCTCGGACATTCGTGCAAAGAACGCTCGCTGCAGGTCCTGGGGGACGCGGGCGCTGCCGTTGAGGATCCACCAGTAGTGCCGCAGCATGCGGTCGAATACATGCGCTCGTATCTCGCTGTGGGTTTCGACACCCCACCTGTCCAACGTCTCGAAGAGGCGTTCGTACTGCTCGAAGACTTCGAAATGCCGGCTGTCGTTGGTCCGAGTGATAGCGCCATCGCGGACGTCTCGGTAGTCGTAGCACACTCGGCGCAGAACCGAGATCCGGCGGGCGGCGACGAGCAGAGGGTAGGTGAACGACACATCCTCGTACCAGCCCGGATGGAAGGGGAACCCGGCCCGCGCGATCAGGTCCCGTCGCAGCACCCGAGCCCAGGCGGTATGAAAGGTGGCGAATACGCCCGGCTGCTCGGTGGCGGTAAACACGTCCGGGGTCGGTTCGACCGGGAGCACCTCGGTCAGGTTGCTTCTGCTGTCCCGTCGCGCCCACGATTCGCGGTGGTAGTCGACCAGCAGCATGTCCGGCCCGAGATCGGATTCGAGTTCAGCGATCCGCTTCGCCACGGCCACCAGGGCGCCGTCGGTTAGATAGTCGTCGCTGTCCACAAACCACACGTACTCACCGGTTGCCATGGCGAAGCCGGCGCCACGTGCGCGGCCGAGCCCGACATTGCGCGCTAGGTGCGTGACGCGCACGCGAGGGTCGCGCATCGCGTACGACTCGAGGATCTCGCCGCACTCGTCCGGCGAGGAGTCGTCGACGGCTACCACCTCGATGTCGTCGAATGACTGGTCAAGGATCGAGTCGAGGCATTCAGGAAGGTATGTCGCGACCCGGAAGACCGGCACCACAACGCTGATGAGCGGCAACACAACCCCTTCCGGAGGCGGACGCCAACACGGGCGTCTTCTTACCGGAGGGGGTGGCTATGGTACGGGCCGAGTCTAGGGCACCGGCCGGATCCGAAAGGCCGTTATCGCGGCCCGAGCCGTCATGATCGCGGTGATCATGAGCTGACCGTCGCCAAACAGCGTCGATCATGACCTCCAGGTCATGATCGACGCTTATGTGGAGCTTAGTCGGGGACGCGGCGGTAGGCGCCGTCGCTGGCCGAGGTGGCCATCCAGGCGTACGCGCGGAGTGCCGCCGATACGATGCGCTCCCGGTTCAGCGGCGTGTACGGGCGGTCGCGCTTCTCCTGCGCGATACGGCGCGCCTCGAGCGTTTCGGGCGGCACGCTGAGTTCGACGGACCGCGCCGGGATGTCGATCTCGATGAGATCGCCATCTTCGACGAGGGCGATGAGTCCGGCGCTGGCCGCCTCGGGTGAGACGTGTCCGATCGATAGCCCGCTCGTGCCGCCGGAGAAGCGTCCATCGGTGACGAGCGCGCAGGCCCGGCCGAGACCGCGTCCCTTGAGGAACGACGTGGGATAGAGCATCTCCTGCATGCCGGGTCCGCCGCGGGGGCCCTCGTAGCGAACCACCACCACGTCGCCGGCGACCACATCGCCGCGGAGGATGGCGTCGACGGTCTCGTCTTGCGACTCGAAGACGCGAGCGGGACCGCGGAAGGTGAGGTTCTCCTCCGGCACGCCGGCGGTCTTCACCACGCAACCCTCCGGCGCGAGATTGCCGTGCAGGATCGCGAGTCCGCCGTCCGCGCTGTAGGCGTGCGCGACGTCCCGGATGCAGCCATCGGCCGCGTCGGTGTCCAGTGTGGACCACCTGTTCTCGGTGGAGAAGGGCTCCGTCGTACGCACACCGCCCGGCGCGGCGTGGAACAACTCCTCCGCTGCCGCGGTGGCCGAGCCACCCCGCACGTCCCAGTCCGCCAGCCACGTCTGCAGCGACGCCGCGTGCACCGAATGGACGTCTCGGCGCAGCAGGTCGCCGCGGTTCAGTTCGCCGAGGATGGCCGGGATGCCGCCCGCCCGGTGTACGTCCTCCATGTGGTATTTCGGCGTGTTGGGGGCGACCTTCGACAGGCATGGCACGCGGCGCGAGATCGCGTCGATGTCGGCCACCCGGAAGTCCACGTCGGCCTCGCGCGCGGCGGCGAGCAGATGCAGCACCGTATTGGTCGAGCCGCCCATGGCGACGTCGAGCGCAACGGCGTTCTCAAATGCTGCTCTGGTCGCGATCGCACGCGGCAGGACCGAGGTGTCCTCGCCCTCGTAGAAGCGGCGGGCCAGGTCCACCACAAGCCGTCCGGCCGTCTCGAAGAGGGAACGCCGCGCGGCGTGCGTCGCCAGGGTCGAGCCGTTGCCGGGCAGCGCCAGCCCGATCGCCTCGGTCAGGCAGTTCATCGAGTTGGCGGTGAACATGCCCGAGCACGATCCACAGGTCGGGCAGGCGGAGCGCTCGATCACTCCTAGTTGTTCATCGGTGACGGCCTCGTTCGCCGATGCGGTCATCGCATCGATGAGGTCGAGCTTGGCGTGCACGACGCCGTCGATCGCCACGGTCTTGCCGGCCTCCATGGGTCCGCCCGACACGAAGACGGTGGGGATGTTGAGCCGCAGGGCCGCCATCAGCATGCCCGGCGTGATCTTGTCGCAGTTGGAGATGCACACCAGCGCGTCGGCGCAGTGCGCCTGCACCATGTACTCCACCGCGTCTGCGATCAGCTCCCGGCTGGGCAGCGAGTAGAGCATGCCGCCATGGCCCATGGCGATCCCGTCGTCGACGGCGATCGTGTTGAACTCCCGGCCGATGCCGCCAGCTTCGGCGGCCGCGTCCGCGACCAGCGCGCCCATGTTGCGCAGGTGCACGTGTCCGGGGACGAACTGGGTGAACGAGTTCGCGATCGCCACGATCGGCTTGCCGAAATCGGCGTCGGTCATCCCAGTGGCCCGCCACAGGGCCCGGGCGCCGGCCATGTTGCGACCCTGCGTGGAGGTGGCTGAGCGCAGCTGCGGCATCCGCCCAGTGTGGCACCGCCGGCCGTCGTGACCATCCTGTGACCACGCCGTTGACCACGATGTGAGATCGGTTGACTCGCGGGCTGAGATGAGGCAGTCTGAGCGCATGTCGTCCACGCCCTTGAGCCGAGTACTTATCACCTAGCGTGTCCGACACTGTCCGACGCGCGAGCCCACGTGCTGCCCAGCACGGGGGCTCTTTGTATAGCGAGCACCGCTGTATAGACGAGCACGGCTGTATAGCGAGCACGGCACAACCCTGAACCTCCTGATCCGCCGAACCGAAGGCACGGTCATGTCGAAGACACCTCCCGAGCAGGCGATCCCCCGCCCGCCGTCCGGCACGAGCCCGGCGACCGCCGCGCCCTCCCCCCTCACCGTCGCCGCCGGGGTACGGGCACACGCGCACCCCTCCGTGCCTACGCCAGCGGCTCCGGCCAAGACGGTCGCCCCGGAATCCGTGACCGGTGCCCAGTCTCTGGTCCGCTCCCTCGAGGCTCTCGGCGTTGAGGTGATATTCGGCATCCCCGGCGGGGCGATCTTGCCCGCGTACGATCCGATCTTCGATTCGAAGGTGCGCCACATCCTGGTGCGCCACGAGCAGGGCGCCGGCCACGCGGCGACCGGATACGCACAGGCGACGGGCAAGGTGGGGGTCTGCATCGCCACGTCTGGACCGGGTGCGACCAACCTTGTTACGCCGATCGCCGACGCCTACATGGACTCGGTGGCGATGGTGGCGATCACGGGTCAGGTGCCGCGCGGGTCGATCGGGTCGGACGCCTTTCAGGAGGCCGACATCCACGGCATCACCCTGCCGATCACGAAGCACAACTATCTCGTGCAGCGCCCCGAGGACCTGCCGCGCGTGCTGGCCGAGGCGTTCCACCTTGCCGGCACCGGGCGGCCCGGGCCGGTCCTGGTGGACATCCCGAAGGACGTGCTGACGGCGCGCACCGAGTTCTCCTGGCCCCCCACGCTGGAGCTGCCGGGGTACCGTCCCACGCTGCAGCCGCACGGCAAGCAGATCCGCGAGGCGGCGAAACTCATCGCCATGGCCCGGCGGCCGGTGCTCTACGTCGGCGGCGGGGTACTCAAGGCGGGCGCGTCCGATGTGTTGCGCAAGCTCGCCGAGCTGACCGGCGCACCGGTGGTGACGACCCTCATGGCACGGGGGGCGTTCCCCGACGGCCATCATCAGCACATGGGCATGCCCGGCATGCATGGCACGGTCGGCGCCGTCTACGCGCTACAGAAGGCCGACCTGCTCATCGCGCTCGGCGCCCGTTTCGATGACCGGGTCACCGGCAAGCTCGACAGCTTCGCCCCGGGCGCGGCGATCATCCACGCCGACATCGACCCCGCCGAGATCGGCAAGAATCGGGCCGCGGATGTGCCGATCGTCGGCGACGCGCGCTACGTCATCGACGAGCTGATCGGGGCCGTGGCGGCCGAGCACAAGGCGGGCCATCGGGCTAATACCTCCGACTGGTGGAGCCAGCTCGAAGACATCCGACGGCGGTACCCGCTGGGTTGGGAGGAGCCGCCGGACGGCACGCTCGCCCCGCAGTACGTCCTCAAGCGTCTGGGTGAGATCGTCGGGCCGGAGGCCATCTACGTCGCGGGTGTCGGCCAGCACCAGATGTGGGCGTCGCAGTTCATCTCGTACGAGAAGCCGGGCACCTGGCTCAACTCCGGTGGCCTCGGCACGATGGGCTACGCGGTACCGGCCGCCATGGGCGCCAAGGTCGGCCGACCCGACGCGGTTGTCTGGGCCGTCGATGGCGACGGCTGCTTCCAGATGACCAATCAGGAGCTCGCCACATGCGCCCTGGAGGGCATCCCGATCAAGGTTGCCGTCATCAACAACGGCAACCTCGGCATGGTGCGGCAGTGGCAGACCCTCTTCTACGGTGAGCGGTACTCCAACACCGACCTGGGTACGCACAAGCACCGAATCCCCGACTTCGTGAAGCTCGCGGAGGCGCTGGGTTGCGTGGGTCTGCGCTGCGAAACCGCCGCCGACGTGGACACCACGATCGAGACCGCCATGAAGATCAACGATGCGCCCGTTGTGGTCGATTTTGTTGTCGGCAAGGACGCAATGGTGTGGCCAATGGTCGCGGCGGGCACCAGCAACGACGAGATCATGTTCGCCCGCGACGTGCGGCCGACCTTCGACGACGACGACGACCTCTGAGGACAGCTGAGATGAGTAAACACACGCTCTCCGTACTTGTGGAGAACAAGCCGGGCGTCCTGGCCCGTGTCGCCGGGCTCTTCTCCCGGCGCGGGTTCAACATCGACTCACTGGCGGTGGGGGAGACCGAGCACCCCGAGGTGTCGCGTATCACGATCGTGGTCAACGCCGAGGACTCGCCACTGGAGCAGGTCACCAAGCAGCTCAACAAGCTCGTGAACGTGTTGAAGATTGTCGAGCTGGAGCCGGCGGCATCGGTGCAGCGCGAACTGCTGCTGGTCAAGGTACGGGCGGACCGGGCCATCCGGTCGCAGGTGCTGGAGACTGTGCAGCTGTTCCGGGCCCGCGTCGTCGACGTCTCGCCCGACGCGCTCACGATCGAGGCGACTGGCACCGCCGAGAAGCTGGACGCGCTGCTGCGCGACCTCGAACCGTACGGAATCAAGGAAATGGTGCAGTCCGGGCTGGTGGCCATCGGGCGTGGTTCGCGTTCGATCACCGCGCCTGTACTGCGCGCGGCCTCGTAGAAGGGTTTGCAGATGGCTGAGGTTTATTACGACGACGATGCCGACCTGTCGGTGATCCAGGGCCGCACGGTGGCGGTCATCGGTTACGGCAGCCAGGGCCACGCGCACTCGCTGTCGCTGCGCGACTCCGGTGTAGACGTGCGCGTCGGCCTGCCGGACGGTTCGAAGAGCCGACCGAAGGCGGAGGATCAAGGGCTGCGCGTGGTCACGCCGGCCGAGGCGGCCGCCGAGGCGGACTTCATCATGCTGCTCGCCCCGGACACAGCGCAGCGCAAGGTGTACGCCGAGGCCATCGCCCCATCGCTCACCGCGGGCAAGGCGCTGTTCTTCGGGCACGGGCTCAACATCCGGTACGGGCTGATCACTCCACCCTCCGATGTGGACGTCGCCATGGTCGCGCCGAAGGGTCCCGGACACCTCGTGCGCCGGCAGTTCGTGGACGGCAAGGGCGTGCCGTGTCTGCTCGCGGTCGAGCAGGACGCTACGGGCCGAGCCTTCCCGCTGGCCCTGTCGTACGCTCGGGGGATTGGCGGCACCCGCGCCGGCGCCATCCGGACCACGTTCACCGAGGAGACCGAGACCGACCTCTTCGGCGAGCAGGCCGTGCTGTGCGGTGGTGCGTCGGCGCTTGTGCAGACTGGTTTCGAGGTGCTGACCGAGGCGGGGTACGCCCCCGAGGTCGCGTACTTCGAGTGCCTCCATGAACTCAAGCTCATCGTGGACCTCATGTATGAGGGTGGGATCGCCCGCATGCGCTATTCGGTGTCGGACACGGCCGAGTACGGTGACTATTCCCGCGGGCCGCGCGTCATCGACTCCCGCGTCAAGGACGAGATGCGCAAGATCCTGGGCGAGATCCAGAGTGGCGAGTTCGCCCGCGAGTGGATCGCCGAGGACGACGCCGGCCGCCCCAACTTCACCAAGTGGCGTGAGGAGGGTGCGGCCCACCCGATCGAGGAGACCGGCAAGAAGTTGCGCGGCATGATGTCGTGGGTGGACCGCCCCATCACCGAAACGGCCTAACGACCACTCAAGATCCATGACCCCGGCGGAGCGCCGCGGCAAGTGAGGGCCGTCACGCCGAGTTGAATGCGGTGGCGGGCGGCCAAACCCCTACGATCGGGTGTGTCGCCGCGAATGCGCACATGTGCGTTCTCAGGCGGTCGCCGCCCACCAACCGCGAGGAAGACTGTGACTCCCGTCGTACTCATCGCCGAAGAGCTCGCCCCGGCCGCGATCGATGTGCTCGCTCAAGAGTTCGACGTCCGCCACGTCGACGGCACCGATCGAGCGGCTCTACTCTCCGCGCTCGCCGAGGCGCACGCCGTCATCGTGCGCAGCGCAACACAGATCGACGCCCAGGCCATCGCCGCCGCCCCGAGGCTCAAGGTCGTCGCCCGCGCCGGCGTCGGGCTCGACAACGTCGAGGTGCCCGCCGCGACCGCGCGCGGGGTAATGGTCGTCAACGCGCCGACCTCCAACATCGTCTCCGCCGCGGAGCAGGCCGTTGCCCTGCTGCTCGCGGTGGCCCGCAACACCGCCGCCGCGTCCGCTTCGCTCAAGGCCGGCGAGTGGAAGCGATCGAAGTACACCGGCGTCGAGCTGCAGGGCAAGACCGTCGGCGTGGTCGGCCTCGGCCGCATCGGCGTCCTCTTCGCCCAGCGCATCGCCGCGTTCGGCACGCGCCTGATCGCCTACGACCCGTACATTCAACCGGCCCGGGCCGCCCAGCTCGGCATCAGGCTGGTCGGCCTGGAGGAGCTCCTCCGGGAGTCGGACTTCATCTCCATCCATCTGCCCAAAACGCCGGAGACCATCGGGTTGATCGGGCCGAAGGAGCTGCAGATCGTCAAACACGGCGTACGGATCATCAACGCCGCCCGCGGTGGTCTTGTCGACGAGCAGGCGCTGGCCGACGCGATCGCCGAGGGCCGCGTGGCCGGCGCCGGCATCGACGTCTACGCCAAGGAGCCCTGCACCGCCTCGCCACTCTTCGGCTTCGACAATGTCGTGGCGACGCCGCACCTGGGCGCGTCGACACACGAGGCGCAGGACAAGGCCGGCCTCGCGGTGGCACGCAGCGTCAAGCTCGCGCTTCAGGGCGAGTTTGTGCCTGACGCGGTCAACGTGCAGGCCGGCGGAGTGGTCGCTGAGGATGTACGTCCACTGCTTCCACTGGCCGAGAAGCTCGGCCGGGTCTTCACCGCCGTGGCCGGTGGCGTCGCGGCGAACGTGACCGTTGAGGTGCGCGGCGAGGTGGTCGCCAACGACGTCAGCGTGCTCAAGCTGGCGGCGACGAAGGGGCTCTTCGCGTCGGTCGTTGAGGAGCAGGTGACGTACGTCAACGCCCCGCACCTCGCCGCCGACCGCGGCGTCGAAGTGGCCCTGGCCACCTCCCCTGAGACCATCGACCATCCCAACCTCATCTCGGTACGCGGAGCGCTGCCCGACGGTCGGGTCGTGTCCGTCTCCGGTACCTACCTGCCCGGCCCGCGGGAGGCGGTCAAGCTCACCGAGCTGGACGGATTCGACCTGGAACTCGACGCCGTCGGCATCCTGCTCTTCTTCCGGTATGTCGACCGGCCGGGCGTCGTCGGCGCCATCGGCACGCTACTCGGCGAGGCTGGCGTGAACATCGCGGCGATGCAGGTCGCCCGGCGTGAGGCCGGGGGCGAGGCGCTTATGACGCTGACCGTCGACAATAGGGTCACGCCGGAGCTGCTCGCGAATGCCGCCGAGGCGATCGGTGCCAGCGCCGCCTCCACCGTCGACCTGACCGACTAACCGCGCCGGGGACGACGGAGATGTCCACAGAGCGGGACTTGCTTACCGGAGTGTAGGATCCCCTTTAACGTTCGGTGGACATTGACGTGGCGCGGCGTTGTGGGGGTAGGACGCCGTCGAGCGAGATAGGACGTGGCGGTGACGAGCATCGCGGTGGTTGCCGGTGACGGCATCGGTCCCGAGGTGGTGGCGCAGGCGCTCAAAGTCCTCGACGCGGTTCTGCCAGGGTGCGAGACCACCAGCTATGACCTGGGCGCCGCCCGGTATTTGCGCTCCGGTGAGGTATTGCCCGAGTCGGTCCTGAACGAACTGGCCGGCCATGACGCGATCCTGCTGGGCGCCGTCGGCGACCCGGCCGTCCCGCCGGGCGTCCTCGAACGAGGCTTGCTGCTCCAGTTGCGATTCGCCTTCGACCAGTACATCAACCTGCGCCCCTCGCGCCTGTGGCCCGGGACCAGCGGGCCGCTCGCGAACGTGAAGGCCGGAGAGATCGACTTCCTGGTGATACGGGAGGGCACGGAGGGCCTCTATACCGGCGCGGGTGGCACGATGCACACCGGCACGGCCGCCGAGGTGGCCACGGAGGAGAGCCTCAACACCCGGTACGGGGTTGAGCGCGTGATCCGCGACGCCTTCGCGCGCGCGAGCCGACGGGAGCGGCGCACGGTCACCATGGTTCACAAGACCAACGTCCTCACCCACGCCGGCGGACTCTGGGCCCGCACATTCGCCGAGATCTCGGCCGAGCACCCGGAGATCACGACGGACTATCAGCACGTCGACGCCGCGGCGATGTTCCTGGTGACTCAGCCGCAGCGTTACGACGTGATCGTCACCGACAACCTGTTCGGCGACATCCTCACCGACATCGCCGCCGCCGTCACCGGCGGCATCGGGCTCGCCGCGAGCGGGTGCATCAACCCGGAGCGGAGGTTCCCGTCGACGTTCGAGCCGGTCCACGGCTCCGCCCCCGACATCGCGGGGCGGGGCGTGGCGGATCCCGCCGCGGCCGTACTCTCGGTCGCGATCATGTTGGACCACCTCGGACACCCCGAGGCAGCCCGTCGGGTGGAGCAGGCGGTCGCAGCTGAGCTCTCCGCCCGTGCCGCCGGCGATCCGCTACGGACGGAGGAGGTAGGCGACCGCCTGGCCTCCCTCGCCGCCTAATCGCCGCCGCCACCCTCGCGGCGCCTAGTGTCGCCTGAACGGCCGTTCGGGTACCTTTATGCGCGGTGGAGCACTGTCTGGAAGGCATTCGGAGGTAGCGATGACCGGTGGTGAGTTTGACATTCGACCCACTGAGCAGCCGGTATCGGCCGCCGAGCGGTCCGCTCTCCTGGTCAACCCGGGCTTCGGTCGCGTCTTCACCGATCACATGGTCACCATCCGGTATGCGGAGGGTAAGGGCTGGTACGACGCACGCGTCGAAGCCCGCGCGCCCATCCCCTTAGACCCGGCGACCGCCGTACTCCACTACGCCCAGGAGATCTTCGAGGGGCTGAAGGCCTACCGGACGACGGACGACGGCGTGACCCTGTTCCGGCCTGAGGCGAACGCCCGCCGATTCCGCGAGTCGGCGGCTCGGATGGCCATGGCACAGCTTCCTGATGAGCTGTTCCTCGGTTCGATCCACCAGTTGATCAAGATAGATCGGGAGTGGGTTCCCACCGATCCCGACGGCTCGCTCTACCTGCGTCCTTTCATGTACGCAAGCGAGGTCTTCCTCGGTGTGAAGCCCTCGACGGAGTACCTCTATGTCCTTATCGCCTCGCCGGTCGGCTCCTACTTCAAGGGTGGGGTCAAGCCCGTCACGGTCTGGATCTCGGCGGACTACACCCGGGCGGCACCCGGCGGCACCGGCGCGGCCAAGTTTGGCGGCAACTACGCCGCGAGCCTCGTCGCTCAGGCCGAGGCGATCGAGCGCGGCTGCGACCAGGTCGTCTTCCTCGACGCCGTCGAGCGCCGCTTCGTCGACGAGCTGGGCGGGATGAACATCTTCTTCGTGTACGACGATGGGTCGCTCGCCACGCCGCCGCTGTCCGGCACCATCCTGCCGGGCATCACCCGTGACTCGATCATCACGCTGGCCCGGGCGGGCAGGCGGACGGTCGAGGAGCGACCGATCAGCATGGAGGACTGGCGGGCCGACGCGACCAGCGGCCGGCTGCGCGAGGTGTTCGCCTGCGGTACGGCGGCGGTGGTCACCCCGATCGGGACGGTGCGCTCGGCCGACGGCGACTTCACCATCTCCAATGGCCGCACCGGCAAGGTGACCAAGAAGCTGCGTCAGTCCCTCGTGGACATTCAACGCGGGCGCGCCGAGGACCCCTACGGCTGGGTTCAGCGCGTCCTCTAATCTAGGCGTCGATCATGACCTGGAGGTCATGATCGACGTCGCTGTCGCGAGCTTGCGAGCGGCACAACGCGGCTCAGTCGGCGACGGTCAGAGCATGATCGAGCGGATCTTCGGCGGCGGCGGGGTTAGGCGTCAGCAGGTGGGCTCGCATCGCATCGACGTGCTCGGCGGTCACGCCCACCTCGGCGGCGTAGCCCGACACCGAGCCGTGGCGAACCCGCAGGTCATCAAGGAAGGCCAGCATCCCCTCGCGGGGCGACACCGTGAAGTGCCGCCATCGATGCGCCTGCAGGTCGGGCCGGTCACGCGTGAGGTAGGCCCAGGACGCGGGCTCCGCGAGCTCACTGAGCTGATAGTCGTCGGCGATATCGTCGTCGGCGACGCTGAGCAGGGCTAGGGTCAGCGCCGAGATGACACCCGTCCGGTCCTTTCCCGCGATGCAATGGAAGATCAAGGGTGCAGCGTCGGCATCCGCGATGAGCCGCAGCGTCTGTCCGATGCCCTCGGCGGCGTCCACGCTGAGCTCCCGGTAGCGCTCCAGGACAAAATCGGCGCGTTCAGCGGTGTCGGCGAACTGCCGGCGGGGCCAGATGGGGTGGACCAGGTGCACATGGTGATAGTCGAAGCCGTCGAACGTGGGAATGCGGCCGTCCGCCTCGACCTCGTTCGGCCGGCGCAGGTCGACCACGGTGCGGATGCCCAGCTCGGCGAAGGGTTCGCGGTCGTCCTCGCCCAGCCGGGAAAGATCGTCGGACCGGTAGAGGCGATGCCGGCGCACGGCGCGTCCGTCCCTCGTGCGATATCCGCCGAGATCCCGAAAGTTGAAGACATTGGAAAAGGTCGCCCCGTGTGGTCCCATGCATCTACCTTATCGACGGCAGTCCTCTATCGACCAAGCGCCGCAAGGATCGACTCCACGGCCTCCTCCGGCGACTGTCCAATGGAGACGACGATCGGGTTCTCATCCGGCGTGGGCTCCTCGAGGTCGGCCAGCTGCGCGTCGAGAAGTTTGCGCGGGAAGAAGTGGCCGTGGCGGTGAGCCAAGCGCTTCTCGAGCAGGTCACGTTCGCCCTCGAGGTAGACGACGCGCAGATCTGGGTCGGCTTGGCGCAGCAGGTCTCGGTAGGCCCTTTTAAGCGCAGAGCAGGCGACCACGCCAGGCTCGCCGGCGGCGTAGCGTTCCGCGATCCACGCCGCGACCTGCTCCAGCCAGGGCCAGCGGTCCTCGTCCGTCAATGGGATGCCGGACTTCATCTTCTCGATATTGGCGATCGGGTGCATCTCGTCGGCGTCGACGAAGGGCCAGCGGGTCCGCTCGGCCAGCAGCAGGCCGATCGTGGTCTTGCCGCACCCGGACACGCCCATCGTCAGTACCACGGGTTCGCTCACCCGGCGAGCCTAACGGTCCAGGCCCGGCCGTTAGGCCAGGCCTGGACCGTGAGGTCGTTACGTGTGGTTGCCGCCCAGCGACGACCTCTCGTGGTACGTGTCGTGGTAGTAGCCGCCGATCTTGTCGCGGTACGTCGGCTCGGCGTACATGTCGGCGTCGAAGTCGGGCGAGGACTTCACCTGGTCCTTGGTTCGATCCACGTAAACCTTGCGGTCGGTGTGGTCGATATGGGTGACCGTGCCGGCCGGGATCATGACCTTCTTGCCGAAGATCCAGGGGCCGGTGTCTACGACGACATAGCTCTCATCGGATGCATGGCTCGCCTCGTCGATCTTTCCGATGCTGCCATCGGTGGCCGCGACGTGGTAGCCCACGATGTCGAACTCAGCGCTCCAGCCTGCGTCGGGCCGGTAGTTCCACGCGTTGAAGTCCTGCTGAGTGCTCGGTAGTGGCGACATGCCTGCCACGGGGGTTGCCCCGGGCGCCGTCGTCGTGCCGTATTCGTCGGGTTCCGACTCGCGCGGTTGATTCCGCCGGTTCTCGTCGCCGGGAGGGTCGAGAGTGTCCACGGCAGGTTCCTCCGTCCATTCGGTTCGTGCTGCCGGTGGGGTTGTACCCAGCCGCGCAGCTTGTACACCCAGCTCGCGGCTGGACTATCCTGGCGAGCCGGGTGGCGACCGGCCGCGTCCCGGCGATAGGACGCCAATACCAGTATCTGAGACGACGCTCACTCCGTCCTGGCGTGAGTGGCAGGATACAACCGTGAGCCGGCCCTGTAGCCAGATCATTATCGCCTAGCGCGCGCAGACTGCTCCACCTGCGCGCGCAGACCTCCCGCACTCCGCGGGGGGTCTTTTGTTTGCGCCAAATACCGTTGTTGCTCTCGCAAGATAGGGAAACCCGCCATGATGTACCAGGTCTTCGACACCACGCTCCGGGACGGCGCCCAGCGGGAGGGCATCACGTACTCGGTCGTGGACAAGCTCGCGGTAGCGCGTCTGCTCGACGAGATCGGCGTCGGTTTCATCGAGGGAGGATGGCCCGGCGCGATGCCGAAGGACACAGAGTTCTTCCGTCGAGCCCGCTCCGAACTTGATCTTAAACACGCACTACTCGTGGCGTTCGGCTCGACCCGGCGAGCCGATCTGACGGCCGAGTCAGATCCGCAGGTACGGGCACTGCTGGAGGCCGAGACGCCGGCGGTATGCCTTGTCGCGAAGTCAGACGTTCGCCATGTCGAGCGAGCGCTGCGTACCACGCGAGAGGTGAACCTCGCGATGGTGCGCGACACGGTTGAGTTCTTCCGCAAGGAGGGCAGACGTGTCTTTCTCGACTGTGAACACTTCTTCGACGGCTTCCGCGTCGACCCGTCGTACACTGCTTCGGTCGCCGCCACGGCGCTGGAGGCCGGAGCCGAGGTGGCCGTCATGTGTGACACCAACGGCGGGATGCTCCCGTCGATGGTGACCGGCGCAGTGATGGAGGTGTCGGACCGCGTCGCCGCACTGCTTGGCTCCACTTCGGACGATGTGGTTCTCCAGCTCGGCATCCATTGCCAGAACGACACCTCATGCGCCGTCGCCAACACGGTGGCCGCGGTCGAGGCTGGGGTCCGCCATTTCCAGTGCACCGCCAACGGCTACGGCGAGCGGCCCGGCAACGCCGACCTGTTCGCGACCGTGGCCAACCTGCAACTCAAGCTCGGGCTGCCCGTCCTGCCGGACGGGTGCCTGGAGCAGATGGTGCGCGTCTCCCACGCCATCGCGGACATCGCGAACCTCGCCCCCGACACCCACCAGGCCTACGTCGGGGCGGCCGCCTTCGCTCACAAGGCGGGGCTGCACGCGAGCGCAATCAAGGTGGATCCGGTGCTCTACAACCATATAGACCCGGCCACCGTCGGCAACGACATGAAAATTCTGGTCACCGAGATGGCCGGCCGGGCCAGCATCGAGCTCAAGTCACGTGAGCTCGGGCTGGACCTGGCCGACCATCCGGACACCCTGTCGCGGGTCACAAAGCGGGTCAAGGAGATGGAGGCCGCCGGTTGGTCCTTTGAAGCCGCAGACGCCTCGTTCGAGCTGATGGTGCGCGACGAACTCGGCGAGACGGTAGCACCGTTTGGGTTGGAGTCCTATCGGGTCATCGTGGAGCACCGTGAGGACGGCGCCGTCGTCTCGGAGGCGACCGTGAAGGTACGAGTCCAGGGTGAGCGCGTCATCGCCACCGCTGACGGGAACGGTCCGGTGAACGCCCTCGACGAAGCTTTGCGGGTGGCGCTGTCGCAACACTTCCCGACGCTGGCCGCCTTTGAGTTGGCGGATTACAAGGTACGGATCCTCGAGGGCTCACACGGCACGGGTGCCATCACGCGGGTGCTCGTGGAGACGCATGGGGATGACGGGCAGGATTGGGTCACGGTCGGCGTGCACGAGAATGTAGTGGAGGCGAGCTGGCACGCGCTCGTCGACGCCCTCGCCTACGGTCTGGCCCACTCCCCGTCCGCCTAGTGCTCCTCCTCCGCGCGTCGATCTAGGGCTAAGCGACGTGGCTAAAGATCAAACTACGTCGCTACGCCCTAGATCGACGAGGTGAGCGCGCGGCGGGGGGGCGCAGCTTCGCGCGCAACGCTCGGCGGGTGACCGGGCCGAGATCCTCCATCACCTCCACCAGGACGGCCAGTTGTTCGAGGGAGGTCAGCGCGGCATGGGCGCCGACAGGGTCCACTCCCTCGAAGAGTTCCAGGCCAATGAAGGCGGCAGAGACAGCGGCCGCCAGGCCGGCCGAGTCGGCGAGATCCGCCAGCGGCGTCCCGGCTAGCACGCGCACGAGAACCGCCTCGATCTCGGCGACCCAGAGACCGAGCGCCTCAGCCGTCGACCCGGCGAGTTTGGCGTCACTCTGGGCGCCGGCCAACAGCTGTGCCAGGACGGTCACGTTGCCCAGTGCGCGCTCCTCCTCATGCAACCGCCGACCGACATCCAGCAGGTCCCGCACCGTCGCGACTGCGGCCAGCCGCTCACGGTACCGCTCGACCCGGGCTCGGGTGGCGGAGAGGAACGCCTCGCTGAGAAGGTCGTCAACGCTACCAAAGTGGTAGAACACAAGCGCCTGGTTGACGCCCGCGGATGCCGCTACGGTGCGCGCCGAGACGCCGGCGATGCCGTGAGTTCGGATGGTCTCCATCGCGCCGACGATCAGCTTCTGCCGGGTGTCAGCCATCTGAGCTCCTCTGTCAGAGGTAGGGATTCTCCCGCAACGGCTTCGCCGCCGCCGGAATTGGGGCCCGGCCGGTGTCCACATAGTCCACGGTGAAGCTCCCGTGATAACCGAAGATCCGCCCGAACCGACGATTGGACACGGTCACGTTGATCCTGAACCGGCCGCCTTCGTCGTCGTACCACTCATGCAGGTCTGCCTCGCCGGAGAGCGCTGTGGGGAAGCGGAGACGCAACGAGCCGGCACAGAAACGCTGCAGGTCGCTGTGGATGTGCAGGCCTCCTTGATCGTCCACCATCACGTCGAGGTCGACCGCCATGTGTTGATGGGTGCCCAGGAAGTCCACGATTCGGCGCCTATGCGGGCTGTAGACCATGGTCGCATCGAACCGTCGCCGTCGCCGGGGCCTGACCTCGAAGGTCCGCACGAACGTCAACGTCTCCCGACCGAAGCCATCGCGGTACGCGTAGTTCTCAATCATGAACGGTACGCGGGTGCCGGTCTCCGGAAAGAGGATGTGCCGGGCCGTGCCCAGCCAGAGAAAGGGGACCGTGAAGGCCGAGCCACGCCAGATCTGGTCCATCACGCCCGTGCCCACACAGGACCTTCCGTCCTCGCTGGAGAACCCGAATCGCCGCTGTAGTTCGGGATGCAGCCGTGCATAGTCCGCGCCCAGTGCCCGTTCGAAGATGGAGGTCATGCTCGCTTCAAGGTGGTGAGGAGGGACGGTGGCCTGGAGATGTTCGGCGCGGCAGGCTTGCGCTGGCACCGCCGGGCCGCCGGTGTGTCAGGTAACGGAGGAATAAGCGCGGCGGCAACGACAAGGATCGTCGTGACCGGGACTCTGACCGGGGCGGGCGCCGCGACGCCGACAAGGACAGGGAGGGATGCCCGAACCACAACCTCAATGACCGCGTGATGGAGGGCCCGTCGCGGTGTGACCCCCCGTTCGAGCCAGAGCCGGAGGCGATCGAACGACCACGCCGTCGCCCAACCCATCAGCGGGCGCACGACAAGGTCGGCCGCCCGGCCGGCACGGCCCCACGCTGGCCGGTAGTCGTATCCCGTGAGAAACCGGACTCCCGATTCGGTCGGCTGATATCGCCAGTAGCCGGAGCCGGCACCGATGGGGGACAGCTGATGCGTGCCGCGGAACCGCAACGCCGATGTGCGTGAGCCGTCGCGGCGCCAGCGCTCCCCGGCGAACACGCCCACTCCATCGACGGATAGGCCGGGCAGGATCCGGGTGGCGTAGCGAAAATGACGTGCTGCGCCGGGCTCCCGCACCGGCTCGTAGTCGATCGTGGTGAAGCGGAGGTCCCAGCGTTGGTGCTCGTGCGGATCCTGGGTCAGCCGCCAGACCGTGTCCAGATCGGCCCGAATGCGGGTTTCGATGTAGAGCGGCCGGATCCGTGCTCCCTCCAGTCTTGAGCACTCGCTTTGAGCACTCGCTCAAGTAACAGCGTAGACCAGCGTTGAGCACTTGCTCAACCCCGTCCCGCTCGCCCCCGTCGCGTCGATCTAGGGCGGAGTCGCGTGAGTTGATCACCGATCACGCGACTTCGGCCTAGATCGTCGAGGAACGCGGTCCGATAGGGCTGTTGTTTGCCGTGCGGCAATCGGCTAGCGTGCGGCCGTGATCGAGACATCTACGTTCCGCGCCGGCCGGGCAATCGTCGGCGCACTCGTCGGCGTCGTCGCCCAGGCTCTGGTCCTGGGTGCCGCCTTCCTCGCCGGCCGGCTGGTCAAGCCGCAGGGCGGCGGGTTCGAGGACCTTGTCGCCGTGCTGTCCACTTTGGTGGTCGGCGAGGTGGTTGTTGCCCTCGCGTGCCTCATCCTGGGAATCGTGCAGATCGTCCGCGGCAAGCGGGACCTCGGCGCGAGCCTCATCGCCGGCTGGCTGGTCGGCGGGGTCGTCGGCTTTCTCGTCATTCAGGCGGGCTGATGTCCACCGCCGCCGGCGAGCCCGGCCCCGATGAGCGAGACCAGCCCGGCGAGCATCCGCCGGAGCTTCCGCCGGTCCAGCCGCCGGAGCTGCCGTCCGCACCACAGGTTTCTCCGACGGAGGGCGCGCCGGCTCCCCCCGGGTGGCTGGGCCGATCCGCACCGCTGGTGGGCATCGGCGTCGGTCTTCTGCTCTACCTGGTCGCGTACGGCTTGTCGTTCTCGTTCACCGGCGGACGGGACGATCAGGGCTACTGGGCAATTGGGTTCGTGCTCCTCGGCTTCGTCGCCAGCGTCGTGCTGTTCATCCCGGGGTTGGTGCTGACGATTCTGCAGCGAACACGAGGCTTCGGCGCGGGCCTGCTGATCAGTATTGCGATCGGTTTGCTCGTTGGCGGCGGCGTCTGTATTGCGCTCCTCCGGACTGCGTAGACCGGTAGTGTGCCCGCAGAGGCGAGGGGGGCGGCGGTGGTCCCGACACTCGGGCATCTCGGGCCGATCCCGATAGGCACTCATGACGCCTTCGTCGGCCTCGGCGTCATCGCCGCTGCATTAGTCTTCCTGGCCGAGGTCCGTCGGCGCGGGATCGCCGACGATCGGATCTGGGTGGTCGTTTCGGGTGCCCTCCTGGGCGGCGCAACGCTCGGCCGGCTTGGGACATGGATGCAGCACGTGGACATCCGTCAGAATGCCTCCTTCATTGAGCAGTGGCTCTACGGCAACCGGAGCATTCTCTCCGGACTGGTAGGTGCCTACTTCGGGGCGCTCGCAGCGAAGAAGCTCACCGGCTATCGACAAAAGACGGGCGACCTGTTCGCGCCGGCGGTGGCGATCGGCATGGCGGTGGGACGCGTCGGCTGCCTCCTCACAGAACTCCCCGGTACGCCGACGGGCCTGCCCTGGGGGATCACGCTCACCCCGGGCGAAGCCTCGGTGATCCCAGGCGCGGTCGCTGGCGTACCGATGCACCCCTCGTTTGCGTACGAAATCGCCTTTCACCTCGCGGCGTTCGCCGTCCTGTGGTGGTTGCGCGGCCGCATCACCGAACCCGGGGAGCTGTTCAAGCTCTACATAGCGGGGTACGCCGTGTTCCGATTCGCGGTCGAGTTCGTCCGCGGCAATGAGGTCGTCTTCGCGGGCATGACGCGGCCCCAACTGTTTCTGTTCGCCTGCTTTCCGCTCGTGGTCTGGCACCTGGTGCGCCAGACGCGAAGGGGCGTGTATCGAAGTCCTACGGCCCGCAGCACAGTGGAGGTGCAGGTATGACGACGCCAGGAACTGGCATGGGATTGCGCGGCGACCGGATCCACCGGTACGTCAACGCGTTCTGCCCGCACTGTCAAGCGGCCGAGCCGGGCCGCCCACTGGACCGGGTGGCGAGGCTGTCTGGCTGGCTGGTCGAGCGGGACGACCGGATCTGGCTCGAGCGGGGCTGCCCGGAGCATGGCCTGGTCTCGACCATGTACGACGAGTCGCCCGAGATCCTGCGTTACCTGGAGCAGTGGACCGCGCCGACGAAGCGCCACATCCCCGACGTGCGCGGCAACTTCGATCCCATCCCGTCCGCCTACCTGCGCGGGCTGCCGGAGATGCAGACTCAGCACACCTGCATCCTGCTGGCCGACATCACCGCCGAGTGCAACCTACGCTGCCCGACGTGCTTCACCGACTCCTCGCCCGAGCTGACCGGGCTCGCGCCGCTCGCCGACGTGCTGGCGAGCCTTGACACCAGACTGTCGCGGGAGAACGGGCGCATTGATGTGCTGATGCTCTCCGGCGGTGAACCCACGCTCTACCCGCAACTGGCGGAGTTGCTGCGGGAGGTGGCCGCGCGCAACGTCGTACGCGTCCTTATCAACACCAACGGGGTACGCATCGCTCGTGACGACGCCCTGCTGGACCTGATCACCGAGCATCGGGAGCGCGTCGAGGTCTACCTGCAGTACGACGGGGAGTCGGCCGATGCGAGCAGGCACCACCGCGGCGGCGATCTGCGTTCCCTGAAGGAGCAGGCGATCGAGCGCCTGAGTTCGAGGGGGATCTTCACCACGCTCACGATGACCGCGGCTCTGGGTGTGAACGACGAGGAGATCGGCTCCGTCGTAAAGCGGGCGCTCGACACCCCCTATATCGGTGGCATCAGCATCCAGCCGCAGTTCGGTTCCGGCCGCTCGGGCGCGATCGACTGGTCGAACCGGCTGACCCACACCGGGGTACTCGCCCGGCTCGGGCCGCAGACCGGCGATCTGGTCACCTGGCGGGATCTGACCGCTCTTCCGTGCTCCCACCCACATTGCTGCTCGGTCGGCTACCTACTGCGCGACGATGCGGGTCAGTGGCGCTCACTCACCGCGTTGATCGGCCACGACAAGCTGCTGGAGTTCCTCGACCTGGCCCCGGACGTGGTGGCGAACCGGATCGCCGATGTGGAGATCCCGGCCGCACTGCGCGGGGCGGTCAAGGATTCGCTGCTGGGTCTGCTGTCGGAGCAGTCATCGCTGTCACACCCGCGGGTCGGCGAGCTGTGGAAGGACATCTGCGAGAACTGCGACCTCGGTGTCTCAACGCTCCTGACGCTCGCCTCGTCGGCACTACCGGGCGGCAAGACCCGGCTGCGCAAACTGTTGGGGGAGCGGGTCAAGCGCATCACGGTAAAGCCGTTCATGGA